>Ga0209187_1000026_pt1 | contig 350750 bp, 318 predicted proteins | sample BantaG_FD_187430 | JGI IMG/M metagenome (GOLD analysis project Ga0209187, IMG submission 187430) | Marine algal microbial communities from Bantry Bay, Ireland - BantryBay_4 metaG (SPAdes) (version 2) | ecosystem: Host-associated > Algae > Red algae > Unclassified | place: Bantry Bay, Ireland...
ACCATTTGCCGTTGGTAGGCGGGCTTGGTTGTTCAGTGACACGCCCGCAGGTGCGAAAGCAAGTGCTGCCATGTTCACGGTCATCGAAACAGCAAAAGCCAATGACTTGGAACCCTATGCGTACCTGCAGCACGTTCTTGCACACATTGCGGACGCGGATGAGGCATCACTCGATGCGCTCATGCCGTGGAATATGAAATAGGTGAAGGTTTAAACGCCAGATACCCGGTTAAGTTGGCGCTTACTTGTAAGCTCTGTTCCGTTCAACCAAGGGGTCAACAAAGGCTTTTACGTCTTTTTGCCGTAATACAGCCTCAGCGCTTGCTTCGACGAGTGTTAGATCTGGATATTTACCGAGCGTAATTTCTCTCCGCTTTTTGTTTAGCAAATAACGAAAAACCCAAGTGCCGTTACCAGCTGAGCTAACGCGAAAATATAAGCCGTTACCAATGGAGTGTTTTGTTGCTTCACCACTGCGTAACCAAGACTTGAGCTGACGATCAGTTGTTTTCTTATTCATACCAATCACTTACATAACAAATCGTGACAAGAATAATATTCTGACAGAAATCAGGGCAGTTTAAAAATTCTTGTCACCATTCTTGTCACCATTTTTACGAAACTCATTGCTACAACTTGAACATCACTGAAACAACGAAATGAAATAACGTGTTGAAATAAATAGGGAATAAAACAACCTGAAACAAGCTGAAAAATCACTCCACATTCTGCACCTGCTCGCGCATTTGCTCTATGAGTACTTTTATATCAACACTGGCGCCGGTGGTATCAATGTCAGACGCCTTCGACCCAATGGTGTTTGCTTCACGATTAAATTCCTGCATTAGAAAATCCAATCGGCGCCCAATGGGACCACTGCGTTGAATGGCTTTTTCAAACTCTTTTACATGCGCGGCTAAGCGATCGAGTTCTTCGTCGATATCCAGTCGCTGGGCTACAAATACCAGCTCTTGTTCCAGCCGCTGCTCATTGTGATCAATATCAATTTCTTTCAGTCGGGCTAACAGCTTGGTTCGTTGACGCTCGACCACGGTGGGCCTGTGTTGTTTTAGCTCTAACAACAACGAGGAGATTTTCTCGTTGCGTTGGCTCAACATACTGGCCAGCTTTTCACCTTCGCGCGAACGGGTAGCAATCAGATCTTTAGTTGCAGCATCAAGACCTGTCAGAACCTGGCTCGATAGTTTGTCCTGTTGAGGATCTTTGGTCGTAACAACGCCAGGCCATTGAAGCACTTTAATCGGATCAATTGAGCTTGCATCTGGAATAGCGTCACGCACCTGCTTAAGCGCATCGGCAACGCTGGCCAGCGCAACGTCATCAAGCACCAGAGTCTGCACTGAGCGCGGTGCTGCACGCAACCTCAATGTAGCTTCAACTTTGCCGCGGCCAAGATGCCCGCCAACGCGCTCGCGCACGATGCCTTCCATGGCGCGAAGCTCTTCGGGCAGGCGTACGGTTATTTCCAGGTACCGGTGATTGACTGAACGTAATTCCCACTGCAGCTCACCTGCTTCAGAATCAAGCGTGTGTCGACCAAAGCCTGTCATACTCTTAAGCATGGATAAATCCTGTGTGCCGCTCAGTGGTGATTCGAGTAGCCAGTGCAGGTATACTCTGCCGCCCGAAACGAGGAACTGCCATGCGACCCAGTGGTCGAGCAATAAATGAACTGCGCAATATAGTCATCACACGACGATACACCAAGCACGCTGCTGGATCGACGTTGATCGAATGTGGTGACACTAAAGTTATTTGCACAGCCAGCATTGAAGATCGAACGCCGCCCTGGCTCAAAGGCAAAGGTAGCGGATGGGTCACCGCCGAATACGGCATGCTACCCGGTTCAACAAACTCTCGAATGCGTCGTGAAGCATCAGCCGGAAAACAGTCAGGCCGAACACAGGAAATCCAGCGACTAATCGGCCGTTCTCTGCGGGCAGCAGTGGATTTAAGCGCACTGGGCGAACGCAGCATCACTGTTGATTGCGATGTTATCCAGGCCGACGGTGGCACCAGAACCGCCTCTATTACCGGTGCATTCGTGGCATTATCTGATGCAATGCAATCCCTGCTGGACAAAGGCGCTATTAAAAAGAACCCTGTTCACGGCATGATCGCAGCAACATCTGTGGGTATATACAACGGTAAGGCTGTGCTCGACCTGGACTATGCCGAAGATTCCACTGCCGAAACCGACATGAACGTTGTGATGAATGACGCCGGTGGCTTTATCGAGATTCAGGGCACCGCAGAGGGCCATGCGTTTCGCGATGACGAACTCGCTAACATGCTGGCTTTAGCAAAATCGGGCATCAGCACATTAATAGACAAACAGACAGAAGCACTAAAACAATAAAGACTTGACCACTGGAATCTCATGACCACTAATCGGGCAATCGTTTTTGCCAGCAGCAACGCTGGCAAAATTCTTGAGCTTGACGAATTGCTGACACCACTTGGTATGCAGGTGAAATCGCAAGTTGACTACGGTGTTGTGCCTTTGCCCGAGACAGCAGTCACGTTTGTTGAAAACGCCATAGTCAAAGCGCGACACGCATCGAGTATCACGGGCCTTGCAAGCATCGCTGACGATTCAGGCCTGGAAGTAGACGCGCTTAACGGCGCACCCGGATTGCACTCTGCACGTTTTGCCAGCATGCACAACGCTGGCAGTGGCGATAACGACAATAATGCCTTGTTATTAAAAAAGCTTGAAGGTGTTGTTGAAGACAAACGCACCGCCAGATTTCGCAGCGTGATGGTTTATTTGCAACATGAAAACGACCCTTCACCGATTATTGCACAAGGTGTTTGGGAAGGTCATATTTTAGAAAGTGTGCATAGCGGCGGCGGGTTTGGCTATGACACGGTTTTTTGCAACCACGATACAAATGAAGCCACGTCCTTAATGAGTAAAACGCAAAAAAACGAACTAAGCCATCGCGGCAAAGCGCTGCGCGCTTTGTTGGCGCTTTTGTTACCAGCTTAGCTTGCCGCCATCTTTTACGTGCGAACGTTCACCGACTTACCGCCACTGTCACTCTATATACACCTGCCATGGTGTGTTAAGAAATGCCCCTATTGCGATTTTAATTCTCACGAGCAAAAAGAGTCGCTACCCGAAAACGAATACGTTGATGCGCTGTTAAACGACCTTGCCGCCGACATGCCGCACATCTGGGGCAGAACAATAACATCGGTTTTTATTGGTGGCGGTACGCCCAGTTTATTCAGCGGCGAGGCACTCTACAATTTGTTCAGTGGTATCCGAGCATTAACGGCTTTGCCACCAAACATTGAAATTACCATGGAAGCCAATCCTGGTACGTTTGAACAAGAAAAATTCAAGGACTTTCGCAAACTGGGCATTAACCGTTTGTCTATCGGTGTGCAAAGTTTTAATGACGAACACTTGAAAACGCTGGGGCGTATTCATTGCGGTGAAGAAGCTGCACGCGCTGTCGGCATTGCCAGACAAGCGCAGTTTGATGATATCAACCTGGACTTAATGTTTGGCCTTCCAAACCAAACACAGGCGCAAGCTTTAAAAGATGTACAACAGGCTATCGACCTTGCACCAACACACATCTCGTACTACGAACTGACTCTGGAACCCAACACCCTGTTTGCCAAGTACCCGCCATCGCTGCCAGGGGATGAATCGCGCTGGAGCATCCATAACAACGGTATCGCCTTGCTTGCGCAACACGGCTTTGAGCGCTACGAGATATCAGCGTTTGCCAAAAATAATAAGCGCTGTAAGCACAACGTTAATTACTGGTTGTTTGGTGACTACGTTGGTATTGGTGCAGGTGCGCACAGCAAACTTAGTTTTGCCAATACCGGCAAAGTCAGCCGTCGCTGGAAAATCAAACATCCTAACCGTTATCTGTCAGCTGAAAATTATGTGGGTGGAGAGAACGATATTGCTACGGCAGACACCGCCATCGAATTTATGATGAATGCTTTACGCTTAAGTGAAGGGTTCGCGCTAAACCTTTTCGAGCAACACACAGGCATGGCGCTGCATCAGTGGCAGCACCAGATAAACAAGGCCATAGAAAAAAATCTGCTTGAGCAGGATGGACTGCAACTTAGGGCCACGCCGAAGGGTTTTGATTTTTTAAACGACTTGCTGGAACTGTTTATGCCGCAAAACACAGACAGCGTTAGCTACCCTGTCATTCCTATCTTAAAAAAGTAACCCAGAATTTATCTTATTGTCGCTGCTGCATGGTTTGCAAAAACTCGTTCAACACAGCCGGATCAACCGCAACAGGCAGGTTCATACCGGCTACACCAGGCAAGGGCTGGCCATCGGGCCCCAGGGCTGCGGCAGCTTGATCAAACTCTTGCTGCGCAGGCACAGGCTTTTGTGCTGCCATCAGATTAGCGTTGTTGTTGTATGTCTTAGAGGTGGACTGAAAACCCTCAGGCGGGGCCGAGCCAAATTGTGTGACGCCGTACTCATCCACCCACTTATAGACTTTCGTTTTACTCTTTGCGGCCTTGATGGGTGATACCGACTGCAGAGAGTCACCAGCGCCCTGTACGGACGTTTTAGCGCTCTGTATTGAGTTACCAAGCAGTTTCGAGAACAGCGCCCCTGGGTCACCACCACGGGCGTACATGCCATAGGATGTGATGCCAATAACACACACCAGCGGAACGGTGGCTTTGAGTAGTATTTTAAGGACCATTTTTGTCAACACGCGGCTCTCCTTGTCAAATCTAAACACTATTTACCCCCTAAGCGGCTTTTTTAGGACATACTTAATCAAATCACTTGCATTTTGAGTAATTCGGACATAGTATCCGTGTCCGATTTTCCTACTCAGCGGCAAATCAGTGCGTCGATGAAGGAATCGACAAACTAGCCCGTTGGTAAGCATTTTAGTAAGCAGTTTTTTAGCAATATAGTAAGCAGAGAAGGGAGCCAAACTATGAAGCCGGAAATCCATCCAGCGTACGATCAGATTAATGTGACTTGTAGCTGCGGCAACAAGTTTGAAACCGGCTCCACAGCTGGGAAAGACCTAAATGTTGAAGTGTGCTCAAACTGCCATCCGTTCTATACTGGCAAGCAGAAAGTGCTCGACACCGCCGGTCAGGTAGACAAGTTCCGTCGTCGATACGGCGCTAAGTAACAGCCTTATAAGTAATAATCCCAGGGTTATTACTGCGGCCAGCACTCGGCCTGAAGCCCACGGCTCAGCTCGAACAATTCAGCTAGAACAATAGTGCGCAGGCCGGTAGAATCAAAAAAGGGTGCTCCAATTGGAGCGCCCTTTTTTTATGCCCTCGCATCGGCAGCGGTCTCGCTGTTTATCGCAGCCTTACCGAGCATGGCTACCGAAGCACAGTCCGACTGTTTCGATAAATTAACCCGGGAGCAAGCCTCTGTTGAGCGCGTGTCCGATGGCGACACCATTGTGCTCACCGATCAACGAAAAGTGCGCTTAATTGGAATCAATACACCTGAACTCAATGCCAGGCATCCGACGCTGAAATCTCATGCCATCGACGCTACACAGCAATTAAAGCGGTGGCTGCCCCGCGGCAAATCTGTTTGGTTGTATATCGGCACAGAACCACATGATCGGCATGGCAGACAACTGGCACACGTGGTCAGAACCCAGGACGACTTGGCTGTAGCAGAACAATTGCTACACAAGGGACTAGCGGCACAAAGCGCGGTAAAACCCAATACACTGTGTGCTGAACAATTCGCTGCGTTCGAAAAAATGGCGGTGAGTAAAAAGCTTGGTTTGTGGAAGAATCGCAAGCTACTGACCATAAGTGCTGGTGAAACCAGCCGCAACACTGCTGGTTTCAAGCTGGTCAATGGTGTTGTCAGTCATGTGAAACACACAAAGCAATACAGCGAATTAAGACTCGATGATGCCTTCTCTGTGCAGGTTCGTAAAAAGCTGGCAAAAAAAATGGCATTGGATGATTTGCTTGGGCGCTCCATTGAAGTTCGTGGCTGGATCATTAGCAAAAAGAGCCAGCCTTATTTGTGGCTGCAGCACAAGGCTAATTTAAGTCACCCACCAACCGGGCGGTAACATGCTGTATCTGATTGACTCAAGCATTTATATTTTTCGGGCATGGCAAACTCTACCCGCATCCATCACCAACACACATGGTGAACAAGCTAACGCCGTCCACGGATTCACCGCGACGCTGGCAGCGATTTTAAGCGACAAGCAACCCGAGCACATAGCCTGCGCATTTGATAAAAGTTCGGGCACGGGCGATCGCTATAAAATATTTCCACAGTACAAAGCTAAACGGGAACCCGCACCACCTGAATTAAAAGTTCAGTTTGATCGCTGCATTCAAGTAGCCCAGGCCATGGGTGTAGCGACCTTTGCCAGCAAGCAAGTTGAGGCAGACGACATCATTGGCAGTTTGGCCAAGGTTGCGCATAAGGCAAAGCACCCGGTAACCATCATCAGTGCTGATAAAGACCTTGCGCAATTTATCAACGAAGGCGACTGCTATTGGAACTACGCGAAAAAGCAACAGTTTGATTACCGCCAACTAAGCAAACATTTCAAACTGTTACCAGAACAAATTGCCGATATGCTGGCGCTGTGTGGCGACAAGGTAGACAACATTCCCGGCATTCCCGGCGTTGGGCCCAGCACTGCGGCACGCTTACTAAAAAAATGGGAAACACTGGAAGGCGTGATCGAGAATCGTGACGCCATTGCCAAGATGCATTTCAGGGGTGCACCAAGAGTTGGCGCGCTGGTGAGCGAGTACATTGATACAATTCGCCTGGCAAGAAAATTGACCGGTTTGATAGAAGACGAGTCTTTGCCCAAAACCCTTGGCATTCTAAAGCGCAAAAAAAATTCGGCGAAGCAAACAGTGCAAATGCTTATGGATGCTGGTGTCAGTGAGCAACGAGCGCTCAATATAAGCAAGAATATTATGCTTCAGACCACAACAAACTAAACACGAGCTGTAAATACACATTAGCTGCAGGTAAACATGAGCCGTAAAAAAGTGGCGCGCCAACAACGGCGTGGCAAACCAAAAAACAAGTCTGGCCCGATAAGAACTAAATCACGGAGCCAACAAAAGAATAATGACTTGAACGACAATGAACCCACCGTCGTATTGTTGTTCAACAAGCCATTTCAGGTGCTGTGCCAATTTACTGATCAAGATGATCGAGACACTTTGGCAAACTACATTGCTATACCAAACCTGTATGCTGCCGGACGCCTTGACAGAGACAGCGAAGGTTTATTATTGCTAACCAACAATGGCATGTTGCAACACCGTATTGCGCATCCGGATTTTAAATTACCTAAAACCTATCTGGCACAAATTGAAGGTGATATATCCGCTAAAGCGCTTAACTTGCTTCGCGAGGGTATTAAACTTAATGACGGCACGACCGCACCAGCAGAGGCTGAACGAGTTGACGAACCATCATGGTTATGGCCCCGCAAACCGCCAATTCGTTTTCGTAAAGAGATTCCCACCAGCTGGTTAAAGCTAACCATAACAGAGGGACGTAACCGCCAAGTACGTCGCATGAGTGCTGCTGTGGGATACCCAACCTTACGACTTATTCGTTCCCATATTGGCGGCCACAGCGTGATGGGCATTGAACCGGGAAAACATAAGGAAGTCGCCGGATCACTTTTTTAATGCCTGAGCAATTGTGTTAACTGATCAGTGCATTGTTCAAAAATTTTAAAAATCAATAATTTAGCTTACAAATAATTGCAAGGAGCACACTAAAATTAGTTCGACAATCTATTCACGACGTCAAGTGTTTATTGATGAAAACGGGTGCAAATCACAACTTATTTTTAACCCTAACGGTTGCCTGTAAGACACTGATATACTCGTCCGGTGCCGAATTTTACCTTAACCAATAAAAACGGATGTTTTTTCGTTCTATCGTTTTGCTGCTTGTTAGTAATAAGCATAAAAACCGCTTATGCAAATGTTATTTTCCATGACGTTGTCATTGTCGATTCCAACCCAGGCTCTTTGCAATTGTCCGCAATGGGTCACGACATTAAATTGCAACTCAAACAATCAAGATTTAATCGCTTGTTGTACTTACAAGCTGACACGCAAACCAAAAAACAACACATTCCGCCGCTCTTATATGAAGGCTATGTAACTGGCGATAAAAATTCGTGGGCGCGCATCACCTTTGACAATGGCAAGCCATTTGGTTATCTCTTTTACAATGGCAAACTACTTCAGCTGGATAGCCGAAGCCGCATCAAAGAACTGATCGCGTCTTCCTGGCAATATAATTGGCAGGACAACTGGCAGGACAGGCAACAAGACGATCTACAAGACAACGCGCTCGTTCTGATCGAAACAGCCAGCCATGGTGCAGCCCAACAGTTGCTGCAAACCTTTTCATACAAAGTGGACACCTTAAAATTTGCACCTGCGCCAAAGTCGCTAACAGCGCCTGCTAACAAAAACGCCCTTGCTTTGAGCAAAGAGACCTTCAGTAATGAAGCTTTAAACAGAGATGCATTTGGCACTAACGTAACACGCACCATACGCATTGGCATAGCCGTAGACAGCCGCTTTAATGAGGCCCATCAGCAACGCGGGCTTGCGCGTGCACTCAGTATCATCAATAGCGTTGATGCCATCTATCAATCTCAGCTGGGGATCGCGATACTTGTCGAAGCTATCAGTGTGTATGAAGACCCGAACACTGACCCCATGCGCTACTTTGAGGGAACGGTTGATCAACTACTCTCAAACTTTCGACCGGTCAGAATAGACGACCCCAAGCTACCGGCAGACTTAAGCCTGGTGCATTTATTCAGTGGGCATCGTGACCCTGATCGGGTTATTGGTTTAGGTTGGATAAATACTGCCTGTCGTCTGGATGGTTATGACGTGAGTATGTCTACGCCGTTTCCATTTGATACCCTGCTTGCTGCGCACGAAATTGCGCATAATTTAGGGGCATTACACGATGACCACCAGCAATGCCATATGGATTCAAGCAGATCGACTTCAACACTAATGTGGCCCAGATTATCCAGCGACACCACGGCCGAATTTTCCGCTTGCAGTATTCGCTCAGTGCAAGCCGGGAAAAATGCCAGCTGCAATATGGACAACATTGATGTGGCGATAAGTATGAACGCCTACCCTACCAGTGAAGCTCTGCGACGATCTCTGGTGATTCATGCGCAAAACAACGATAGCTTGCAACGGACATCGCAACTCACATCGATAACCAATTTTCCTGAAGGCACTACCTTTACCGATATCAGTGCAGGCTGTCGAATCGACGGCAAAAGCGCGTATTGCAATCATGGTTCGGTTAAGGCAGGGGATACGCAAACAATGAGTGTCACAGCAACTCTACCTAATCACTCACAAGAAGACGTGATCTCGGAAATCGTACCAATCAATTCAAGTGATGTGCAAACAAACGACAACCGCGCTGTGATCAAGTTGCTGCAGTTTGATTCCAGCACTGGGGAGGCCGTTGCAGGCGATAGCGCATTTCTAAATGACCTGGAAACAACACCAAACGATGGCATTGGTAGTTTTTCGCTGGGCTTTTTGCTAAGCCTCTTGTTTACGCAGATAAGTATATTGATTAGTACGCAAATAAGTTTGCAGATAAGAACGCATCAAGCAAGACGTTTCACGGCGTGATGCGCAATCGCACTGAGCGCGTCTCGGTAGGGTGACGCTGGTAACACACCCAGTACATCACTTGCTTCATCAGCATACAGCTTTGCAGTCGATAAACTCTTTTGTAAGGCTTGCGTACTTTCTATTGCAGTCAACACCCCACTCAGGGCTTCTATTCCATCATCGGTAATCGCCTTTGCAATCAGCCGGCGTTGCTCAGCTGTTCCATCGCGCATAGCGTATATCAGCGGCAAAGTAGTTTTGCCTTCAGCCAGATCATCACCCACGTTTTTACCCATGGCCTCACTGTCACTTTGATAGTCGAGCACATCATCAACAATTTGAAAGGCCGTGCCAAGCTTGTTTCCATACTCGGCCAGAGCGACACGCACATCATCGTTTTCATTTGATAACACCGCACCCAGCTGAGTGGCTGCCTGAAATAAGCGCGCGGTTTTGGCCTCAATGACTTCGATGTACTGCGCTTCAGTCAGATCGGGATCATTGATGTTGAGCAGCTGCATGACTTCACCTTCAGCAATGCGGTTGGTGGTGCGAGCCAGAATATCCATCACCCGCAAGCTCTGCACGTCAACCATCATTTCGAATGAGCGCGAATACAAAAAGTCACCCACCAAAACAGCCGCCTCGTTGCCCCAAACAGCGTTAGCCGTGTCCCGGCCTCGACGAAGATCAGAGGCATCCACGACATCGTCGTGCAGCAAAGTCGCCGTGTGAATAAATTCGATGATGGCCGCCACGGTAATATGGTGTTGTCCCGCATACCCGCACGCTCGGGCGGCCAATAACACGAGCTGTGGCCGCAAGCGTTTACCACCACTGCCAATGATGTAACCCGCTAGCTGATTGACTAATGCCACCTCGGAGGAGAGCCGCAGGCGGATGAGCTTGTCGACCGCATGCATATCATCCGCCACCAAGGCAGTACATTGGTCGGGCGTGAGAGGCATATTGTCGGCTAACATCGTAGATTGTGGCATGGCGAGGGTAACTATACTGGCATGTATCTGGTTTGTGACAGTCTGCTGGGGTAGATGTTCGATTTTTTTCACATTGACGGATAATCGACCACCCGATATACTTGCGGGCTGCCTAACGTACTAGTACTGCTGGCAGTTATTGAAAAACTCAGTAAATAACAGATACCAAAAACCTGCATGGCGCACGGCCGACCTCTTACGGGGCTGTACCAGTGTGAATGTGCGGCGCATTAACAAGTGGAGTAACAGGAAATGTACGCGGTCATTAAAACCGGTGGCAAGCAGCACCGAGTGAGCACTGGAGACAAGCTCAGAGTAGAAACTCTGGATGCAAGCGAAGGTCAAGACATTCAATTAGACGAAGTCCTGATGATCGGCAATGGTGATAAAGTAACGGTCGGCGCACCTCTGATCAGCAATGCATCAGTCACGGCCCGTGTTATCGAGCACGGCCGGGGCAAGAAGGTCAATATAGTGAAATTCCGTCGCCGTAAGCACCATCGCAAGCAGATGGGACATCGACAGAATTACACTGAACTTGAAATTACCGGCATCAACGCAGGCTAAGCAAAGGAACTTTAACCATGGCACATAAAAAAGCAGGCGGTAGTACCCGCAACGGTCGCGATTCAGAGTCCAAACGACTCGGCGTGAAGAAATTTGGTGGCGAAGCTGTATTGGCTGGCAACATTATTGTTCGTCAGCGTGGAACACGGTTCCACCCGGGCATGAACGTTGGCATGGGCAAAGACCATACTTTGTTTGCAAAAACGCCAGGTGTGGTGCAGTTTCAGGAAAAAGGCCTGAACAAGCGTAAGTTCGTCAACATCGTTGCCGAATAACTAAAGCCTTAGATCTGAGCAAAAAAAGATCTAAGCAAAACAGATTAAAGTAAACAAAGCTCAGCGATAACAACTGAGCAGTGACGTTAAGGCTCTCGAGAAACCCGCGCTATGCGGGTTTTTCTATGGGCATTTGAAGATTTACTGGTTTGCTCACCTCGTCCAACCAGGCGCCACCATTCTTTGGCCTCTTTTGGTGTCGCTTTTCTTTGTTCAGGAACCAAGTCCTTATCCTCCAGCGGTTTCAATGGGCGATCTGTTCCCTGCTCCCCTTGTTCAAGCACCGTCTGGGCTGGGTGGTTTTCCTGAGTCTTGGTGTTTGCATCTGTCGGTGCATTGTCCCGACTAACCGATACTGTGCGCTTTGCACGGGTTGGTGCATACACAGGTTTTGAGCGCGAGGGTTCTTCTCGTCCAGCCAAAACCATCAGTTCGCGGACAATCAGCAGCTGCTGACGACTCCAGGTTTCACGAGGCACACTCATGGCGACCACTAAAACCGCATTGGCGGCCTCAGCTACGCTCATACGCTCAGGCAGACTTAAGCGCCAGGCAAAAACCAGCGCGTCCCCCCGTGTGTTGGGCACGTCTGCGGAAACGCTCAATGCGTCGGTAAGAACGCTACTAGCATCACAAAGTGGAAACAAGGCCACGTTGGATAGGTGTTTAGATCCATACATGACGCAAGTGTGACAGCTGAATATAAGCTAAACTCTGCGTCGCCTCGCACTTCTATTATCCTCAATCAAACGTAGTATCGATCACTGTGAAATTTGTCGACGAAGCCAGAATAAATGTCATTGCCGGAGACGGCGGCAACGGCTGCATGAGTTTCCGTCGTGAGAAGTACATCCCTCGTGGTGGCCCGGATGGCGGAGATGGGGGTGATGGGGGCAGTGTCTTTCTGCGTGCCAGCGACGATTTGAATACATTAATAGACTTCCGTCACAAACGGACCTATCAGGCCCAACGCGGCAGCAACGGACGTGGCCGGGACTGCACTGGTGCAAAGGGAGAAGATTGCATTATCGATGTACCAGAGGGGACTGTGGCCACCGACCGGCTGACCGGCATGGTGATTGCCGACATGCAGAAAGACGGCGAAGTGGTGCTGGTTGCCAAGGGCGGTTTTCATGGCCTGGGCAACGCCCGGTTTAAAACCTCCACCAATCGCGCGCCAAGGCGAACTTCAGATGGCACACCAGGGGAACGATTGGAACTGCAGCTTGAGCTGAGGGTTCTGGCAGACGTTGGTTTACTGGGTTTACCCAATGCAGGGAAATCCACCTTCATTCGCAGCGTGTCATCCGCCACGCCTAAAGTCGCTGACTACCCGTTTACAACCCTCATCCCTAACCTGGGTGTTGCCAGCATTGAGGCGCACCGCAGTTTTGTGGTTGCCGATATTCCCGGGTTAATAGAAGGTGCAGCCGACGGGCTCGGCCTTGGGGTTCGGTTTTTAAAACACCTGAGTCGTACTCGTTTGTTACTACACCTTATTGATATACAACCAGTCGACAATAGCGACCCGATTGCAACAGCCAAAGGACTGGTGGCTGAATTAAAAGCGCACAACGAAACGCTGTACGACAAGCCGCGCTGGCTGGTGTTAAACAAAACCGATTTGATTCCGGAAGAAATGCTGGGGGACGTCTGCGATGAGATCGTTAACGGACTTCAATGGCAGGGACCTGTTTACCGAATTTCTGCAGCCACCGGCAGCGGCACAAAATTACTTTGCTCGGACATCATGGTGCAGTTAGAGCAATGGCGTGAGGAAGACCGCGAGGCCGCAGAGATTGAGGCTGCACGTCTGGCCAAAATTGAACGTGAAAAAAAGGCAAAGAAAGAACGGGAGGCACAGCTGGCGCAAGAGCTTGCAGAACAAAAAGCCGCCGACCGAAAGGCCGACATAAAAGCCAAGCAGCAAGCCAACAACGATGCGAACAATTGAGTTATGCGCGAACGTTTAACGCAGGGAAAACGTTGGGTTGTAAAAGTTGGAAGCACATTGCTAACGGCAGACGGCAAAGGTCTTGACCATAAGCTCATTGGGCAGTGGTCTTCGCAAATGGCGACACTGGCAGCCCAAGGCAAAGAGATTGTGTTGGTATCCAGTGGTTCTATTGCTGAAGGTATGACGCGCCTGGGGTGGCAGAAAAAACCCAGTGCTGTACATGAACTACAAGCTGCCGCGGCCGTGGGTCAAATGGGTTTGATTCAAGCGTACGAAACGGTGTTTAAAAACTTCAATCGCCAAACAGCACAAGTGCTGTTGACTCATGAAGACATGGCGAATCGACGTCGCTACTTAAATGCACGTGCAACCCTGAACACCTTACTGAGTTTAGGTGTGATCCCTATCATCAATGAAAACGATACTGTTATAACTGATGAGATTCGTTTAGGCGACAACGACACTTTGGCGGCCATGGTGGCAAGCCTGATAGAAGCTGATGTTCTGGTTCTGCTAACCGATCAAGAAGGCTTATACGACAAAGACCCTCGCAGCAATAGCGATGCAACATTGTTAGCCCATGCCAATGCCAGCGACCCTGCAGTACATGCATTGGCAGGACCCAGCGGCTCGGCGTTTGGCAGTGGTGGAATGAGCACCAAAATTAAGGCGGCAGAGCGTGCAGCAAAAAGCGGTGCGACAACCGTCATCGCATCAGGGCGAGAACCTGATGTCTTATTAAAATTAAACAATGCTGCCAACCTGGGCACGATGTTAACCACAAGCCAGGGCGCTGAGGTAGCACGAAAGCGCTGGTTATCAAACCAGCTACGCGTGTGCGGCACTTTAACGTTAGATGCTGGCGCTATAAAAACATTGCATGAACGCGGCGCCAGCTTACTGGCTGTCGGTGTGAGCGCCTGCAGTGGTGAATTTAAACGTGGCGAGCTGGTCGCCTGTGTCGATGAACACAACGTTGAACACGCGAGAGGACTTATCAACTACAGCGCTGCTGAATCCCAGCAACTGCTGGGGCAATCGAGTGACAAGATAAAATCACTACTGGGTTACGAGAGAGAACCCGAATTAATTCATCGTGACAACATGGTGTTAACCAATAGCTGAGCGTTAGGTCCAGCATAAGGTTGATTCGTCCCGGCAACATGACGTCAATGCTATGGCCAACCAGCTTTAGTGTTAAGTGGAGCTCTGAGCCTGCTTAAAAATCCACAAAATCGCATTTAAAGTACTTGTCCTCAGGCGCTAAAGGTTCGTCTCCAAAATAATGCAGAATTTGAAAATGAGCGCGCTTTTGTGATGCGTTAATGTAAACCAGCTTTAAATGTGTCAACCGGATTGTTGTATTAGTCGAACAGACGCAAGTTGCGCGTTAGTGAGACACCTGTATTGTCTCTCTACTAATAGATTTTAAATTCGATATCAGGTATTGGAGAATCGCATAAATCAGACGGTTCTGCCGGCTCTTGATAGGGATTAAGCAAAAATTCCTGAGCTATGTATTCGGCACAGTACGAGTGAGAAAGTACATCGTGGGAAATATTAGGCCAATCTATTTTCCATGCATTGGTCGCTCTGTCTGCGACAAATTTTGCATTGCGCGGTGGTGTAACTGGATCAAGCTCGCCTGACAACAACAACACTGGCGCTTCGATAATATCGTTCCTGGTTAAGTATCCTTTCTCTGCGTCTATATCCAATAACCCACACACGTTTGTCATAAATTTCAAATCTTCATCACTTGAGTATTTAAGTGTTGGGTATTGCTCCAAATCGCTTTCTGATAATTCTGGAAAACCGCCATTTTCATAGCTACTGTCAAAACATAAATAGCTGTAAAATGCAATTTCATCCAGAGAATTTTTCATCTCGCCATGCAGCATTTCGGTAAAGGCCCCTGAAAGCGCTGTCATGGATCCGTTCATAGCCGTTCGTAGTAAAAATGGAAGATTATTTCGACCCTCTAACGAATACAGATTCAAAGCTACTATGTAGCTCAGCCCATAATTATCAAGAATTAGCTTTTCAGGCTTGAGCGTTTTCGGATTTAAAACATCAATTTCTTCAGGCTCTTCATACAATGCCTGAAGAAAGTCGTAATAGTCAGCCTCTAAATCATTTCCGTAGGCTTTATTACAATGCTTATCCTCACGACACTCACGAAATAACTCATCTAACGATTGGCGAAAATTCTTGTGCTCCTCCATAGAGGGGTGCAATTCCTGGATTGACACCGAATCTAATATCATTGATCTGATGACATCTGGAAACAACATTTCGGTATACAGCGCTACTCTGCTTCCATACGAGATACCGTACATATTAACTGGATTTTCAGGAATCACTTCCGCATGCACCAGGGCCATGCGTAAAGCATAAATATCACGCGCCGAATTTAAAACGTTGTAGTGGTTCAGATTGATGTTTTTATTACTCAATCGAGCAACGCATGCTTTAAGCGATGCAAGGTATCCCTCGTGCCAATGTCCGGTTGGCAGCTTATAGATATTTACCGCTTCATCCTCTAACTCTTGGCAATTCAGGTTAGGTATCGATTTTCCTACTCCTCTGTTTTCTAAAATAATCAGCTGCCTTCCTTCACTCGTACTCATTAATGGAAATGAAACATAACTACTATCGTCCATTCCATAAACTGAGTAGGGCTTGAGAAAAGCATTTCCGGGTCCACCTCCTCCAGTGATCAATAGAGGCCCCAACTCGGGGTCAATATAGTCAGTTGGGTCGACGATGACATAAGGGACTTCAATCCGATTTCCTTCAGGCTTTGAATAGTCCTCAGGCACAATCAGAAACCCGCAGGTCTGATTATCACTGTCGGCTAGGTCAAAACTCTCTGAACAATTTACGACTCGAAGCGCAATGTTCTCAAGCGTCGTGCTTCCCAGGTTCGAATGTGCAACATACGGAAGTAGCATGAAGGCGGTAAACAGCACCAGCCTCATACCAAAATTGCTATAGGTATAAAGTAATGTGCTTACGATTCCTTTCATCAAATTGTGCCTAACACGAATACATCGCTGTACGCTCAACAAACTCAACCTCATCAAAAACCCCGTCGATTTGATAAAGCCTGTAAGGACCAGTAAACGCAGTAGTTACCGCACAATCATTTCCAGGTGATGTTTTTAAAACTTCCACTTGAATACCCAACTCGGCCGGCACGACATTCGTAACAGAGATATTATAGCCACCACTACCCACAATTTCGTGGGCAACGAATACAACAATGGCTTTACTGAAGTCAACCATTGGCAGCGGTTCGAAATTACAATCTTCACACGGCGGTAGCAGAGAGTCGTTATACAGCCTGTTTAATTGCTCCTGAGATCGCAGCATTTGATAAAGCGGTTCTTTAAACGTTAAGTCTTCGGTAAAAGCCAAATCGCCGCTGTATATTTGCCGAAAGCCTGTATTTTGATCGGTGGAGAAAACCAGTCTTTCGTTAGCCCCGGTTGTCAAAACCAGTTGATCATTTTCAAGCGATACCATGACGCCACTTTGGGTAGACAGGAATCGGTCAAATAAGGGTGCAGGAGCCACAAGCAATTCCTCGCAAAAGGCTTCTGTTGCAAATAAGCTCGATAGCTGCAGGACATTCTCCTCCAACACGTAAGCGCCACTGTAGCGGTTACACACAATAGTGCCTTCTATGCGTTGCGGATTGCTGCCATCTGGCTGCGTGCCTGAATCGAGCCGTACAGTGAAAAAACCTGCTTGCTCACTCGGGACCGCTAATCTGATGCCATCGTCATACTCATAGTGGGTGAGTGTCCAGGTCCGGTTGACCAAATCAGCCTGCGGCATAAGAACCGGGTCTGTGACCGGATCTGAGACGGCCGGATTAGGATCAGCGGCAATATCACCCGGCAGGTCATTCGTTGTATCAGGGTCAGATTGACGATCAGAGCTTGCACAAGCAGCAGCAATAAAACACACAGATAACAGGCATGAAAGCAGCACCAGGTTTTTCATCATATTCCTATGTTTGGGTTATTTATCCCAATTATAGCATGCCATCGAACTATTACTGCCCCCTGAAGCAACAAAACCACCCGTAGTGGGTGGTTCTGTGAATTCGTACTACTCGCGGAATCGGCATATGCCGCTCGCGGTAACAACTCAGGTTTACAATGCGCGAACCTGAGAGTTAAAGCGGCTCTTATAACGAGCGGCCTTGTTCTTGTGAATCAGACCCTTGCGAGCCATATGGTCGATGACCGGGATGGCTTCTTTGAGAGCGGTCTCGGCTGTGCCTTTGTCGCCAGCTGCAATCGCTGAGAATACCTGCTTTACCTTCGTTCTCATAAACGAACGCTGACTGGCGTTACGCTGACGAGATTTCTCAGATTGTCGTGCGCGTTTGCGTGCCTGTGCTGAATTGGCCACGGACTACCTCTTAATAAATGTGTAAAAATGACTGTTAGCCGACTATTATGCTTGGCTGACACCTAAGAGTCAATCAACCCGCGTGGTTAAAAACACACCAATGAGAGTTTTTGCGTGAGCTTAACCAAGTCCAGCTCGGTCGTGGGCATCATGACCTTGATCTCGCGGGTGCTGGGGTTCGTGCGTGATCAGGTTTTGGCGATTGTTTTTGGTGCCGGCGCTGTCACCGACGTGTTCCTGGTGGCCTTCAAAGTTCCCAACTTTTTGCGCCGCTTATTTGCAGAAGGTGCGTTTGCACAGGCTTTTGTTCCGGTGTTCACTGAATACAGAGAGACCAAGAGCCCTGAGGCACTGCGCGACCTTGCCGCCCATGTGGTGGGCACGCTGGCGATTGTCTTGTTGGTGATCAGCACCTTGGGTGTGATGCTGGCGCCGCTGCTGGTTATGCTGTTTGCACCGGGCTTTATTAGCGATCAGTCACGTTTTGATCTGGCAACCCACATGCTGCGCATCACGTTCCCTTACTTGTTTTTCGTGTCCTTACTGGCCTATGCCGGCAGCATTCAGAACACCTTCGGGCGATTCGCTGTCCCCTCTTTCACGCCTGTGTTGCTTAATATCTGCATGATCAGCGCCGCGCTGTTTTTCTCTCCTATGTTTGAACAACCGATCGTGGCACTGGCCTGGGGGGTATTTGCTGCCGGTGTTTTACAGCTCGCCCTGCAACTGCCGTTTTTACAGCAACTAGGATTGCTGCCAAAACCGCGTTGGGGCTGGAAGCACAGTGGTGTGCGGCGCATCCTCAAACTGATGGCACCGGCTATTCTGGGTTCGTCCGTGGCTCAAATCAACTTATTGCTGGATACTGTCATTGCCTCATTTTTAATGGTCGGCAGCCTTAGCTGGCTTTACTACTCAGATCGCTTAATGGAATTTCCTTTGGGCTTATTAGGGGTGACACTTGGCACCGTGATCTTGCCCCGGCTTTCAAAAGAGCACGCGCAAAAATCACCTGAGCAATTTAAAAAAACCATTGACTGGGCACTCAGACTGGTGTGCTTAATCGGCATACCATCGGCGGTAGGGCTAGTGGTGCTGGCCGCACCGATGCTTAGCACCCTGTTCGAGTACGGTAAATTCACAGCCCGAGATACCACCATGGCCAGTTACAGCCTTATTGCCTACTCGCTTGGTTTGCCGGCGTTCATTCTTGTAAAAATATTCGCACCAGCATTTTTTGCCCGCCAGAACACTAAAACACCGGTACGCATAGGCATCATTGCGCTAGTTTCCAACATGGTTTACAACCTGATGCTGGTGTTACCCATGGTGTCGCTTGGGTTTGCAGCCCCGCATACCGCACTGGCTATTGCCACCAGTATGTCGGCATGGCAGCAGGCCTATATGTTGTACCAGCAGCTTAAAACACAGGGTATCTATCAAATTTCAACGCAACTAATTCAACTAGCCAAGCGTATGGTCATCGCCTGGTTGGTGCTGGGCCTGGTGATTTGGACGCTCAGCAATAATGATTGGCACGCCTTGAATGCATCGGCTCGAGCGCTTAAATTACTGTTTATAATTGCGGCTGGCGGCGTGTCTTATGCCCTTGCACTATTATTAACTGGTATCAGACCAAAACTTTTTGCCAGCCCCTAAGGCCACCTGCAAATGAAAATTTCATCATGCGTTTGATTCGCGGACTCCATCGCTGGCGGGACATCGGCCCCTGCGTTGTCAGCATTGGTAACTTTGATGGCGTACATCGTGGTCACCAGGCAATGCTGCAACAACTCAACACCGTCGCAAAGGAACATAACCTACCCTCGTGTGTTATTAGCTTCGAACCCACGCCACAAGAGTTTTTCACACCAGATCAAGCTCCAGCTCGATTAAGTGGTTTTCGCGATCGTGTGCAGAGCATTGCGGCCCAGCATTGTGACAATCTGCTGTTGTTGGATTTTAATGAAGCACAGTCCAGACAAAGCGCTGAGGATTTCATTAATAAAGTGCTGGTAGAGACTTTGCAGATTCGGCATGTGCAAGTGGGTGATGATTTTCACTTTGGCTATCAGCGCCAGGGTGACATTGCCTTATTGCAAAAAATTGGAGATAAAAACGGTTTCACTGCCGGCGCGCACGATACTTTTAGTATTGCTGGTAAACGTGTATCCAGCACCCTTATTCGTGAATACCTGAGTGCAGGCAAGCTGCGCGAAGCTGCCGAGCTTCTGGGGCACCCGTATCGCATCACAGGCCGTGTGATTCATGGCGAAAAAGTCGGTCGACAGCTTGGCTTTCCAACGGCCAACATTGCGCTGAATAAGCATCGCCCGCCACTGTCGGGTGTGTTTGCCGTGATTGCACACGATAAAAGCACGGGTTTATCGTATCCAGGGGTGGCTAATTTAGGCGAACGCCCGACCGTCGGTGGACGTAAGTTATTGCTTGAAGTGCACTTGCCCAATCAGGATATCGACGTCTATGGGCATCATATACAGGTCGATTTCATGGAATTTGTTCGCAGCGAGCAAAAATTCGACTCGCTGGATGCCCTAAAAGAGGCGATTTCCAATGATTCGGACACAGCCTTAGCGCAACTGAAAGGCAATCCACAACTCACATCCCTGTTTAATCGCATACACTAAGTGTATCGAAACCAAACAAGCGTAAATTGCTGCTCGTGACCGATTACAAACAAACACTGAACCTGCCCAAGACCGACTTTCCGATGAAAGGCAATCTGGCTCAAAAAGAGCCTGAGATGCTGAAACGCTGGGAGGCGGACGATGTATACCAACAAATAAGAGACGCCTCAAAAGGTCGGCCCAAATTTATTTTGCACGACGGTCCTCCATACGCCAATGGCGACATTCATATTGGTCATGTGGTCAACAAAGTCTTGAAAGACATGATCGTCAAAAGCAAGCAACTTGACGGTTACGATTCGCCATACACACCTGGATGGGATTGCCATGGCTTACCCATTGAAAACAAAGTGGAATCGATTGTTGGTAAAGCAGGCGACAAGGTCACCGAGGCCGAATTTCGACAAAAGTGCCGCGAGTACGCAACCAGGCAAATCGACAACCAACGCGTAGAGTTCAAACGACTGGGTGTTTTTGGCGATTGGGACGACCCTTACCTCACCATGAATTTTGCCAACGAAGCCAACACGGTTCGCGCGCTGGGAAAAATCATGGACAAAGGCCACATCTATAAAGGTGTAAAACCTGTGCACTGGAGTTGGGGCGCGCACTCGGCCATGGCTGAGGCTGAAGTCGAATACGAAGATAAAGTCTCGACAGCCATTGATGTTCGTTTTTGGCCAAAAGATAAAAACGCTTTGTTGGATAAATTCAACGCCAGCGATGATGGCACTGAAGTCAGTGTGGTTATCTGGACAACAACACCATGGACCATTCCAGGCAATTTGGCTGTGTGCGTTCACCCGGAACTTACCTATGCACTCGTTGCCTGTAACGGCGAACGTCTGGTCATGGCAGACGACATGGTTGAAGGCGTGATGCAACGCTACGGCTTTGAATCATTTGAACGCGTTGGTACAAGCGTTGGCGCTAATCTGGAAAATCTGGTGTTGCAACACCCGTTGTATAAACGTGATTCTTTAATGGTGGTTGGTGATTATGTGACAACCGAATCTGGCACAGGCTGTGTGCACACCGCACCCGATCATGGTGTAGATGACTTCTATACCGGTAAACGCTACAACCTCGAATTACTTGATCCAGTCAATGACAACGGTGTGTTTAGAGACAACGTTGAAATGTTTGGCGGCCACCATGTGAGTAAGGTAGATAAACCGATGCTGGATGCCTTGATCGATGCTGGCAAACTGGTATTTAGCGATAAGTACAAACACAGTTACCCACATTGCTGGCGCACCAAAACGTTCATCATCTTTCGTGCAACACCCCAATGGTTTGTCAGCATGGATAACCATGATTTGCGCAAAGACACCCTGAACGAAATCGCCAAAGTAAAATGGATACCTGAATGGGGCCAATCTCGCATTGAGGGCATGATAGCCAATCGTCCGGACTGGTGTATTTCACGTCAACGCTACTGGGGCGTCCCCATTCCGTTGTTTTTACACAATGAAACCGGTGAACTTCATAAAGACACTCAAGCGCTTATGGAACAAGTTGCACAGCGTATTGAAAAGGCCGGCATTCAAGCCTGGTTTGATCTGGACCCTACAGAGTTACTGGGAAATGAGGCAGTTGACTACAGCAAAGTCACCGACGTGCTAGACGTCTGGTTTGATTCGGGCACCTCGTTTTTTCATGTGCTGCAACAAAAAGATGAAATGACCTACCCGGCCGATATGTACCTGGAAGGCTCTGACCAACATCGCGGTTGGTTCCATTCATCGATTCTGGCCAGTACGGCTATCAACAAACACGCACCTTATAAGCAGGTATTAACGCACGGATTTACCGTTGATAAAGACGGTAAAAAAATGTCCAAGTCGTTAAAGAATACGATTGCACCTCAAACCCTGATGAAAACATTAGGTGCAGACATTGTCCGATTATGGGTTTGTTCTGTGGACTACCAAGGCGAAATGAGTGTATCGCAGGAAGTGCTTGATCGCATGGCTGACTCTTACAGACGTATCAGAAACACGGCCCGATACCTACTGAGCGCGATTAACGATTTTGACCCTGCCACTGATAGTGTTTCTGCAAATGACATGGTCGCTATAGATCGCTGGGCTATTGATCGCACACTCAAAACGCAACAGGCGGTGCAACAATCCTACGACAGTTATCAGTTTCATGCGGTTTATCAAAACATTCATCACTTTTGCAACGTCGACATGAGTAACTTTTATCTCGACATTATAAAAGACCGTCAGTACACCATGGCATCAAACAGCCATGGGCGGCGCTCTGCACAAACAGCGATGTACCTGATCGCCGAATCACTTGTGCGCTGGATTAGTCCGGTACTGAGCTTTACCAGCGATGAAATATGGCAACACATACCGGGTGATCGTAAAGAGTCGGTTTTCACTAAACCATATTTTGAAGGATTGTATGCGCTTGATAGCAATTCAGCACTGACAAATCAACAATGGGAAAGTGTTGTTGATACCCGTAACGCTGTAACAAAAGCACTGGAAGTATTAAGAGCCGATAAACAAATTGGCGGTGGTCTTGACGCTGCACTCACTCTGTATTGCGACGGTGATCTGGCAAGCACCTTAAACAAATTTGGTGACGAATTACGCTTTGTGTTTATTACCTCCGATGCACAGGTTAAAGCCTTTAAAGAAAAACCAGATGATGCTGTTGTTGTCAGCATTGGGGATGCGCCTTTGGTCATCGTGGCTAATAAAACCGAGGCTGAAAAATGCGTGCGCTGTTGGCACAAAAGAAGCGATGTGGGTGATGTAAGTGAACACTCGGAGTTGTGCACTCGATGCGCGTCTAACGCGTTCGGTGACGGCGAACAGCGCGTATTCGCCTAGGAACAGCTTATGCCTCAGTATCTTCGATTTGGTATTGCCATTGTTTGCGTGATACTCGACCAGTGGACAAAAATTGCTGCTGCGAGCGCGCTTAAACTGCACGAGACTATTGTGGTCTTACCGATGTTTAATATATTTTTAGCCCACAACTATGGCGCTGCGTTCAGCTTCTTAAGTGACGCAGGTGGCTGGCAACGATATTTCTTTACCGGCATAAGCCTGGTGGTCAGCATACTGTTGATATTCTGGCTTTATAAGCTCACTATGCGGGAAAAATGGATGAGCCTTGCCTTTGCTTTATTGTTAGGTGGCGCTGTTGGCAACCTGATTGACCGCGCTTTACGTGGCTACGTTGTCGACTTCATTCAGGTGTACTACGACAAATGGTACTTCCCGACATTTAACATTGCTGACTCCGCTATTTTTTGTGGTGCCGCTTTAATGTTGATACTGACATTCTTTGAAAAAGACTCCAATGCCAATCCAGCAACCAGCTCAGCAAGCAATCCGGACGGACAACCAGAAAACGGCTCAGCCGATAAACCAGTAACAAAACCCGAGAAAAAGCTTAAATGAAAATACTTTTAGCCAACCCACGGGGATTTTGTGCAGGCGTTGATCGTGCCATAGAAATTGTCGAACGCGCACTTGAGATTCATGGCGCACCTATTTATGTTCGTCACGAGGTGGTACACAATAAGTTTGTTGTCGATAAACTGCGAGACAAAGGTGCCGTGTTTGTTGATGAACTGCACGAAGTGCCTGATGGCAATACCGTTATATTCAGCGCACACGGGGTATCACAAGAAGTTGAAGACACCGCCAGCAAACGTGGCTTGCAAGTTTTTGATGCAACCTGCCCACTAGTAACCAAAGTCCATCTTGAAGTGGTCAAATACGCCCGGCAAGGCAAAGAAGTCATTCTGATTGGGCATGCAGGGCACCCAGAGGTTGAAGGTACGATGGGCAGATACGACACATCCAATGGTGGTCGAATTATTCTGGTAGAAAAACCGGAAGATGTTGCCACACTGGCAATCAAAGAACCTGATGATCTGGCCTTCGTGTCGCAAACCACATTGTCGGTAGACGACACGCAAGATATTATCAACGCGTTACGAACACGTTTCCCCGGAATCGCTGCGCCCAATAAAGATGATATTTGTTACGCCACGCAAAACCGGCAGGACGCTGTAAAAGACCTGTGCAAGCAAGTTGACTTGCTGTTAGTTGTGGGCGCAAGCAACAGTTCAAACTCAAACCGCTTACAAGAACTGGGCGAACGCGCTGGGGTCGATTCCTACCTTATCACCCGCGCTCAAGACATAAAAAAGCAATGGCTTGAAGGCAAATCCAATATTGGTGTGACAGCTGGTGCATCCGCACCTGAGGTTTTGGTTCAGGAAGTGATTTCGCGCTTACGCGATGCTGGCGGAACCACTGCAAAAGAAAACGATGGCATATTGGAAAACGTATCGTTTTCTATACCAAAAGAGCTAAGAAGAATGGACAGACCGCCAACATGATTATTTGGCGGTCTTGTAAACAAAAGCTGTGTGGCAGTTAAGCGCCGGTTGCGTACCCTTTACGTCGAAATAACTTAAACATAACGTAGAAATGACGTAAAACTAGCCTGCCTTTAGCAATGACTGCACAGTGACCAGCTTGCTGGTTGCAGCTCGCATTATTTCTGCCGGGGCTTTCAAATCAATACCAGCTTGTTGTAATCGCCGAGCTAATAGCAAGTTATCAGAACTTGGAATTGAGCTGGGCTGACCATCCGGCATTTCAGACTGAATGATCAACAATGAAGCTGTAACCAGATCGGTGTAAGTGATATCACCCGTGTGATTACGATACCAATCACGAGCAACATTTGCTGAATTAATAAACTCTTCAGGAAAATCCCAATCGCTTAGCAACCAACCACTCACGATAGTGCGAAGGTTATCAATAACGCCGTCGAGATCAGCATCTTCAGCGAACTGATCTGGATTTTTATTGGCATGCTCAATAATCATAAGCTCACCGATATCTGAATTTAATGCAACGAGAGTTGCCACTTCAGGCTGCAGGTCAGGTAGTTCCCTGGAAAGCACCTGCACAATCGCAGTTGATAGAGCAACACGTTGCATGTAACGGCGAAAACGTCGCTCGATGACATCGGTCGCAGGCACGATGGTGTTCTGTTTTAGCAATTCTTCAAGGCTGCGCTGAGTTGTTTCAACACCTAAGCGCGATATAGCACCACGAATACTGGTAATTGAATCTCCAGCGCCACCGTCAGCTCTATTAGCTGCATTAACGATGTTCATTGATAAACCCGGGTCTGACTGGATAATTTCAGCAAGTTCAGGAATACCCGCCACTTGAGAATGGCTCATGAGAATTTTCGTGGCGGCTTCACCGAAGCTTGCCATACTTGGCTTCCCGGTTTTCATTTCGGCCATAATAGAATCGAAAACCACATTGTCTTTCTCGGAGACTTGAACATCCAATACACTGATTGCGTTCTTCTGCTGCTCACGTAGTAAAATATCAAGCTGCTCTCGACCAAACTTGACTATCTTGGCAACCGTTTGAGTTTTTGCCAGCTGATACGCTGATTTATCCTGAAACAAGGGTTGCAGAGATTCATGCGACTTCGCAGCAATATTAGCCACTTCATCCTTACCATCATAAAGCGTCAGTGAACCCTCTGTCAGATACATAAGCCAACGGTTTGCACCTTCAGGCTTTAGCTGATCGTTGCGTTGCACATGAACCACCGTTGCAGACTTACAAAGAGCCGCACGATTAACTGCATTGAGTTCATTAACCGGGCTCACGGAGCCCGCTGCCGCCAGAATGAGCGTATCGTTCTCATCTGAGTTAGACACTGCTGGATTTGCATCACTTTTAAACACTGTGTTCGCCTTGTTTAATTATGTCGTCAATCTTCATGATTAGAATAGATGGTGAAAAGTCCCACCGCACATTGTCCCTGTATAATTTATACATAAACAGCCTATGACTGTTTTTTAGTTGTCGTTACTGCAGTCCAGATCTGTGCCATATGGGCTAAACAAATTCACCGGATTAGCATTTGACGGATTTTGTTGACTTGAATCGGTGCGCATTCTCCACTTAAGTGAATCAGTCGCCTCTACACCAAGCGCTTGAGCTCGCGCAACAATCGTTACATGAGACCAACTGGCATTGGTTACCGGAAATACCACCCGAAAATAACCAGAGCCCGTTTCATCTGTTCTTAAAATGCCATCATTTTCGAGGGTGGCCAACTCATCAGACACTACAGCTGCGATGATCGCTGGATCTTGAGGGTCAAGTGAACCATTTCCGTTATTATCTTCACCGACATCAAGAATCCGGTTACCATTACTGTCTTCACCGGGACATAGAATTGTGCTATGCGCATGTCTTGACCATACATACGGTGACCATGTATCCGGGTCAGGTGCCTGACTCTGAGTCATACCCATTTCGTCAACCAGAGACAACCAGCCCTTCCAGTACTGAATAGGTTCAATTGATAATTGCACCTGGGCATCAGCTAATGCTTGACCACCACCATCAGCCACCTGAACAACGTAAGTTACCGCATACTGTGTTCGCTCACCGACCAACTCTGCAACATTAGATGATCCCAAAGTCACATTGAGCACCGGCTCAACAACAGTCAGGCTGACAACGTTATTGATATTCGTGCCAATAACCTCTGCTGCAACAGTAATTTCATCTTGCTCTGTTGCTGTTGTGCCAGCAGTAAAAGTCACTTCGACTTCACCATCAGAATTTGTCTCGCCTGTGGTGCTGCTTAACTGACCACCAGCAAGGTTGGAGCTTGAGAATATAACCGATGTATCCTTCACCGCATTACCGTTAGCATCTTTAACAACAGCGACAATGGTTGCCTTGTCACGCGTATTAACTCGACTTGATGTTGTTGACATAGTGAGTGCAGCTGGCGTGTCACCAAAGAAAGAGAACGAGTGCTTATTCACCACTGACCGGTCGCTAGCTTCAGCAAACAGTGTTACGTTGCCAGCGATACTGGACAACACCAGCACGCTGGCATTACCTGCACTGTCAGTTGTTACAGTTGATGGCCCTACAACCTGGCCTGCGGTGACACTAAATACAATATCCTCGTTGGCAATAGGCGCACCGTTGAAACTCCAGTTAACGCTAAATTCGTGCGGCGCATTTACGCTAACCTCTGCTGGTGAATCTTCAGCAAACTGCAGTTGATCATCTGATACGCTAAAGCTGTACTGTTCAACAACAGTGGGGATGCCGTCATCAGCATTTAAAGCAGAAAATGTTAAGGTGTCTTCACCAAAAGCACTACCAACAACAAAACTGACTAAGCCTTGAGGATTGGTGATAGCCGATGCTGTAGTAATAGTGTTACCAGCGCTGGATATAACGCTAACTTCTTCATTTGCCAATGCCGTACCGTCACCTGCGCTCAGTACCACATCCACCGCAACGTCATTACCAAGAACAACATTGTCTTCACCTGTCACAACAAGGGTTGACCCTTCCGCAACGATACGTGCGCTGCCCTCTTCATTTTCGGCAACAACCCGGACCCAGATATCTTGATTGGCAGCGTCGTAACGCAATGACAATACCGCTGTTGCCTCGCCGTTTTCGTTAGTCACTGTGTCGGCTTCCTGGAGAACACCACCATTAGCAGAAAACGCTACCTCTACATCAGCAACCGGCAAGTTATCGCCATCGGTAACTGCAGCAGAAATCTCAGCGAATTCTTGCCCACCGGTTAACAAGCTAGGCTGACTACTGATAACACGAACATTAATTTCTTGTCCCAGGGCTGCTCCGAGTCCTGGTACAGATTCGTCTACAGCACTGCCTGTAGGCTCACCATTGGCGTTAAAACCTATAGGTGCAGTAGCATCATCGCCAGTGCCTTCAGTACGTGCACCGCAAGCACTTAGCACGATAGAACTGGCAATAAGTAGCAATACAAATTTATTCATGTTTTAAGTTTTCCTAAAGCGGCTTCGTTTAAATGACGAAAAAGCTTTATCGAAAGCCACCAAAGTAATATTGAACGCCAACACTTGCGGTAGTAAAGGTTCCACCATCAAGGCTTAATACGTGCAAGTTCAATGCGGTTGTTTCACTGCCAAAGAAATTAATACCACCGCCGACCGCCGTGCCGGCATCAACTGTGTTTAGCCGCTTGTCGACATCCAGTCGTGCCTGCCCACCCAGCAGATAAAAACCTGCTCGATCAAATCGGTAACCCAGCCGTACCATCGCTGCTTGATACTGAACCAGTGGTTCACTAAGCATACTGCCGGGTTGATCAGATGATGAGCCCAGTTCAAGCTCCAGCCCCAGAAAGCTCATTAACTGAAATCCCACAGTGGCATTAATAGTCCCAAGGCTTTTATCACCGGCATCAGCGCCCGTTAATTCCATAGTTCCATCAGTAAAACCAAGGCCGACATACATCTTGGCGATATCCGCATGAGCAGGACTTGCTAAAAAACCAAAAAAACTCAAGGCCGTAATACCCAGCAGCTTTTTCATAAAATTCTCCGTAACATCACTCTAAAGTGTCGGTCAATTGGCGAATTTCTTAAGAAATGTCCAATAGACCACATTGCCAACTCAATCACATTTACGTTGCATCACACCATTCAGCTGTCAGGATTGTGTCGTACAAACACGCCTGAATTGTGGCAAGATTCTTCCGTATTAAGTGACGCTCAAGGTCTAAAATCCATGCGAAACCTCCACTATTGCGCGCGCAGCGTGTTATTAGCAGTGGCTACGATGGTCGCCCTATCGCTCAATGCGTGCAGCAACCATGCCGGTATAGAGGGTCCTGCGCCGCTTATAAGCTTTAAAACACTGAAAAGCGCTACACCGCTGAAACTCGAAGAACTGGGAAAACCTTTGTTGGTCAATTTCTGGTCTACAAGCTGCGCTGTGTGCCTGATAGAGATGCCCCATCTGTCAAAAATTTATAATGAGTTCAGCCCGGACGGGTTCGAAATGGTTGCGGTCGCAGCGCGCTACGACCAGCCCAGTGATGTGGTGAGCTTAAGTGAGGATTTTAACTGGCCGTTTTTGGTGGCCCTGGATATGCAAAATCAGGTGGCTGAGGCCTTTGGAGACATCAAGGGAACACCCACATCGTTTCTTATCGATGCCAATGGAGATATTGTGCAAAAGTATGTTGGTGCGATAGATTTAGAGCAATTCAGACAGACTCTAACAGAGGCTCTAACTCTTTAAGAGCACGTTTATAGACCTTACGCTTGAAAAAAATAACCCGCTTGGACGGCTCCCAGTAGTCTATCCAGCGCCAGCTATCAAATTCAGGCTTATCGCACTGAGCCAGATTAAACGAGGATTCTTCGCTGAGCATACGCAGCATGTACCAGATTTGCTTCTGGCCAATACACATCGGCGTTTGATTACGGCGCACAAAGCGTTTTGGGAGGCGATAACGAAGCCAGTCGTCGGTACAACCCAAAACGGCTACATCGTTTGGGTTTAAGCCGGTCTCTTCCTTTAGTTCGCGGTACATTGCCTGCTCAGGGGTTTCTTCCTGATCAATCCCACCTTGCGGGAATTGCCAGGCGTCCTGCCCCACACGGCGCGCCCAGAACACCTTCCCCTGCTTGTTGCTGAGGATTATGCCGACATTCAAGCGAAAACCGTCACTGTCTATCATTGAGAGTTGTACTTAGCCTTTTTACGTCTTCAACCCTACTCTACGCAAAATAAACAGCCTGCGCAAAATAAAGAACGTACGAAAAGTATAGAGCGGCTGGCAAATCTGGCCAGAGAATTTGATCAGGTTTTGGGTAGCGTGACGCCTTTTTGCCCTTGATACTTACCGCCGCGGTCGGCGTAGGAGGTTTCACAAACCTCATCGCTTTCGAAAAATAGCATCTGCGCGACGCCTTCGTTGGCGTAGATTTTGGCCGGCAGAGGGGTGGTGTTAGAAAACTCCAGGGTAACGTGGCCTTCCCACTCAGGTTCCAGCGGAGTGACGTTAACGATAATGCCGCATCGTGCGTAGGTAGATTTACCAAGACAAACTGTCAGCACGCTTCGCGGTATGCGAAAGTACTCCACCGTTCTGGCAAGTGCGAACGAATTTGGTGGAATGATGCAAGTGTCGGCCTGCACGTCAACGAAGCTGTCAGGGTCAAAGTCCTTGGGGTCAACAATCGCATGATTAATGTTGGTGAATATTTTAAATTCATCGGCACACCGAACGTCATAACCATAGCTTGACGTGCCATAAGACACGATACGATCGTTGTCTTTATCAACGCGAACCTGTCCTGACTCAAACGGCTCAATCATGCCTTCTGATTCGGCCATTCGGCGAATCCACTTGTCTGATTTAATACTCACAGTTTTCGTTCAATCTAAGTTTTACGTGCAATCCACTTAAGGTGTAATGAACTAAGTGTTTTGTATAACGATATTAGGAAAGCTTGCGCTGTAGTCTTTGGCTTGTCTGGCTAAACGCGCAGACGCCTTACGCGCAATATCACGATAGATTTCACTTGCTCGACAGTCAGGCTCGGCGATAACAGTTGGCTTGCCACTATCAGCTTGTTGCCTTATGCGCATCTCTAACGGTAGTGCGCCGAGTAAACTAACGCCTGCCTCTGAGGCCATTGCGCTACCACCGCCCTCGCCAAAGATGTGCTCCTCGTGGGAGCAATTGCTGCAAATATGCGTGGACATATTTTCGACGATGCCCAATATCGGTATATCGACTTTTTCAAACATCTTTAAGCCCTTGCGTGCATCGAGCAAGGCAATGTCCTGTGGGGTAGTTACGATAATCGCACCACTAACCGGCACTTTCTGCGCCAGCGTGAGTTGCGTGTCGCCAGTGCCCGGCGGTAAATCAATAACCATGTAATCCAGGTCTCGCCATTTTGTATCGTTTAGCAGTTGTTCCAATGCCTGAGTCACCATCGGGCCACGCCAAATCATGGGGGTTTCTTCATCGATCAGAAAACCAATCGACATGGTTTGCACGCCGTAATTTTCCATTGGCTCAATGGTTTTGCCATCTTCGGATTCTGGTTGGCCTGACAGACCCATCATGCGTGGCTGACTGGGCCCGTAGATATCGGCATCGAGCAACCCAACCGATGCGCCTTCTGCAGCCAGAGCCAGGGCCAGATTAACGGATGTGGTCGATTTACCCACGCCGCCTTTACCGGAGGCGACGGCAATGATATTTTTTACGTTATTAAGCCGCTTGACCCCATGTTGTACTGAGTGAGCGATGATTTTATGCTCAATCTGGATGTCAACCTGCGTCGCGCCAATGTTGGTCAGGAGGGTGTTGAGTTCTTGAGCGAGGGTTTCGCGATAGCCTGCACAGGGATAAGGCATGGCCAGGCGAAGACTGACCTGCGCACCGTCTATTTTGATGTCTTCGACCGCCTTGGCTTTGATCAGATTGGACTCGAGGTGCGGATCAATAAATTCCTTGAGCGCTTGCTCGACTTGTTCCCTGGTTAATTCAGACATCTTGTTGCGTGGCTCCCGTGTACGTGGGCTGTTAAACTACTCAGACGAACCCCTGACTATACACAAATACACGCGATTGGGCCCGAATACATGACCCTGTGTCCACACGCCCTTGAGCAATATTGGACCGCGTGAGCCGAAGACACTTTGGCGAAAAACGAGCTAAATAATAATGAGCCGAAAGATACTGGTTACCAGTGCCCTGCCATACGCCAATGGCGAGCTGCATATTGGCCATCTTCTGGAGTACATCCAGACCGATATCTGGGTGCGTTTCCAGCGCTTGATGGGTCATGAGTGCCAGTGGGTCTGGGCCGACGATGCTCACGGCACACCGATTATGCTCAAAGCCCAGCAGCAAGGCATCACGCCAGAACAGCTGATCAGCGACATGAAAGCTTCTCACGAGCGAGATATCGAGGGCTTTTTGTTGTCTCCGGATAATTTTCACACCACCCATTCTGATGAAAATCGCGAGATGTCAGAACTGGTATACACGCGGCTTGATGAGGCCGGGCTGATTATTCGAAAAACCATCAAGCAACTTTACGATGCCAGTGAAGACATGTTTCTGCCTGATCGCTACGTGAAAGGTATCTGCCCCAACTGCGGGACCGCAGATCAATATGGCGACAATTGCGAATCGTGCAGCGCCACCTACGATGCGACCGAACTTAAAGATCCCATATCACAGGTATCAGGAAGCGTTCCCGAACTACGCGATTCCGAGCAACACTTCTTTGCTCTAAGCGAATTTAGCGACATGCTGAAGCAATGGACTGCTGGCCCTGCAGTGCAGGACGAGGTTGGCAACAAATTACGCGAGTGGCTCGATAGCGGTTTACAAAACTGGGACATATCCAGAAACGCACCTTATTTTGGTTTTGAAATTCCCAACGCTTCGGGTAAATACTTTTACGTGTGGCTGGATGCACCCATCGGTTATATGGGCAGTCACAAAAATCTGGCGGCTCGCACAGGTGAAAATTTCGAAGACAGCTGGAAACCAGAGTCGGAAGTGGAGCTGTACCATTTCATTGGTAAGGACATCATTAATTTTCATTGTTTGTTTTGGCCTGCCCTGCTCGAAGGTGCAGGCTTTCGTAAACCCACCGGGGTTTTCTGTCACGGTTTTTTAATGCTGGACGATGCCAAAATGTCAAAGTCGCGTGGCACCTTTGTCAATGCATCAACGTGGCTGGAACATCTTGACCCTGAATATTTACGTTACTACTTTGCGTGTAAGCTGAGCAGCAATGTTGCCGACTTAAACCTGAATCTGGAAGACTTCGTTGCCCGAGTCAATTCAGATTTAGTGGGCAAAGTGGTCAACATTGCGAGTCGGTGTGCAGGCTTTATCTCAAAGCAGTTCGATGGCAAGCTCGCCGAGCAATATCCACCCGAACTAATAAGCGACTACCAACAGTTGGTGGATGCTAAAAATCTTATCGCTGACTACTACGAACAACGCGAGTTTGGCAAGGCCATGCGCGAGATCATTCTATTGGCCGAGCACGCTAATACTTACATTAACGACGCCGAGCCATGGGTAAAAATAAAAGATGATGCGAAACGCGATGAAGTGCAGGCTATCTGCACCGTCGGTTTAAATTATTTTCGTATTATCATGACTTACTTAAGTCCGGTGTTACCGCAGCTTGCGCAAAAAACCGAACAGTTTCTCAATACGCAATTGACTATGGAGTCTTTAGATACACCACTGACCAATCACAAAATTGAAAAGTTCAAACCGTTAATGACGCGCGTTGAGCAAACGCAAATAGATAAACTCATGGAGGCAACTGCCGAACAAAACAAAGCTGCCCAGGCAACTGCAAGTACTGGCTTTGCTACAACCGCCAATCATGAACCACTGAAACCTGAAATCGAGATTGGCGATTTCGATAAAATTGATTTACGTGTCGCGACTATCGTTGATGCACAAGCTGTGGATGGCGCTGACAAATTGGTGCAACTAACGCTGGATATTGGCGTAGAAACACGTACCGTTTTTGCCGGAATAAAGGCTGCATATAAACCCGAAGACCTGGTCGGTCGTCACACTGTTATGGTTGCCAACCTAAAGCCGCGCAAAATGCGCTTTGGCGTTTCTCAGGGCATGGTGTTGGCAGCCGGGCCCGGCGGTAGCGATTTATTTATACTCTCGCCTGACGACGGCAGCGACGCCGGCATGCGTGTTAAGTGAGCTATGCCCATGAGCGAATACGCGCTCATCTTGTTAACCACTGTACTGGTCAATAATTTTGTCCTGACCCAATTTTTGGGTTTGTGTCCATTTATGGGCGTATCACGTTCGCTGGAAAGTGCACTGGGTATGGGCTTGGCAACAACGTTTGTTCTTACGCTGGCTTCAGCGCTAAGCTATATTATTGATCATTGGTTGTTGGTGCCATTTGATGTGCTCTATTTGCGCACCATCAGCTTCATACTTATCATAGCGATAGTTGTTCAATACACCGAAATCGTGATTCGTAAACGCAGCCCGCTATTACACCGCGTATTAGGATTGTACTTACCGCTTATTACCACTAACTGCGCGGTACTTGGAGTGGCACTTTTAAGCGCACGCCAACACCACTCGTTTATTGAGGCCGTTTTGTTCGGTTTTGGTGCCGCCTGCGGATTTACCCTGGTTTTGGTTTTGTTTTCAATGCTGCGTGCTCGTCTTAACAATGCCAATATTCCCAATGCATTTAAGGGCAACGCGATCGGTTTAATAACCGCAGGTATCATGTCACTGGCCTTTATGGGCTTTTCGGGTTTGACATGAACTTGATGAATGCGAGCGAGATTGCCGGTGTGATTGCAGTTGTACTACTAGTCATCGTCGCATTGATTGCCATGGGCGCTTTGCTATCGTATTTATCCCGCCCAGCCAGTGACAGCCTTGCTGACCCTGACACCAAACTGATCGAGGCGATTAATGCGGCGCTGCCCCAAACCCAATGCGCTCAGTGTGGTTATCCGGGATGTCGTCCCTACGCAGAAGCCATCATCAAAAAAGATGAGCAAATCAACCGCTGCCCTCCGGGCGGCGAACAAACGATTGAAGAACTATCGACATTACTCGGCACACCCGCACTGGCGCTGGATACCACTTGTGGCGAACAGAAACCAGAACAGGTGGCCGTCATCAATGAAGAGGATTGTATTGGATGTACCTTGTGTATTCTTGCATGCCCTGTGGATGCGATCGTCGGGGCTTCAAAACTAATGCATACCGTTATCGGTCATGAGTGCACAGGCTGCGAATTATGCATACCACCTTGCCCGGTTGATTGCATTGACCTAATCCAACCCCTGCAAAGCGCTGCGAACTGGCAATGGCCACGGCCTGCTCCATGAATACAATGCTCAGCAAAGCAAAGTTGATTAAAGCTACCCTGATTAAAGCTACTCTGATCAAACAAAATCCGATTAATAAAAGACGGGCTTTTAGCCCGAAGCAACTGCCGTTCGGGTTTCACGGTGGCTTATCGCTGGAACCAAAAAAACGCGCGTTGCAGAGCACGACACGCACTATTCCAGAAATTCAACCACCAGGCGAACTGGTCATACCTTTACTGAACTATCATAAAGAAAGCCTTTGCCCTGAAGTTAGTATCAACGACCATGTCATTCGTGGCCAATTGCTCGCCCCCGGTATAGTTGCTTCGGCAACCGGCAAGGTATGCGCAATTGAGGCACGCAACATTATTCACCCAGAGGGCATGACAGCAAAATCCGTCGTGTTAGAAGTCATTAAAACGACGAACACGCCAAACCTGAACACGGCGAATTGGCAAAGTGGCGCACCACAAGTTGATCTATCCGAACGCGACACACCAGAAGGCAAAATACCTCGAGGCAACAAACCTGATAACAACAAACGCAAAGTCAGCACACAGATTGATAAAGACGCTCAACTAACAGCGTTTTTAGCCCACCCAGATGATGTCTTACAGCGATCGGCACTCTCTGGTTTAGGTGGTGCGGGTTTTCCGACCGCCGAAAAATTATCCGCAGTAACCACCGGTATACAAACCCTGATTATCAACGCTGTAGAATGTGAACCGGAAATCGCTTGTGATGAAGCGCTCATGCAAGCCGAAGCCAGCGAAATCGCTCTTGGTATTAATGCGCTGATACAGTTCACTCAATGCAAAAGCTGTCTACTGGCTATAGAAGATTCCAAACCTGCAGCGATTGAGGCTATGTCTGACGGAATCAAAAATATTAACGCTGACATAAGACTGGTGATCATTCCAACGCGCTACCCAACAGGAGCTGAAAGCCCACTCATCCAGACACTGACCAACAAATTTATTCCACACAATGAAAAACCGGTCAATCACGGCATCATGTGCATTAATGTTGCAACCGCCTACGCGCTTTGGCAAGCGATTACAGGTAAGCCTTTGGATTCACGCATTGTTTCACTTGGTGGAAGCGCAATGCCAAATCCAATGAATGTGCAGGTTCGGTTCGGGACGTCGGTTAGGGATGTTTTGCAAGCCACTGGCAATGCATCGGCAATTAACACTGGACGCATACGCGCCGGCGGCCCATTGAGTGGTTTTGATTTAAGCACATTAGACGTACCCATTACGGCTCAGACCAATGCCTTGCTGGCAGAACCTTACGTCACTGAAACGCCCGCGCAACCCTGCATTCGCTGCAGCGAGTGTGTGGATGTATGTCCCGCGAACCTTCTGCCTCAGCAATTGCACTGGTATGCCATGAGCGATGATCATGATAAATGCCAGCAACTCAAGCTGGACGCATGCATAGAATGTGGATGTTGCGATTTGGTATGCCCGGCTTCAATTAAATTAACCCAGAGCTTTCGTTACGCGAAATCTGCTGCCAAGTCTATAAGAGTGCAGCAACAAAAAGCACAGGACGCTGAACTTCGCTTTGACCAACACGAAGCACGCGTTGCCAGACGTAAGCAGGAAAAGACGCAGGCTATAGAACAACGCAAACAATTGCTAAAAGCGCGTAACAACCCGCAGTCTGATCAAATTAAGGCGGCGATTGCACGTGCAAAGTTATCAGCAAAAAAGAAAAATCAGCAATGACCATTATTGTTGACAAGCAAGCCACCGGTGTAAACACTCCCAGCACGCAAGCCATCATGTTGCATGTGTTACTTGCACTTATTCCAGGCACCGTAGCTTACGCTGTGTTTATCAGCCCGTTGGTCATTTTTAATATCGTTTTCGCAGTGTCTTCAGCCATGATGCTGGAACTGCTGGCCGTGCGGATGCGCGGTGTTAAAGAACCGAAGAGCATCGTTAATGGCAGCATTAGGGATGCCAGTATTGCATTGGCTGCAACTCTACTGGCACTAAGCGTTCCACCCGCTCTGCCGTTCTGGCAATTATTCATGGGCGTACTGATCATGGTCATGCTGGGCAAGCATGTATTTGGCGGCATTGGGCACAATCCGTTTAATCCTGCGATGGTTGGCTATGCTGCGTTACTGGTGTCCTTTCCGCAAAGCATGACCTTTTGGTATACAGCCACTGAATGGGCTTCGATGAACATAGCAACACCACAATTACTGTCTTTATTAAAAGCGAAAGCGAGCCTGGACGTTGTAACATCCACACCACATATACCGTGGGACGGCCTCACACAAGCCACACCGCTTGAACATGCGCGAAGCTTACGATTGCAGTCGTTACAACAAACAGGCGTAGAATTAAACCAACGCGCGCTGGCTTCAGGCTGGATTCAAACCAGTTTGGGTTTTTTTGTGGGTGGCGTATTTTTGCTTTATAAAAAAGTCATTAGCTGGCATATACCGCTTTCTGTGCTGTTCAGCTTTGCCTTACTTTCATTTTTATTTTCCAGCAACAACTTGTCTCTACCCTGGGCCTTACTCTCAGGAGCATTGATGTTAGGTGCGTTTTTTATTGCAACCGACCCTGTCACGGCTGCAAGCAGTCGCAGAGCTCAGCTGGTGTTTGGTGCTGGTATTGGCGCGCTAACTTTTGTGATTAGAGAATATGGTGGCTACCCGGAGGGTTTCGCGTTTGCAGTTTTATTAATGAATCTAAGCGTGCCATTAATCGATCATATTGACTTACTTATGGTGCAAACATCACCAACACAAAAACCTTGAACGTAAGATCATGAGCTCTTCAATCATAAGTTCAACAGAAACACGAAACGGACTGGTACTGGGGTCAGCTGTGTGTGTTGCGCTTTTGATTATCACAGCAGCATATTATCTTACCCGTGATCAGATTCTGGATACCGAGCACAAGCAATTACAGACCCACCTTGCACAGCTGTTGGTGAAAGACAGCTTTGATAACGACCCATCAACTGACACAGTACTCGTTAGCGACGATGTCCTTGGCACCAATGAACCAATGCCCGTTTATCGCGCTCGCGCTAATAGCAAACCCGTTGCAGCGGTTATTACAGCTGTGACCCCGGCAGCGTACAATGGGCCAATAAGGTATTTGATCGGCTTAAGCTACAGTGGTGAGATCATCGCGCTCAGGGTGACTAAACACAACGAAACACCAGGACTGGGTGACGACATAGAAGCCAAACGCTCCGACTGGATACGCAGCTTTGAGCAACTTAATCCTGCGTTAATGGCCGAATCGCAATGGCAGGTAAAAAAAGACGGTGGCCAATTTGATCAGTTCACAGGCGCAACTATCACACCACGTACATTGGTACGTTCAGTCTATCGGGTGTCGCAATGGTATGCGAACAATCGCGAAGCACTTTTTAGCAATAGCGCCAGCTTGATCATTGAAGGCAACAGAATAAAGTTGATGGAATGAAGTTGAAGAAAAGCGGGATATGATATGAACCTTATGCAGTGTGAACTTAATCATGAGTAAAGAGGCTAATTTTTTACAGCTCGCCAAAGAGGGCCTGTGGGTCGACAATCCAGGCTTGGTAAAGTTATTGGGCTTGTGTCCTTTACTGGCAATAAGCAACACCGCCATCAATGGTTTTTCACTGGGCTTGGCAACCTTGCTTACTTTAATTATCTCAAATACTTTGGTTTCTGCCTGTCGATTCGGTATTCCCGCACCAATCCGCATTCCCTTGTATGTGTTGGTCATTGCGTCAACGGTCACTGTCATCGAGCTACTGATGCGGGCCTGGTTGCCGCAGTTGTTTGTCACCCTGGGTATTTTTCTACCGCTCATCGTGACAAACTGTTTGATTCTGGGCAGAGCTGAAGCATTCGCTGTCAGACACTCAATAAAGCTGGCGATTACTGATGCGCTGGCAATGGGCGCAGGGTTTCTGGCAGTACTAGTGGCATTGGGCGCTCTGAGAGAGTTTATAGGCCAGGGCACAGTGTTAGCTGATGCACACTTTTTGTTTGGCGACAAAGCTGTGCAATGGACCCTGCAGGTTTTTGACCAGCGACATGGTTTACTATTAGCCTTGTTACCACCCGGCGCTTTTATAGGTTTGGGTTTACTGCTGGCGATGAAAAATTATATTGATCAATTAGCCCACGAAGCTCAACAAGGTAGTAATGCACGCCAGGACGAACGTGCGCTAAAGCTTGAATAAGCTCAATCTGACCATCAAGCCAGTCGATTAAACAAATCAGTCGAATCACCATGCTCTACACACAAGACAGAGTTCGCTTACGGGAAATGTTTTATAGCGCGTGGCAAAAACGCACAAGCAAAGAGCCGCTCGAGCCCATGGAAAAGCAAATCGTCACGCTTCTGGAGGAGCATCCGGAATACCATAAGCTTGTTGAAAATAAGGACGCTATCGATCAGGACTACACTCCCGAAGATGGCGAGCTGAATCCGTTCTTGCATTTAAGCTTACATCTGGCTTTGCGTGAACAAGTTGGAACTGACAGACCCAAGGGTATAGCCATGCTAACTCGCTCACTGCTGCTTAAACATGGCGATGGACACAAGGTCGAGCACTTGATGATTGAATGTCTTGGTGAGTTTTTGTGGGATGCACAACGACAACAGCGCGCCCCGGATGAACAGGCTTATCTGGAAAAGCTAAAACATCTGCTTTAGTGTCTGTGACAGCAAGGGTTAGCGACTATTGTTAGCCGAAAACAGTACCAGCTCTACAAAAAAGGCGTCCGAAGACGCCTTTTTTCTAATACCTTTGAACTTTAAATATCAGAGTTACAAAAGCCAGTTTAGCTACCCGTAAAAAGTAGCTAACAAAGCAAAATCAAAACTAGAGCTCAACACCCAAAGCCTTGATTGACTCCATAGTTACGCCACCCTCTGCAAGCTTATTCTTTTGCTGGTACTTCTCGAGCGCGGTTAGCGTGCTTTGGCCTAGAACACCGTCAATTGAACCCGGGGAGTAGCCTTCTTCTGCCAGTGCAGCTTGTAGCCGACTGATGATGTCGCCATTTGTGTTGGTCTCGCACAATACGGCTTGCCATTCAAAGCGAGAGTCTTCAACTTTGACTCGACGATCAACTGTAGAGTTAACACCTGGAACCGTGGTTTTTACACTGCGGGCATCTGAAACAAGTTCAGTGACGCTAACAGTCTCAAACGTTTCCTCAACTTTGGTTCGTTCAAATCGTCCAGCTGTTTTAACAACGGTACGCTCATACGCAATAGTTTCAGCAGGTGTCGCCTTGTGACAAACAACGCGTCCTGTTGGTGCGCCGTCTGCCGCTGAGCCTGCACGAGATGCTGTCCACGTGAACCCGCCTGGCTCGGCCACCTGGATTTTATTCATGGTTTTAAACTCGGCAGCAACAGGTTCGCGTTGTTCAGCCGCATCAGAGACAAGCTTCTCAATATTGATGGTTTTGTATTCAGCCTCTTCAGTCACACTTGTAACCAATGGAGCTGTGGCCACAACATCAACTGTAATGTCTTCGTATTCTGCAGGGATATCAATACGACACATAATTTCGCCTGTCTCGTTATCAATCTTCTGAATTGGCCCGGTTCCTTTTTGCCAAACAGAATGCGCAGCTTCGACCAATACACGATCTTGCTTTTTTCGGAACACTGCGGGTACTTCAATCAAACGCTTGTAAGCAGGTTTGACCAAGACGCTCTCTGTGCCCTTGCGATATTTGGCAGGCGTAGTGGAAAGCTTTTCAGTAGCCTCACTCACCAGAACACGATTCGGAATCTCTTTGGTAGTCGGCTCACGAAAATGTTCGTACAGGCAGCTTCCCACAGGTACTTCTTCAATTTTGACACCGGCAATACTTAAATCACGTTTCTCGCCTTCACTTAAAGGCATATTGCCTTTCAGCGAGTCTCTTACCCATTCAGTGCTAGCTGGAGAAACAAGAAACGAATCCTTCTCTGTTTCCAGTACTGGCTGAACAGCCTTTAGCGTACTGGACGCTTCTCGCGTCATGACGCGCTTGGTGCGGTTCTCGAATTTCGCCGGGGTGATAGTGAACCGCTCGGTTGGCTCTTTGATAAGTACGTCAACTTGTTCGGTTCTGTATTTCGCGGGTACGCTCACTTTCGCATAGCACTCACCGCTTTTCGCAGGCGGCATTATCTCCGCAACCATTGGCTTACTTTGGGCCGACGCCTCAACAGCCAGCAGGCCGCTGAAAAGCACCGGTATACCCGTAATTATCAATCGCTTACTGCCTAGTTTGGTCATTTTCCGACTACTCCAAAAAATAAAGTTCATGGTTCCGTACTGGTCCAGTCAGTTCTCGAAAGCTCTAGATAAGTTACTGGCCCAATTGCTCGTTAGTTCGCATGTTTATCAGCGACTCATCAAGGAATAGCAGATGAGGACGCTTTACTGTGTTGCCGCCAGAGAAAAAATTAAGGGCCCGCAGGGGCCGCCCCCGTAAAAGTAACTGGCTTACCGATCCAATAACAACAACTTAAAAAGATATCGGAACATGTACTTCAACAACAGATATTTTGACAACAATCTCTTCAAAAACAGATTAGCGGCAACAATTTGCGCCGCGACCCTAATGATGGTAGCACCTGCTTCGGCTTATACGAATTTTAATAACCATCAAAATTCGCTTGGTATAACACTAAAGTCAACCTCATCAGCTAGCCCGTGGATTACAGTCAATGGCATGCATCCGAACACCGATGCATTGGTTACCGCTATTAGCAATGCCGCTGTCCACGGATTAAATCCTGACTCCTACCAGTTAAGTAGTTTAGAGCAGGAAATAGAAATTTTTGTAGAAAAAAGTGAACATTTGGGTGTGTACATCTCAGCTGATTCTGCTACACAGAGAGCAAGTCTTGAAAAACGTTTATACAAAGCTTTTTCAAATTATGCTGCCGACTTAGGGCGCGGAGCCGTGGATGCGCAAAAAACACAGCGCAACTTATACCGATCGGCGCCGAAGGTGGATGTGGCAGCTTTAATAGAGCAGTTAGATACCAGTAAATCTACTGTAAGTGATTTGTTAACTGCGGCGGCGCCGTCTTCCTCATATTATAAAAATCTGGTAAAGCACATGGGTGTGCTTCTGGAAGAGCGAGACTCAGGAAAAGTTCGTACGCGCGTAGCTCATCACGAAGAACTGAAAGTTGGCGATAGCCACAGCTCGATGATCGACCTTAAAGCAAGATTGAAAGAAGCTGGCTACCTGGATACTTATTTCCGACTATCTCCCTACTTTGGCAGTGACATTGAGCAAGCACTTATTGACGTGCAAGTACGTAACGGGTTAAGCCCGACGGGTGAATTCAACGAAGATACAGCAGCCGTACTCAACGCCACTGTTGATGATGAAATTGCCGAGGTGGCCATGAATCTTGAACGCTGGCGCTGGATGCCGCGAGATATGGGTGACAGGCATATCATGGTTAATATTCCTTCATACAATCTCACCATGATGAACGGCGACCAACGCATTGTCGATATGGCAGTTGTAGTGGGTTCAAAAAAACATAAAACACCTGTATTCAGTAAGGGAGCACAATTTGTTGAAGTTGCACCAACATGGACAGTGCCTGCCAGCATAACCAACAATGAGTTGATTCCCATCGAACGCAAGCGGCCCGGTTATCTTGAATCTGAGCGTATGGATTTTTTCCAGTGGTCTAATGGCAAACTAATACCAGTACCACGTTCGCAGGTGACTGCAGCGGATTTCGAAAAACCCGTTTTTCCATACGTGTTGCGGCAACGTGCTGGCGATGACAATGCTTTGGGCAAAATTAAAATATTAATGCCGAATAAACACGCGGTATATATGCACGACACCCAGTCAAAGAATTTGTTTGCTAAAACTGATCGCGCTTACAGCCATGGCTGTATCCGACTAAGCGACCCGTTTCGTCTTGGCAGCTTACTGTTGCAGCTTGACGGCAAATCACCAGAGACAACCGAAGAGCTGCTGGCAAAAAAGAAAACCACAAGGGTGCGCCTGAAAGACAAGACACCGACTCACATCTCATACTTCACAGCATGGGTAGATGACGATGGCAAGCTGCATAAACGTAAGGATGTATACAAGTACAACAAAAGCCTGCTCGCAGGACTAAAGGCTAACAACACACTGTTGAGCACATTAAAGGCCAGACCGATAACTGTACTGGCTGAACAGGCAGAGTAGACTGCCCCCCCCCACTTACCCGAACCGTGGTAAGTAGGGTTCAAATACAATTGAGTACTTGGCTACTCACGGTAGTTTGTTTACTATCAGGGTTCTGTATTCTCGGGCACACACAATCATGTCAAAATCCATTAGTGTCATTGGCGCCGGCTCAATTGGTATATCCAGCGCTATACATCTTCAGCAACGAGGCTGGAATGTGACACTGATCGATCGTCGCGAACCAGCGCGGGAAACCTCCTATGGTAACGCAGGAATAATTAACGAAGGCTCAATGATTGCACTAAACAGCCCGGCAATGCATAAGTCGCTGGCATCATATCTTAAAAATGACAAGCCACAGCTTCGTTACAATTTAAAGCATATTGCCAAGCACTTACCCTGGGCATTGCAATTTCTTCAGAACAGCAAATCTCGGCAATCAGCAAACACAGCTAGCGCCCTGCATTCACTGACTTCGCGCTCACTTGCCGAGCATAAAGCCTTTATGCAACGTGCAGGCAATTCCCACAGGCTAAGCGAAGTCGGCTGGTTGCGCGCGTACCGCAGTGGCCAGGGATATGATGAAGAGTCCTTTGAAGCGCAACAATTTGAACGCTTTAATATAGGCGGTCAAAAACTCAATGCCGATGAGCTGCGCGATCTGGAGCCTTCTTTAAAACACGTGTACTCAGCAGGCTTTTTACTGACCGGTGCTGCCAGTGTAAATAACCCTGGCGAACTATTAAAAGAGTATGTCCAACAGTTTATTAGTGACGGTGGAGCGTTGGTTAATGCAGAGATAAAATCTATCGACACCAGCGAATCGCGCATAGTGTGCAGAACCGATGGGGAGGCAATTAGCTCTGACAAATTGCTGGTGGCGGCTGGTCCATGGAGCGACAACATCCTTGAAATGATGGACTACTCAGTGAACCTCTGTGTAGAACGCGGCTATCACGCGCACTACCATTTACAAAATGGCGCGAAACTGGGCCGCTCTGTTTTCGATGTACAAAAAGGATTTATCATGAGCCCAATGGAAATGGGTGTTCGCATTACAACCGGTGTAGATCTTGATCATCGCGATGCACCAGCTAATCATTCACAACTTGATCAAGTGTTGCCTTCAATCAAAGAAGCTGTAGATTTAGGAGAACGCACGACAGACCCAATTTGGCAAGGTAATCGGCCAACCCTCCCCGACAGTAAACCCGCTATTGGCAAAGCACCTAATCACAGTAATGTGTGGGTTGCATTTGGGCATCAACATATTGGGCTCATGACGGGTCCGATAACCGGCAGGATTGTGTCAGAGCTTATCAGTGGAGAACCCTGCGAGGTCGATGTAAAACCGTTTGATCCAGCGCGCTACATTCGTAATACCAAACGTCGCAAACCTATTTGGTCAATGAGCAACTAACACTAATACCGTCACGCAAATTTGTTTTTTGCGTCATTGTTTTTTGGCTTTGTTCCAGAGCGTATCCAGTGCCTGCAAGTCCATATCTCTCACGTTGGTATTTTGCTCACCCGCTAATTTTTCAACCTGGCGAAAGCGTTTTTCAAATTTTGCAGATGCCTTACTCAGTGCTGTTTCCGGATCAACATCAATGTGTCTGGCCAGATTAACCACAGTGAACAACAAATCACCCAATTCATCTTCAATGGCATCGGCATCACCGTGTGCTAATGCCTCTTTCACCTCAGTTGCTTCTTCTGTTAATTTTTCCCACACAGGTTCAACATCAGGCCAGTCGAACCCCACTCTGGCAGCACGGCTCTGAATCTTTTCTGCGCGCATTAAAGATGGCAGAGCCAAGGCAATACCTGCCAATGCAGATAAGTCACTGTGTTGATTTTTTTCTGCGCGTTCCTGCGCTTTAACATTTTCCCAGACGGCTTTAACCTGTTCAGGGCTGTCGATCATGGTGTCACCAAATACATGTGGGTGGCGACGCACTAGTTTGGCAACAATGCTGCTGGCAACATCGTCAAAGGTGAATGCAGATTGCTCTTTTGCCATTTGGGCGTGAAATACCACTTGCAGCAGCAAATCACCCAACTCGTCTTGTAAGTCCGGGAGATTATTTCGTGCTATCGCGTCGGCGACCTCATAGGCTTCTTCAATGGTGTAGGGTGCAATCGACGCGAATGTCTGCTTAACATCCCAGGCACAGCCTGTGTGCGGGTCGCGCAGCTGCGACATGACATCAAGAAGTTCTTCGATTGGGGTCAATTCTGCTGGGTCAAACTTTTAGGTTAAAGTCAGGTGTCAAAAGGTCAGTTTAATACCAACGTGCACACTACGATCAATGCGAACGTTGTTGAAGTCGTTAGTATCAAAATTCATTCGGCGGTAACCGACATAGGCGCGAGCTTGGGGAATAACATCGATTTGCAATCGAGCACCCACTTCGCTGTAGCCTTCTGCATCAGAAAAGCTGGTGATGCTCGGGGCCAAAAAACCTTCAAAAGCGAGCTCTATCGGATTGTGCTGGCTCGATGCCAACAGCACGCCCACTTGAAATCCCAAAGCAACCGCACCGACCTCTTCTTCCGATTCCGGATTAGCACCAACAGCTGGAATAGCCAGATCACCTACCAGCGCTTTCATGCCCGCACCCAGACTGTACTGCGTTCCGCCCGATTGGCGGTAGCCTCGCGCCATCAGGGTCGCGTGCGCCAACTTATCACCCTGCTCACTGACAAATCCGCCAACAGCCAGTTCTGATCCACCGCCCTGGTAAAATTGGTGTGGATTTAATAGTATCGCCAGGTTGGCCGTCTCATTACTAAGCGCCAAATCCAGCCCACCGGCGTTAACACCGAAAGACCCACACATCAGGCAAACACCTGCCAGCACTTTTTTCATTTAACGCCCCAAAACGCGATTCTCACTTCCATACCCTAGAGTCTAGACGTGATTTGGTAGCGCGCAAGTGGCGTTGGAATTTAGACGCAAATTATTGGGGACGAGCAAATTAATGGAATTAATGGGGACGGAGGGATTTAATATAGTCCACAAAGAATTTGTGGACTATATTAAATCCCTCCGTCCCCATTAATTCCATTAAATCCCTCCGTCCCCATTAATTCGCTCGTCCCTATTAATTTGATGTTTTGGTTATTGGGTGAACTTGGTCAGGCGGGTCTCTAGTCGGGCAACTGACACTTTTTCCTGGGTACCCAGCTCTTGCGCGAACAGGGAAATGCGCAGTTCCTCAAAGGCCCAGCGAAGGGCTTCATAATTGTCGTTGTAATCCGGGTCATCGCTGCGACCTGTTGGCAGGGCTTTGAATTGTTCCCATACCGGCAGCAGTTCTGATCTGGCACGCCGATCTTTATCGGGAGACTGATCGATGGCATCGAGCCGCCGCCCCATAGCTTGAAAATAAATGGATAAACGACGCATTCTCTCAAGGCCAGTTGCAGTAACAAAACCCGGATAAAGCAGCTTGTCAATTTGATCACGGATATCACCGATGGCTTCCACCCAACTCAGTGACACCGAACCCTCAATGCGTTTTGCGACCAGACGATGTTGTTCAAACGCATTGGCTGTTGCCTCACACAGCTCGTTTGCAGCGCTTACCAATTTATTTCGGCTTGATTCTAACCGGCTCAAAAATGCTTCTCGCGTGCGTGGCCAGGGTTGATCTTTGACGAAAACATGATCAAGCGCGGCTTCAATGATGTCATCGATTAGTATTTTTTTATTTCCAAACGGCGCGAAACGTAAGGTAAGCACATCGATACCGGGTAATTTTCTTTGTAGGTATTTTATTTCGTCGCGCAATACCAAACGCAACAATAAGCGTAAGCCACCCGGCATTGCTGCATTTGCAGCGCTAACGCTGGCAAACAATTTTATATTGAGTGTATTATCCACTGCATGTAAAGCGGGATACCCTTGCATGGTAATACCGCTTTTTTCTATATCAACCACCTCTGGCAAATCACCAAAATTCCAGTCAGTGATATTTTCGCGCTCAAGACTGGTGTCGCTGTGTTGCAGTAAGGTTTCTTCAACCTGATCTATAAATTCACTCTGTAAGCTTTCCAAATCCCGAGAGCTACGCAGCGTTTTACCATTGGCATCCAACAACTCAAACCGCATTAACAAGTGCGCAGGTAAACCGTCACTGTCCCAATCACTACTTGACACATCCACTCCAGTCATGGCTTTAAGTTGTTGCGAAAGCATCGCTGTTAACTGCCCTTGCCCGTGTTCCAGATTAGCCACCAACTTTTTGGCAAAATCCGGCGCTGGCACAAAATTACGACGCAGGTTTTTAGGCAGCGCTTTAATCAACAGCGTTATTTTTTCTTCTATCAAGCCCGGAACTAACCAGTCACAACGTTGCTGCGACAAACGATTAACTACTTCAACCGGCATCACAATAGTCACGCCATCATCGTCTTCACCTGGGGCAAAATGATATCGCAATGGCAACACCATGGAGCCCATTTCTATTTGATCGGGGTAATCGTTAGCACTGACCTCTACAGACGCGTCAAACAGCAATTGTTCTTTGGAAAAGAAAAGACCTTTGGGTGTGTGCTGCTCATAGCTTTTTCTAAACTGCTCAAATGACGCAGCGGTACAAATATCTTCTGGAATAATGGCTTCGTAGAATCTCGCCATTTCAACATGGTCAACCACAATATCTCGCCGCCGGGACTTTTCTTCCAGGTTGGTTACTTCTTCCAATAAGCTCAGGTTGTGACGATAAAAATCGCCACTGGACTTTAGTCCACCGTCGACCAGCCCCGAGCGTATAAATATTTGTCTGGACTCAGCAGGGTTAATTGAAGAGTAGTTAACTCGTTTTTTCGGATTAATAATTAACCCATACAACGTTGACTGTTCATAAGCACCGACTGACCCGATTTTTTTTTGCCAATGCGCATCTCGATAAGTCCGTGACAACAAGTGTTGTGCCAGACGCTCTATCCAATCAGGTTCTATCGCAGCTATCTGGCGAGCATAAAGCTTGCTGGTTTCAGTAATTTCAGCGGCCATTATCCACTTTGGGCCTTTTTTAAATAATCCTGAACCTGGAAAAATAGCCAGATGTCGATTACGTGTACCAAGATAGTCGTGCTTATCTGTCTTTACGCCAACATTTGCAAGCAATCCAGTTAACAGGGCCCGGTGAATATTGTCGTAGGGTGCCTCGGTGGTGTTTTCGACCAGCTTCAGTTCTTTGCACAAGCGTTTTAACTGGACTCGAACATCCATCCATTCCAATACTCGAAGTGCCGATATATAACGCTGGCGACACATTTTTCTAAATTGTGAATTCGACAGTCGCGCCTTTTGCACTTCAAGAAATGACCACAACGCAAGCCAGGCCATGAAATCAGACTTCTCGTGATTAAACTCTGCGTGCAATTCATCCGCAGCCAAGCGCTTTTCAAACGGTCGCTCACGAGGGTCCTGCACTGATAAAGCGCTAACAATAATCAGCATCTCGCTTACACAACCTTCATCAGCTGCAGCTAACAGCATACGACCCAATCGTGGGTCTACCGGTAAACGCGCAAGACGCTGACCTAGCTTAGTGAGCTTGCGTTTATCATCAATTGCCGCAAGCTCCTGAAGCGTGCGGTAGCCATCGTTGATAAATTTTCCATCTGGTGCTTCAACAAAAGGGAATGAGTCAATCTCACCCAGGCGCATAGAGGCCATTTGCAAAATAACCGAAGATAAATTGGTGCGTAAAATCTCTGGCTCGGTAAATTCGAGGCGAGCATCGAAGTCTTCCTCGCTGTATAAACGAATGCACACGCCTGGCGCTTCACGCCCACAACGTCCCATGCGTTGATTCGCCGATGCTTGCGAGATTTTCTCAATGGGCAAGCGCTGCACTTTACTGCGCACACTGTAACGCGACATTCGCGCATACCCTGCATCAACGACAGCACGAATACCCGGCACCGTTAACGATGTTTCTGCAACGTTAGTTGATAAAACAATACGCGGCTTGGAGTGTTTTTGGAAAATGCGATTTTGCTCAGTATTGGATAAGCGCGAAAACAACGGCACCACTTCAACACCCCGAAGCACCTGGGACGAAGAAGCAGATTTACTGAATAAATCTGCGAGCTCTCGTATGTCGCGTTCACCGGGCAAAAACACCAACACATCGTGGTGACGTTCTCTTATCAGTGTTTCGCATGCCTGCACAATGGCACTGTGCAAGTCGACATCATCTAATTCATTATCTGTTTGCGAGTTGCCTTGATTGCCATCCGGATTGTTTAACGCAAAACTATCCAGGGGCTCGTAGCGTAATTCAACCGGATATGTCCGACCTTCTGCCAAAATAATCGGTGCATCATTAAAGTGCCGGGAAAATCGCTCTGGATCAATCGTCGCTGACGTAATAATGAGCTTTAAATCTCGACGCCGGGGCAACAACGTTTTTAAGTAACCCAATAAAAAATCAATATTCAGCGAACGCTCGTGCGCTTCATCGATAATGATCGCATCGTAGGAATTTAAAAATGGGTCACGTTGAACTTCTGCCAACAAAATACCGTCAGTCATCAATTTGATGTGAGTACGCTCACTTACTTGATCAGTGAACCGAATCTTAAAGCCAACTGCCTCACCAACCGTTGAACCCAACTCACTTGCAATACGACTAGATACACTACGCGCAGCAATACGTCGAGGCTGTGTATGACCAATGTAGCCGGCAGTGCCCAGCCCAAACTCAAGACACATTTTTGGCAACTGCGTGGTTTTACCAGAACCGGTTTCACCACAAACAATAATCACTTGATGTTTAGCTAGCGCGGCAAGAATGACATCGCGCTGTTGAACCACTGGCAAGTCATCTGGGTAGTTAGGTGCTGGCCGATTCGTTTGGCGCGCCAAACACTGAAGCGACGATTTATCGATGTCTTTGAGCAAAGCGGCGGCTTTTTCGGTATCGCTGGATTGACCCGCTACCGGTTTGATACGTCGACGCAAGCGATGTCTGTCTGCTTGCATGCACTGGTCAATGCGCCGATGCAGATCAGCAGCGTCGAGAATCATGAGACTGGCGAAACTTCCCTTTAGCCGGTAACTCGAACAATGTCGTAGGAAACATTACCGGCGCGTAGTCGCTTCTTTGCAGCGTTAAGGCGGCTTTGATCGAAAAACGGTCCAATACGCACGCGATGACCAATTTTACCGCTAGCGTCCTGGCGTTTAACTATAAATGCTTCGAAACCCAACATCAGCACCGCGGCGCGCATGCGTTCAGCATCCCCAGCAGCGTTATAGCTTCCAGCTTGCAGATAGTATGATTCCTGACCGATGCTACTGGCAGGGATTTCAGCATAAGTTTCAGCGGCCAGATTACGGCGTTGGGTGTTTTGCATATTGCCCGGCACGATGCGGGTAGCAGGCTGGATAACCGCCTGAGCACGCGCCACTTGCTGCACCTGCGGTACATTGCCGTCCACCTGATCGGCAAGTACAGAGTAAAACTCATAGTTTTCGCCGTTCTGGCCATCTTCACCAAGTACTTGGGTAGGGTGATAGTCGCTAAAACTGCTATCAACAGGCAATCGCGACAGCAACATCACGAACCCGATGATAAAGCCCATCAACAGTCCGAGCGCCAAAACAAAGTAACGCGAATCGCCTGTGCCGTCTGAATCAGCCATTTTTCCTACATTACCTCTGGCGCGGATACATCAATCAGGGTGAGCCCGTTATATAAAACCTGTTGCACTGCCTGCATCAAGCACAGCCGAGCCTGACGCAACGCGTCGTCTTCAACCAGGGTTTTATGGGCGTTATAGTAGGAATGTAGACCATTCGCCAGATCACGCAAGTACGTTGTCAGCTGATGAGGTTCGTGCGCCATGGCTGCCCGCTCTAATAGCTCGGGGTAAGTGGACAGCTGAGTCAGCAACTCAGCTTCTTCGGGTTCTGTCAGCAAAGCTAATGATTCAAGCCCCTGCTGTTGATTGTATGTCATGCCAAGTTGCTCGCAGCGACGCATCACGCTGCAAATACGCGCATGCGCCATTTGCACGTAATAAACCGGATTTTCATTCGACTTTGACTTAGCCAAATCGAGATCGAAGTCCAGATGTTGCTGGTATTTGCGCATCACATAAAAATAACGCGCCGCGTCTTTGCCTATTTCTTCACGCAAATCACGAATAGTGACAAATTCACCCGAGCGAGTAGACATTTGCATTCGCTCACCGCCTTTATAAAGAATGGCAAACTGAATAAGCAAAAATTCAAGCTTTTCTCTTGAATGCCCTAAAGCTTCACACGCGGCATACATGCGCGCGGTATACCCATGATGGTCGGCACCAAAGACATACAGAACCTTGTCGAAGCCACGCTCTAATTTGTTGTCGATATAAGCGATGTCGGATGCAAAGTAGGTGGTCTGACCGTTGTCACGCACCACAACTCGGTCTTTTTCATCACCAAAGTCTGTGCTGCGAAACCACGTTGCTCCTTCTTTTACATATAAGTGCCCGGCATCATCCAGCTTTTGCACCACTGTTTTTACGTGATCGCTGAGGCTGCGCTCGCTAAACCACTCATCATAAATAACACCAAACTCGCCTAAATCTTGTTTGATGTCGTCGAGTATGGCGTTCAATCCCAGATTGAATACAGTTAGATAGTGATCACCCAGTAGCTGCCGCGCTTGAGCGATGATGCCATCAATATGTGCTTCCTTGTCACCCACTGGTTTGTCAGTTAATTCAGCTAACGACTCATCTGCCGGGACAGAATCGAAAATAGCCTTAGCGGGAAATTTTAGCTTCTCGCCGTATTGATCTTTTAACTGCTGTGAGATGAGCCTGACGTAGTCACCTCTGTAACCATTGGAAGGGAAGTCAAAAGACTCTCCACAAAGCTCCAAGTACCGTAACCAGACACTCACCGCAAGAATATCCATTTGTCGACCGGCATCGTTAACGTAATACTCGCGCTGAATATCAAAGCCGATGGCGCTGAGCATATTGGCCATAGTGGCGCCGAGGGCAGCACCCCTGCCATGTCCCACATGCAATGGCCCAGTGGGATTTGCTGACACATACTCCACCTGCCAACGCTGGCCAGCTCCCTTGTTGGAGCGGCCAAACTGTTCGCCCTGTTGCAGCACAGTTGCCACCACCGAAGAGGCCGCAGCATTGTTCTGGAAAAAATTAATAAACCCGGGACCTGCAATGACTACATCGCGAATGTCGTTGTTCTGCGGCAGCGCATCTACTAAAAGTTGCGCAACTTCGCGAGGCGATTTGCCTGCAGGCTTTGCCAACATCATGGCTAAATTGGATGCAAAGTCCCCGTGGGTTGGGTCTTTTGTGCGAGTCACAACAATTTTGGGACTGACATCGTCAGGGATAGCACGTGCCGCTTTTAACGCGGCAAGCGCATTGGCCAAATGCTGTTCTATTAAAGATTTCACGGTTGGATCAAGAGCGATGTGATACTACCCAACAGTTTAACCGCTTTGACTGGACTGATGGGGCCAAGAGTGCTTAGTGGCCCAGTTTCTTTTGCCATAGCAAAACGAAGCCCCACGACGAGGCTATGTAACGGGAGAGAAGAACTCAACCAGATTGGTCAAAATTAAATCCCTCCGTCCCCTTTATTTACATCAACAGATTGTTTAGGGTTTGATGACGATCTGGACTCGCGTTTCGTTGTCGGGTGACTGGGGGCCATCGTAGTTTTGATAGACCTCTCTGCCTTCGCCTGTCATGGTCAGCCCGGCTTTGTGTATTTCACCTATCAGTGGGTCATAGGCTTTGTTTTCTAATTCGGCGATATCACCGTAAAGCACGCTTTCAACAAACTGGAATGGTTCCAAACGGGAAACCTTGTGAGGACCCTCATAGTGTTCTGCATTGGTCTTTGACACCGGCAAAGCAATGCGAAGCTGGAATGATGCCTCAGGGTCTTCTGACATACCTGCGTACAAAAACTGCATCGGACCGGTTGGCATAATGCCCTGTGACACAAGGTCGCCAGCCAGTTTTTCAGGTAATTCACCAACGTCTTTGACGATATCGTTCACTTTGGTCTCGAGTTCAATGGCGATAACGCTGACGGCATTAGATGTTTGAATATGCATGATTTGTAGCTCCTGTTGTGAAATAGACGGCTGATTTACCGTTGAAGCTACTGTGGCAGAGGCTACTGACAGCCCTATGTCAGGATGCTGCAGTGCTGATTCAATTTGGGAGGCCTCACCAGTGTGCCTTTGACTCGCTGGCCAGGCGAGCCAGCTCTTTCTTCAAGCCATCACCCTTGATAATCTGGACGTCACTGGTGTACTGGAGCCGCCATCGAGCCATGTAATCTGTTGAGGGTGTTATAAATCGCATGCGAACACCTTCAGATTCATACCCCTCGATGATAAAGCCATACAGGCGCTGCGACTCACCAACACACCACGGGCTTCAAGCATCCACCGATCACCCACGCCAGATTCACGTCTTGCGTTTCCTGCTATGGCTTCAATGTCAGCATCTTATGAGCTTTTGTGGTCTTTATTGGACGTGTCTACTACCGCACTGCTCACCAAAGATCCAATCCAACCGCTAATCAACATCGTGAAACTTTTGTGCTGGCTGGTGAAGGGTCTATTTACTGAATCGCTTGAAGCAAAAAACACAGTACCGTACGGTTTTCTGTTCGCATTAATCACCGCCCCAATGTAACTTTCCATTTCGAGCTTGCTGTGGAGAACAGAGCCAGCTGACGTACTTTGCGACACACTTTCCACGGCGAAATACCCTTGTGTCTCCATATACTTCAGGGCAAAAGTATCTCTCACCGGCACAGTGTCACTGACCTTCAATTTTGACTCGAACAGGCCTATTACATTTTTTATCTGGTAAAAATCACCAGAAGCCATTCCAACTACCGCGCTCTCCATACCGAGGTAGTCGATGCCAACTTTTAGCATTTTGTCAATTTTTGCCTTGAAACCAAGATCACCATCATCGAATGATAAAAACAGTTTTTCAAGTGCTTTGTTGTAATGAGCCTCATCTGTTATGTCTTGGCCGATGGATTGGTATTCGTGAATATTGACCCCATCGTGTGAAATAGCGTGGATAGAAATATTCTTTGTTTCGGATCGTCCAAATGCATCAACCAGATCCAGTACTACACTTTTTACTTCATCTGGTTTCATTTCAGACACCAACTGCTTATAATTTTCCCGTCCTTCAGCGGGGAAGTGACTCCACACATCCATACCGACAATATCTTCAATCGAACAGCCTCGGGCTTTAGCAAATAGACTGTTGCAGTGCTTAATCAGACTAGTCTTTGCATCCCAATGCAAAAGACCCGTATTGGTTTTTTCCGCCAGTTTACTGTAATTAGAATTGAGGCTAGCAAGCTCGGCGCTGATATTTTCTATTTCGGTAATATCAATAATGGTGATTACCACACCACTGGGTTCAAATTCTTGTGGATGATAAGGTGTAACCCTGATAAGAAATACAGTCTCATCCAACTCCACCTTTGTTTCAAGCGTTTCATTACCAGCGTTAGCACGCTCAGCCATCCCGAAAAGATCATCATCAGCAGACAAATGAATGGCAAGGTGCTGCATTGGCCTGCCAATATCCTGCGGTAGCAAATTAAAGATACTCTTAGCAATGTTGCTATAGCGTCTTAAACGCATTTCACTATCAAGATGAATCGTGCCAATCTTTGACTCGCGCAACAATAGGTCGATGTCCGTGTCTCTTTCGGTGAGTTCTTCATTTTTGCGTTGATGTTCAGAACTGACCGTATAGAGCTCTTCATTTACTGAATGAAGCTCTTCGTTAGTACTTTGCAGCTCCTCGTTTGATGACATCAACTCTTCATTAGTGCTCTGCAGCTCCTCATTACTGGTCTCCAATTCTTCAATGGTCGACTGCAGACTTTCTTCGGACACCTGCAAGTCGCGCACAAGCTCTTTGTTAAGTTGACGCAATTCTTCAGCAGTGCTGTCCGTCGGCAGCTCTTCTCCGACAAACAGAGCGCTTTGCTGAACGTCGTCACTTGATTGTTCAACCACTTCGATGGTCAACAGCCGGAATTGTGGTGATCGACCTCGCGGGCCAACTTTTTTCAATTCAATTTCGTAGTTCACCGGTTTCCCTGTGGTACTACGAACGTATGCAGAACGTCGAAACCCTGAGAAGTCTCTAAGGCGACCCTGTTCAAGAGCGGAAATAACAAATACTTTCAACTCTGGTTTGATTAAATCGACAAGACGTCGACTGAAAACACCAGCTTGCATGGGAATTAAATCACCTGCGCCACCAAATATATGTGCTACAACACCGTCTTCGTCTAGAAGAAAGCCCGGAGGAGCGTATTCCCTGACGACTTCCTCTAATGCATCCCGATGCGCTTGCTTAAACTGAATAGTTTCGTCGGCAGGCATCGATTTTGATTCAACAATGGGAACATTTTTTATTGCTGTTTTACCGATTAGCTTGTTGTGACTAAAAACCGACTCCGCACTTGCTAACTTTACATCTCGGAGTTTTCTATAGATTTTACATTTGTCACTGACTGTTTCAAATTCCCGAGATATCGACGCAATATTTTCACTGGATCCCAAAAAAAGAAATCCACCCTTACGCAAGGAAAAATGCAGCAGCTTCATCACGCTTTTTTGTGTGCTGTCTTTGAGGTAGATAAGAAGATTTCTGCAGCTGACTAGGTCTGTACGAACAAACGGTGGATCAGCAGTTACATCATGCGTGCTAAAAAACACCATTCTACGCATCGCTTGTTTTACCTGTGCCTTTCCGTCCATTTGATCAAAATAGCGATCAGCGATTTCCTTTGGTATATTTCTTAGTGCTGATTCATCATAGATTCCTGAGCTGGCTTTACTCATAGATCGAGAATGAATGTCCGTGGCCATTATCTTGATTGGCACAATTTTGCCGCTTTTTCTACCATATTCCTGCAGCAGAATTGCTATCGAGTAGGCCTCTTCACCACTAGCGCAGCCAGGCACCCAGACACGTAACACGTCATGGTCTGGCAGCTCATCAATCAACTTGGGGATAACAAACTTCTCCAATGCTTCAAATGCGGCTTTATCACGAAAAAACTCCGTGACCTCAATTAGCAGATCATCATAAAGCTGGTTCAGCTCATTTATATCCACCAAGAGAAGGTTGCGATAGTCGTTGATATCGCGAATACGCCGCATTTGGGCGCGGCGCTCAATACGCCTGTGTATCGTCGCTGTTTTATATTGTTGGAAGTCAGCACCGTGACAATGTTTTAGCATCGACATTACATCAGCGAACGGTTCGGATATTGATTCGCGCTTTTTGGGATCTATGTCGTCGATGCGTTCGTTTTTTAACAACCTTACTACGCTGTTAGCCAGCACAGCAGGCGATGCTGACAACATAGACTTTCCATGATCTAGTACCGAACGTGGCATACCTTCAAATTGCGTCGTGTCTGGGTCCTGCACCAGTACTTTGCCACCGGCTTCAGTAATAGCTATGCTGCCCTTCGTCCCATCTGACCCAGTGCCGGACAAAACAATACCAATAGAGTCTGCACCTCGATTGGCAGCCAGTGACTCAAAAAATATGTCGATGGGTAAATTCACCAGTTGTTGAGGCACAACATCTGTCACTCTTAGATAATTACCGTCGACAGTCATCACACTTCTCGGCGAATTCAAATAAATCGAATTGGGCATTAACATTGTACCGTCCACGATTTTTTTAATTTTCATGCTGGTGCGTCGCGACAACAGCTCATCCATCAGGCTGATATGCTCTGGTGACAGGTGTTGTATGACGACAATCGCGCTGCCCGAATCAATTGGCATTGCATCAAAAAACTGTTCGATGGGCTCCAAACCGCCTGCCGACGCACCTATTGCCGTCACTGGTACCAGCAACGGCGATGCGCTTTCGTCTGTTTCCGCAATGTTATCTCGCACGGTCGCTGCTAAGTCGGGTGATTGATTGTTTTTTGACAGCTTATTGGCACTATGGTTTTCGATCTTGTCTTTACTAGTCATGTTTTCTGTCTCTTCTAACCCGATAGCATAGAGTGCGTACTAGATGTAACTGCTATTCTTTTAGCACTATTGAAACTGTGATATGCCTGCTAAACCTGCGGGAAACTGACTTAGAGCGGCCCATTGAGCAACCAAGTGTTCAGTGTATTTATTAGAAAGTCTAGCCTGAACCCGCAATATACCTTGTACTTAAAGGCTTGTAGATCCAATATGGGTGAAAATGAAAAGATAAGTGAATTGTTCACTATCTGGAAAAAAGCCAAAGTGGGAATAAAGCCGACGCTCCAATGCGACTCCTTAACAGCTGGTGCGAAGATATTACATTGATATCGGAGGCAGAACGTAGAAAAAACCGGAAATAATGAACCCGAGCAATTGGTCAAAAATAAATCCCTCCGTCCCCTTTTTACCGTCCCCCTTTTTTACCGCTTTGGATTTCTTTGGGCTTGATGACGATGAAGTTGGAATGATGCCTCAGGGTATTTGGACTTACCGGCGCACAAAAAACTGCATCGGACTAGTTGGCATAATGCCCTGTGACACAAATTTGTCCGCCAGCCTTTCTGGTAATTCCCCAACGTCTTTGACGATATCGTTCACTTTGGTCTCGAGTTCAATGGCGATAACGCTGACAGTGTCAGATGTTTGAATTTGCATGATTTTTAGCTCCTGTTGTGAAATAGACGGCTTATTTACCGTTGAAGCTACTGTGGCGGAGGCTACTAACAGCCCTATGTCAGGATGCTGTCGTGCTGGTTCAGTTTGGGACGCCTCACCAGTGCGCTTTTAATTCGCTGGCCAGGCGAGCCAGTTCTTCCTTCAAGCCATCACCCTTGATAATCTGCACGCCACTGGTGTACTGGAGCAGCCATCGAGCCATGTAATCTGGTGAGGGCGTTATAAAGCGCATGCGAACACCTTCAGATTCGAATTCTTCGCTGATAAATCCGTACAAGTAACGCGCTTCACCGACAAAGCGCGCAGCTTCAGGATGGAACAACAGCTCTACCTCAAGCATATCGTTTTTTGCTTGTTGCTCCGCCAGGTAGTCTTGCAAGGAATTACGTGAATGGCGAGGGAACTGTTCTGACATTGGCTGGAATGCGGTTATTCGGTCAAGACGAAAATCTCTGTAGGCTTTTCGCAAACGGCACCAGGCAATCAGGTGCCAATGCAAACTGTAGTGAAACAGGCCAATCGGTTCGATCTGCCTCTGGCTGGCCTCTTTATTCATACCAGCAGCGTAGCCAATATTAACAACTTGCCTTCTTACCAACACACAGCGAGCTTCACGCAACCACCGATCGCCCGCGGCCGATTCACGTCTTGCGTCCCCCGCCATGACTTCACTGTCGGCATCCAATGAGCTTAAATGGTCTTTGTCGGACGTGTCTAATACAGCCCTGACTTTATTTAAGGCCTCTGTGTAGTCGGCGTGTGAGTGTTGATCGAGATTGGCGGATAACAATTTTTCGCCCAGCATCAAAGCCGCAGCTTCATTCAGGGTGAAACTCACCGGTGGCAGGCGATAACCTTTTTCCAAAAAATAACCAACACCCGGTTCGGCACCAATGGGTACGCCTGCGTTTTCCAGGGTGCGGATATCACGATATACCGTACGCTCGGTCACAGAAAAATGCTCAGCTAAAAAGCCGGCAGTGACTACTGATCGTGTTTGCAACAACAGTAATAAAGACGTGACTCGATCGAATCGATTCATACACACTTACCAAGTATTACTTACGCTTCTCAATTGGAACCAGTTATCCGGTCTTTTAAGCTAGACTTTTTTAATTTGACTTTTCAATTTGACTTTTCAACTTGAGAATCTCAACATAAATGCACCAATTAATGTCGTCATAGTGGAAAACACTTTAATGATATCAAGCCGCTCTTTGAGAAAGAAAACCCCAATTAATAAGGCAAACACAATACTGGTTTCACGCAACGCTGTAACCAATGCAATTGGCGCTTGAGTGAATGCCCATGTCACTATTGCGTAAGCTGCAAATGATGCACCTCCTGCAATAAAAAACGTTTTACGTTGATTGGTAGCAAGCTCTTTAAAAACACTGGGTTGCACTTTAAGTACATACAAACTCATAATAATGCCGTTGGCAATACTCAACCAGGCATAAAACCCTAATGATGTGCCTGACAGCCTTGCACCTAAACCATCAACCAAAGAATAAGACGCAATAAAACACCCGGTGATAAGCGCGAACATCGCTGCATTGGGGTTGCGTTGACCATCGCCACGCCTTACCAATGCCAGGCTCACGATACCCAGTCCAATGATACTAACAGCCAGCAATTCGATTGAACTGAGTTCGACGTTTAATATAAATACTGAAACTAGTGCTACCAGAAGAGGCGCTGAGCCGCGTGCAATAGGATAAACCTGAGTCAAGTCACCCAACTTGTAGGATTGCAATAAGAAAAACTGGTAGCCAGCATGCAAAACCATACCGCCTAGTAAGTAGGGATAACTGGCGGCATCTGGAAATGGCACAAACAATAGACTCAATAGCGCGAATGGGACGTGACCGATAATGACTGCACTCATGCCCACTGTTTTATCAGAACCGCCTTTGACCAGCGCATTCCAGGTGGCATGCAGAAGTGCTGCACCAATCACAGCTATGAAAACAGTCAGAGTCATTTATTCAGCTTGCTGACAGTTGCTGACAGGGTCAGGTCTTTGGCTGACAGGGTCAGGTCTTTGATTTTGAATGCTGACAGGGTCAGGTCTTTGATTTTGAAGGTCACGACAGTGCTGACAGAAGACCTGACCCTTTCTTGTTTCCAAAATCAAAGACCTGACCCTTTCGGGTTTTTTCTGGCTAGAAAATTAGTGGTTCGGAATGCTTCGTCGCGCTCTTTGTAGCGGCTTAATGGCGACAGACCAAATGGCGTGATTCGAAACAATGAAAAATCTCGCTCTGTGAAGAAATACCAAAAGTCCTGAAAATAAGTTCGCGTATCGATGTTACAACCACCAAATTCAAACTGAACGACTTTGGATGCGCTTAACGCTTCACCACAGCCTTCAAGCGCATCCAGTTCGTGACCCTCAATATCCATTTTTAAAATATCAATGGGTGCACTTCGCAGCTTTTGTTGCCAGTAGTCTTCGAACTTTATAATGCGGATAGCTTCTTCGATATCGAATTCACGATTAAAGTGCGACAAGTTGCGTTTCGTTAAACTACCCAAACCTGACCCCGGCTTATCGGAAAATAAAGTGTGGGTGCCAGACTGATTAGATACACCCACAGACTCAACACTAATATTTTTGTTTGAGCCGAAGCGCCCCTGCAGCAGGGCGACATTAGTTTGCGAAGGTTCAAAGCAAACAATGCGTGAATCTGGAAAGCGTTTATTCAACCCGGCTGTGTAGTCACCAATGTTGCCACCAATATCGATGCACAAAGCCGGCTCGACCTCACCAAGTAACTTTTTGATACTGTTGATTTCAGAGTCGATGCTGCTAGAGCCGTAGCCTTTGCCTTGTGCTTTGGCTAATTGCTTTTCAAAAAAACCTAAAGCATCGTATAAAAACATGGTTATCTCGGACGTCGTCGACCAGTAAGTGTGCCACGTTCTAGTTGTGCTTGCCCTGAAAATAGAGAAATGCAGTTACACAAACAATTAAAAGGCTATCGGCAATTAAATGGCTATCGGCAATTAAAATAAATCTACCGGATCAACATCGATAGACCAGCGAGTGCGTTGTGCATCTTTTAGTTTATCCAAATTGACAGTTAATCGAGACAAAGCTTCATTAAGCAACGAACGACGCTCGGCTTGCAACAACAACTGCGCTCGATATCGGCCACCCATCCGCTCCATTGGTGCTGGCACCGGACCCAGAACAGATACGCCAGCTACCGGCGGATTTAACAGTCGATCAGACACGCCACGCAGAAAACGCATGGGGGCATCAGCATTAGGGGCCTCTGCACGCACCAACGCAACAAATGCATAAGGTGGCAATAAGGCTAAGCGCCTTTCATCAAGCGCAATTTTTGCAAATGCTGCATACCCCTCACTGACCAGTGTTTGCATCATTGGGTTGTCCGGATTGCGAGTTTGGATTAGCACACTGCCTTGTTTTTCTTCTCGCCCGGAACGACCAGCAACCTGAATAATGAGTTGGCCCATTTGTTCCAGCGCACGAAAGTCTGTACCAAACAAGCCACGATCTGAATCCAGTATGCAGACTAAAGTCACACCAGGAAAATGATGCCCCTTGGCCAACATTTGAGTACCAACTAATAATTTAGCACGGCCGTTGGTGGCCGCATCCAATTGCGCCTGCAAAGCACCTTTGCGACGAGTGCTGTCTCGATCTATACGAGCGATTTCGATATCCGGAAAAGCACTCGCCAGGCTTGCTGCGATGCGTTCTGTGCCGTAACCGATTCTATCGAGCGACTCTGATCCACAACTCTCACAGGCTTGTGGCACAGGGCGCTCAGAACCGCAGTGATGACAACGTAATCGTGCACGACGAGCATGCACTGTCATGTGCGCATCGCAGCGACGACAATCGGCGCAGGCACCACAGTCATTGCATAACAAAGTTGGTGCAAAACCGCGTCGGTTAATAAACACCAGCGCTTGATTACCCGCATCAAGGTGTCTCTTGATTTCATCAAACAAGCGATCACTCATACCTTCTATGAGTGGTCGCCGACGGATGTCCAGCAAGGCCATCTTTGGAGGTGTGGCATCGCCTGCACGTATTGTCAAAGCAAGTTCGGTATAGCGACCGGTTGCAACGTTATTCAGCGTTTCAAACGATGGCGTTGCCGTGCCCAGCACGATCGGACAAGCACGGTCTCGGGCCCGCACCATGGCTAAATCCCGGGCGTGGTACCTGAACCCATCTTGCTGCTTGAGCGACCCATCGTGTTCTTCGTCAATGACAACCAAACCCAGGCGCGGCATGGGTACCAACACAGCTGAGCGCGTACCGATAACAACATCAGCATGGCCTTTGGCTGCCAGCAACCAGTTTTGCATGCGTTCTGTGTTATTCATTGCCGAGTGCAAACTCACCAGACAACCTGTGATTCGTCGTTGAAAGCGTCGCATTAACTGCGGTGTTAGCGCAATTTCAGGCACCAGAATAAGCACTTGTTGTTTGCGCTCAAGCACAGGTTCCAAGGCGCGCAAATACACCTCGGTTTTTCCACTACCAGTGACACCATTGAGTAGAAACGGCGCAAACTCACCCAGTTTTTCACTAATGCAGTGCACAGCGTTTTCTTGCGCAGGCATCAATTCAGGACCCGACTCCACAGCGCGATTTCGCGGTAACACCATGCTGGTTCCGGCTTCAACCAAGCCACGTTGTATGAGCGGTTTCATAGCGCTTCGCCAACGTGGGCTCATGGCAGCAAAGGTTGATGCGTCAATCGCCTGATTACCCGCCTCAGCCAACACGGAGTAAACACTGTGTTGTAAGGTGGCTTTTTTCTGTGACGGTATGGCTGCAGTAGCGTCAGCCACTAAAGTGAAAATCTCGCGGTGTTCCAGGTTGGCAGGCTTTCCCTGTCGCAACAACACCGGCAATGCCGAACACAACACGTCCCCGATCGGATGATGGTAATAACGGCTGGCCCATAGCAGCACCGACATAACATCGTTTGGCAGCAAAGCTTCGTCGTCTAATACCTCTGTGATTGCGCGCAGTTTATTAGCCGGATAGGCCGACTCCGCCATGCCTTGCACAACAATGCCAACAACCGAGCGCCGCCCAAAAGGCACTTTAATTCGTGCTCCAGCGACTACCGGCTGATCACCACGCCATCGATAATCAAAAACCTGGTGCAATGGCGTTGGGATCGCCACCTGCACAAAGCCAAATTGTTGATCGCTGGGACTGCTCATGACGGGGTATTTGATTAAATTTGAACGTTTTTGGTCAATAGATCGACAAGTGTTTAACCATACCCCTTAATTAGCGGGTCGTTATCCACAAAATCTGTGGATAACTATGTGGATGAAATGCAGAAACAGGTCAAAAACAGCTTATTTTTGGATAAATGATTAGATTGGCAATTAATTGAACAAATCAATAATATAGTTATTTATCATATAGTTAGAGCCTGTTCTTAATCCATCTTTATCTACCACTACACGAAACTGAGATTTGCATCAATAAATTTTGATGTTGTGCATAAACCGAGATAAAACCAGCTAAGTCAAGCTATATAAGTGCTGTTTTTTTGTCGTTTAGAAGAGTTGGAAATGCTCGATGTAATGCTTATTTTGCCGTATACAAGGCAAAAACCGACAGCCGACTAATCCAGTGACTTGATGGCACTGATCATATTCTGAACGCTTCGCTTGGCATCACCTAAACCTACCCGTGTTCTCTCGTGCCAAAGCAGCGGATTGTCGAGCCCTGCGTAGCCCTTGCCCTCTCCACGTTTTAGCACAATTACGCTCTTGGCCTCGTCCACATTCAGTATGGGCATTCCATACAGCGGGCTTTTCTCGTCGGTGCGAGCAGACAAATTGACGATATCGTTGGCACCGATCACCAGCGCTACATCAATTTTGCTCATGTCATTATTAATGTCTGATAAATCGTGAATTTTCTCGTATGCCACGCCAGCTTCAGCCAACAGCACATTCATGTGGCCAGGCATACGCCCGGCTACCGGGTGAATAGCAAACTGCACATCAACACCCCGCTCTTCAAGCAGTTGAGTGAGTTCCTGCACCTTGTGCTGGGCTTGTGCCACTGCCATACCGTAGCCAGGCACAATCACAACGCGCTCAGCAAACGCCATGGTGACAGCCGCATCAGACGCATCAACTTGATTGACATGCCCATACTGAACATTATCTTCACTGACACCATAGGCAATGCCGAAACCGGAATATAAAATTTCGCTCAAGCGCCGATTGACCGCTTTTGCCATCAACCTGGTTAACAGGGCACCGGCTGCACACACCAGGGTCCCAGCCACCATCATCGCAGGATTACCCAGAACATACCCTTCAAACGCCACAGCAAGTCCTGCCGCTGCGTTGTAGAGGGAAATCAACACTGGCATATCTGCGGCGGCTATCGGGGAGGTCATGATTAACCCAAACAGCAGCGACAAAAAGAAAAACAGCAGCAATAACCCCGGGTGCGCCGTATTAGAGAAAGCCAGGAGAAATCCAAGCATGAGCACCAGCGCCATCAGTGCAACATAGGCCGTTTGTCGATTTGAAAACCAGTTGCCGTATTTGATAAAGCCGCTGAGCTTTGCAAACGCCAACAACGAACCTGAAAATGCAATACAACCTATCAGGGCACCCACCACGCCGAGTATGCGCTCAGACGCACCATGTTCGGCTGCGCGCAGCAGCTCCACTGCAGCAATAGAAGCAGCGGCTCCACCACCCAGACCGTTATAGAGGGCAATCATTTGAGGCATGTCTGAGATATCGACGCGCCTGGCGTGCACAAAGGACAATGAACCACCGATCAGCATGGCAATCAAAATCAGCCAATGGTTAGCGGTGACACTTGGATGAGAAAACGAAGCAGCGACGGCCAACAACATCCCTGTTGCTGCAATCCAGATGCCCGTGCGGGCGCTGATCGGCGAGCTCATTTGCCGCAAACCATAAATAAATAAGGTCGCGGAAAAGAAATACGCCAAATCAATAACAAAAGAACTGGAGTTGATCATGATGTGCGACTTCCATCATTGTCTTTATTTTTTATCGCATCTTGCTCTTCAGGGGCAACATCTTCAGCGGCTTTATCTTCAGCCGCCTTTTTTTTGGGATCACTGTGTTTGGCATCAGGATCACTGTTTTCAGAATCACTGCTGCGCGGGTTGTGCCGTTCAGCCAATAGTCGCTGCTCTTCTTCGACTCGCCGTTGATTACGTTTAGCAGATGTTTCAAACATCGCCAACATACGATCGGTGACCACGTAGCCACCAATACAATTTGCTGTGGCGGCCATGACACCAATAAACCCAATGCTGATTTGCAGTGCGCCTTCAGCATGTCCCAAGGCCACCATGGCACCAGCCAGCACAACACCATGAATAAAGTTAGACCCTGACAGCAATGGCGTGTGCAGGATAGAGGGAACGTTAGCGATGAGCACGTAGCCAGCAATGCCTGCCAGCATAAAAAGATAAAGAGCGACAAAAGCATCCATTAGCGTGATTTCTCCAGCTCAATGGCTTGCCGGACCCAATCGGTCACATTCAAACCCTCGTTATCATCAAGCTGCCGCTCGAGACGTTCGATATCCATGTCATCCATTTCAGCCAGATCTTTATACGTTCTAATACGAAATGCATATAAGCTGTTTTGTAAAGCTGGCCCTATGCCATCGATTTTCATCAGGTCGTCGCCGGAATCATCCGCAGGCTCTCGATCGGTTACTGATTGATCGTCTGATTGGTTTTCGGCGCGATTTTTTTCGATCTTTTCGGTTTTACCAGCGGTTTGTTCATCAGACCTGACGTTGACATCTGCATCAATCGATTTCGTCTTTCGCTCTTCGCTTGATGTATCACTATCATCTTCCAACCATCCAGCTGCCTGATCAGGTTGCTCTTCGGATCGTTGACGCTGTGTGGTTATAGGCTGCGCGCATTCAACATCCATTAAATCTGCAGTGGCTTGATGATGAACATTGCCATTGTGTGTTAACAAACAGGTGCTTAGTATTTCATCACCCCAATCCAAATGCAGTTGCCCACGTTCGTCAAGCATAAGCTTGAGCATGTTGTAGATGTTACGCGAATACATTTCACTGGCATGCACTGCCCCACTACTGGGTAAATTGAGCGGGCCAACGATCAGCGTATCCCCATGCCAATAAGATTCGCCTGGTCGAGTTAACTCACAGTTACCACCGGTTTCGGCAGCCATGTCAACGATGATCGTGTCAGGCAGCATGCCTTCGATCATATCTTCGGTAATGATTCTTGGTGCACGTCGACCAGGAATTGCGGCTGCACATATAACAGCATGTGCACGTGACATGCGATCAGCCAGTACGTCATGCTGAGTTTGTTTTTCCTCTTTGTTTAACGCGCGGGCGCGGCCTCTGCTGCTTACCGCTTCTACACCAGTGTCAATCATGGTAGCGCCCAAAGATTCAATTTGCTCACGGGCAGCACTGCGAATATCGTAGGCTTCTACGCGTGCACCAAGTCGACGCGCTGTAGCAATCGCCTGCAAGCCTGCCACACCAGCGCCAATAACAATGACTCGCGATGGACGAATGGTTCCCGCTGCCGTTGTCAACATAGGAAATAATCTGGGGGACAATTCAGCAGCCAACAAAGCCGCTTTATAGCCTGCGATGGTTGCTTGCGACGACAACACATCCATGGGTTGTGCTCGAGTAATGCGTGGCATGTGATCCATAGCGAACGTGGTCACTTTGCGTTGACGCAGCACCTCGATAACATCAAGATGTAAGTACGGTGTAATTTGGGATAGCAATACGGAGCCAACTGGCAGCAGCCGGGCTTCTTCGACAGTAGGAGGCTTTACTTTGACCGTGACAATGGTGCTTTCTACACACTCGGCAAAGGTTTTGACAACCGGCGCATCTTCATAGTCATCATCGTAAAAGCCCGCACCATGACCACAGCCTGCTTGCACGACCACATCGACATTGTATTGACTGCGCAGGCGCGACACGCTGTCCGGGTCAAGCGCAACACGCTTTTCACCTTTTAAACTCTCTAGCGGTAATGCCAGTCTCAATGCCACGCAAAAGTATCCTCTAACGGCTTAACGAACAGTCCAACAATCAATGTATTGCTAATGGTTGATTTATACTACGAAGACGAAAAAGATTGCTTATTGTATCTCTGGGCACAGTTTACCTGTTTCTTGTGTTCCAGATAGGCGCTACAGTCGTAAAAGATGGCAGGAATCACAAGAATAATCGTTATGAAATACCTGGGCAGACCCGAATATCAGCATGGTACCAGCGAGAAGCTGGGAGTTTTGGTGGTTAATCTGGGCACGCCAGACGCTCCTGATACGCCCTCGGTTCGGCGCTACCTGCGCCAATTTCTTAGCGACCCCCGAATTATCGAGTTGCCCCGCCTTTTATGGATGGCTATTTTGCACGGAGTCATTCTAAGAGTGCGTCCCGCGAAAAGTGCTGAAGCCTATCAAGAGGTATGGGACGAGCAAACCGGCTCGCCACTTATGAAGTTCTCAAAGGCCCAGGCCGATGGTTTACAAAAAAAATTACGCGAGCGATTTGGAGACGATGTCGTTGTATCGCTGGGTATGCGCTATGGCTCGCCATCAATTGACCAGGCTATAGCAGAGCTTGAATCACACAACGTACGGCGCATGTTGATATTGCCAATGTACCCACAATATTCCGGCACTACCGTGGCGTCCGTATTCGATGCTGTAACCGATCGACTACGGACAACCCGCTGGATTCCCGAAACCCGCTTTATTAATCAGTATTGTGATGAACCGGACTACATCAAAGCGTTGGCAAACAGCGTGCGCGAAAGTTGGGATAAACACGGTAAGGGGAAATTGCTGGTGACCTCTTACCACGGGATCCCAAAGCGGTATTTACTAAACGGTGATCCGTATCATTGCCTTTGCCATAAAACCACGCGTTTGCTAGCAGACGAACTTGGATTATCAGAATCAGATTTTCGCGTTGTCTTTCAATCCAGAGTCGGTAAAGAAGAATGGTTGCGCCCTTACTGTGATGAAACCATGAAGACGCTGGCGGCCGAGGGTATAACCTCAATCGATGTTATCAGTCCGGCTTTTGCTGCTGATTGCCTGGAAACCCTTGAAGAAATAGAAGGCGAAAATAAAGAGTATTTTATGGAAAACGGTGGTGAGCGTTTCGTCTACATACCGTGCCTTAACGATCGTAACGATCATATGGATATGCTAACCAATCTGGTGGAACGACATTGCCAGGGCTGGCCCGAAGTTGATGCCAGCCGAGACAAAGACATAGAGCGCGCAAATTTTGAAACTTCCGCAAAGCAAGCTAAAAAACTCATGGAAGCCAACGTCTAAAAAATTAAAGGGGACGGAGGGATTTGTTATTGTCCACATGGCACATGTGGACAATAACAAATCCCTCCGTCCCCTTTAATTTTTTAGCTTTGATTGAAGTTACTGTAGGCGGCGTGATGCATCAAGGGCCCGAGGTAGGTGGTGGACCCCAAGTACTGGGTCATGACGATGCCTGATATATCATTAGCTTTATCTATCCAAAAATAAGTTGATGCGGCTCCAGACCAACCACCTTCGCCCATCACAGTTTTGAATTCGCACTGAGTCGGGTCTAACATTAGCCTACCCATCAAGCTCCACCCATAACCACCCAGCACGTTAAACCCAAGCTTAATTGGCATCAGCGAGCTGGCAATTCGGTTACTCCACATAAGCTTATGCGTAGGTTCGGAAAGTAGACGCTTACCTTCCGCTGTTGTGCCTGTTTTTAATGCATCCATAAACTTTAAGTAGTCGTGCATTGTTGAAAACAAACCATGACCACCACGATAAAAACCCTGGCTTGCATCAGTTGGATAAGTGGCATCTACATTTAATAGATTCAGAATATTGGGCTCATCAGACTCTACTAAAACCTGGCCCAGATCCCTTGCACCGTACATGGGCAGCAATCGATCAAGTTTGGCATCAGGCACACTAAAAGCGGTGTCTTGCATATTGAGCGGGTCAAACACACGCTCTTTTAATATGGTGGGTAAGTCTTGCTCAGTAATGATCTCTAACACATGGGCCAGCACATCGGTTGCAACACTGTAGCGCCACAGCTCGCCTGGCTGACCTGCTAAAGGCAGAGTGCCAAGAAGTGCAACGACTTCACTCAGGGAACGATTCGCAAGAGCGCTTATTTGATGCTCGCGGTATTGTTGGGCAACGCCGCATTCAGGCAGAAAATCATACGACAATCCAGCAGTATGGGTTAGCAGGTGCTCAATCGTCATCTGCTGTTGCAAAGCTACGACTTGATTGTTTTTGTCCAAAACTTGAAGCGATGTAAAAGCCGGAATGTATTGGGCAACATTATCGTCAAGTTTAAATTTGCCTTCGTCCAATAACTGCATCGCTGCAAAAGAGACAATCGGCTTGGTCATCGAGTAGATGCGATAAAGCGAGTTGCCTTGTGCATCTGATGAAGCCACACCTTGCACACCGGCGCTTTTTGTTTCACCATGCTGGGTCATTTTCCACTGCACACTGTGAAACAGTTTTTCGGCTATAAGCTTGGCTGCCTGTGCTTCCAGCTTGTCGCTAATGTTGGTGTTATAAACCAGTGTACTCATTGATAGACATTAACCAAGTAAACAGATTGAGTAGAACCCTTAGTGAGTGACAGTAACCGAATTACCATTATTGAAAACACCAGCCGGTAAATACAAGTCGATATAGCCGGCCGATATCCCTTAGCCAATAAAAACTAACGAATTGTTTTTTGAGCTGCGGATATTCGATTCTTGGCTTGTTCGTCAGGCTGCATTGAATTCAGCGTCGTTATCGCTGCCCGGCGAGTTCCCTTCTCTTCGGACGTGTTTTCTGCAATTTCGAATAAACGCTCTACTGCCTCAGCTGATTGAAACGGGTATTGGGCGTAAGCATACACAGCGGCTTGTCTGACAGAAGGGTCTTCATCGGCAAGCGCACCATAAAGAACGGGAGCCAAAGAATCATCATTAGATAATCGAACCAGCATGGATACACTGTGGCGTCTTACTGCCGGCTCTTCATGGTTAGCCAGAGGTATAATCTGAGCAACGGCACTTTGCTTTGTCTCTGGCGTAACCGATTCGGGCACCGCTAGAACATTCATGGTAGAAACCAATATTGCCGGGTCAGTCTCAGATCTTAATATTGTATTGGCAATATCATAAGCCTCTGGATTAAGCGGCGCAACGCGGCTCAGCAGATCCAAACCCGATTTGCGCATACCTTCGTCAGATGAAAAAACCAATTCTTCAGCCACAGGCAACACCTCTGAACTGCCTGTTGCACCCAAAACCGACACTAATCGCTTTAGCCTTTTAGTCTCTGTCTCTGATCGCAACTCGTTGAGCATGCCATCCATCAACACGGGATCGTTCTGGAGGCGTTTGACTAAGGCACTGTACTGTTCATCTTTTAAGTCTTCGCGAGCAACGTCGTAAGCCGAAAGTGGCTCGTACTCTGGCACCGGTTCTTTCGGTGTCAACTTGGATAGCAACTCATTAGCGTCAAGCGGGTTGCTGGCTGATTGCGATTTTTTTGCCAGTTTCAGCTTTTCTGCTGCGCTTAATGGTTTTTCAGGGGCGCTGACATCTTGAGCAACTTGTTCGGTTTTTAGTGAATTGACGTCTGAAGCTGTATTCCCGTTAGAAGGGGGGTTAGTGAAAATGGTGTACAGAACGAAAATCGCGGCCGCAAGGAATAACCCCAAGGCCGCGATCGTTATTGCTGAAGTTAATGATCGCATGAACAGCAGTATAAGCTAAACATGCGGCCTTAACGACTGGTGAATTAGCGTTTTAATAAAACGCAATGAACCCTGCGCTACTGAGGAGTTGCAGTCGAAAATGCGCCTTTCGCGCTCTCACCAGCAACGATTGACATCTCCCAGGCCTCAAATGTGTCTTCCGAATCGGGATCAGTGTTGAAACGACCGAAAAAATTGGTCATTTGCGAACAGTTAATTTCGTCTCCGGCTATCGAAGAAATACCATAGGCATTGTAGGCGTTGTCTGTATCGTCTATGACAACATTTGCCACATCTTCTACCAGCACTTGCATTCTGCCCCAAGTCCCCGGACCTACTATGCCATCAACGACCAAACCCTCAACCAATTGAAATTCACGTACCGCATCGTTTGTATCGGAACCGAAGAAACCATCAGCAAAGTCACCAATCGAGTCCTCTACACCACCAAGACCACGACAGTAAAGTACACGCTGCACACCCTGGACATAAGTCGAGTTGTAGAACGGGCCAGATTGAATTCCGGCAACCCCAGGCCGAATGTCTTCACGCAAAAAGCAGTTATCATCCCAATTGCCATTAGTTGAGCCAGGATCGCTTCCACCCAGACCCTGACACGGTAAGCCTTCGTCCTCGTTTGGTATCCCGTCACCATCAGTATCAAATTCAGAAACCAGCGAATTCTCTTCGAACCCATCGTCGGTACCACCATCTGTCAGACCTAGGTCATCGCTGCCTTCTGTATCGAAACCATCAGTACTGAAACCATCGGTCTCACCGCTATCGGTTGTATCGCCTGATGTACCGCCACCACAGGCAACCAGTAGTGCCGATAACGCTACAACGGTTAAAAGCTTCGGCGCGCTCTGAGCTGCGCAGGTTATATTGCATTTCATTTTGACTACCTCTTAAGATTAATCGAGACCCCACACTAATCAGAACCACGCATAAACCATAACCACACGTAAATTAAAACGCTGCGGGGCATAGAACCGAGACTGGCGAAACTGCTGTGGGCTCAGTTTTCCTTGCAGCAAAGTGTAGTGCATTTGGGCCATATACATACAAAAGAGTACGGCACGGTCATATAAATAGATGCAATATATTGCATCTATTTACACTCCTCTGTGTTTTTTTTTACGTGTTGGTACGGATTAATAGGGCGCGCGCACCAGTTGATGCAATATTTTGCCTTGATGGGTACACTGCGCAGACAAGTGCGAAACCAATTCAGCCACCGTGGAGACAGGCATGGCCCGACACCCTCTAATACGAATTTCTGCATACACCATTACAGCTTTGGCAATGATTGTTGGCCCGGCCAACGCCGAGACCTTTCGCTGGGCAGGCACAACAGACCCACAAACAATGGACCCACATGCAACTAATTCAGCCCCTGTGCTGGGTTTTTTGAACAACGTGTATGAAGGCCTTGTACGACGCAACAAAGAAATGAAAATAGAACCGGCACTAGCTGAAAGTTGGGAACAACGGGGCGCTGACGGTTGGCGCTTTAAATTGCGTGAAGGTGTCACTTTTCATGACGGCTCGGCACTGACTGCTGATGACGTTTTGTTTTCTTACGAGCGTGCCTCTTCAGAAGAGTCAGATGTTCGCTCCTGGTTTGCCCCTGTAAAGAGTGTTGAAGTTGTAGATGATTTAACCATTGATTTTCTAACTAACGATCCTAACCCTCTGTTTCCCGACTCCATTGCCAACTTCATGATTATGGATCGTGAATGGACTACATCAAACGAAGCGACTCGACCATCCAAAGAAGCCGAGAACCATGCCACCCGCAACGCTAATGGCACCGGTGCTTTTATGATTGCATCTCGCGACCCAGGCGTTAAGACCACCCTAAAACCATTTGATGGTTGGTGGGACGATATGCAAAGCAACATAACCGAAGCAGTATTTACCCCTATTGGTCAAAGTGCAACGGGCATGGCTGCACTTTTGTCTGGAGAAATCGATTTTATCTCACCAATACCTTTGCAGGATGTGCCTCGCATGAAAGAGCGCTCTGGTTTTACCGTGCACGAAGGCGTTGAAGCACGCGTTCTGATGTTCGGCTTTGCACACCAGGCCAATGAGCTCAAATTCTCTGACGATGTCAGTGGTAAAAACCCGTTCCAGGATGTGCGTGTGCGCCAGGCAGCATATCAGGCAGTGAATGTTGATGCGCTGATAGATAAAATCATGCGTGGCAATGCGCAACCTGCATCCCAGTTAGTATCCGATGCAATGAAAGGTTACTCCAGTGCTAACGAGAGTCGATTGGACTATGACCCGGATGCAGCCAGGCAACTGATGGCCGATGCCGGCTATCCCGATGGCTTCAGTTTTGGCTTGCAGTGTCCTAATGATAGATACATCAACGATGAGGCTATTTGTAAGGCAGCAGCTTCGATGTTTGCCAAGGTCGGGTTAAATGCGAAACTCACCAGCATGCCAGTACGAAACTACTGGCCCGAATTACGTGAAGACAAATTCGACATGTATTTACTGGGCTGGTCACCGGGCACCTTTGATGCTGAGCACCCCATTCGGTTTCTGGTAACCACGCCCAACACGGAAAAAAAATTAGGTAGCTGGAATTTTGGCGACTACTCTAACGCTCGTATTGATGAGCTACTACCGATGATTCAAACTGAACTTGATGACACAAAACGCCAGGCAATGATTGATGAAACCACGGCGATTATGCAAAAAGAAGTGGCATACATTCCTATGTATGTACAACCATTGATCTGGGCATCTAAAGACAATATTGACCTGACACAGCGAACAGACAACTTCTTTATTCTTAGGTGGGTTACGGTTAATTGAGGCTTAGGGTCCTGCCTTTTAATTTGTATCTGTTTACAATCTTAAGTGCTAAACAGGTACTAATTGCTTATTAACGGGAGCCGCCGACTAACACAATATTTGTCGGTGGCCCTGTATATGCAACCAAGTATATGCAACCCTGTATATGCAAACATGGGTATGCAACCCTCTGTACACAACCCCGTGTTTGCGACCAGTGCAGGTGGCTTATTGTTGCTCTTGTAACATGGCAAGTGATGGTGTTTCTCGCAACAGCATTTGACTGTATTCATGCTTTGGAGCACTAAAAAACATTTCTGTTTGCGCTGACTCCACTAACGCGCCATTTCGTAGTACCAACACACTGTCTGATATTTGCCTGATAACCGCCAGGTTGTGACTGATAAACAAAATTGACAAGCCGAACGTTTGCTGCAAGTCTGTAAGCAAATTAAGAATCTGGGCTTGTATGGATACATCAAGCGCAGATGTTGGTTCATCACAAATCAAAAATTCTGGTCTGGCTACCAGGGCACGCGCAACTGCAATTCTTTGCCTTTGGCCACCTGAAAATTGGTGTGGGTATTTAAGCATCGCACTTTGAGGCATCTCAACTAATTCAAGTACTGATGCTACCAACTGACGTATTTTTCTATTGTCGCTGGTCATATTATAAAAGCGTATGGGCTCCGCAATAATATCTTCGACTTTCTGACGATTATTCAACGAAGAGTACGGGTCCTGAAAAACCATCTGAATTTGTCGTCGAGCCGGATGGGTCCTGGCACGCTGACTCCCTGGCGGCAAAGCTTCAGCATTAAAAATCATTTCTCCAGCCGACGGGTCTACCAAACCCACTATGGCTTTTGCCAGCGTCGATTTCCCGCTGCCGCTTTCGCCAACAATACCAAGCACTTCACCGGTGCGCATGGTGAAATTAATATCGGACAATGCTTTAAAGCCTTCATCACGTTTAAACCAACCGGGTTGCCCACTGTAAAAAGTTACCGCCAAATTAGTCACTGATAATATCGACCTGGCATCGTTGTCCTGCTGTTGCTTATCAAATTGATGGTTTTGCAATAACCAATCAGATGCAAATTGTGCATTTGCACCTTTAACCACCCAACTAGTGTTTTCTTTGGTGAGAATATCGTCGCTGACAATATTTCTAAAACGATCAAGCCGTTTGTCCAAACGTGGCACGGCAGCCATCAATGCTTTTGTGTAAGCATCACTTGGGTTACCCAATACTTGAGCAGTCAAACCTGACTCTATGACTCGCCCAGATCTCAACACAGTGACGCGATCAGTAATTTCGTTTATGACACCAATATCGTGTGTGATTAAAATAATACCGATGTTACGCGTGGTACACAGAGAGCGAATCAGCGCCAGAATTTGTTTCTGCACAGAAACATCCAGCGCAGTTGTAGGCTCATCTGCAATGATCAGTTCGGGGTTCGTACACAAAGCCAGGGCTATGACTACTCGTTGGCGCATACCACCTGAAAACTGGTGCGGATACTCGTCCATGCGCTGCTCAACATCGCGAATACCGGTTTCTTCAAGCAGCGCAACAGCCCGCTTGCGAGCTTTGCTGTAACTCACATCTGAATGCTGCCTGATGGTTTCAATCAATTGCTGAGATACGCGGAGCAGTGGATTAAGACTGGTTTGCGGGTCTTGGAATATCATACTGATACGTTGCCCACGCATAGCGTGATATTGCTCCGCGCTTAGCAAACCCAACTGTTCACCCATAAAGTTGATGTCGCCGCTTGCCACATAACCAGGTGATTGCAACAAACCCATGATGGCCGCGCCTACTGTCGACTTACCTGCACCTGACTCCCCGACCAGGCCATGTATTTCTCCAGCAGCAACGCTCAAGTTAATACTGTCCAGAGCACTGAACTCGCCAAAGCGCGTTGGGAATTTAACGCTCAGATTATTTATATTAAGTAACACGTCCATCAGCTGCGCGGTTATCGCAACCTCGGATTTAATGCATCACGCAAAAAATCACCCAAAATGTTGATGGACACAATCATTGTAATTAACATGCCGCTGGGAAAGATCACTATCCACCATTCACCTGAAAACAGATATTCGGTACCAATACGAATCAGGGTACCCAGAGAGGGTTGATTTGGCGGCACACCAACACCAAGAAAAGACAACGTTGCTTCAAGTAATACAGCCACTGCCAAATCGACGGTCAAAATTACCAGTATAGGACCCATGATATTTGGCAGAATGTGCACCAGCATAATCCGCACTGGGTGCATACCCATAATTTGGCTTGCCTGTACATATTCTTTATTGCGCTCAACAAACGTGGACGCACGAACAGTACGAGCAAAATTAACCCATAATGACAAACCAATGGCCACGGTGAGCACAACAATCATCAAACTATCGTGTTTATCCTGCGGCAGTATTCCTCTGGCAATCCCGTCGATCAGCAAGGCTACGAGTATGGCGGGCAAACTCAGTTGCACATCCGCAATACGCATAACAATGGCATCAAATCGACCGCCAAAATAACCGGCCATTAAGCCGACAGTTACGCCTAACACGCTGGCAAAAGTAATAGACAACAAACCCACCGTGAGTGACAAGCGCGTGCCATATAAAATAGCTGAAAATAGATCACGTCCCTGATCATCGGTTCCAATAATAAAACGCGACTCACCGTCAGCATTCCAGGCAGGCGGTATTAGAGAATCCATTATGTCGATACTGGCAATATCGTAGGGATTGGTTGGCGCAATGAAGTTGGCAAAAGCGGCAGCCCCAACACTCACAATGGCGATTAGCGCTGCAAGTTGTGCAACACGATTGCGCAAAAACAAATAGACCAATTCGTTCTCGCGCGAGAACCTGCGCCACGCATTAATCATGCTCACAGCCTCCGTGTTTTGCTCTGAGCATTATCTCGATTACCATAGCGGGGCTAATCATGTTACGACTACCCATTAGCGCTCTTTAACCGCACTCTGGGGTCAATAGCAAAGTAAAGCATGTCGACAGCAAGATTAATAACCACGAACATTAAGGCGATCAACACCAGATACACCGACATAACCGGAATATCGACATAACGAATAGAGTCAAGAAACAATAGCCCCATTCCAGGCCATTGGAATACTGATTCTGTGACAATAGAAAAAGCGATTATGCCACCAAGCTGCAATCCTATAATGGTAATAACCGGTACCAGGGTGTTGCGAAACGCGTGATTGAAATACAAAGAACGGTAATTAATGCCACGAGCGGTAGCGAACTTGATAAAGTCGGTCTTCAGGACATCCTGCATTTCAGCCCTGACCAGCCGTATGGTTAATGTTAACTGATAAATACCCAAAGTGATTGCTGGCAGCAACAACGATTTCAAGCCATCCCAGGTTAAAAAGCTGGTTTGCCACCAACCAATCTGCACCGTTTCCCCTCGACCAAAAGTTGGCAACCAACCCAGCTCCACGCCAAAAAGGTAGATTAAAAATATGCCAATAACAAACGTGGGTACTGAGATTCCGATCAACGTCGACATAAGCAGCACATTAGACAACACTCCGCCACGTTTTATCGCCGTGTAAATGCCCGCAGGAATTCCAACCAACAAAGAAATTAACAGCGACACAGCACCAAGCTCCAGTGTTGCAGGCATTCTGTTAAGAATCATTTCACTAACAGGTTGACGCGTACGATAGGAAAAACCAAAATCACCCTTGATCAAATCTCCAACAAACCGGCCGTACTGAGTAATTAGTGGATCATTAAGGCCCAAGCGTTCACGAAGATTTTCCTGATCTTGGATTGATGTTTCCTGTCCTACCATTTGCGCCACAGGATCGCCAACAAAGCGAAATAATGAAAACGCGATCAAACTTACCGCCAGCATGACGAATACTGACTGCAATAGTCGTTGTACTATGAAGCTCAGCATAAGAAAAAATTACTCAACATAAAACTCAACTAATAAAATACGCAACATAGAGTTTGAGACTACGTGACACCTGAGTATACGTTTAATCGCGTATCAGATACTCGCTTGAGTGGTTTAAGGAAGGAATTTTCCGACGCATCTCATCGGCTTGCGCTAAATTAAGTGATACCACCTGAGCCTGCACAGCATCCCCTGCATCAAGCATAACCTCGCCCCACGGGTGCACCACCATCGAATGACCATACGTTTTTCGATTATCATCGTGTTCACCAGTTTGTGCTGCTGCAACCATGAAACAGGCATTCTCAACCGCGCGAGCGCGCAATAACGCTTCCCAGTGGGCTCGCCCGGTATAGCGAGTAAACGCCGATGGTGCAAAAATAATCCTCGCGCCTGCTTGTGCGTAGTCGCGATACAATTTCGGAAAACGCAAGTCATAGCATATTGTCATACCCATGCGTCCCCACGGGGTATCGACAACAACACCCTGTGTACCTGCAGAATAGCGGCTGGACTCTAACCTGTCTTTGCCGTCGGCCAGGTAAATATCAAACAAATGAATTTTGTCGTATCGAGCAACTACCTGACCTTTGTTGTTAATTAGGTGCGTCCGGTTAACCGGTTTACCCTCTGGCCCTAATACAGGTGTTGAACCATTGTGTATCCAAATGTTGAAGCGCCTTGCCAATGATTGGCACGCTTCCAGATAGGGGTCTAGGCATTCTTCACAAATAGTAAGTTGCGCGGTGGCCATGTCTTGATTCATTAATCCAGAAGCCTCAGGTAAACACAGCATATCTACCTGCCGTGTATACGCCTGTTCTACCAGTTTTTCCAAGGCATCAATATTAGACTGATGCGTATTAGAGGAATTGGTTTGGGCAACCAGTAGCGTAAAATCATTACGAATGCCTGGCGTTGTGTCAGCATTACTCATATTGAACCATCACGTGCAGAACCCACATGGGCAGAACTTTCATGTGATATCCGGGGGCCTTGCACGTTGGTACTGGACTCGACTGTGCACTCAAAAAGTAACTCTTGAATCTTACCTTCAGATAAATCGTCTTTTTTCGCAATACATACTATTCCTGTTTGTGCTCCGGCAGGTGCATCGGTTACCGACCAACGACGACCCACAACCTGCACAGTTTTTAACACGTTGTTTTTGTCGCGTAAAAAACCCTTAGCGCGAATCAGTGCCAGTCGTTTATCAGCCAGCCGGGAAGCAAACGCATTAACATTCATCGCCAAATTAACGTTTATCGACACGCTGGCATAAAGGGACACATCATGCTTTTTTTGTAACAGTGTGTGAGGCGAAAATGCATGAGACGAGGAAGATTCAACTGATAACGAATGCTGTGAATCAGTACATTCATGTACTGAGAGAATATTTAACAACAGAGACGATTCGACAGCACCATGCACCGCTTCAATAAGTGACGCATCAGGACATTGACCAGCAATCCACGGCTTTAACAAATCAAATTCTGCTTTTGACAACAGATCAAGTTTATTTATAACGACAAGGTCTGCATCATGCAACTGACGGGTTATAGTATCGCCAATGTATTTCTCTTGTGCGTTTGCCATTACATTAAGCGCATCAGCAACCACCACAACACCTTCTAAATTAAATGAGCGTTGCAAAGACAAAGAGCGACCAATAGCACCTGGCAAGGCAACACCGCTTGCCTCGATAACAATATGGTCCGGTTTTATGCTTTGCGTTTCCAGTTTTTGCAAAGATAACGACAAATTGTCACCATAGCTGCAACAAATACAACCTCCGCTAAGACTAATAACATCACCTTGTTGCGATTCGATAAGTTCAGCGTCAATAGCCATATCACCAAAATCGTTAACCATGATGGCCAAACGAACACCATTGGCATACCGCAGCAGATGATTTACCAGCGTGGTTTTACCACTTCCCAGATAGCCACCTATAACGGTGACTGGCATAGTGTGTTGCTCACCTTTCATATCGCAAAAATACTAAATATTACTTGCTGCAAAAACTCGACCGGCCTGCACTGTTCCCCATACTTTTACATCCTTAAGCGCAAGCGGCTCTACTGTGGTTGGGTCATCTTCGAGAACAGCGAAATCGGCGTGCTTACCGCATTCAATCGATCCTATTTCATCGTCCATATTTAGAGTATAAGCTGCACCCAATGTAATTGCGTGTATAGCCTCTGCTATTGATATTTTTTCGTGTTCACCTTGCGTGCGACCAGAATGAGTCAAACGATTAACCGCACACCACGCTGTGAATAATGGGCTTAACGGCGTGACAGGCGCGTCAGAATGAATAGCCAAGGGAATACCACTGTCTAACGCTGTTCGGCAAGCATTCATGCGCTCCGCTCGCTCTGGCCCCACTGTAAGTCTATAGTGCTCATCACCCCAGTAAAAATGATGGTTAGCAAAATGATTCACGCACATATTTAGCTTTGCCATTCGACGATATTGCGCAGCATTAATCAATTGACCGTGCTGAATAGTAAATCGGTGATTACTGCACGGGTGTTTTTTTAGCGCAGCTTCAAGTGTATCGAGCACAAGGTCGGTGGCTTCATCACCATTGGTGTGTGTATGAATTTGTATACCAGCTTCTAACGCCATTTCATAAATACTGAGCATCTGTTGCGGAGCAATATACCAAAGACCATTTGGTGCACCGTTGTAATATCCAGGCCAATTAAGCGGGCAGAAAAGCCCTGAATAGAGCCATCCGCAATGACTTTGATTTTGCCCAGACGAAATCGATCAGTGGACATCGAAGCCAGAGCCTTAACATGATCAATGAGCATGTCTGGTGTTACGCCATGATGAAATCGCAACGACATAATACGAACAGGAAAATCATCAGCACCGGTTATTCGATTACCCATATCCACAGTAGCATCGCTAAGCTCTGCAGCCAGGTCAGTTGCCGTTGTCACACCTGTTCGCACACAAAGACGCGCAAAGTCGAGTAAGCCTGGCTCATCAAACTCCAGCATATTGTCGTCAAAGCCTGCCTGACGCCCGACAGGAAACATAACGTCAGGCCCTTTGAGCTCTCCTGTGGGTAGACCATCATCACCCAATGGCACTCCATCGTGCTCGATACCTTCGCGTAAATAGCCAGCCAACTCAAGCGCTTTTGTGTTGACGTTCATTATGTGTCCAGATGCGTGCATGACACCGATTGCCCTGCTTGTGGAAACGCGATCTAAATCGAAGCGGCTGATTTTTCTGTTGTCATAGTAGATGGGATCTATCGCCCAGCCAGTTAGAGCTATATTCGGGTTTGTCAGTGCAGCGTCTTTTTCCTGCAAACGTATGATGACATCATCTATTGATGCCAATCCTGCCCAGAGCTTGCCGTGCGGGTCCATGCGATTGTGAAAACCGCAATACACGTAACGCCACCACTTACCTTCAACAGCATGGCTATGACCCTCAACCATACCCGGCATTAGTACTTTGTCAGCAAACCGCTCATCAAGTGAATACTCTCCAAAACCTTTAAGCTCTTCAAGAGAACCGGCACCCAGAATACGACCGTTTTTTACTGCGATGTGAGTAACGCAGGGGCGCGTGGGGTTCATCGTGATCACTTTTCGTGCTGAGTAAATGGTTGGCATAGAAACCCTGAATACTTAAAAATAAAGCGCTTTTTGTAGCACTACTCGAATGGTAAACTCGATATCAAGCCAAGAATACCAAGTCCTGCACAATACATGTCTAATCGCACACCTTCTAGCTCTTCAAAGAACAACGCCGAAGCCATTGCCGAGATCAACAAATTGCTGGGTGATCGGCTGTCAACCGGCAGCTCCGTATTGGAAATTCACTCACACGACGAAGCGCACACAACACCTGCACTACCTGATGCGGTGGCGTTCCCCGATACTGCGAGTGAAGTGTCCTCCATTTTAAAAATTTGTAGCAAGCACAGCTGCCCGGTTATTCCCTACGGTATCGGCACCTCACTCGAAGGCCATATCGTGCCACACCGTGGTGGTATCAGTGTCGACACCAGCCGAATGAAAAAAGTCATTGCAGTCAATAAAAAAGATTGGGACGCAATTGTTGAACCTGGCGTCACCAGAACCGAGCTAAACGAAGCACTTCGAACCAGCGGACTTATGTTCACCGTAGACCCTGGAGCCGATGCCACTTTAGGGGGGATGGCCGCAACACGCGCCTCTGGTACCAACACAGTTCGCTATGGCACGATGCGCGAAAATGTTCTGGCATTAGAAGTTGTATTACCCGACGGCCAAATTATCGAAACTGGAACCCGAGCAGCAAAATCATCTGCTGGCTACGATCTAACCCGCTTGTTTGTCGGCTCGGAGGGCACGCTGGGCATCATCACCAAATTGACTGTCAGGCTTTTTGCTCAACCAGAAACTGTTTCAGCTGCAACATGTGTATTTGATACTATTGAGAATGCTGTCGATGCGGTGATCATGGCCAAGCAAATGAATATACCTATGGCACGAATCGAACTTCTTGATGAATTGCAAATGAAGGGCATGAACATTTACAACCCCGACATGCTCATGCCTGAAAAACCACACTTATTTCTAGAGTTTCACGGTACAGAAGACGGCGTTGCCGAACAAATAACCATGTTTCAATCTGTGTGTGAGGAATTTAATGCATCGGATTTCAAATGGGCGTCTAAAACCGAAGAGCGAAATCGCTTGTGGCAGGCCAGGCACAACGCCTACTACGCAGGTAAATCATTAAGACCAGGTAGTGAGGGTTTAGTCACAGACTGCTGTGTGCCTATTTCTTCGCTTGCACAGTGCATTGCCCAAACCAAACGATTGATCAGATCATCAAATCTAATTGCGCCTTTGGTTGGCCATGTTGGCGATGGTAATTTTCATTTACTGATACTTATAGAACCGGGCAACACTGAAGAATTGCAACGAGCTAATGATCTGGCAGGTGCGGTGAGTCAACTCGCGCTCGAATTTGGTGGCACTGTGACTGGCGAACACGGCGTTGGTTTAGGCAAGCGCAAGTATATGGAAGATGAACACGGCGCAGCTTATGCACTAATGGGCGTATTGAAAAAAGCCATTGACCCTGACAACATCATGAACCCTGGCAAACTTGTCACCATAAATTAGCCGCTGTACCGCCAATTCATTAGTTGCCACCTATGAAAACATCTCCAATGCTCATCGGACAACAAATTGTTGATTTGCTGCAACAATATAAAGTCGATACAGTTTTCGGCATTCCCGGTGTGCACACTATTGAGCTGTACCGTGGTTTAAAGCAGTCGAGTATTCGACACATCACACCGCGGCATGAACAAGGGGCGGGTTTTATGGCCGACGGTTATGCGCGCGCCACCGGCAAAGTCGGAGTGTGTTTATGCATTACCGGTCCTGGCATGACTAACATCGCCACCCCTATGGGACAAGCTTTTGCTGATTCTATTCCCATGCTGGTCATTTCAAGTGTTAACAAAACCGACACCCTGGGCTTAGGTTTGGGTCGACTGCATGAACTTAAAAACCAGCGGGAAATGATGTCCGGGGTTTGTGCTTTTAGTCATACTCTATTATCAGTAAATGAGCTACCCGCCGTTATGGCACGCGCTTTTGCAATATTTTCATCTGCGCGCCCTCGTCCTGTGCATATAGAAATTCCGACCGACCTTATGCCAATGAGCGTAACAAAGTTGGCACCCGCCAACATTACCTTGCCTACCAAACCCGGCCCAGACACAGCAGCAATCGAAAAAATAGTAAGAATAGTTTCACAATCAAAAACCAGCGCACTACTGGTTGGCGGCGGCTGTGTTAACGCGCAGGCATCTCTACAGCGTTTTGTTGAATTGACCGGCATGCCGACCTGCCTGACAATTAATGCGCGCGGCTTATTACCACCTGAACACGCTTTGCTGCTGGATGGTGTACAAACCACAACCGCATTCCGTGACTATATTGGTCAATGTGATACGTGTATTGCGATCGGCACTGAGCTTGGTGAGACAGACTATGACTTTTACAGTGAAGGCCCCCTGCTACCCGGTGGCGATTTAATCCGTATTGATATTGACCCAACACAGATGCATACAAATGGTGTTGCCAGCATAGGTCTGGTCAGCGATGCAGACTTGGCATTGTTAGCTTTGTGCAATGCTATTGAAGCAAACGAAAAGGCACAAAAAAATAGGTTAAAAAAACAGGCTAATGCAGAGCAACTAGTGTTGACCATCAATCAAGCTATGCGAGATAGCTTTAGCGAAGCTACAAAACAGTATGAAACACTGCTAAACCAAATTTTGCGCACATTCCCTAAGGCCATAATTGTCGGAGATTCAACCAAACCGATCTACCACGCCAATTTTATGCATCGCGCACCACAGCCACGACACTGGTTTAATTCTGCTACCGGTTACGGTACTTTAGGGTACGCACTCCCGGCGGCCATTGGTGCAAAGATCGGTCGAGCCAATTCTCCGGTGGTAGCAATCGCGGGTGATGGTGGCTTTCAGTTCACTTTAAACGAGCTAATGGTTGCATCACAGGAAGGGCTGGTACTGGCCATTATTGTTTGGAACAACAATGGCTATAAAGAAATTAACGACTTTATGGATAGAAACAACATAGACAGTGTCGGGGTTGATGTACAAGGTCCAAACCTGGAAATGCTGGCAAAATCAATGCGGGTAAATTACGCAAAAGCAGAATGCTTAAGCGATGTAGGTACTCACTTGCAGGCTTTACCGACACTCCGCGCGCCATTGTTAATTGAGTACGAGACAACAGTTGATGCTTAATCAACTAAGCCGGCATCGACCATACTGAGTTATCAAAGACGACAATAAGCCTCAACAAGCTACACTGAATTGGCACCAGCTACGCTGCGCCGAACCAACTGCTCAGCCATTTTACCCGTGATCAGTTGGGTGCGACTGGTATCAAACCCATAGATACCCACCACCTGCATACTCTCGGTGTTAAGCGCATAGTCAACAATATCTTCAGGTGACAGAGTATATCTGCCAGCGCGTTCCACCAAAGGAAAGTTTAAACCACCCAGGCCATCGAAGGTGCGGTAAATCACCTCAGAGCAGACAAGTCTTTCTGAACCAAAAAAATCGAAGTCGTAGTTGTATTGTTTTCCTTCATGCACAACGACTCTTTCTATTCCAGCCCGTATAGCAGCGTGATCCAGATTGGTCCTAAGCACCAGAAAGTTATCAACTGCCAGGGTTTCATCGATCGCTCGAAATCGTACACCATCTTTGAGTGCTTCAAATACACATCTGTCTTGGGTCCATTTAGATTTTATATTCGCATCTAAAGTTATGCCGATCGACTCACGTTGTTCTACTGTGCCTACATAAAGGGCTGCATGCGGCCAGAAACCCGGTAAAAATAAATTGGTAAACGCGGTATCATGGCGAGTAATTAGCACATCTCCGGGCTCAAGAAAGTCTTGCATTCTGGCACGAACATCACGCGGGACTCGTTTTTCCAATGGTAATTTAATTTCTGATGCTGCCCTGCCAACATTTTTAACAGCCGATGAAAGCATGTTGTTAAGCACAACAACACTTTTGCGGCGCCATTTGTGAGACAGAAAAGACAACAGGCGCTGGAAATAAGTGCGCTTGCTTGGGTCTAACCATGTTTCAAATTCAGGTAGCTTGGTGGCTAGTTCTCCAACATCTGCATCGTCACATAATTTTTCCAACATGCTGCGATTGCGCTTTGCATCGTGAACAGCCTCGTAAATTCGTAATGCATCACCACCATCGACAAACGCTGAAAATATTGTCGTGTATTGTTTACGCGGTATTCGGTATTCGGGCACCGCTTCATTAAATTTTCTTTGCAGCACACTGTGTCTGGCAACATCAAAAAGAAACTGCTGATCATTTTTAATCAGCAAGCAAGCCCCTGAATACCCGACAATAAAGTGCGACCATACTTGCTCATCGGTGAGTCCGTGAGCAATACGATTACCTGCCGCCAAACAATCATTAATTAAATCCCACAATTCCTGTCGTATAGTCAGATAACGACCAAACCAAAAATTCAACTGCTCGCTGTCGGCAGGCCTGACCACACCAGCAAGAATAATTTCATCCAGGTGTTCTGGAGTTGGCTTTTCCAGCTCCAACTGGTCAGACGCATGTAGTAGCGCATTAAATGTGGACACCAGTCGCTTCATGGATAGCTGGCTCAAGTTGCGAGCGCAGGCGCGACCGATAACTTACCTGAAACACCATGCTGATCTATTAATTTGGCCACCAGGCCCTGCGTTATAGACTGACTTATGAACGCATTTAAATAACTTGCAGCCGCAGGTTTGCCCCGCTGGCACCCAACCGATTGCTGCACGGCGGTAAAACTTTGCTCCATAAGGGTTGAGCCAGGGATTTTTGTTGCATCATCAAGCAACCGAGGTCTTAATCCGGCCAGCACATCCACTGCCTGCTCTTTAAATACAGTAAACGATTCATCCATCGTGGCAGTACGAACCAGACTTGCTTTAGTCAAGTTTTCGGTTAACCACAAATCGTATGCCGCTCGTTCTTTTACGCTTATTTTGACACCGGGCTGGTCGACATCAGCAAGTGTCCGAATAGCAGAATGTGGAGGTAGTAAATAAGTTGCTTGAATCTCACAATAAGCACGGCTGAACATAATCGTTTTGGCGCGCTCAGCCTCTGCTGCAATGTTGGCTATGTCCCACTCATCATTAATAGCACCATCGGCTACATCACCTGGTCCATTATATGGGATGAGCTGTAAATCCACCCCAAGATCATCAGCGATGGCTTTAGCCATGTCAGGTGAAACACCTGCAGGGTCGCCATTGGCGGCGGCACTGCTCACCAACAAAAAATTACTCATGTTGATTCCGGCACGCAATACCCCGGTAGGTGCTAACTGTTCTTTAACAAGTTCTTTCATTTGAGTTCTTTTATTCTAGTTTTTTAATTCGAGTTCATAAAATCGTGTTTTTAAGTCGAGTTTTTTAAAGCAAACAAGCCACTGTAAACACCACTTTGAATGACGGTCGAGTCATAGGCCTTTCTGGAAAAAACGATCTCAATCATTGGCTTAAAAAAAGACAGGGACTCACTTGGGTACTCCGGATCAAAAGAAGATTGGTCCCACAGCTCACAGAAGTCGCGGCAACTGTTAAAACCGGGATGATCTTTGTATTCGTCGCGAGCATTTCTATCCCAGCCATAGTGATGAGCGTAATACAACATTTGAAAAATCCCGTGATGCTCTACTACCCAGGTCACCTCTTCACGTACAAATGGCCTAATGACTTCGGCAGAAAAACGATCATGATTTTGCGGCGCCAGCCCATCGCCAATATCATGCAACAATGCGCCTATGACCCAATCTATGTCAGCACCGTCTCTGTGCGCCCGAGTCGCCGACTGTAAAGCATGATCCAGGCGCGTCAATTTATAACCTTCTAACGACACCTCACCCTGACTTTGAAGCTCTAACAATATACGTTCGCCTGTCTTGGCAAGGTAGGGCTTTTCCAGTTGTTCCAATAGCGCGTAATCTTCTGCTGACCCATCTTTCATGGCAGTGAAGTCCACAGTCTTTGGTTGTTCGTGTGGGTTACTCATACGAATTGCTCATGTGTACTTTTCATACATCAACAGTTTACAAAAGGTTATATTCATTAACATAGCACGGGATATACCGTAGAACTGCTGGCCTGCTCGGATTACAATGCACCCGAGTTTTAAATAGTTTGCCAATCAATGATTTTCCCTCACTTCGCTTGCAATAGTTAACGAGTTGCAGATTTGCGCAAGCTAGGTTGCTGTATTATTGCTGCACATTATGTTTTTACCAGTTGTGCAACATTATTCATGCTCAGCTGATTCATCAAAGTGATCTATTAAGGAGGCATTCGATGTCGTTCAATTTAGTTGATTTAGTAAAAGATCAGGTTAAGGGCCAATTGATTGGCCATATGGGCAACCTACTTGGCAATGAAGGTGGAAAAGCAACGAGTGCAGTCGATAGCATGATTCCAGCTTTGCTTGACGGTATGTCCGGTTCAGCCAACAGTGGTGACGGCGCTAATTCACTCTTTGGTGCTATCCAGGATCAAGACGATTCATTGCTGGACAACATGGGTTCTTTACTCGGCGGCGGTCAAGCGTCAACAGTTATTGACAACGGTAACTCTGTCTTAAGCAACTTATTCGGTACCGGCGGCCTCGGAAAACTTGCTGGTGCTCTGTCTGCATTTTCAGGTGTTAGTAAAGGCGGAACCAGTTCTTTGATGGGCATGCTTACTCCTATCGTTTTGGGTGTACTTAAGCGTAAAGTTAAGGATGATGGGCTCAATGCCAGCGGTTTGTCCAGCATGCTTTCCAGTCAAAGCAGCAACATTAGTGGCGCAATGCCACAAGGCTTGGGTGATCAACTGAACTCGTCAGGCTTCTTAAGCAGCATCGGTAACCTCGGCGGTGCAGGTATGGGTGCAGCTGGTGGGGCTGTCGGTGTCGCTGCAGCTGGCGCTTCAGGCATGGCAAGTGGAGCAAAAGACGCAGCAGGCAACGCAGTCGGTGGCGTAACCGACGCTACGGGCAACACGGTTAGTGGTACTAAAGATGCTGCCAGCAACGCCGTTGGCGGAGCACGAGACGCTGCGGGTAATGCAGTCACAGGTGCTAAAGATGCTGCCGGTAAAGCCGTTGGCGGCGCACGAGACGCTGCGGGTAATACAGTCACAGGTGCTAAAGATGCTGCAGGTAATGCAGTCACAGGCGCTAAAGATGCTGCCGGTAATGTAGCCGGTAAGGTTGGCGACGGCGTCTCAGGTACTGCAAATGCAGCACGTGACGGCGTCCATAACGCGTCAGACACAGTCGGACATGGCGCAAAGAAAGGTGGCTCAATGTTCCGTTGGTTGCTACCCCTGATCATTCTTGGTGCTTTGGCTTGGGCTGCATTTAAATTCTTGCTCCCGGGTGCTGGCGACGCAGCCAGTGATGCTGCAGATGCCGCTGCCTCTGGTACAGCTGCAGTCACAGACACTGCATCCAATGCTGTTGACGCAACTAAAGATGCAGCTGCAACAGCTACTGATGCTGTAACTGAGACAGCATCGGACGCAGCTGCCACGGTAACTGATGCTGCTACAGACACTGCATCGGGCGTTGCTGACGCAACCAACGATGCGGCTGCAACAGCAACTGATGCAATGAGTGTTGACCCAACTGAAGTCGGCACGCAGGTAACTGATCTTTTTGGTAACGCAACCGAGACCCTGGGCGGCATAACAGATTTAGAAAGTGCAAACGCTGCCTTGCCTGCATTAGGTGAGTTAGGCACCAGCGTAGAGTCTGTTACGGAGATGGTTAGCAAAGTTCCAGAAGCTGCACGCGGCCCTATATCAACCATTGCAGAACAAGGTATGGGTAAATTACAACCCATAATCGACAAAGTGATGGCACTTCCAGGCGTGGGAGCGGTGCTACAGCCAGTGATGGAACCTATTATGGAAAAGCTCCAGGAACTTGGCTAATTCGTTGGCTACCTTGTTGTTGAAATAGAAGCCATTAGAGTTTTCTCTAGTCGTCACATTAAATGCCTACTTCGGTAGGCATTTTTTTTGCTGCAATTCAAGCACGCATTTTTAAGTCACTTTGTATTAAAATCTGAACAAATCGTTACTTATGCATTTGTCCAAATAGAGGCATACTGCCTGTACAGTCAACCGTCGGAAAAACGAACATGCCAAATAAGCTTCATACCGTTGTTTTAGCTTGCTGCTCACTGTTATCTATCTCCTTATTGTCAGCATGTAGCGACAGCGGTGGGGGTTCTGGTGATACGAATAATGCCAACAATAACGATGCTGCCGTGCAAGCTGTTGCACCGTTTGTCGGTACTTGGGACTTACCCGATGATTGGCGAGGTGACATAAGCGATCAAACAAACGATGAAGCCTATTTTGTCGTACGAACACCTGATTCAGATGGTGTTGCAGTAGCAATAATCTACGACCTGGATGACTCTATTCCAGGTGCTGAGCGCAATTGCTTTATTATTTCCGGGTTACCAGGCACAGTGGAGCAATCTGTCGTTTCGGAAGACGTGTTTTTGGAAATATCAGAGTACCCCACGGCAATTGTGAGTCTTAGCGCTGCGGGAAGTCTTGAAATTGCTGTTTTTTCTGAGGGCGCTGGAAGTGATGGCATACCAGAAAGAACTCTCAGTGCGAGCCGTCTTGGTGTGTTAGAGCAAGATATTCAATTGTGTGATAGCTAGAGGTCGGTAAGGCGCTGTCAACTAATCAGCGCGTTGACTTTAAACGTCACCTTACTGTTCTGCTTTAGTCTTGGTTGACCTGTCAAATCCAGGCCCGGTAACTGACTTTGATGCTTCACTTTTCAAAGAATGACTTTTCGAAGCACCAGGTTCTATTGGAAAGACGATATCAAACTGAGCGCCACCAAGAGTCACACTGTGGGAAATTGAAAACGTGGCGTCGTGCCATTGAGCAATTCTGCTCGCAATAGCCAAACCCATTCCATAACCTTTGTGCGTATCTTTTTGTTGATTTGGACTGCCTCTGACAAAAGGCTTGAGTATTTCTTCGTGCTGATCACCCGGGATACCAGGACCATCGTCTTCAATGCTCAAGACAATACTATTGCGTTTTCTAACTAATGATACATGCACATGACGACGACCATAATTAATTGCGTTTTGTAAAAGATTATTAATCAGCATGGTTGCGTATCGGGAATGCGCCTGCACAACAAACTGCTCACCCTGCTGTTGCCATTCAATAGTTTTGCCTTCAATATCATTTAGAGACTCAACACTGGCACTGACCAATGCGTTTAGATCAGTTGCTGTCTTGGGCATATCGCTTAATTGCTTATCGAGTCTGGCATATTCCAGCAACACGTCTACCAGACTTTCCATCGTCGTTAAATCATTGCTTAAACGTAGCTGATATTCGGCGCGTACTTGCTCATCTTTTGCTTCATCGAGCAAATCTATACCGAATCGAAGCCTTGCCAATGGCGTTCGTAAGTCGTGAGAAACTGCGCTTGCCAGCATTTTGTTATCAGCAATCAAACTCTGTATACGTCTGGCCATTGCATTGAATTCGCTTTCAATACCATAAAGAAAACTTCGCCGATGGGTGGATACTCGCTTATCCAACTGGCCTTCACCAAAAGCTCTTGCTGTTCGACCCAGTGCCAGCAAGCGACGAGCCAACGGATAAATCCACAGCAAAATAAGCGAGATCATCCCACCATAAAACAACATGGTTAAAACCACACGCAAAGGCGTTTCACTGGCCACTTTAGGCGGCGACAAGGAAAGCACCTGCTCGCTACCAGCCGTTGAAAAAAACAGAGTCACTTCAGATTCGGATTCCAGAACCAAAGGCAAACCCGAATTCATTTGTTGTTCCAGCTCTGCGGGCAAGACCAATTCTCTGGAATTTATAAGGCCGAGTTTTATAGGATTGGAGTCGGGCCAAAAAGACACGATGGTGGCAAGCTCGGCTTGCGAATCTACCGAGCCAATTAGATCGCTTCCCATATCACGATATATCTGCAATGCGTCTGATTCGGTTTTAACCAGCCCGTCAAACAATTGATCAAGAGCCCAGCCCAGACCAATGGTAGAGAGCAATACAACTATTAACAATGAAATACTGAGGCGCCGCACAAAATATTACCAGGCGTCCGGTGCAAGCATATAACCTTTACCACGAATGGTTTTTATGCGCTCCGGTTTTGATGCGGCATCTCCAAGCTTCTTTCGCAATCTTGAAATACTGATATCGATTGAGCGATCGAGTCCGTCGTACTCTATGCCACGCATCTGGCTAATCAACTTCTCACGCGACAATGGTGAACCAGCTTGAGAAGCTAACAAAGTCAGCAAATCAAACTCGTGTGAAGACAAATTAATATCTTCCTCATTTAAAGTCAGAGTTCGTGATGTGGGATCTATAAATAGACCACCGATTCGTATTATATGTACAGGATCGTCTGACTGTTCACGTCGCAGTAGTGCTTTTATTCTGGCTAATAACACTTTAGGTTTAACGGGCTTTGGTAAAAAATCATCCGCACCCGTTTCCAGACCTCTTATCTCATCATCTTCTTCGCTTTGTGCAGTGAGCATCAGTATGGGTCGCGAGTAAAATTTTCTGGCTTGTTCGCACACTTCTAAACCGGTAAGACCCGGCAACATGACGTCAAGCACAACCAAATCAGGCTCATCTGCTTTAATTAGTTCGAGCGCGTCATCACCTCTGGTAGCAACGCTGACCTGATAACTATGAGAATTAAGATAGTCCGCTATCCATGCAGCAAGAGACTCATCGTCTTCTACTACCATGATATGAACCTCTGACTGTTCATCTATTGACATTAGAAAAGTCTCCAACGGCGTTTTGAACGCTTTTTCTTATAAACCCAGGCAACTGATACGCTGGCTCGGTTAAGCTCCACACCTTCATCATTTAACAGTACAAATTCTGTGGTATTCGGCAACGTCTGGGCAATGTATGCGCTGCCCTCGCTGGACGCTTGCCAGCACCTTAACTCCTTACCTTCCACGCCATACACACAGGCTTTGACAACTTCATCCGACTGCCATTCGAAACGTATACGTACAAAGCAGGGCTGACCTTGCCGTAAGGTTACGCAACGATTTGGAGACACCTTGAATTCGGCAACTGGTTTTTTGCTGTCATCACTCGCGGCGGCAGGCTCATTGACACTAAAGTCGTTGGCATTAGCACTACCAGCCGTAGACTCTGCATCAGCAGAATCAGTAAGCGCAGAGCTACCTTCGTCTTGCGCAGACTCTTGCGTGGATCCGATTGCCGGGAGAAATAGCAGAAGCACAAACAAACATACAAACAAAGAAGGCACCAGAGCACTGCGAGTCAGATCGATCACCGTCATTGGTAATTTGTGTAGTGCCACGGCGTCTAATACACAAATGTTATCGATGCAGAAAGGGTGAGATAGCTATCGTTGGTGATAAACGGACTACCTACCACGGCTGATGGTAACTCCCACCAACGACCCGTCGATTTTAAAATAAAATTTTCGCTTAACGGATAAGTAACACCAAACTCGGTAACAAACGTGGTGCCGCTATCCGCTTCGTACACAGGATAAGCGGCGGTGGCTTCGAGGGGATCGATGCCAAACTGATAGTCCAGTGTTTTGGCTGACTCGAACCGAGCACCTAATAGCGCGTGAAAATTCCAATTATGATAAAGCCACGTTCTGGCAGCAGAAGCTGTCAACAGTGCTCCGTCATGGACATCGGACACATCACCCAAGGCTTCAAACTGAAATATATAAGGCCCGTTATAACCCGTGGCCCGCACACCTAAAAAACCAGCAGCTTCTCGTCGTGTAAAAGCAATTAGTTCACGGTTGAGTTCGCTGTCGACACCATGCTCACTGCTGGCCCCAAGCAGGTCAACAGACCAGATATCACCTGAATAAGCATTAAGGCCAAACTGAAATTGGTTATAGCTTTCCGCATGCGCATCTATAAAAAAGCGTTTGTAGCGATAGTGACCGCCCAAACCGATAGTACCAACGTAGCGATCAGCGCCCGGTATTGGCATTTCGTTGAGGATAGCTGAGAACGATACTTCCAGATAACCGTCATTTTCGATAGATTCATCTTCACGGCCCGCTCGAACATCACGCGATATATCAGCAGCAAAGGCGCTGACGAGCATAATTTGCGAACAAACGCAAAACAGTAAGATTCGTGTGTGGACTTTTAAACGCATATAGCCACATATTACCCGTTTAGAGGTATGCAAGTACCGTAACGCACTGTAACGACACGATACTAGCGTCACTATTTCGTCAAATTAACGGTGACGTTCCGGCAACATCTTTACGATTGACCAGTGGAGTTGTTGCTTAATCGATGGTTTTAGACATTGATGATTTTAGACACTAACTTGCAACAGACATACACGCAATTAAAGTTAGCTGTCTATCGAAGCTGGTCAGTATCTCACAACCAGTATCGTCTACCAGTATATCGTCTTCAACGCGCACACCAAAATAACCTGATTGATATAAGCCAGGCTCAACACCAACCCGTTGCACTTTATACTTTTCAAACAGAGCATCAAACGCCAATTGATAACCAGTCTGATCTGTCCAGTCAAAAACTTCACCTTCAAAACCAATGGCGCTAAAGGAACCTAGTTCCAAATTCGGCACTACCGCAGCGGGTGCTCTATTAACGGGCACCATGACTACCAGCGGTCTCTCGTTTTGCTGGAAATTAACGTTGAAAAGCCGTTTAAAATTTGCGCCCGGAATAAGTATTAGCGCATCAAGCGACAAACTCTATGCAACGCAACGCAGTGGCTCATACCGATCACTCACAGCTATTATTCATAGGGATACCTCACTGAGCTACCAGTTACGAGGTAATTTCTTGAGCATATAGATAACCCCATCCTTGAGCTCTATGTACTGGCCTTTTACCAATTCAGCCATAACTTTTCCGACCATCTCACGCGAAGCCCCGATCATGTTGCCCAGCTCTTGATGAGAATATTTTTTCTCCAGCCGTGCTGTGTCACCTGATTTGTCGATACTAAGCTCTTGCAGTTTATCCGCAAGCCGTCGATACACATTATCCAAAGCCAAACTGCGACTACCTTCCGTAGCCTGTCGCAAACGTTGGGTTAATGAACGAATAATACCAAGGCTCATTTCAGGACTTTCGTTTAAACATTGTATGAAGCTGGATTTACCAATCATAAGAGCCGTAGTTTTATCCAGGGTAGCCACAGAAGCTGAACGCGGCTCATCATCTAACAAGGCAATGTCACCAATGACACCGCCAGGACCTTGCTCATAAAGCACGAGCTCTTTGCCCTCTTCATCACTAACAAAGACTTTTACCAGGCCGGTTAATATAACGTACATGGATTCGCCAGCATCACCTTCGGTCATGAGGATGGCATTTTTTCTAAACTGCACTTCTCTTGAGTGCTGCGCCAGCAGCGCGAGCTGCTCTTCGGTGAGATGAGCGAATAAATCCACCGGGCGTAAAGTTTCAATAGCGTTAGACATATCTAAAATTCCCTGGAACTATCGACTGGAATGATCGACAAAAGCTACTCGCGGCGCAACTGCGCACTTAGCAGCACATTTATAATGCAGTGTATATCAGAAGATTGTTTGCCCGACTTAACGTTTTTTACGCTTTTTACGTTTACGGGTAATTTTACCTGCCGGCTTTTTTTTATCGGGTGCCGAAGCAGGCGTGTTTTGACCCCTTCCATTCTGATCCAACTCGCGACCCAACTCGCGATCAAGCCCTTGATCAAGTCCGTGCTCAGACACGTGATCAGACCCAGTAGACTCCGGCCGATTCTGATCTGCTCGCTGAGAGGCTTCTTGTTGCGTTTCTTGCTCGTTTTGTTGCTCTGGGTTGGAGGGCGCGCCGTTGGCCTCAACTTCAAGCATCCGCTGATGCGGCAATATAATTGGGCCAGAGCGTGGTTTGAATGCTGTGGTAGGTAACCATTCACTGAATTCAACGCCATAGAGCTCCCAGATAGTGACAAACAAAGCGGCAATGATGGGACCAATAACAAAACCCATAAAACCAAACATCATGATGCCACCAAGCGTACTAAAAAATATCATGAGCTCGTGTAAACGTGTATCGTTGCCAACCAATTTTGGACGTAACACGTTATCAATACTGCCAACAACGACGACGCAATACACGGCCAATAGCGTCGCAACCAAATACTCTCCACTGGCAATTAGATAAACGACTGCCGGACCCCAGACTAACGCTGTACCTATACCAGGCACAACTGAAAGAAACATCATGGCAATAGCCCAAAACAATGCGCTGGGTATACCGGCGAAATGCAAAGCCAGGCCAGCCAATATTCCTTGCAACATGCCTATGACAGCCGTGCCTTTGAGTGTGGCTCGCGTAACAGACGTAAATCGCTTTAACAACTTTTTCTCATCCGCATCATCAAGCGGCAAGTAGTAAAGCAGGTAATAAAGCAGGCGATCGCCATCCATAAGAAAGAAAAACATGGTGTACAGAATTATAACGATAGACAACAGCGCACTGAACGTACCCAAAGTTAACGCCTGAATCGTATCAACCACCCACGCACTAACCGAGCCTGTCAACTTGCCAATCCATTCCAGCGTTTGCTCTCTGTATGGCAGCAAGGTCTCATAAAAAGGCAGAGCCTCTAATTTCTCGGTGATGAGCCCGGGTTGAGCAAGTTGCTGCTGAACCCATGGTCTGGCTGTCTGCGCAACATCCAGCGCTTGCGAAAGCGCTGTACCAAACACCATAAACAGTGGGACAAAAACGAAAAACAACACTGTGAGTAACGTCAGCAGTGATGCCAGAGCTTGCCGATTGCCAACGTGGGCAAGAAACCAGCGATACATGGGTGTGAAAAAAGCTGCAAACAAGGCAGCGATAAAAATTGACAACAGAAAAGGCTTTATAACCTGATAGAACAGGAAAGATATGACCCCTAAAACCAGGACAATAACGGCTCGATTGACTAGGGTTTGCTGCATGGCTTCGACGATTATTAGCGAAGGCTAGAGTCTAATCTAGTACAGCCAATCTGTCACAGGAAACAACCGATTTACCACTTATAAATCAGCAAGATACCGCCAAAATCAAGGTGTTAATCAGGCCAGCAACACACCCAACAGAACCGGTAAATAGAAAATAGCAGCCAAGTGAGTCACGAGAATTAAACCTGACAACTCTGTGCTGTCTCTGTTGTGTTTCACGGCAATCAGAAAATTGAACACGGCTATTGGCACCGCGGTTTCAATAATCAACACCCCTCGAGCCACACCCTCGAGACCCAGCATGCTGGCCACAGAAAAACCAATAACTATCGCGACACTGGTTCGCAATAAGGACCAAAATACCGTTGAAGGCAAGCCACGCACAGACATACCAGCCAAACTGACACCCAGTGTTATCAACATAAATGGAATCACCATTTGACCCAACAGCGACGTTGTATCCATGAGGAACCTGGGCATCGGCCATTCCATGTAGCGCACCAACATGCCTAGCCAGACTGCGTGCAATATAGGCGATGTTAACGCTGGCTTGATACTTCTATTCTTAGAAAGCACTGCCTCGCCCACACTGAATAGCAACAAGCACTGCACCGCAAAAAATGCCATCGCATAAGCAATACCTTCATCACCATAGGCGAAGTAACAAACCGGCAATCCCAGATTGCCTGTGTTGCCCATGACGTGAGCGATACATAAACGCCAGTCTTTTTTAGCCTGCCTCAAATACAGGTACGAAACCAAAGTAAACACGAACAACACTACAAACGTCGCCACGACCATGTTGCCCAAAGCACTTATATCGACGGTGCTGGTGGCGAGTGTGTGAAACAGGAGTGCAGGAAGCCCAATGCTCGTCACAATGGCAGAGACAAATGGCACTGGGAACGCCCGGCCACTCTTGGTCCAGATGACACCGATGCAGGCCAAAATTGCAGCCGGCGCTAAAATACTTAAAATCTCGGCAACCAGTTGAAGCATTCGACGACAAACAATGACAATTTAATCGTTGGATTATACCGGCATTTTTATGCCAGAAGCATGCGATAAAACCACATCAGCTATGAAGCTATGAAGCTATGAAAATAAGCAAGATCGTTTACACACTCAAATTAAGCACGCCCAGGGTTTGCAGGTCTGGGCGTGCCGTTGCCTAAGCTTTACTCAGTAATTCACCTAAACACTTATTTAACGTTACGAATATCACTTCATTAACAAGCACAATCGAACTAATGATTTATTGGCAAGCATTAATAATAAATTGCGATGAATCACTGCCGCTTGACTAATCAAACTAAAAAAATTGCCAGCATAAAAGCAATACTGATTCACTTAAACTTCAGCATTGTCTACAAACTCAAAACCACTCACAGCTCACAAATATCAATGCTGCTTATCGCAGCTCAATTAAGGAGCGAATACCTATTTTTTTAATCACGTCACATTAATCATCTACTGACGCCGTATTTCCCTCTGGCGTATTCAAGCTGACTAAGCTTGCTGCCGCCGAATACTACGACGAGTCGATCCGTCATCGAAGGACTGGGCCACCCAGTAGCAGCTTGTGCATTGGTTATACGTATAAATAGGGATCATGTTATGAAAAATTACTTAACCAGACGACTACTAACTAAATCGTTAATCGTTGCCGCGGCATCTGTGGCCATTGTGGTTCCAGCAACGGCCGATGATACGGACGTATTCGATGCCGTTCTGGCCGGTCAAAACAAGCCTAATATACTGTTCGTGCTCGACTACTCTGGAAGTATGCAGCACGATGTCAATGACGATGAAACCAATGATAACGACGCACGCAAAATAACAATTCTTAAAAATGCGGTGTCCACATTGCTTGACGACAATAAAAGCACCATCAATGCTGGAATTGGTTCTTTGTATAACAAACAGTCTTCGGGCGTAAGATGGCCTATAAGTGACCTTGAGGCAGATGCTAATTCCATAGACCCAAATATCCCTGCAGGTGCATACTCGGTAGCCGATGTAATTTCGAGGCAATTGGATCGTTCACCAGCTGAAAACGCAACGGCAACAGTCGCTGGTTTGGCAGAAGCCGCTGCGTATTTCCGTGGCGACCCTGTTCTGCACAACGATCATGACGTAAACGATGTTTGGAAACACAGGCCAGACGTATGGGACAACACACTTGACAGGAATGGAATCATAGGCGGCTATGACAAAGGCAACCCTTGGTCCGCAATTCCCTCTTCCTACACGCCATCAGACGCATACAAGTTTGTTGGTGATGGCAGTGGCTACGGCTGGTGTACCGATACAGCTAACGAGACAGAATGCGCCGGCAAGGTGACCTACGACTGTAACGACTACGAAGCGGTTACTGATACTTGGGAGGATAACCTGAACAGTAGCGGTGGCAGTTGGGATAGACCCGCACGCACGGTGTGCAAATACGAGCATGAGCATTCCTGGACAACACCAACTTACGTATCGCCGTTAACGCAATCATGTCAGTCAAACTTTATTGTACTGATATCTGATGGTCAGCCAACCAAACTTGAAGAGACTGAAACACTTCAGACAGTTCTAACAGCAGCCGGGGTTCCGGCTGGCAAAGTAGATAACTGTAATGATCTTAGTAGTACAGTCTTTTCGAATACGACTGAAAATGCGCTTGATGGCAACTGCGGCCCGGAAATACTGGAGTATTTAGCCAATAACAATATCAACCCGGATATTGAAGAATCCAGCGTCAAAACCTACACTGTTGGCTTCTCTCTGGAGGGAGATGGAAAAGAGTACCTTGAGGAACTTGCTCGTGCCGGTTCTGGTACATTTCACGAAGCAAGCAAGCCGCAAGAACTGGCTGATGCGTTGAATGACGTATTACTCGCCATTCTTGCCGGTAGTCAAAATTTTGCTGAACTATCAATAGATATTGATCCCTCAACGTATGCTCATAGTGACCAGACGTACTTTTCACTTTTTTCTCCGTCCAATAAAAACAGCTGGAAAGGTAATCTGAAAGGTTTCTTTGTTGATGAGGATGGACTGGTGGATCTTAACGGTGAAGTAGCCACGTTTGACGACGGCGCTGGCCTTAAGTTTGCCGATACAGCGCAAAGCTTTTGGTCTGCCGAGCCTGATGGTAACAATGTGGACCAGGGTGGTGCATCAGGATTAATTAGCTCCTTGCCTGCCGGGCCGAACAACAGAAAGATGTACACCTATATGGGCGGCTTGAAAAACCTGGCCGCGTCCGCCGAGGCACAACTGAGCAGCACCAACTCGAACATCCCTGTACCAGCAGAGGCGCTTGACTGGTTAGCCAATGCACCGATGGGAGACCCACTACATACCAAACCTGTTGTACTTAATTATGACAACGGTAGCGACATTGAAAAAGTGGTCTTCACCATGACCAACCAGGGGTTTTTGCATGCTTTCGATGCAACTCTGCCTGAAGAACCTGGCACACCAGGTACTCCACCAGTGCCTGGGGACACCAACGGTGGTGAAGAACTCTTCGCCTTTATGCCGGAGGAACTGCTTACCAACATAGTCAAACTACACAAACCGATTGTGGAAGACGGCCACGTTTATGGTTTGGATGGTGGTATTACGCGATGGCACGATGACAGTAATAACAACGGTGTTGTTGATAACAACGAGAACGTTATGCTGGTGTTTGGTATGCGTCGCGGAGGTTCAAGCTATTACGCTCTGGATGTTTCAAACCCGACTGCACCAGAGTTTAAATGGAGACTTTCATCCGATGACGCAGATTTCGATCGACTGGCACAAACATGGTCACGTCCTGCTTTAATAACAGTTAGAACAGGCACTGGCCCTGATGACACCGAACGAATGCTCATGTTTGGTGGTGGTTTTGACGCTGACACGGTCGACGGCGAAGTCACAAGACAGCCAGGTGCAACAGGCAATGCCGTCTATTTAGTTGACGCAGATAAAAACGAGGTAATGACGATCAGTCATCCGGAAATGACCTATTCGATACCGAGTGATCTTACTGTTCTCGATACAAATAACGATGGCGAAGTAGACCGCATTTATTTTGGCGACTTGGGTGGCCAGGTTTGGCGAGCTGATTTTACCGATGTATCAGGTGGTGCGTATTCACTGAAGAAACTTGCAGATTTGGATGATGGCACTTATCAACCATTGTTCTACCCACCTAGCGTTTCGAAAAACAGAGAACCTGACAGTGGCAAAAATTTTATCGCAGTGTCAATTGGTAGTGGTGACAGAACACAGCCCCTATCCGAGATGTCAGCAAACAAGCTCTACATGCTCAAGGACTACGATGTTGATCAAGGGCCAACCACAGCTGGTGTAGCAACCATCACCACTGGCACGTTGCATGACGCAACAGAGAATCCGATCGGCTCAACAGTTGATGCAACTCAACAAGCAGCCGAGCTTGAATTGGCCGCTCGAGACGGTTGGTACGTAAAACTCAATGGCGGAGAGAAAGCACTTGCTCAGGTAGTTATTTACGATGGTAAATTTCTGGCAACCACTTTCGAGCCTGAAGAAGCTTTAGACAGTGAAGGTAATGTTGATCCATGTAGCTTTGCGATGGTTGGCAGGCTCTATATTATGGATGTTCTGGATGCCAGCCCAATCCAAATGAATGCAGATGGTACTGAAACCTCAGTTGGACTGGATGCAAGCAAGCGTGTGACCTTTCTGAACGGAACCACCATTCCCAGTAAAGCGGTCATCAGGTTTCCAGCTGACAGCTCCAAAGTACAGATTTTTGTTGATAAAGAGTCTGTAGCGACACTGAGCAAACCAATAAAAACTGTGTTCTGGCACGCCAAATAGCCCAGGCACACACCGGTTCGACCGAAAAACCCACCAGCACTTGTTTAGGCTGGTGGGTTTTTTGGTGTCGCATAAATTATTCTTCAACTGTTTTATTCAAAGAATTTTGTACAGCGGCCGCTAATGTAAGCATTGAACGGTAAATTATTGCGAGCCAATTCATGGAAATTAACGACCTTTTGAAGAAACTGGTTGATGATGAGGGATCGGACCTTTATCTGGCCACTGGGGCACCAGCCAGCGCTAAATTCTCGGGTGAGCTAATCCAGTTAACAGATAGACCTTACGATAAAGGTGAAGTTGGGCAAATAGCTCATGACCTGATGAACGAGGACCAACGTGCAGAGTTCGAGCAAACGCTCGAGATGAATCTGGCACTTGCAATCGAGAACATTGGACGGTTTCGAATTAATATTTTCATTCAGCGCAACGAGGTATCTCTGGTTGCGCGAAATATCCAAACTGAAATTCCAAATATTGATGACTTGGGCTTACCCGAAGTGCTCAAGGAAGTGATTACAGCCAAGAATGGTCTGGTACTTTTTGTTGGTGGCACAGGGTCTGGTAAATCGACATCGTTGGCAGCGTTAATAGATCACAGAAACCGCGCTCGAGGCGGCCACATTATCACCATCGAAGACCCGGTCGAGTATGTCCACGAACACAAGAAGTGCATTGTAAATCAGCGAGAAGTCGGTGTCGACACATTGAGTTTTCATGACGCACTCAAAAATACACTGCGTCAGGCACCTGATGTCATTCTGATTGGTGAGATACGTGATCGCGAAACCATGGAACACGCATTGGCGTTTGCTGAAACTGGTCACTTGGCGATTTCCACACTGCACGCCAATAACGCAAATCAGGCACTGGACAGAATCATCAACTTCTTCCCTGAAGAGAGAAAAGCCCAGCTTTTACACGACATTGGCAACAACATCAGGGCCTTTGTTTCGCAAAGACTGGTGCCCACAGTGGATGGTAAACGCACCGCTGCCATTGAAATAATGCTCGGGTCTCACACTATCAAGCAGATGATCATGAAGGGACAGCTTTCAGATATCAAAGAAGCCATGTTGAAATCGGAAAACATGGGCATGAAAACCTTCGATAGCGCCTTGTTTGATTTAGTTCAGGAAGGAAAAATTACGGAAGAAGAAGCCACGAAAAACGCCGACTCTGCAAACAACCTGAGACTACGTTTAAAACTGAGCGGCAAAGGTAACAACGAAGAAGAAGAGGATGCTTCTGATCTTATGTTGCGTGGACAAAAGCCTCAAGAGGCAGACGTTGATGCTGGTGATGACGCTGCGACTGATGAATCAAAGGCTGAAGAAGACCCGAACGCAAAGGCAACTGCGGCTGCCGCAAAAGTGGCAGAAATCCATGCAATGATGGCAGCCAAAAAGGCCGCTAATTCTGACAATGCCGGTAGCGATGCTTCTGGAGAATCATCGGCGGCTGTGTCAGACGACACCGCTGCGCTTTTCGAGCTTAGCCTGGAGCCCGATGCCGAGCCAGAGGAACAACCTGGCGATGACGGCGATGACGATGAAAGATTACCAAAGCCCGGTATGGGCATGATTGGATAGAATTTTACACCCAGTACATGCAAGAGGCTTTATCCTTAAGGGGTGAGCCTCGAACCTTCCAAAAGTACCGAAACTGAATCAGCGCAGGAAACTACGCTGCGATTTGTACATACCGCTGATCTGCACCTTGATTCACCGCTACGAACCCTGGCCATGCACAACCATGAGCTGGCCGAACTCGTTGAGAATGCAACCCACACCGCCCTGATTAGAACCGTAGACTTTTGTCTTTCGCAGAGTGTCCATGCCTTGCTGATTGCCGGCGATTTATACGACGGCGATCAAAAAAGCATGCATACAGCGGCTCTGTTATCAGCGCAAATGAGGCGCCTGGATGCGGCCAACATTCCGGTCTTTATTATCCGCGGAAATCACGACTCACGCTCAACCATCACCAAACGACTTAGTTTGCCGAAGAACGTACACGTGTTTGATGCACTCGGTGGACGTATTGACCTGACTGATGATGTGGGCAACAGCTTAGCCACCATTCATGGTGTCAGCTTCGCAAAGCCTCATGCACCTGAATCTTTGCTGCCAAAATTTTTGCTGCCAATAAAAGACACTATCAACATAGGCATGCTGCACACAAGTCTCTCTGGCAGCGCCCAACATGATGTTTATGCACCGTGCTCTGTTTCAGAGCTGGATGCCTTTGGATACGATTACTGGGCATTGGGTCATATTCATAAGCGCAGTGAACAGGGAGTCAAATCCACTATCGTGATGCCTGGCATCCCACAGGGCCGTGATGTTGGCGAAACCGGTGTAGGCACAATAAGCCTGGTTAGCATCAACGAGCAAAGAGACGTTACTGTACAAGAACAACCTGTTAGCCCAGTGCAATTTGAAATAGTTAACGCAGACGTTACTGCCTGCAAAGACTGGCACCAACTATTGGACCAGCTGATTACCAGCATTAAGCACATTCGACAAACAGCACAGTCAGATTACGTTATTGCTCGTGTAGTGATGAGTGGCAATACACATTTACACTTCAATTTAGTCCGAGACACAGACTTGCTGCAATCTACCCTGCAAGCAGAATGCGAATCTATTGGCTCTGTTTGGATTGAAAAGCTGCGCATTAAAACTAACAAACCAGATAATCAGAATGATGCAGCTTCGACTCATGAAGCATTGCCCGATCTGGCCGCAATTATTAACGAGTCGGTGTTGAGCTCTGAACAGGTAAAGTCTAACGCAGAAGAAGAACTTCGATTGTTTACATCCAAGTTACCCATTGAAGTTAGAAATCTTTTTGGTGAAACTGAACAAGAGCGTGCTGACATGCTCGACACACTGCTTAGCGAGGGAAGTGCAGAATTACTGGGGCAATTGTCTATTGGTGACGATTCGTGAGAACGATTGAATGAGAATCAACCAACTCAATTTAAGCCGCTACGGTCATTTCACTGACTTTTTACTTGATTTTGGCAAGAAGAAAAAAAACAGCAGTGATCTGCACATCTTATACGGTCCTAACGAGGCAGGTAAATCCACCACGCTGTCTGCGATTGTGGATCTTCTATATGGCATGCCTTTACGAAGCAATTACGCTTTTGTCCACGACTATCAAACACTATCGATAATAGCCAAACTCGAACAAAATCAACATGAGATAGAACTACACAGATTTAAAAACAAACTCCTTGACGAAAATAGTCAGCCGCTCCCGGAAAATGTAATCGATATTCATGGTTTAAACAGGGAAGATTTTAAATCACGATTCAGTTTCGATGAAGATACGCTTAAGGAAGGTGGTGAATCAATCCTGCAAAACAATGGTGATCTGGGTGCTGCACTGTTCGCAGCTACATCTGGCATAGCGGACTTTTCCGAAGCCTTGTCAAATTTGATGCTCACTGCCAACGCATTTTACTTACCGACTAATAAGAAAGACCAGGGCCTCTCGTTACTAAAAGACGAACTTAAGCTGATAGATGACACACTTAAACAATTAGATATCAATGCCAGTGCCTGGTCAAAAAATGTGAAACAGGCGGATACACTCAAAAACAATTATGACGAATTCAAAAAGAAAGTAAGAACTAATCAGGAGTTTTTGGATACATTAAAAAACCAGCAACGGGCACTTACAACAGCAAAGCGAATAAAAGCCTTGCAATCAAGTATCAACGCTCTGCCAACAATGCCAAGCGCGCCTGAAACCTGGCTTGCCACCGCCCGTGAATTAAACAGGCAGCAATATTCTTACAATGTTCAAAGTGACATCAATAACGCGCAGATTGCAGAACTCGATGAGCGCAAATCATCCATAAACCTAAATACCAAACTATTGCCCCTGTCTGAGAGCATCGAAAAACTTCGTACCGACAAAACACTATTCGAAAAGCGCTCGGAAGACTTACATGCCCTGACTCAGGAAAACAGCGATCTGACAGATCAACAGAATAAACTAATGTCGCTAATGGGTATTAATGACACAAACGACGCATCCAACTTTTTACTGACCGAATCACTGAGCGCAAAGCTTGCGTCATTGCAAGCCTCAAACGAGCAAATAAAATCCACATTAAGTAACGCAGAAAAAGAACTACGCTCAACAAACCAGGAGCTTGACGCACTTAATTTTAATAAAGATGCCACAGCAGTCAATATAGATGCACTTAAAAATTGCATTTCAATTGCGCAAGAAAATGCACTGGCAGCTCGGTACAAACAATTGCAAGAACAATTACTCGACACTAAAAGTCAGCTTGCAAACAATTTATCGGCTTTAAACCCCTGGCATGGTAACGCGCAACAACTATTAGACCAAAAGCTACCTTCACAAGCACGTATTCAAAAACTACAAGCCCAAATTACACAGATAAATAATGACATTGCAGTCAGTGAATCTGGCATTGAAAAATCACTCGACGAACGCGCGACTATTAAAAATGAAAAATCTACAGCCACCTTAAGCAAAGGTGACACTTTAGAGTCTGGCCGAAGCCATCGAGACACACTCATACAAGCCCATTTAAATCAACTTGATGAAGAAAAACCCCATACACAGCTGCACAAGACAGCTCGTGAAATTGCACTACATCAAAATCAGCTCGATCAACTAACAGACCAGCAAATTGCCCTAGCATTGCAGCAAGGTCAAACGGAAGCCACACAAGCAAGATTTATCGCCTTGTCTGAAGATGCAAAACGCCTTCAAGCACAACTCACACAACAGAACGATACGCGTAACAATTTAAATACCGAGCTATCCAAAATTATATCAAGCCTGCAGCTGCACAACGATACATCTTGTCAGGATCTACTTAGCTGGCTAAGCCTGCGCGACGTAGCAGTCTCCAGCGCACATCACCTCACTAAGCTTGAAAATGAAATCAAACAGATAAGCGAAGAAATGCACAGCGAAAGCAGTCGATTAAAAGCGCTGATGCTCAGCGTTGAAAAAAATGACGATGCAAACATCAGCGACATGATTGATTCAGCTGAAATTCTCGGCTTGGCACAAACAGTTTCTATCAAACAAGAGAAAACAAACGCAATCTTGCAGCAAGCGCATGACAACCACTCAGCTCTAACCAAAAAGCGAGACATTCGCACAGCAGACCTGGAGGCGGCCAAAAATGATCACAAACAATGGCAACAAAGCTGGGAGGCCTTACTCCAACCTACATGGATTGAAACAACAGACCCAACTCAGGTGGGCATCATATTGAACAATTTGGGGCATTTATCATCCCTGCAAACCCAGCTGGATGCTAACAATCGACAACGACAAAAATTAAATACGGAACAAAGCGCCTATCAAAAACTAGCCAATGACGTTTTGACAAGCCTGGATATGAAAGCTGATTCAGGCTTAACCCCGCAGCAACTTGTTGAGCGTCTCAAGGCTATATTTAACCAGCATGCAGAAAACATTGAAGCCAATGCCACGCTAAACAAAATTGCTGAACAGATAAGCTCAGCAAAAGCAATCCAACAGACAACACAAAGCACTCTTTTACCTATCGTCAAGCAATTAAGCGAAATGTGTGCTCATTGCGATGCAAAAGATGCCACAGAGCTTGAACAGCGACTGGAACTTATAAGAGAAAAAGAGAAAAAACTGGCTCAATTGCAAGAGTACGAGCAAGAGCTTCAATCTCTAATGAATGTTAGCTCTGTGAAAGAGGCAATGGCCTCGCTTAGCGACGTAAACGAACATGAGCTACCTGCAATAATCAGTGAGCATGAGCTTGAAGCACAGTCAGATTCAAACATATTGAACGACCTTCACCATCGATACCGGACTGCACAAGACCTTATTGACCAGTTTCATGCCGACACGAACGTTGCTCAACTAAACCAGAAAAGACAAAGCATTCTGCTCGAAATTGAAGACAAGGCTATGCAAACCATGCGTAGCCGATTAGGCAAGCTAGCATTGGAGCACGGGGTCCGGCACTTTCGGGATAAACACAGAAGCAGCATGCTGGAGAACGCAAAACAGGCCTTTACCACTATAACGTGTGGCAACTACATTGACCTGAGAACCCAACCCGGTAAGCAAGGTACTAATGAAGACTTGGTCGGTATTAGAGACACAGGGCAATCAAAGCTTGCCAGCAATATGTCAAGCGGAACGCGGGCGCAACTGTATTTGGCCTTGAGGATTGCAGCCTATGAAGACTACTGTAAAACTCGCACGCCGCTGCCTTTCATTGCAGACGACATCATGGAAACATTTGATGAAAATCGTACTGAGGCAACGTTAAGCCTGCTAAGCAGCATGGGCCACCACGGACAAATAATGTATTTAACGCATCATCGTCATGTTGTGGATATTGCGCGTAACAAGCTTGGGAAAAACGTCAGAATTCACGAACTACCAGCGAACCCATTACGTGAAACAGTCACTAGCGACGCGCACTAGTTACGTGTCACTAAATCGCCAGATAGTCGTGACGCAGCTGTTCGTTATCAAGTACTTCCTGCGCCTGCCCCTGATAAACCAGTTCGCCGGTATCAAGAATGATCGCGCGATCAGACAGCTTTAGTGCAGCAACGGCATTTTGTTCAACAATAATGGTGGTGATGCCCTGCTCACGAATAATGCGCAGGGTTTTTTCAATCTCGTGAACAATGACCGGCGCAAGACCTTCAAACGGCTCATCCAGCAACAGTAGCTTAATATCGCGAGCAAGCGCACGACCAATAGCCAGCATTTGTTGCTCACCACCTGAGAGTGTTACGCCTTCCTGCTTTCGACGTTCGCCTAATCGAGGAAAGAGCTCGTACACCTGTTCTATTGACCAACCAACCGGTTCGGCGATTTGAGCAAGCTTAATATTTTCTTCAACGGTCAGACCCGGAATAATACATCGGTCTTCGGGGACAAGCCCCACACCACAGACAGCTGCTTGATAGCTTTTCATGTCGTGCAGCGGTTCACCCGCCAGCCAAATTTCGCCCTTTGTTAGTCCCGGATCTTCCATTCGGGCGATGGTACGCAGGGTCGATGTTTTACCAGCACCGTTGCGGCCCAGCATTGCCAGAATTTCTCCTTCATTAACTTCGAAGGACACGCCCTGAACAATATAACTCTCACCGTAATATGAATGTATGTCGTTACAGGAAAAAAACGGTTTGGAGGTGTTTTTTGCTGTTTGTGCTGCGGCGCTCAATTCGCACCTCCCAAATAAGCTTCCTGAACTTTCACGTTACCTTTAATATTTTCCGGCTCATCTTCAACGATGACCGTGCCTTGTGCGAGCACGCTAATACGATCGGCAAGACTAAAAACAACGTGCATATCATGCTCAATAATAATCATGGTGATCCCACGGCTATCGCCGATGTGGCGCAGCACCTCTATCGTATTGTTAGTGTCAGCGCGACTCATACCTGCAGTAGGTTCATCGAGCAATAACAATTTTGGCTCTTGAACCAGTCCCATTGCCATTTCAAGTCGGCGCTTATCACCACGCGACATTGAGGAGGCAACCATGTCATGTTTGTCAGCCATTCCCAAGTCTTCCAGAACATCCATAGCGAGTTTTTGGATATCTGTTTCACGGCGCATCGGCCTCAACGCATTGAATTCAAATATGCCGTCTCGATGCGCCAGCGCCGGGATCATGACATTTTCGAGCACAGTGAGGTCTGAGAATATCTCCGGGGTTTGAAATACGCGCGACACTCCAGCCTGGTTAATCTGATGAGGCTGAATACCGAGCAGACTTTTTCCGTGAAACATTACGGAACCGCTGTCTGGGGTAAGTCGGCCAACAAAACAGTTAAGCAAGGTTGATTTACCCGCACCATTAGGGCCGATGATCGCGTGTATACGACCCTCTTCCACAGTTAAATTCACATCGTTAAGCGCTTGCAATCCACCAAAGCGTTTATTAACACCTCTAACTTCGAGAGCACCCATATCGAATCTCCTATTGTGCCTTCGAGCGTCGGCTAAACACCCTCTTGAACAACCCGACTAAGCCACCGATTAATCCACCTGGCAGAAACGTGACGACGAGCATAAACATAAGACCAAGCGAAAGATGCCAGCCTTTGCCAACAAATGGGCTCACAACACTGACCATAATATCCTGCAGGCCATCGGGCATAAACGCAAACCACTGGGTTAACAGGCCTTCGTTAATTTTGGAGAAAATGTTCTCCGCGTATTTGATCAGACCAGCACCAAGCACAGGCCCTACAAGCGAACCCACACCACCGAGTATGACCATTAACACCACCTCACCCGATGCAGTCCACTGCATTCGCTCAGCACCGGCAAGTGGGTCCATAGCCACCATCAAACCACCCGCAAGACCTGCGTACATTCCTGATATAACAAATACCGCCAGTGTGTATGGTTTTGGATTTATTCCAGTGTAGCTCAGGCGCTGACTATTCGACTTGATGGCTTTGAGCATCATGCCAAACGGTGAACGAAATATCCGAATAGAAATATAGAACGCGAGGAGTAATATAAATGCGCTTAAGTAATAACCGACATTAAATGTCCACAACCAGCCATGGAAGTCGATCTGCACGCTATCGCGCATCTCCCAACCGAACAGCGAGGGTGCAGGAATATTTCCTGTGCCGCTGGCTGCGCCATCGAGAATTCGTGGGTCATTTAATGCTGTTTGCAAACCAGTTTCACCACCGGTGATCGGTGTCAGCACTGACGCTGCCAGCGCAAAGGACATTTGTGCGAATGCCAAGGTCAGGATAGAGAAGTATATTCCCGAACGCCGCAGAGAGATGTAGCCGATGATGAGGGAGAACACGCCCGCAACCAGGGTTGACATGATAATAGCCGGGAGCACGTTTATGGTTAGCAGCTTAAGCATCCAGACACCAGCGTATGACCCGGCACCGAGAAACGCTGCATGTCCAAAACTCAGATAACCTGTCAGACCGAACAGTAAATTAAAGCCTACAGCGAAAATGGCGAATATCACAAATCGCTGCATCAGGTCAGGGTAGCCCGCATTGAACTGCGCGAAATTCGACCCCTCCTGAAACGGATTCAATAGAATTGGAGCTGCCGCTATCAATACCAGTACAAATAGCAGTAATAAAAAATCATTTCTCGATAAACCAAGCATGATCAAGTCTCCATTACGCCTTTGCGGCCCAGCAAACCACGCGGACGAGCAAGTAAAATGACGATAGCAGCGAGATAGATCACTACCTGATTAATTCCTGGAATAGCCTCAATAACTACCCGCATGGACGCAAAGCTTTCGAGAATGCCGAGGATGAAGCCGGCTAGCACAGCTCCGCCAAGCGAACCCATACCACCTACAACTACCACAACAAACGAGATAACCAAAAAGTCCATACCCATGGTGTAACTGGGCGAGTTGATAGGCGTATACATGACACCGGCCAACCCGGCTACTGCCGCCGCGATACCAAACATGATGGTAAAGCGTTTATCAATATTAATACCGAGTAAGCCAACTGTTTCCCTGTCTTCCATGCCGGCTCGAACCACCATGCCAAATGTCGTGAACTGTAGAAAGGCAAACACTAACCCGATGATGAGCAACGCAAACAAAAAGTAGACAATACGCCAATAAGGGTAGATAAGCTGCCCGGGGTCCATGCCGATGAGCGCACCAAAATCGAATGAGCCGATGAACATGTCAGGCGCTGGCACCGATATCTGATTAGCACCGTAGTAGGCTTTAATTATCTCCGCAAGGACAATGGCCAGGCCGAACGTCACCAGAATTTGATCTGAGTGCGGTCGGTTATAAAAGTGTTTTATTAAACCCCGTTCCATGATGAAGCCAATCAACATCATAATTGGGATAGCAAATAGAATTGCCAGTGGTACGGACCAGTCAATAAGCATCTGCCCGGTAGCTTCGCCAAACCATTGCTCGACAACGGGTGTTTTTATTTTTAGTGGTTTACCCAGAAAATCGGTTTTGGTGTCATCGATCGTTGTGACCGATATTGACAGAATTCTTTGTAGAGTAACCGCGCAGAAGGCCCCGATCATAAACAACGCGCCGTGCGCAAAGTTCACAACACCGAGGGTACCAAAAATTAATGTCAGCCCCAGCGCAATCAATGCGTAGGCACTGCCCTTATCCAGCCCGTTAAGGACCTGCAGTAAAAAAGCAGATAGTTCCATTGCAGTCTATTCGAAGTTAGTTACGTTGGGATGGTCTTACACGTACGAAATACGACACATATTTTGCGCCCACCATGAAGGCAGGCGCAAAATTATTACTTATACACCTGCGTTACAAGTACCTAGTTCACCACCGAAAATAGAGGCATCGTAAGTTACTTTTTCAGCTGGAGTGATTTCCACAATTTCGAGTAAATCGAATTCTGAACTTGGGTTCTCTTTACCCTTCACAACCAGTACGTCTTTGAAGCACTGGTGATCTTCTGCACGGTATAAAGTTTTACCGTTACCAAGACCATCAAACTCAAAACCTTCAAGTGCTTCACCAACACCACAAGGGTTGTGAGTACCAGCACGTTCACAAGCATCTGCGTACAGAAGAGTTTGCACATACGTTGTGTGGGCTGCCTGACTTGGTGGGAAACCGTACTTTTCACCGAAAGACTTAACGAACGCTTTTGAGCCTTCATCTTCCAGAGACCAGTGCCAGTTTGTAGAACCAAATATACCCTTAACGTTTTCGCCCGCACCTTTCGCCATCAGACGAGAGTACAGAGGAACTACGATTTCGAAATTCTTACCGTTGGCCTGAGCATTACGCAAACCAAACTGAACAGCTGAAGTTAGTGAGTTAACCATGTTCGCACCGTAGTGGTTCAGGATTAATACGTCAGCACCAGAGGCTTGAACAGGAGCAACATAAGAAGAGAAGTCAGTTTGCGACAGCGGCGTTTTAACCGCAGCGATTGTTTCCCAACCCATCTCCTCTGTTGAGTTCTTGACCGCCTCTTCAGTGGTGTAACCCCAGTTGTAATCAGCTGTTAAGTGGTAAGCCTTACGGTCTGTACCGTAGTTCGCAGCCAAAATAGGAGCCAGAGCAGCACCAGACATGTAAGAGTTAAAGAAATGACGGAAACCATTCGCTTTCTTGTCTTTACCCGTTGTGTCATTTGAGTGCGTCAGACCAGCCATAAAGATTACGCCTGCTTCCTGGCAAAGTGCCTGTACCGCAACTGCAACACCAGAAGACGAACCACCAGTGATCATTATCGCGCCGTCTTTTTCGATCATTGATCGAGCAGACGCACGTGCAGCATCAGGTTTGGTCTGCGTATCACCAGTAACATATTCGACTTTTCGGCCAAGGATACCGTTGCCCTTTAGCTCTTTTGACGAAAACGTGGTCATCATTCCGCCATCGCCGCCACCGTTCAGGTGTTCTACAGCGAGTTCATAAGCACGAAGCTCATCAGCACCCTCGTCAGCGTATGCGCCGGATTGAGGTACGTTAAAACCCAAAGTGACAGAGCCACCAGTAGGTTCGTTTAGATATTCCGCACCATAAGCGCGCGATGAGAAAAATATTGGAGCACCAGCGATTGCAGTTGAAGCCGCACCGGCTTTCAATACGTCGCGTCGTGTCCAGGTACTCAGTGGTGTTTTTTTCTTACTCATGTAAAAAATTCCTCCGGGTATTGAACCCTTGTGTGACTTTCTAGGTTTTAAAGACAGATAGAACTGCCTTGCGAGAGCTATGGATCGTCTTTAGTTCCTGTACCTGATGCTAACTCAGCGGCTCGCGAGCCTCATAACAACCGCATCACAGCACAACAAATTCGAGCCTTTTGATCACTCAATAACTGAAATTGATCACAATGCTTGTGCCCAAACGACCCGAATCGCTCTTACCAATGATTATAAGGAAATGAACTTGTTGTCATTTGTTTTTTATATTTCTTTATATTTCAATTACTTAATTAATTTCCGTATGGCTTCTACAGGTGCCGGCTCACAGAACATGGCAGTGTGTTACGAAAAGTAACAGCAACCAGCTTCAATAAGACCAATACCGACTTGCAGCAAAATAACGTCTCTAGTTGTCACAGATCTCTATCGTAGAGCCAGTGGTCCAAAACCTTGTGCATATCGTCCAGTCCAGTTCCTTTCAAAGCAGAGAAGTCCTGGATGGTGGCAGAGATTCCCGCATCACGCATTTGTTTTTGAACATTTAGAACAGATTGGTTCTGCGCCGAGCGGGAGAGCTTGTCAGCCTTGGTCAGAAGCAGGTGCAGCTCGGCGTGACTTTCCTGCTGAAGCTCTATCATGCTCCAGTCGCTGTCCTGCAGTGGGCGACGTATGTCCATGACAATGACCAACCCTCGCAAAGCTTCTCGGCGTGACAAGTATCGCAGCATCGATGCTTGCCAGGCTTTTTGCTTTGCCTTGGAAACCTGAGCATATCCGTAGCCGGGCAGGTCAACCAGAAATCGCTGATCTTCAACTTCAAAATGGTTTATGAGCTGTGTTCTGCCGGGCGTTTTACTGGTACGCGCCAATTTTCCATTTCGGGTAATGGTGTTTATCGCGCTGGATTTACCCGCATTCGATCGACCAGCAAACGCAACCTCAACCACAGCATCAGGACACTGATCGAGCCGTTCGGCACTGCTGGCAAAGCTGGTAGAAAAATAAATCGAGTTCATCTGGCCTGTACACCATAGAAGCGGTTGGCAGTCTGCTAAAATCTGTCTTAGCAAGCGGTGTGTCCGCAGAGAGTTTAACCAGTTTTTATTTTGAATTTCCGGAGGTTTAATGAACAAGCGGACCCTGACCGCAACTTTGTCGGTCGTGATGCTGTGTTTTAGTATATCGGGTACTTCATCTGCTGCAGGTGATGCGAGCGCTGGCAAGGCTAAATCAGCCACATGTGCCGGGTGCCATGGGGCCGATGGCAAAGCGATTTTACCCGAGTACCCGAACCTGGCTGGACAGCATGCGTCTTATTTAGCCAAACAGCTGACAGCCTATCGCGACGGCGAACGTATACACCAGCTGATGAGCCCTATGGCTGCGGCACTCAGCGATCAAGACATTCTGGACCTGGCGGCTTTCTACTCTGACATGACGCCAATTGAGGGTGTGTCCAGCGAGGAAAATCTGACTTTAGGACAGAACATCTACCGTGGCGGTGTTACATCTGCCGGCATTGCAGCCTGCATTGGTTGCCACGGACCCACAGGTAAAGGTAATCCTGCTGCTGCGTACCCATCGCTCAATGGTCAAAATATCGCTTACTTGGCGATACAGCTAAAAATGTTTCGCTCCGGCGAGCGCAATAATGACCCAAATGAAATGATGCGCGGTTTGGCTCATCGACTCAGCGACGCCGAAATCGATGCGCTGGCCAACTACGCGACAGGTTTGCACTAGACAGGCTTTTGATCTGGCGCGTGCCAATCGGCATGCGCCTTGCGTTCATAACAATCTGGATAATATCGACGTAGTTCATGCCAGGAACCTTCTGGCCTGCGTATCCTCTAAGCACTTGATTCTCAAACGATCGATACTTAGTTGATCTACAACAATGTCTCAAAAAATATAGTTAACTGGAGTTTTCCTTTATGAAACTGGCAACCAAACAATTGCGTACCAAGGCGAAAATGATTGCCGCCGGTATGGGCGTACTTCTGCTGGCGCTGGCAGCACTTATGATTTCAAAGAACGCGCAAGCTGCTGGCTTTGAAACGATTGAAACACCACAAAACACTACCGCCGAAGATAAAGTCGAAGTGCTTGAATTCTTTTGGCTCGGATGCCCGCACTGCTATGCATTTGAGCCGTTCATTGAAGAGTGGGAAAAAGACGCACCTGAGCACGTTGTATTTGTTCGTGAAGCGCCCGCTTTAAATCCAAGCTGGGAACAACACTCGCGTGGATTTTACACAGCGCAGTTGTTAGGTAAGGAACACGAATTTGTGGTGGCTATGTTCGACGCAATACATGAAAAGCGTCAACCGATGCGCGACCCTAAAAAAATCGCCGAGCTTGCAGGTACCCTGGGCATGGATGAAGATAAATTTCTATCCACCATGAAGTCGTTTGCAGTAGAGGGCAAGCTAAAGCAAGCCAGAGACAAAGCGATTAAAGCGGGTATCAGCTCAGTTCCATCTGTTATCGTTAACGGTAAGTACCGAGTCAGCTCACAAATTTCTGGTGGGCATGAAGGAATTATCGATTCCATTAACGAACGCGTTGAATTTGAAAAAAACGCAATGAATTTGTAAGAATTCTTTATTTGCTGACGAGTCACTCGTCTCCTGCAAGCGTGCCGGAGACGAGCATTTCATCAGCGATGAGACCTCAATTGCCATCCTTGGCGCTAACGATTGCGCCTAAGGCGCATTTATAGTTAGCTCGGGAAATTCGACACCGGCTTGAGTCTGTGTTTCACCGGAGACAGAGATGTACTCTACATCCACCAGTCTAGGTCCAGCACCAGCCATTGGCAAAGCAGTCATAGTCAAACGCCCACCATCATCAGCCACCATACTCAACTCGCCAGAAAAAGGCTCTTCAGAATCCGGGGATTCCAGGCGAGTTTGCACAGCGGAAAAAACCACATCTGTATTGATCTGAACGCCAACACCGGCCGATGTTGTCACACGCCCGGATGTTGTAAGCTCGAAGATCTCTTCAAAGCCACTTCCTTCGGTCGCCAAACGCAATGCCATTGCACCATTTTCGATGCGTTTCTCAACGGTGCCGGAGCGCGTGTCACTAAATTGCTCGATAGAAACATTACGTACCTCATCGTCATCTACTGAGTCTAGCTGGTTAGACACGATCAGCGCTGTACCTTCAATCGTTCGACTTTGCCCTAGGCCCCAAGTCAGCCCCGACCATTGAAATTCACCATTACTGACAGTGGCCCGAGACGCGGACACACGGTTGAATAATACTCGTACAGTGCCATCAAGCGAATGCTCCACATCTGTGTTCACCAGACACTGATCGAATGTGTAGATTTGCAGGCCTGCTGAATTAGAATAAGAAGATTCGCTGATTAGTAGCTCGCCAATTTCTGCTACGACGGTGCCACCTAATGGACAGTCGTACCGGGTGCGAGTGGTGGCTGTTATTTCCTGTTGGTCTCTGACCGGAATGGTAAAACTGCCCGCATCCAACGCGGTTCCGGCATCAGCAGATAAAGTTGCACCAATGAGTAACAACTCCTCGGATAATGTCTCCAGCGTGTAACCAGCCAGATCAACTATCAATGACTCGCGCAGTGTATCCAGCGGCAGACCTGCGGCAATGCCTTCTAAGCCCCCGTCGGTGCTTTCAACCATGCCATTGTCAGTACTGCCATCTGTACCACCGTTTGTGTTGTTGCTGGATGAGCTACACCCGGCCAGGAAAAGCACGCTAGCAATGCCAATGGTAAGGCTGAGCGGGCATTTTCTTATTGTTTTGTGTTTCATTATCAATTCTCTTAGAAACTAAAATAAAGGAACCACTGAGCTAAAAAACTCGACAGCTCCAAGGTCAGGAAAAGCTCCTGAGCAAAAATCTGCATTGGATTTCGGCGCGACTATATGCTTATTGTAGAAACAGACAAGTTACAGAATAGATATTTATCTGGCCTTTCTATCTTCGTATCGTCGACGCTCCAGAGCGCACTGGAGCCAAACAGCGCCAAGGACATTATCAACCATAAATAAGTCGGACATACAGAGATAAACATTCAGCAGCGAGCGTATGCCGTGGGGTAAAAACCAGCCTTTGCTGCTAAATTTTTTTAGGTATGGGGGCCTGGTAAAATAATCTACAGACTGTTGGCGGCAAGATCTTCGTTGATCTCAACAACAACTGGTTGGTTCTGAATTTTATACTGCTGGTTCATTGTGCTAACATTCAGAAAATCAGTGTGCTCAGTTGAGTATGTGCCATAACCCTCGTGTATATGCCCGAATATATGATAGTCAGGTCGAAGCGCTTCTATTCTCTTTGCAAGTGACGGACAACCTGTATGCTCTTGCAGGGTTTCAGAACGGCGCACTACATCAAGCACCCCCCAAACAGGTCCATGCGTTATGAGAACCTGAATATCTTCAGGTATCAGTTTCCAGTGATCATTTATTTCATCTGCATCGCGCATAAATGACCAATCGTGAAACCTTGGCGTTATTGGCGAACCCCAAAACGTCACGTTATTAATTTGAACACCACTGTCATTAAGATAGATAACCTTATTATCTTCGGCCACTGCAAGCACTTTGTCGTGATTGTTTTCTAGATAGGTGTCGTGATTACCGCCAATAAACAGCTTATTGGCATGGGGTTGTTTAGCGAACCACTGTATAAAGGACAGGTAGTCGTCACGCGAGCCATGAGCGGTAATATCACCCGCATGTACAAGCACGTCACCTTCAGGCAGAGTCACAGCCTCGTGCTCGCCGTGTGTATCACTGATGCAGACGATTTTCACATTACGGTCTCATTGACTTATACATAACGACCTGAATATTACAACGAATCTTTGACTATTTATCTGTTATAGCGCAAATACTACACCTTTAACGCGGCAACTTAAATGTTGCCCAGAGTGACCTCTACCCTAAACAACCCGCCGTAGGCTTGTTCGTAATCGTTAGATGATGACCAGCTTACACTGGGCCAAATTTCATAATAAAACCAGGGTCGCCACACGCTATGTCTAAAGCGCATTCTGACTTCCACACCACGAAACTTATCCTCAACACCTTCGTTAAGTGAAGTAGCGTATCCCGTTATGCCTTCCAAAGCGAGTGCTTTGCGGCTACCCAGGTTGGCATATAAACCTACCGTGTCACCAATGGCCGCACCCTTATTACCTTTTCGCCAACTGAATTCCAGAGAATTTCTAAAGAACAACCTGTCGCGATCAAAAAACACTCTGCGACTATCAATCCGAAACCGGTTTTCATAACCCGATGCCGAATACAAAGTAAAGCTGTTGCTAAAATTATTGGTAAACCCAAGTATTGAATCACGCTTGTAACCGACATTCAATCTGCCAAATATTTGCGCTTTATCATCTCGGTATCGAGCACCAATATCATAATTTAGCTTGAACGCTTCCCGTGCTGTGCGAACAAACCGCAATGCTAAGGCCACATCATTACTTTCTTCAGCAGCAAGTGCTTCACGCTGTGCTGCATCGGTATTGGCGGCACTGCTCTGGTCGTCTTCTGTGCTCAGCAACAAGCGAAACCGCTGTTGCGACTGTGGCAAGACGACACGCAGCTTTACCGTTGCTGCAAGTTTTACATCCTCGGCGCCGGGCTTTACTGTGTCAACCCGAATTCTTGCCCAACTGGTATTGAGTTGCTCCCCCTCCTCGCCCACTCCAATAAAATCGTCCACCTGAACAATAAAGCGGCTAAACCGGTCACTGACTTTTTCATGCGTTTCATCAACAATATCAACAGCACCCTGAAAAACGTTGCGCTCTGATTCATCCTTGCTTTCATTGCTAGCGTTTTCATCAGCCCGAAGCGAAGAACTGTACAAAGTCAGGAGCACGGCACACAACACTATTTTGCAGATACTGATCACAAATTTTCCAAACTATCTATAGCCGCCAGCAGCACCTGCATATCACTTTGTGACCCGATAGAAATGCGCAACCATTTGGACAAAGCTCCGTTAGGCCAGTACCTCACAAGAACGTCACGTCCATTTAAATAATCAAACAGTTTTTGCGCATCTTCGTCTGGAGGCGAAACAAAGATGAAATTAGCTTTGCTATCAAGCACTTTAAACCCTCGTTCAATGAGGGCTTTCGATGTAGCGTCCCGTGTTGACATTACTTTTTCAAGCGCATCTTGAAAATAGGATTCATCATTAACTGACGCAAGACCTGCAGCCTGGGCTACCGCATCAATCGGGTAAGAATTAAAAGAGTTTTTTACCCTCTGTAAAGCATCAATTAACTCCTCATTTGCATAAGCCACACCAATTCGTAAGCCAGCAAGTGAACGGGCCTTGGAAAACGTTTGGGTCACGATTAAGTTGGGGTACTGGTCGATCAAACTCACAACGCTCTGCGCACCAAAATCAACATAAGCTTCATCCACCAGCACCAATGTATCTGGAACTCGCTGTAACAATGTGTTTATCGAGTCTTTCGTTATGGCGAGTGATGTGGGAGCATTGGGGTTTGGAAAAATGATGCCGCCTTTATTATTATCAAAAGCCTGCAAATTGATGGCGAAATTGTCGAGCATCGGGATGGCGCACATTTCTATATTCAGCAGATCGCAATAGACTGGATAAAAACTGTAACTCAATTCAGGAAATTGAAGTGCGGACCTGTCCGTAAAAAAGGCCATGAAAGCCAAAGCCAGTACTTCATCTGATCCATTTCCAACGAATACCTGATCCAGATTTAATTGCTGTTTTTGTGCTAGAGCGGTTCTTAGCGCAATAGATTCCGGATCGGGGTAGCGACGCAATTGATCTGAATCCACTGCGCGGATAGCATCGATAACATTCGGTGAGGGTGGGAACGGGTTCTCGTTTGTATTGAGCTTAATGACAGTTCCACCATGACGCTGCTCACCCGGAACATAAGGCGTCAGACGTTGAGTCAATGCGCTCCAAAACTTGTTAGACATAAAAGATATAGTCGTGAAAATAAATCATTAAAAAGGGTTTTCCAGTCGCTTGGTCGACGAGTTATTTATTAGTCGCTAAGCAATGATGAGAGCTGCTTACTGGCTTTACGAACGTTAGGAAGGTAATCAGTGACGGCGGCAAACGAGACACGCATGCAAGGTGCGTGAAAAGAAAGCGTGGCGTACAGTCGATCATTGTCATCGGTGATAGGGACAGCCAGTGCAACCATACCTTCAATGTACTCTTCGTTATCCAGAGCATAGCCACGCTCAGCCGTTGCATCTAATTCCCTGTGCAGTGCATTGGTGTCCAGCAAAGTGTTTGGCGTAAATGGAGTTAACTTTATATAGCTGACAAGTGCTTCGCGCTTTGATCTTGCCAGGCTACTTAAATACATCTTTCCTCCAGCTGTGGCATAGACAGGCACTCTGCTACCAATATTTAACTGAACTCTCACAGGCCAGTGAGTCTCGGCACGATCAAAGTAGATCATCTCAGCACCATCAGGCACAGCAACATTACATGTTTCCCCAATCTCCTCAGATAAGGTCCCCAATATGGCGCGACGTTGCGACTGCATGGGCGCGCTGGCCAAAACACCCAATGCCACACGATGTAAACGATGACCTGGTTGCAAACCGCGTTTGTTCATACGGGTTTGCAGATAGCCTTGTTGCTCCAGCGTAGCCACCAATCGATGCAGGCTGGCCTTTGGAATATCGAGCTGGGCAGCTAAGTCTGTCGGCGAAAGAGGACGCTCGGAAGCAGCCACCATTTCCAATATATCCAGAACACGATTAATGGTTGAACCTTTGGTGGGTCTGCTCGTACCAGTGTCGACGGGGTTGGTAGAGGACAGACTGGAGTCGGTTTGCAAGTCTTTGTTCATGGCGCAATATCAACCGTCTGGGTAACCAGCATTGCATTGGTTTTCGCCCGCCAGAGACTGCTGCAATTATGTGATTCCACACACACCTTCCCGCGCTCAGATGACAGACCAGCGAGCAAACCAGTTGGCAAACTAGCTAGCAAACAACGCGGTAGCCTTCCTGGCAACCTTCCTGGCAACCCAATAGACAAGCGAATCAGCAATCCAATTGGCACTTTATGTAGCTTCCTTAACAACAAATGCTCTCCTGCAGGCTGGATCGATTTACCAGCTACTTTCTCATATTGATTCTAAACGTACCGATATAGGTGTTTTTTTACAACCATGCTGCGTACAATGATGCAAAATGAGATTTTAAGTACCGTTATTCAAGCGGTACCCTATAGATTCGGCGGTTTTTAATGCTAAACAGCTTCGACTATGTCGTTATCGGTGCCGGCTCAGCTGGCTGCGTTATTGCCAACCGTCTCTCAGCTGACGGTGCAACGAGCGTTGCCCTACTCGAAGCTGGAGCCAGTGACTGGAATCCCTGGATTCATGTGCCTGTAGGTTACTTCAAAACCATGCACAACCCGAGCACCGACTGGTGCTACGAAACCGAGCCCGATCCGGGGCTCAATGGCCGATCGCTTAAATGGCCAAGAGGTAAGGTGCTTGGGGGAAGTAGCTCCATCAATGGGCTTCTGTATGTTCGCGGTCAACATCAAGACTACGACCGATGGGCAGAGCTGGGTTGTTCTGGCTGGTCGTACGACCATGTATTGCCATACTTTCGCAAAGCTGAAAACCAATCACGAGGTGAAAGTGATTACCACGGAGTTGACGGTCCGTTGCATGTTAGCGACGTAAGCTTTAAACGTGATATCTGTGATGATTTTATCAAAGGAGTTGCAGAACTGGGCACACCGCTATCTGATGACAACAACGCGGCAGACCAGGAGGGTGTAGGGTATTTTCAACTGACCGCCCACAAAGGTCGGCGCTGCAGCACATCGGTAGCCTATTTGAAGGGTATAAAAAACCGACCCAACCTGACTATCTTGACCCACGCAATGGCCGAGCGAGTTGGTTTTGAAAACGGACGTGCTCACACCGTCCACATTAAACACAAAGGTGTACCCAGGGAACTCACCGCTAACAGGGAAATTATTTTATGTGGCGGTGCCATTAATTCACCGCAACTCTTACAATTATCTGGTATCGGCCCAGGTCAACTATTACAAGATCATGGTATTGAGGTTATTGCTGATTCTCCCGATGTTGGTAGTAATTTGCAAGATCATTTACAAATCAGATCGGTTTATAAAACCACCTCAGCCAATACGCTTAACGACGAGCTTTCAAATCCATTTCAAAAAATGCGAGCCGGCCTGACTTACATGACAAATCGCAGTGGGCCATTAAGTATGGCAGCCAGCCAGGTCTATGCTTTTTGTCGTACGCGCCTGTCTAACGAAAGGCCAGATATCCAGTACCATTTTCAACCGCTCAGTGGCAATAGCCCCGGCGAAGGCCTGCACCCATTTTCTGCTATCACAGCCTCTGTGTGCCAGCTGCGGCCGGAGAGTCGCGGCACTATCATGATTAAATCACCTGACGCCTCCGTGCACCCGACCATCAATCCCAATTATTTGTCTACCGAACTGGACTGCCAAACTGCGGTAGAATCCATTCGACATACCCGTCGTGTCATGGAATCAAACTCAATGCGTGCTCATATAAAAGAAGAGTTTGTACCCGACCCTCACGCCCAATCCGATGAAGAACTTTTGAATCAGGCTCGTGAAATTTCCAACACTATTTATCACCCGGTCGGCACGTGCAGAATGGGTGCTGATGCTAAATCGGTACTCGATCCCGAGCTACGTGTTCGAGGGGTAGCGGGGCTGCGTGTTGTTGACGCATCGGTTATGCCCGAAATAATCTCTGGTAATACCAACGCGCCGACCATCATGATAGCCGAGCGCGCAGCTGATCTTATTCTTGGTCATGTATAGCGATGAGCGCATTCGATCGCATACTTGAAAAGGCCATCCAATCACAAAAGCGAATTGTTCTGCCTGAAGCCAGTGACGAGCGTGTGCTGCAAGCCGCAGCCAAAGTTGTAGAGAGAAAACTGGCCAAACCAATATTAATCGGCCAGCACACGGACATAGAAAAACAAGCACGCCAGTTAGGCGTGTCGCTTGAATCAATTGAAATTGAAGATCAACTAGACTCACCCAAGCAAGCGCAATATATTGAACGGCTAACCGAAAAACGGGCACATCGTGGCATGACTGCCGACAAGGCCGCTTTTGCTCTACAAAACCCTTTTACTTACGCCTGCATGTTGCTTGATGACAACGCAGCTGATGGTTGTGTAACCGGCGCGATAACGGCCACTGCCGATGTGGTTCGTGGTGCGATGCAATTGGTCCAAAAGCGCGATGACGTGCAACAAGTATCCAGCTTTTTTATTATGCGCATGCGCGATTCACACCCAGTGCAGGATGTAATGGTTATCGCAGATTGTGCACTGGTGATAAACCCCAATGCAGAAGAACTAGCCGCCATTGCGGGCGATACTGGTGACAGTGTTACACAGCTGCTGGGTATCGAGCCGCAAATTGCCATGCTGTCTTTTTCCACCGCCGGCAGCGCCAAACACAAGCATGTTAGTAAGGTACGTGAAGCCACCGAACGTTTGCAAAAACAGCGTCCTGACTGGAGAGTCGTTGGTGAGGTTCAGCTCGATGCTGCCGTCGTACCCGATGTTCTTGCCAGAAAAGCGCCAGAGCTGGCTGCCTCAACCCCCTGTAACACACTGATATTTCCTTCTCTGGATGCTGGCAATATAGGTTATAAGCTCATTGAACGGTTTGGTGGCGCACAGGCCATTGGGCCGATATTGCAAGGGTTAAAAAAACCCGTAAATGACCTGAGTCGCGGCTGCAGCCAGGACGATATTGTGAACCTGGTGGCGGTGACCTCATCCCAATGCGCATCGGCGTAACAAAACTACGACTACTCAGCGCTACAAACTGCGTACTTCCGGCGTATTAACACGTTAAGTAACTGAACTATTCGTACATTTTGATATCAAGGCACCTCCAAAAGTGCCGCTACCAACCCTACGCAGCGCAATTTTTTGTATACCGAATCGCACACGAATTAATGCATCAAGCAAAAATCAATATGGATGTGGAAATTGTCGAGACCAACGCAATCAGTCCAGCTTTACTGGATGCGTGGCAGCGGCTGTTTAATACATCGCACGATGCTCGCTTTTATCATCACCCTCATTGGCTTCAATGCGTTGGAAATCACCTGGCACCTGGCATGTTGAAGCTGGGGTTTGTGTTTGTAAAAGATCAACTGCAAATGGTATTACCTATCATTAAAGCTGGTGGTTCCGCACGTTGCTTATCTCATCCTGCACATGATCATTTATCGCTAAACGATATATTGATACATCCAACATTGCAATCGGATGGCTATGCATTACTTGATGCAATTGCCGGTACCCTAAGCAAACTAAGTCATAACTGGGTCGAATGGCAAATTGCTAACGTTCCCCACAACAGCGCACTCATAGCGTCACTTGCCCTGATCGAAAACTCAATCGACTCAGACAATGCAGCTGCCACCAACGTTAACAACCAAAATGGGAACCTGGCTCACCGGTGGCAACTAAAACCAACGCGTCGATCAGCCAGCTTTCAGGTTACCGGAAACGAATGCCCACCTCATGGCAAATTACGCCGCAATCTTCGACGCTTGAGAAAACAACTGACACAAAGAGGCGCAATTCGAATTGAACATGTTAGTTCACCAGATGCATTGAAGACAGCCTTTAATCATTTTTTAATGGTTGAGGCATCAGGATGGAAAGGCACAAGTAGCGACGCCACTGCTATAAAAGCAACCGAATCGCTAAAGCTGTTCTACAAAGCACTACTAACACCATACACACCCGGCGTTGAACCTGAAATTAATCTGCTGTGGTGCGACGATCAATGCATAGCTGTGCAATTTGGCTTGCGCACAGAGCATTGCCTGAGCTTACTAAAGATTGGTTATGACGAACAATTCTCGCAGTTTTCACCAGGCTATCTACTGCTTGAATCAGTGATAGAAAATACAAAAGCACGCGGTATAAACACACTCAGCCTTGTGACATCACCTCCATGGGCAGATCGATGGCACCCGGAAACTGTACCTGTGTGGCATGTAAAACACTACAACAACTCTACGGCAGGATGTGCCTTACATCATATTGATCGCTTGAAGCAGGCGGCTAAATCAAAACTCAAGAAGGCCGCATAACATTATGATTGTTCTTGGACTAAATTATTATTTTCACGACTCTTCAGCAGCATTAGTTATTGATGGCGAGCTAATTGTGGCGCTTGAAGAAGAGCGCTTCACCCGAAACAAGCACACACGTGAATTCCCTGAAAATGCAGTGCGCGAATGCCTGCGCATTGGTGGCATTACAGCCGATCAGATTGATCATGTCGCTGTATCTATAAAACCTACACACAGTTGGGAAAAGAAAGTACTTTACGCACTTAAAAAACCCCACAAGGCAGCACCGTTTGTTAAACACGAACTTATCAATGGATTTTTTAAACAACGTCGTTTCAAAAAATGGTGCTCTGATACATTTAGCGATGGCAACACACCCAATATCGCTTTTATAGAACACCACCTGTCTCACGCTGCAGGAACTTTTTTTGTGTCCCCCTACAAAGATGCAGCCATAATGGCTATCGATGGCTCGGGTGAGTGGGCATGCGCTTGGTTAGGTCACGGCAAAGACAATAAGGTCACTTGCTTCAACGAATCAGTTTTTCCAAACTCATTAGGTTCGGTTTATGAGTCGGTTACCGAGTTTTGCGGTTTTAAACCAAATTATGATGAAGGCAAGACCATGGGTCTGGCGCCTCTGGGTGATGCATCCAAATTTATTGATGAAGCACGAAAAACGGTAAACATCAGCGACGAAGGCCAAATTAATGTTGACTTAAGTTACTTTAACTACCAGTTCTGGGGTTATCAGCGTTGCGCACAAAAATTTTACGATGTATTTGGAACACCACGAGCCATGGGTGGGGAGTTTGAAGAACATCACCACGATGTAGCGGCAGCGTTTCAACAAGTGCTCGAAGAGTGCGCCTTAAAAATGGCGGCATTTCTAAAACAAAAAACCCAGGCATCGCACCTGATTATCGCTGGTGGAGTCGCGCTTAACAGCGTAATGAACGGGCGTCTTCTACGAGAAGCGGGCTTCGAAGATGTTTATATTATGCCTGCAGCGGGAGATAACGGCACCTCTATTGGGGCGGCATACACACTGTTACATCAAGAATTAAACCTGCCTCGATCATTCGTTCACGACAACCCGTATGTGGGCAACGAATACAGTGACGCGGAAATTGAACAGACTTTAAAAAAATTCAAACTAAGCTATAAAGCCTGTACAGATATTGCAGCTGACACAGCGAGTTTGTTAGAAGCCGGTAAAATTGGCGGATGGTTTCAGGGACGAATGGAAATTGGTCCTCGCGCCCTTGGCTCTCGAAGTATTGTTGCCAACCCAGCGTTTCCAGATATGAAAGACAAAATCAACGCCGAAGTAAAATTTCGTGAGGCTTACAGACCGTTCGCACCATCGGCAACAGTGGAAGCTGCAAAAGAATTTTTCGACATCGAAGTCGAAGCGCCGTTTATGCTAAAAGTATGTCAGGTTAAAAAAGACAAACAATCGGTCATTCCAGCAATTACTCATGTCGATGGCAGTGCGCGCCTACAAACGGTCAGATCAGAATCACACCCCCTTTATCATGCACTGATTAGCCAGCTTGGCGTCCGTACTGGTGTACCGGTTGTCCTGAATACCAGTTTTAACATTCAAGGTGAGCCAGTTTGTGAGTCGCCAAGAGATGCCATCCGCTGTTTTTATTCCACTGGCCTGGATTTTCTTGCGATTGGTTCGTTCTTAGTTCAGAAGCAGCCGGCATCATGACAGTCTCACGCAGCCATATTGTTTTTAGCTTCGTACTCTGCTTGCTCATAATTGCCGCAGCCTGGCCGGCATTTGTGGCGGTTAATGTTGCTCTGGGCTGGTTAATGGGCGAGGGCTCTGTAATCGATCAGTGGAAGCTTGAACCTAAACGCAACCTTGTGGCTGATTTTATAGATGGCTACAAATCCAGTGCACCAATAGCAATATTGCTGGGCTTTGTTGCTGTATTAGATTTCCACCTGCTTACCAAAACCAGGCTGACCGGTTTTTTTGCTGGCATATCCCTGATTTTATGTTGTGTTGCACTGGCTTTCGTTTTCTACGCAGATGCATGGCCAGTGCTGCCAGGATTCGCTCTTACCGGCCTGGTATTGTGGATTCTGTATAAGCTGATAGACATTGGCTGCAGACTAAGGAGAGTAGGATAATGTTACGCTCCCGATTCTATTCAGGTTTTATTGCCTGTTGCATGCTGGTGACGCATGCTTCCAGTGCAGATCAGGCAATCATTATTGGCGGCGGGTATAACCTGCAGGGCTCACAAGGACAAATTGAGCTCAATGTACGTTGGGTTCAGGATATTATTAAACAAAACAACATGCCTGTCACAACGTTCTTTACCGACGGTGATGCGCCTGCACCAGACGTGCATTATTATCATGTTGAGTCAGCGGGTTTAACACCCAACGAAATCGATGATCAAGCCAGGCAACTGGAACCTGTTGCTCGGTTATTTAACAATCACATACAAAACCAACAACGTTTTCGTAATCATGAGGTCGAAGATGTTCTGGGTTCAACCCGAGCCGACAATTTATCAACTTCTCTGATAGATATATTCTCAGCCGCACCCAATGACCCAAATTTAATTGTCTACAACGGACACGGAAAGCAATCGAAAACCAGCGTTGATCAGGTAACGCTCGAACTTTGGGATAACACTCAGCTCACTGCAGAGGAGTTGCACGGAATACTTGATAACTCTAATGCTCCTACCCGATTTGTATTTACCCAATGCTATTCTGGTGGGTTTCATCGTCTGGCCTACAAAGACCCCAGCAGCGGACTGGAGCTGGCATCACAGACTAGATGTGGTTTCACTGCAGAATCGGCCTATAGATTAGCGGAAGGGTGTTCAGCCAGCGTAGAGTCAGATGACTATCGCGACTACACCACTTTCTTTTTTGCAGCTCTTAATGGCTATGACAGAGCTGGTGAGATTCTTCCGGTTGACACAGACACCGACAAAAACGGTGAAGTCGGACTACGCGAGGCGCATCTCTATACACTCGAAAATGCCTACAGCACTGATTTATCACGATCAACCAGCGAAGATTATTTAACCACATGGCAGCCATGGTATTTACAGTGGATAGCTGACACTTCTGGTTTACCAAGCAACGAATACGCTAAGTTGTTTCGTAGTGTGGCTACCAAATATGGCATCGAATTGACAGATCATCCTTCTAAAAAGATAAGAAGTAAGATCAAAGCAGATAATCAGAATTTAACCACGTTTTCGACTAGACGTTTAGAGCTGCGAGAAGAGCTGCGCCAAATTCAGCACTCAATGGTTAATGCTGCTGCCGACAGCTGGCCTGCTTTATCAGGTCCATATACAGCCGCTTTCCAATCTCTGGCAGCATCGGGCGAAATGCTGGGTGTGGCCCAATGGATAGTAGAACAACCAGACTATCAGCGCATTGTTGCATTACAAAACGAAGACGCACAACTGAGTGAAGATATGCTGGACGCTGAAAGACATCTAACTCAAATGCGAAAACTAATGCACTTTAGAAAGCTGTCCAGATTAAAACACCAACTTTACCAGTACGGATCACAAAGTGACATTAGCGGTTACGAGACCCTGGTAGAGTGCGAAAGCCAGCCTTTGCTTTTCGAGAAATAATCTAGAACGACAACGGCAACTGTTCCTTTATCGAAATATTCTGCCAGTCTGAAGAGGCTTCTGCTCGGCCGGTGGCATCGCCACGAGAGTTTGTCAGAACAGGCGATAGATACTCTTCCAAAGCCACAAATACATCGTCGCTTATAACACCCAATGCGTGCAGCACCGCACCCAAAGCCACTCTGGCACCACGGTCCTGACCATCATCCATTTTTAAGGCGATGCCAATGCCCTGTTCTGGAATACAGGCTGTATAGCAACCCTCTGCTCCGACCTTCACTAATACTTTGGGTGCCAGTAGTTGCATAATGTCAGTGCACAATCGATCGGCTCCGGCAACCAGATAGGGGTTTTTAGTTATTGCTGTCTGAATACGGTGGATAGCATCGATGCGTTGAGCACTCTGACCGGCACCATCTGCAAAACGAGCCATAGCTAGAGCGATTCTTTGTAGAGGTAATGCCACACAGGGTATGCCACAGCCGTCATAACCCCACGGTTGCTGCATGATGCGAGTGCTACTCATAGAGTCAAGTACATCAAACCATCGCTGTTGCGCGCTATGAGAGTACAGTCGGTAATCCTTTGTAGCATCGCCATGATGCAAACAAGAGGACAACAGACCAAGATGCTTACCCGAACAATTGTGATGTGCACGACTTGGCCCTTCGCCACGGCCTAACATCTCAAACTGCGTTGATTGATGCATTGGCAAGGTGGCACCACACTCCAGGTCGTTCGCGTCAAGGCCAATTTGACCGAGCCACTCAGTGACCAAATCGACATGAACGCTTTCGCCATTATGAGATGCGCATGACATGGCAATGTGCTCGTCACTCAAGGCATAATGTTCAACTGCACCCGATTCTACGAAGGGTATTGCTTGCAAAAATTTGATCGCCGAACGTGGAAAGGTATGATGCGAAACATCGCCCATGGAAAGTAACAATTGCCCATCTGAACGAACAACAGCCACTGAGCCACGATGACGGCTTTCTATGGCGTTTCCACGCCATAGGTTCACCAGAACCGGATTCATAGATTACTTAAACCAACCGCATCTCGCAGTTCTCGTATTAGCTTTTTGCTATGAACACGTGCTTTTGCAGCACCTGCTTGTAACACAGCTTCCACTTCATCCGGTTTAGACATTAGAGCATCGTATTTTTCTCGTGGTTCGGATAAGTGCTCGTCCAGCAACTCATACAGTTTTTGTTTGGCATCGCCCCAGCCAATGCCACCCGCATAGTCTTCTCTTAGGGCAGCCTTTTGTTCTGAGGTGGCGAAAGCACTGTAAATTTCAAATACCGTATTGCCCTCGGGATCTTTTTTCTCACCCGGCTCAAGCGAATTGGTTTTGATTTTCATAATCATTTTTCTTAATTGCTTTGAGGTGCCAAACAAAGGGATGGTGTTGTTGTAACTTTTACTCATTTTGCGACCATCCAATCCTGTTATCAAAGACGTGTTCTCATCCACAACCACTTCAGGTATAACCAGTAGATCTCCATAGCGATGATTAAATCGCTGGGCAATATCACGACACATTTCAAGGTGCTGGATTTGATCTTTACCAACGGGTACTTTGGTCGCTTTAAACATGAGAATGTCGGCAGACATTAAAATTGGGTAGTTGAATAGTCCCATGCTAATACCCTTATCAGGATCACTGCTGCCAGCGTCGATGTTTTCCTGCATAACGCCTTTGTATGCATGCGCCCGGTTCATGAGCCCCTTGGCTGTCATGCACGTTAGTATCCAGGTGAATTCAGGAATTTCCGGAATGTCCGATTGTCTGTAGAACGTTGATTTGTCTGTATCCAAACCCATGGCAATCCACGTAGCCGCTATTTCAAGCCTGGATTGACGCACACTGGCTGGATCGTGATTGTTGATCAGTGCGTGGTAGTCCGCCAGAAAAAAATAACCGTCGTTTTCAGCAACTTTACTCGACGCAATCGCGGGTCGAATAGCACCAACATAATTACCCAGATGCGGTGTGCCACTGGTGGTTATTCCGGTAAGATACGTCTGTTTAGTCATGCGTGTAAGTCTTCTTTAGCCGATTTTAATCGGTAGCAAAATGGATTGCAGAATTGAGCTTCTTATTTGCCGTCAAAGCCAGTGTCAGAATTAGTCGGTGCATTGTAACAAGCCCTGCTCGGGCGGTGTCCACAGACAAGCTATTCTGCGCCATGTTTTGCGCAATAGTGTTGTATACGAGTATTTTATCAAGCACCTGGGCACAAGACGATTTTCGAAATGAGCAATTTTCTGAGTCTGCCATTGACGAGGCTGGCTTTGAAGGAGATACGCCAGAAGCAACACCTGTTAAAAAAAATCGCACCTCGCAGGAGTTAGACTTAATCAGCGATTTGCTGATCGCACTCGACACCGATGGACGGTCGCACACAGTTCAACACACTGTCGCCAGTAGTGGTCCAACGCTCACCTTGACGCTACCTGGCAGCATCATTCCGCAAGAGGTTATGTTTTTTGGACGTGATCACAACCGACAAACTGAGCTGTACAAACAATCACCTAACATTATAAAAATTAATAGCGGCAGTGCATTTGTACGATACCAGCACCAGTATGGCGTAGAGGTACAACAAATTACGGAAAACGATTTTGTTTTAACCACACCGTCAGTTCCACAGAATATAAGCATAGATCATTACAGCAAAGATCAATACAATCTGACTCATTCAGCCACAACGTGGGTATTCCCAAGTGAGTATGAGCTAGTGTCCTACACTATCACTGATTCAGATACGGGTCGTTGGGTAGTTAACGGTACGACGATTACCTTTCATCAAATAGGCAACGAACCGGTCGAGCTTTCGATCAACTATAAACACAAAGCTAATAAATCAAATGACGCAGGCCTATACTGCAATAGCGCTGGCGCACCCAGTGACGAGTGTGCTGACGACAAAGATGAAGATGGTGTTCCGGATTATCGAGATATTTGCACGGGTCTGATTGGACAAGAAAGTAACCAATTCGGATGCCCACCAGATCTGAATATGGTGCTTGCCGACATAGAATTTGCTTTTGGCAGAACCTATCTGGACGTCAGAGCACGACATCTGCTAGACAAAGTTGCTTATGCTCTGCTTAGGTACGAGGGACGATACTTTGAAATTGGTGCTCATACTGATAATGAAGGCGCTGCAAAAAACAATCAAATATTATCCCAAAAAAGGGCAGATGCAGTTCGTCATTACTTACTATTAAGGGGTGTTGACCCAAACACATTAAGAGCAACTGGCTATGGCGAAAGATACCCCATAAGAGACAACGCCAAAAAGGAAGGGCGGCGTGCAAACAGGCGTATTGAATTGGTGCTACTAAACTAACTGATACTTCTAAACTGATACTTCTAAACTGATACTTCTAAACTGATACTTCTAAACTGATACTTCTAAACTGATACTTCTAAACTGATTGTTATTATCAAACTAACAGCAGATTATTTTCCCGCATTTGCAAAGCCTGCCCGACGGGAGAATTTTCGCTTCTCGCCCAACAATTCTTTTAAGTCATCTGAGTAAACTACTTTTCTGGTCGTGGCGTAGCCTTCATGATTTTCAATGACCCTGTCAAGATCGTATAAATAACTGACCATCACACCAGCCGATTGCCCTAGTCCTTTTTTATAAATGTCACCTCGTGGCAATACTCGGTCCAATGCAGCACCGTTACCCAGATGAAATCTTGCAACCGGGTCAAGAGGTTGATTATCACTGCGTTTTTCGTTAACGAGGTAATGCGCCGCAACCTCGCTTAATATGCGTAATTCTTCGTCGTTGGGTGCATCGATGTTTTTGTCTGAGATTCGCATAACAACATCAAGCTTTCCACGTAGCTCGTAATCAGCGTTATCTGATTGTGTTTTATTGACCCATCTCATCAAACCCGGAACCGGAGACAGGGTTCTAAAGTATTTTAAGTTCCCAAATTGCATGGACAATTCCTGCGCAACTTGCTTGATAAGGAAATTACCAAACGAAACTCCAGCAAGTCCTGCCTGACAATTTGATATGGAATAAAACACAGCAGTGTCAGCCGACTCTGCATGCAATGCATCTCGATTTTCAGTCAGTATTTCTTTAATAGAATTTGGCGCTGCCTCTGTTAACGCTACCTCCACAAAAATAAGCGGCTCGTCCAGCATGGCAGGGTGAAAAAATGCGAAACATTTACGGTCGGCCGGCGCAAGACGACGGCGTAACGAATCCCAGCTTCTAATAGCGTGAACAGCTTCGTAGGCGATCAGTTTTTCAAGAATATTTGCAGGCGTCTGCCAGTCAATCTCGCGCATAACCAGAAAGCCGCGATTAAACCAGTCACGAAATTGTAATTTAAAATCGATATCAATTCGAGCCAGCTCTGGATTTTCTTTTAAGTACGCCAGTAAACAGGCTCGCATGTTAACCAGCCTGCCAGTTGCACCAGGTACGCGATTCAGGCGTCGAAAAAGCTCTTGCCTTTTTGGCTCAACACAACTGATAAGCTGCGCAAGGTTTTCAGTGGAGTCATTGTGTACCAGGCTATTTGCAGCACTTTGCACTTGCTTGGTATCAATATCAAAACGTTGAACCAACATTTTGAAAAAGTCCAGGCGTTGCTCTTTATCTGATTGTGAGAAACGCGCCAAAATCAGGTTAGCGATACGGTTGCCCGACATCTCGCCTCTTTCAGATAGCAATGCGTCACAAAGCTCTTCGAATGAGCGAGAGTCGCTATCAACTGCATTGGCAGCGTCTCGATTAAAGACGGAAGTCAGTAAGTCCTGGAAAAATGCAATGCGATTTATCATGAGACGGGGCTACGAGACAGAGCAAACAAACGTTGCTATTACAATAATCTTGCCACGGTTTTACCGCGGATTGACAGCAAATAGCTGAATACCTTCCATATTTTAGACGACCATCAAACTATGGCGTAACAATTACGCGTTTCTGGGGATAATTAACCGGCGTACGTCAGAAATCAGCGTCTGTAGCAAATAAATTCTGACACGTCTTCTCTGTGAGAAACCAGCTCATTTACAAGCGCATCTTCGTCTGCGTAGCCAATTGCCATACCGCACACAATGACTTCGGATGAGTCTATCTGCAGTTGCGCTTTGACTACTTTATGATAGTCGGACCAGGCTGCTTGCGGACATGTATGCAAGCCAGCCTCTCTTGAAAGAAGCATAATGTTTTGCAAAAACATACCATAGTCTAACCAACTTCCTGTGGCTAAATCACGGTGTATGGTAAACATAAGCCCAACTGGCGCATCAAAAAAAAGATAATTGCGCTTGTGCTGCAGATGTGTCTTATCGCGATCGCCCTTTTTTATACCCAATAACCCATATAAGTCCCAACCAATTTTACGGCGACGAGACAGGAAAGGCTCGATCCATTTTTCAGGATAATAGGAAACCTCAATTTCGTGTTTTTCACTGGGATTATCAAACGCTTCGCACGCTGCAGCACATAACTTATCGCGAGCTCCACCCGTTATTACATAGACTTTCCATGGCTGGATATTGGTTCCACTGGGTGCTCTGGTCGCTGTTTCAATGATCTTGGCGATGACATCCATCGAAGGCAACTCGTTGGTGAACGCCCTAATTGACCGACGTGTGTTCACCGCCTGTGTTACATTTTCTGACTCAGAATAACTTATGTGTTTATCGGCGTACATATCGCGTAACCTTGCAACCTTTTTTGTAATTTTTTAGATGAACTATGTTGATAAACTGTGTTGATAAAATACCAGTGCAACCCAGCCAAATAGATTTATTCACGGTTGTCTTCAAGTATAAACGCCGCTGCCTTTTCGCCAACCATGATAGCAGGGGCATTGGTATTACCAGTGGGTATAGTTGGAAACACCGATGCATCTGCAACTCTTAGCCCACGCACACCATGGACTTTTAGTTTTGCATCAACAACAGATGTTGCGATGTTATCACCCATCTTACAAGTGCCACATTGATGAAATACCGTCCAGGCATTCTCCCTGACTGCCTGCATAAGCAATTCATCACTATCATAGTCGGGACCTGGAAGAATTTCTTCTTCAATGATTTCTTTTAGCGCGGGTGCTGAAGTTAGTTTTCGCATTAAGCGCATACCCGCAAGCATTAAGTCTTGGTCGGCCCGAGTATCTAAATAGTTTGGTACCAGACGCGGGGCAACCAGCGCATCAGGTGACTGGATTTCCAGATAGCCCTTGCTGCCAGGCTTACATGGATTAAATCCAATCAAAAAACCAGGAAAAGGGTCGGGCTTTATCAATGGTCGTGTTCCCACTGGTGCACGTGTATAGCTCACCGGCGAAAAGTATAATTGCAGATCAGGTGTAGAACTGGAGCTTTCCAGGCTCACAAAACCACCAGCCTGATTTAAACTTAAAGTTAGCGGGCCACTGCGCTTTAGCAAAAACTGTAATCCAGCCTTTAATCTGCCTAACCATGGTCGCAGTTGCTGGTTTAAAGAATGTACGTTGGTTCTGCAAACAAGATCTGCACCCAAGTGGTCTTGTAAATTCTGACCTACTAAGGGTGCATCGTGTACAACACTAATACCATGACTGTTTAACAGCTGTTGAGGACCAATACCTGACACCTGAAGCAGCTGCGGTGAATTGATCGCGCCTGCACATATAACTATTTCTCGACGGGCGTTGACTTGATGTAATTGTCCTTTGTAAACATAGCTGACCCCGGTGGCCACTTTATCTTTAAAATGGATTTTTGTTACCTGAGACTTGGTTTTAACCGTCAGATTAGGTCGGTGCATAGTCGGATGTAAATAACACACAGACGAAGAAGCACGCAGACCGTTTCGCGTATTGATTTGATAAAAAGCAGCACCGTCCATGGACGCAGCATTGTAATCAGGATTAAATGGTATTTGGCATGCTTTTGCAGCCGCCAGGTAACTTTGACACAAAGGGTGTGCATCAGAAGAAATATTCTGGACTGAAAGCGGCCCACCCTCGCCACGATATTCATCAGCACCACCAGACCAATCTTCCATTGCCCTAAAAACAGGCTCAACATCAGACCAACCCCAACCACTGGCAACCTCAGACCACTCCCGATAATCGTTTGGATGACCACGCACATAAACCATGGCATTGATTGAGCTCGAACCACCCAGTACTTTTCCTCTTGGCCAGTAGGAAGGTCTGTCATTTAAAGATTCGACAGGCTCTGTTTGATATTTCCAATTAACATTTTTATCGTAATACACTTTCCCATAGCCCAGCGGCATACGAACAAAAAAACGGTTGTCACCAGGGCCTGCCTCAAGTAGCAGAACTGAGTTACTACCGCTTGCACTGAGCCTATTTGCCAATACCGACCCTGCTGAGCCTGCACCTACAATGACATAGTCAAAATTCACGTGACTTTAGGTTAAGCGACCGTGCTTAGTACGATAGTACTTAGCGTGCTCATGATTTATGTGGGGGGAATTGGAGTAGCATAATTAAAGCTGCTTGATTCAAGCTCTCTAATCTAAGTGATCGCAAGCCAGACTAGCCATACAACATTAATGGCGGCAAGTGCGAGCATCGACAATAAGGTAAGTTGCATTCCCATGACCCGCATTTTAAATGGTGCTTGTGCATCACGTATCCCTACAGGGTGCATAATTCGTCCAGCGATAAAGGCTAGGGCAAGTAACGCGAGTAAAAATCTGTGGACGCCATTAACTTCAGCACAGGCTAACAATATGAGCGTCATTGGCGCGTACTCTAGCAAATTGCCCTGCGCACGCTGGGCACGCAACAGCAGTTCATTGCCGCCATCGCCAACACTGATTTTTTCTTTGCGCCTAATCCCGACCACCTTAAGCGAAAGCATCACGTTCAGAGCGCCCAGGATGGCGGCGCTCAGGCCAGTTATGTAAAGCATTTGCAATCCCCGCTTCCAAGATTTTTAGCACAAATTATTCTACCGGCGTTTGATCAACCAATATTAACTCTTCACTGGCAAAACCCAGCTCGTCAACACGAGCTTTAAATTGCTCTAGAAATTCATCAGAAACAGCCGGTGTCCGCGACAACAACCACAAGAACTTGGTGTTATGGCCACTGACGAAAGCATATTGATAATCATTCTTATCAAATTCAAATATGGCATAGCTTGCGTAGAAGGGTCCAAAAAATGAAACCTTTAAATGCCCAGTAGCAGAATCACCGACAAAGTAGGCTTTCCCGGTGGCATCGGTCCACTCACCTTTGGCTGCTTCATATCCGCGATTGATAACCACCAAACCACCGTCGTCACGCTTTGAGTAAGTAGCGGTAACGTTACTCAGTCCCCGCTCAAATCGATGGTCGAGCCTGGCTATCTCGTACCAGGTGCCAAGGTACTTTTCAGATTCAAAACCGGTGACCGGCTCAACGGATTTTGGTAGCCCAGTGCACGCACTGAGCATTGTCAGCAACACCAACACAAACAGAGCTTTCATACCTAATCATTCTTTGAGACCTTGTATCTTAGTGTAGTGCCTATTGACGTAGCAGTGGTAACTAGTGTTGTGTCTTCTTGTTAGGTTCTCCATCGCCTAATTGAGCAATGAAATCAAACAGTAATTTATGAGAATCAGGATGTCTGGTTTTAAGTTCCATGGTTAGCCGTGTAAATTCCCTTACCTTGACATCGTGCTGCTGAAGCAGACCATCGAGCTTCTGCTTATCAGAATCAGATGGAGAGATATTGAATTTTTTTTGCTTGTTCTCCAGCACTTGCAAAAATTCGTAGTGCTGTTGCTTGGATTCAAACATGGCGTTGTAAGCCTTCCAGGCAGGCGTACAAGTTTTATCGAGTGCTATTTCCGTCAAGATTACTGCCTCCGGCCAGGGTTAGGCCACACTAAGTTCGTCTAAGGAGTTCGCGTGTCTTGCACGACTATTCAGCTGCAGATCCAGTTGCTGCACTAGTTGCTGCACTAGTTGCTGATCTGGTTGCTGATCTGGTTGCTGATCTGGTTGCCGGTCTGGCTTGCGCTCTCAGGGTTTGCCCGCCGTGTTAACCACCGATGAATGACATTTCTACTTTTGGCCGGATAACAGACACTTGGGTTCGGGTTTCAGAGTAGCGGTCTTCACGGGTTGACCAAATACGTTTTAATTCTCTGCTTAAAGCGCCTGAATCCTGGTTGCGCAAAACCGGTCGAAGATCAACACCCGAGCTAGCAAACAAGCATGTGTAGATACTGCCTGTGGCTGACAAACGCGCACGGCTACAATCACCGCAGAATGGCTCTGACACAGAGGTGATGATACCTATTTCTCCACCACCATCGACGAATTGCCAGCGCTTGGCAACTTCACCGCGATAGTTGGCCTCAATAGGCTTAATCGGCAATGCATTATTAATGAGATCAGCAATTTCACGACTGGTTACCACATGAGATAAATCCCACGCGTTGGTACTACCGACATCCATGAATTCAATGAACCTTAATATTTGTCCGGTACCGTGGAAAAACTGCGCCATGGGTACAATGCTGTGATCGTTCAAACCCTTCTTAACAACCATGTTGACTTTGATGGAGTCAAAACCGGCGAGTGAGGCGTTTTCAATACCATCGAGCACGCTTTGCACACCGATACCAACGTCATTGACGCGTTTAAATGTTTCATCATCTATGGCATCAAGACTGACATTTAATCTTTGTAAACCCGCATCACGCAATGAGCGTGCACGTTTACTGGTAAGCAAGGTTGCGTTTGTGGTTAGGCTGATGTCGGTAATGCCGTCTACCTGCGTTATCCACTCAATCAGCTTTTCAAGATCATTGCGCACCAATGGTTCGCCACCGGTTAGTCTGATTTTTGATACACCGAAGCTTGCAGCCACGTTGACAATCTTGATGATTTCTTCATATCTCAGCAGCTCGGCACGCGGTAAAAACTTGTAGTCTTTGTTAAACACCGACTTGGGCATGCAATACACGCAACGAAAGTTGCAACGATCGGTCACAGACACGCGCAGATCACGCAGCGGTCTGTGCAGCTTATCGACGACCGTCTCTTTGACGATCTTGCCTTTGACAACCTTGCCTCTGACAACCTTGCCTACGAGGTCCGAGGGACGGTCGGTCGAATCTCTATCGGTAGAGTCTCTGTCGATTAAATTGGCGCCTGAATCGGCTTCGGTATGCATGGTGTTGTATTCGTTAAGACTCGGGCTAGCGCAATAGCTGTTGACTGAAACTTAAATGTACCTGAGTCTGCCTGCTTTGCGCAATTTCTTTCCGTATTGCTTGACCCAAATTGGGCTGCTTTAGTCAAAATATGTTGTAGATAACATGACAATTGGGCCAATCTGCCGCGATAGAGTATCAAAGAGAATACGCTAGCCTCCGCCTCGCTGGAATCGCAGATCAAAATGTGCGGTAAAGGCTGTTAACTGGTCTCGGCTTACGCCCCGGTAACTAAAACTGACGTTGGCAAACGGTATAGCCATCAAGGCAATGCGTCGAACCTGTTGCTCACCGATTTTTATGATAACCGTTCCCTGAGCAATCTGACCATGCACAGTGTGTTTATCTATTCGGTAGGGGTGATCACCCATAGCCGAGGGCAGTAATCTAAAAAAATCAGCGTGGGTCACGCCCATCTCTTTCGAGAAGTCGACGTCAGGGTAACTATCCACCGGCTACGGGAGGCCAGATTGCCAGAACATCACCCTCTTTGAGCATACCTGACTGATCTCGATCAGCGTCGCAGACAAACACGCCATTGATCAGAACCAAGTGAGCAAGCTCGCGAGGCACATGATATTTATCAATAATGGAATGCAAAGATGCACCATCAGGGACTTCAATGGAGGCAACGTTACGTATTGCGTTCGAAGGTAGCAGGTCGCCTAAAGTGGCGTACAACTTAAACGTAATTTTCATGAGACATCTAAAAGCTGCGGCTTAAACTAAAAACTTAAACAGCCGCAACGCGATGTTGTCCTTGTACACCTGCAAGATAAGCTTCGGACAAACGAGTCGGGTTTTCCATTAGTTTATCTTTCCACTCACCCAGTGGCGAGGCCGTTTGAATAAGCCCACGCATAACACCAACGTGCTGAGTCATACCAAGACTGCTGGCACCCACCAGCACATCATCTTTGAATTGCAGATTAAGGTATTTAAAATTTTCTTTGTCGACTAACTCAGATTCTTCGCCACCATCGACCCCCATCCACATACCAAACGAGGTTGATATGAGCCCAACCGTATCCAGTACGTTCATGTTCACGTTGCCAGGAGTTGCGCTTATGTGCCCACTGACCATACTTTGAGCCGCGACTTTACCGTGCTCCACGGCTGTGGGCTGAATGGCTTGAACATAGTATTCGCCAGTCGAAAAATCTTTGCCTTGCGCAACGTCACCTGCTGCGTAAACATCGGGCAGATTGGTTTCCATGAAATCACCCACCACAATTCCCATATCAATATTAATATTGCTACCATCAAGAAATGCGGTGTTGCTACGAACACCAGTGGCACAAATAACCAGATCGGCTGGGATTGATTCGCCAGTGTTGGTTGTTACCGACAGCGATGAACCCGCGCCTTGATCAATACGATCAACCTTAGTTGAGGTCATGACCTTTATACCTTGATCGATACACCAGTCTTTGATCATGGTTCCCATGGTGCGATTTGTCATTCGCGACACCATGCGATTTTCCATCTCTATAACAGTAAGATTCACTTTATTTTTGGCAAGTGATTCGAGAATAATGCAACCGATAAAACCAGCGCCCATTAGCACCACATTAGAACCGGGTTTGGCTTTCTCAACTATCTTGTGGGCATCTGCCAGCGACCAGCAGTTGTGTACACCCTCTAAGTCTATTCCTGATATCGGTGGCTTGGTTGCCGTGGCACCCGTTGCGATAAGCAATTTATCGTATGCAACAGAGTCTCCTCCAGCCAAGGACACTTGCTTGGCCTGAGCATCAATGCCGTTGGCCCTTGCATGCCGCACGCTGATGCCCAGATTGTCAAAATGGCCTGCGTTTTTACGCAGATAAGTACCTTCTTGCTGGATATTTCCAACCAGGTAATAAGGTATAGCCATACGAGAGTACGGCGGAACATCTTCCGCCGCTAGCATCGTAACTTCACTTCGGGCATCCAGCTTTTTAATTTGCTCAGCAGCAGAAACTGCCGCTGGGCCTGCGCCGATTATCAAGTGGTGCATCTGCTAGTTCATCCCTTCCAATGTCAATAAGATTTCTAAGTAAAACCTGTTTAAGCAGACACTTACCCGGGCAAGCCAAGTCGTGAATGTGTCTCCACAGTCACGCTGCCATCGCTTGTCCAACCGCGTGCTGCGTAATACTCAGGCAACATTTTATCGAGTTCAGATACCCGACCTGCCGCCGGACCAACATTAGCAGGCTCTGACATAAGCCGCTTTGGTAAGTTATCGTCAGCACCGGTGAGTCCGGCTTTCGCGTTGTACTCGCGTTCCATATTCCAGATTCGCTCACCCACTTCCATCATTCGGTCAGTAGACCAGTCGCCTTCACAAGCCGCATCTACTTGAGGGGCAATATCATCCATTGTCCATGCAAATGTAGTGAATACACACAAACCAGCAGAATCAACCGCGGCGGTAGCATCCTGGAAAGCCTTCACCAAACCTGCTTTGCCATCAGACTCAAGTGGATCAGTTTTCTCTGGTATGCCCAAAATTTCTGAGGCAACCGTGTAACCACGTAAGTGACAAGCACCACGATTAGAGGTGGCATAAGCCAGGCCCATACCCTGAATACCACGCGGGTCGTAGGCAGGAAATTCCTGGCCTTTTACCGTCATAGAAAATTCTGGTTTGCCGTACTTTTCGCACAGGCGTTTTGAGCCCAGCCCAAGATCACGGCCGAAGCCTTCACCTTTTGCGGTTACTTCAGCAGCCCAGCACAAAGCTTCAGCGGAACCAAACTTCAATTCGACACCATCAGTTTGAGCCGTCGTTATCGCACCACTCTCAAACAACTCCATGGCGGCAGCAATAGTGGAACCAAGTGAAATCGGGTCCATGCCATCTTCGTTGCACAAGAAGTTAGCGTACGTCAGCGCATCGATATCATCGACACCTGTATCAGGTCCTAGTGCCCACGCTGCTTCATACTCTAAGCCACCAGAATTAATCCAGTACTCCGGCTTATCTTTTACCGAGAAGTGTGTTCGATCAATGGTAGAGATACGGCCGCAGGCAATAGTGCATGCGTAGCAAGCGCCATTGGTTGTCAGGTTAGGTTTGCCATCAGTTTTTCGTGGCTCTACCATTGCTTCAGCCGATACATTGGCAGCACCGTCGAATTGCGTTTCACGCATGTTGCGCGTTGGCAGCGCACCCACTTCATTAATCACGTTCATCAGAACCTGCGTTCCATAGGCAGGTAAACCCTGGCCAGTAACCGCGTTTTCAGCTAACACCGCTTTGCCCGCTTTAGTGGTTGCCATAAAAGCTTCTGGGTTATCGATATTGCCAATGCCCAGTGTGCCTCGAACGACAACTGCCTTAAGGTTTTTGGAGGCCATAACGGTACCCACACCGCTTCGACCTGCAGCGCGATGAAGATCATTAACCACCGCTGCATACAAACAACCCTGCTCGGCACTTCGGCCAACACAGGCAATGCGGGTTTGAGGATCCTGGTGTTTAGTCCGTAGCGTTTTGTCCGCATCCCAAACCGATTTTCCCCAAAGGTCATCAGCCGGTAACAGCGTGGCTTTTTCGTTTTCGATGCTCAAGTACATGGGGCTTGCAGCACGACCTTCAAAAATAACCATATCCCAGCCAGCAAACTTCAGCTCAGCGCCAAAAAAGCCACCAGAATTCGAACACGCGATAGCATTGGTAAGCGGGCTTTTGCAGATAACTGAATAACGACCGCCAGTGGATGCCATGGTGCCGGTCAACGGACCGGTGGCCATGATGAGTTTATTATCAGGCCCAAGCGGGTCACACGCCGGATCAGTTTCTTCAACCATGTAGCGCGTAGCCAGACCGCGTTGACCCAAATAATCATTGGCCCACTGCATGTTAAGCGCCTCTTCAGTAACGGTACCGTTGGAGAGGTTGACTCGCAGTAATTTCCTAGTCCAGGACATAAGTTTCTCCTTTAGCTGTTAGTGGCGTTGTCGGTTTTTGAGGCCCATGCGCGCATTTTGTCCAGACCAGTTGCGTTGGCGTCAACGTAGGTAATGGCTTGGGTTGGACATGCATCGGCACAGGCTGGATCACCGCCACACAAGTCGCACTTAACAACTTTGCCAGACGAAGTGTTGTAATTAATGGTGCCAAAGGGGCAAGCAATCGTGCAAACCTTGCAGCCTACGCAAACGTCTTCCAAAACATCTTTGGAGCCAGTTGCCGCATTGATCACAATGGCGTCCACCGGACAGGCTTGCATACACCATGCTTCATCACACTGCGTACAGGTGTAGGGAACAAATCGACCCTCGTCGTGAAAATTAAACACCTTGATTCGAGATTTCGCGGGATTGAACATCCCTTCATTTTCTAACGTACATGCCGACTCACACAGCAAGCACCCAGTGCATTTACCCGGGTCAATGTGCAGAGACTTTTGCATGATGCTCCTCCATATATGTGTTGTAGCGACACACTTATTAAGTTAGGCGCCTTGATAAAAGGAATAATAGTTGTGAAATCAACGATTTGGCTTTTGAAAGTCGACAATATCTGAAGATAACCCTACTTTTTCTCAGGTAACACTAATTAATAGCAACGCAATTTGCAAGGCAATGATCTGCGCAAGCGGATTTTTAATTCGGATACTTGTCAAAATGCACCAGATTGAGGGCGCTTTGACGCATTTGGAGCAGCGCCCACCGCAGCTTAGCTTTCAGCCAGGCTAAAAGAGGTGCGCAAGGCCTTACCCAGTTCATTCACACTTAAATCGGTGGACACCTCGAAAATGGCTTCCGGATTACCGTAATAGTTGTTTTGACTGCCTTTTTTCGTCATCGGATGAAAAACAACTCTGCCAACATAACACTGCACCAGCACCGCTAACGCCGATGCATGAAATCCACCGTGAACCGGCGTGTTAACCGCGTTCGTTTCAACAATTTTCGAATCAACAATCTGCATAAGGCCACGCTTGCCTGACAAGGTTTCTGGAGGCTGCGATTTTTCAACTTTATTTTCCGTATGCAGCAAACATGAAAGCAACGACTCACCAAGGCTGGACAATCGACTGCCGATATTCCGCTTGATTATGGGTGAACACGGGACAATCCCGCCATGCGTTGAGGTCAATTGCGGGATAAAGTAGAAGCCGTCGGGCCGTCGGTAAATATTTGCCGTCTTATAGAACAGCTCTTCAGCGCCCTGTAAGTCATTGTTTACATATTGTTTAATTTTTTCAATCAACATTTGTGTGTATTCCTTTACTTGTACCAAGAGAAACCTTTCTCTATCTGGGCGGGATGTTGTTCCCGTCAACGAGGTACAAGTTTATACAATCCCAATTCGTTTGAAAAGGGATATTTATCCTACTTGGCAAACTCCTGATTTTCTTAAGAAATCAGTTTCTTAAAACCGTGGCTAAGTCTGACCGTAAGAAACCAGTCCTATGGTTGTAGAAGTGTAGGACACAAACAGACAAGGCGTTGAAGCCTTACGCGCAATCAAGCGCGGGCATATATTCGAAAAGCCAGCATATCTGGTCAGCCAGTCGCTATCCCGGTTTTAACGATGGAATGGTCTGGGACACGCCCACGAGTATGGATGATCTCACTGAGCCACTAAGACGAAGTCTCAAAGCTGGGAGGCGGGTACAGCATACACCTGGACAATCGAAACAAAGACCGACTCTGAATTTATCGGACGTTTTGGGTTGCGTCAGGAAAATCAGCAGTGTGATTGGTCGTTGGGGTACTGGACACACCCTGCAGTACAAAAACGTGGATATGCTACTGAAGTTGCAAAGACCGATTGAATTCAAGAGGGGATTGTTGCAACATCCTGTCTACCTACCATTAACGCCAAGCGAACGACAGATTTTCGGCCAAAGGTATTATTGACTGTGCTAACTTTGACCCAGTAACTTTGACCCAGTAACTTACTTGGAACCTCATCTTTTAAATATCGGGAATAGATCAAGTTGTATATGCTACTTAACACCAAACTCACTACCTCAGTCAAAAATATTTCTTTTCAGCCAAGACCAATCTTTGTCTCGACACTAAGCGAGTATAAACGAACCGTTTCAACAACACGTAGTGTCCTACTGATCGTTTGTGTAGTTATCCTGTCCAGCAGCTGTGGCAGCTCAGGCAGCAGCAGTAATGATGGCAGCCCAAATGCAAACAACGAATCGAATCAGATTTCTGGCACTGATGAAGATGGAAACAACATTACCGAGGAAAATGACACTAACAACAGTTCAGGCTCTGAGCAAAGCACTGATAATGCGATAACAGACAATCCAGCATCAGGACAGGGTTTTCTGAACGGCTCACATGTAGGCGCAGTAGTATCCGGTACTCGTAATGAGCCCGATGATGACAACTACTCATACTTTGAATTCGATGGTGTTGAAGCGAATCAAAATGGAGAATATATCACTCTTGGTGTTACTTCCATCACTGACTTAAACAACACTAACTACGAGTTTCTATCTGGCGTTTACTCATATACCGCTCCAATCGAAGTCTCGCAACCTTTGCCAGATGAGTGCATCGTTTTAGATGGCTATGCCGGCTTACTTATTACTTTGACTGCACGATCAAGTCGTGAATCCAATGATGCCGGGGACGCTGTAGTCACAACAGATGTTGGCACATTCGCTACGGTACCTTTTGAAAACGACTATTATTTCTATTTTGATAACAACTACACTGCAAACGCACCAAACAATGTGGTAGTCAACTACACCGGCAACAACATCGATGCGATTGAAGTCTCGGTACCTAACGTTGCGCCTTTGATCGTTTTATCTCATGCAGACGAGCAAACTTTTAATGAACAAAGTGTTTATGAATGGGTAGCAGGCTCAGACTCGCAGGCTTATATCAACATCACCGGCCACATTAGCGACAACCCACCACTCTCATACAGTTGCCTGGCAATCGATGATGGCGAATTCTCCTTATCACCTGATGTCATTTCCCGAATCGGCGGCAGCTTTGAGACCATCAGAGGCTTCATCTACCGTGTCAAAACCGAGCTATCAGTTACCAACAATATTGCAATCAGATCTTCAGGGATTAGCAGCGTTAATTTTTAGTGATCGCCTTTCCACTGGATATATAAATGCTTGTTGAGCAACATTGGCTCGTGCAGAACTCGAATAGTCTGGCGTATACCAGTCGCCAGGTATCTGAAGTTCTGCGTTAAAATCGCTAATGCGCCTCTTCCCAACTATTACCAACACCCACATCCACCTCTAAAGGCACAGACAAAGTCGCAGCTGCGATCATTCTTTCCTGAATTTTTTCACCAATGTCATCGGACTCACCCGCGGGGACTTCAAGGACAAGTTCATCGTGCACCTGCATGATTACCCTGGCATCAATGTTGTCGTCGCGAAGCCAATCGTCAACCAGCAACATGGCTTTTTTAATGATGTCCGCAGCTGTGCCTTGCATGGGCGCGTTAATGGCGGTTCGCTCGGCGTACTGCCGCAGTTGCCCGTTACGTGCATTGATATCAGGCAGGTACAGGCGGCGACCAAAAACGGTTTCTACAAAACCGGTTTCTTTGGCATTGGTTCGTGTGTCATCCATATATTGTTTTACGCCTGGGTAGCGCGCAAAATATAAATTGATGTACTCCTGCGCCTCCCCACGGCCAATATCGAGCTGCTTTGCTAAACCAAATGCAGACATACCGTAAATAAGGCCAAAGTTGATCGCCTTCGCTGCGCGACGTTGATCGGCGTCGACTTTTTCTACATCAGTTGCAAACACTTCAGATGCGGTTGCCCGATGCACATCCAAACCCTGTTCAAACGCGTTCACCAAGCCTTCATCAGCTGATAAGTGCGCCATGATACGAAGCTCTATTTGCGAATAATCCGCCGCCAGTATGCGATAGCCTTTATCCGGTACAAACGCTTCTCGAATACGACGTCCCTCCTCGGTTCTTATCGGAATATTTTGCAAGTTTGGATCGGTGCTGGATAACCTGCCGGTTGAAGCCACTGCCTGATGATAAGACGTATGCACCCGGCCCGAATCATCATTAATTTGCAGTGGCAGCTTTTCAATATAGGTGGACATGAGCTTTGCTAAAGATCGATGCTGCAAAATTAATCGCGGCAGCGGGTAATCAACCGCCAGCGTCTCCAGCACATCTTCAGCAGTTGATGGCTGGCCCTTCGGGGTCTTTCTGACTATCGGGAACTGCTTCTCTTCAAAGAATATTTCCTGAATTTGTTTTGGTGAACCCAGATTAAATTCTTTACCAGCATCCTCATATGCATCTGCTTTTATTTTCTCAATTTTTTTGGCAATCTTTTTACCCTGGGTATCCAGCATTTTTGCATCTATACCAACACCACCGTATTCAATACGGCCCAGCACCTGCAACAACGGTATTTCTATTTCAAGATAAAGCTTTTTTAACTTATCGTTCTTTTCCAGTTGCGGCCAAAGCGCTTGATGAAGCTGCAATGTAATATCGGCGTCCTCTGCTGCATAGTGGCTCGCTTGCTCTAGCGGAATTTGATCGAAGGTGAGTTGTTTCTTGCCTTTACCTGCAATGTCCTCAAAGTGAACCGTTTCGATACCCAAATATTTTCGGGCCAATGAATCCATATCGTGGCGGGTGGCTGTGGAGTCCAGCACGTACGATTCAAGCATGGTGTCGTGTGCGACATTAGTCAGTTCGATATCGTATTTTCTCAGCACATTAATATCGTATTTAATGTGTTGTCCAACAATGTTGCCCGTTTTACGTTCCAACAAAGGCTTCAATTTGGCAAGCACTTTATCTCTATCAAGTTGTTTGGGTGCATCCTCATAGCTGTGTGCAAGAGGAACGTAAGCAGCCTTGCCAGGTTCTATGGCAAACGACACACCCACTACTTCGGCAACCATATAATCCAGGCTGGTGGTTTCGGTATCAAACGCAAACAGCTTGGCCTTATCAAGTTTCTTTAACCAGGCATCAAATGCCTTCATAGTGAAAATCGTTTGATAGTCTTGGTTATCGCGCGCGACAGGCACCACATCTGTAGACAGTGTAGAACCAGCAGCAGCTGACGACTTTGAGGCTGGGCCTGAGAGCAAAGGGGATTTACCTTCGGCCAGCTCACGCCGCCATGTTTTGAATTCCAGCGTGTCGTAAAGTGTTGCAAGTTTTTCCACATCCGGTTCATTAAGCTTTAGATCGCTAATATTCTGTGGCAACTCGACATCGGTTTTGATCGTAGCAAGCTCATATGACATGGGTAAAAATTCAATGCTGGCGCGTAGCTTTTCGCCAATTTTACCTTTCACGGAATCGGCATTTTTTATAACACCATCCAGCGATTCGTTTGCTGCTAACCACTTGGCCGCAGTTTTGGGTCCGCAACTGGGTACACCGGGAATATTGTCTGAGCTGTCTCCAACCAAGGCAAGGTAGTCGATGATCTGTGAAGGTTTCACACCAAATTTTTCAGCTACACCCGGCTCGTCCATTACGGTGTTGTTCATGGTGTTTATCAACGACACTTTGTCGTCGACCAGCTGAGCCATGTCTTTATCGCCGGTAGAAATAACCGTTGTTAAGCCGGCCTTACTGGCCTGCCCTGCCAGGGTACCAATGACATCGTCAGCCTCGACACCTGGCACAATCATTAGCGGCATTCCCATGCTCTGCACCAATTGATGTAATGGCTCAATTTGCGAGCGCATATCATCAGGCATTGGGGGCCGGTTCGACTTATACTCTTTGTAGATATCATCGCGAAAGGTTTTACCTTTAGCATCAAAAACAACCACCATAACGTCTGGTTGATAATCACCCACCAGGCGACGAAGCATATTCGCCACACCGTATATAGCACCGGTTGGCTGACCTTTTGCCGTTGTTAATGGCGGCATGGCATGAAATGCTCGATACAGATAGGACGATCCATCTACTAGTATTACTGGTTTGGCAGCGGACATACCGTTCTCTTTAACCTGATAAACCGACAGTGTACGACAACACGACCTAACCGTTTTAAGGAATCAAATGCGACAATTACCCGAAAACACTCAAATGAGCGCTGACGCTCGAGATCGTGCACTCACCCGCAATTCATGGAAAATATTCCAGATCATGGCCGAGTTTGTTGATGGTTTTCAGCAATTGGCAGACATCAGTCCGTCGGTGAGTATTTTTGGCTCTGCGCGTTTTAAACCAGACAATCCTTATTACCAGGCCGCTGAAGACATCAGCAGAAAACTCTCAGATTCGGGCTTCGCGGTAGTCAGCGGAGGTGGTCCAGGGATTATGGAAGCTGCCAACAAAGGTGCACTTGCAGGAAAATCGGCCAGTGTTGGCCTGAACATTCGTCTTCCACACGAACAATCCGGAAATGGCTTTCAGGATATCAGCATCAATTTTAAATACTTTTTCGCTCGTAAAGTGATGTTCGTAAAATACGCATCGGCCTATGTGGTTATGCCAGGTGGGTTTGGTACGCTTGATGAAATGGCCGAAGTACTGACATTGGTTCAAACAGGGAAATCGCAACAGGTGCCTATCATTCTTTACGGTTCAAGCTTCTGGAATGGACTGATAGAGTGGTTTCAAAACACCCTGGTTGTAGAGGGCACCATAACCGCTGCGGATTTGGATTTGTTTCATATAACCGATGACCCGCAATTCGTTATCGATACCATATTCGACTATTATGAAGGTGTAGATCTGGAAACCATCATTAATCAATCACAGCTGAAAATGGATATTTAGCTCGATCACTTGTTTGAGCTAAGCGTGCTCGTGCGACAGTAGTAATGGGTTAAAGGGTAATTCAGTTAAAAGATCTGTGTTAAAACCGTAATTGACGCACATAAATTTGATGAGTGGCGCTATGGAAGGTGCTACTCGTTTATCAATATTGCGTTTTCCCCAATACCGTCCAGCACCACCACTTTCGCAAATTCAAGCTATTTATCCGCTCAGACCATCACCGCGTCACAACCTAAAGCAACAGCGCTAACCCACCATTACAGATAATTTCGCACTGGCCGTCTCCTGTAGTGAAAAACCAATTAATAGGTTTGTACGGCATGGTTTCGCGTTTTATCGATCATCTGTCTCTGAAGCGTTATACGTTTCTGGCTACGGGTACGGTATTTTTAATATTCACTCTTATTGTGTGCGAGAGCGCAAGGCGTGCTGCCGAGCAACGCTTTTACGACAACTTTGCAGAAAACGCCAGCCTGGTCACATCGACAATTGCCGCCTCAGCGAACGACGATATCAGCTCTGAAAGCACTTCTGCTCTAAATGATATCGTGGCACGCATTGTCGATACTGTGCCGGACATAAAATCCATAATCATCTACAACGAGCACAAAGAAATTCTGAGCGCATGGGGGCTGGACGTATTCGAAAAGGCAAACCAAATTGATACAGTTGCAGGTTTTGAACGTTCAGTTATATCCAAAGGTAACATTAACGGACATATTGCACTAGCGTTTGATTTGAGCCAGCAACAAGCAACGCTTCGCGCAAGTGCTTTCAAGATCTACACAAGTGGCATCGCTATTATCTCGGCTTGTGCATTACTTATTCTTGGGTTACTTAATCATATCGTCGTTAATCCTATACAACGCATACACCAACATCTATTGGCTGTTCAGGCTGGAGAAAAACCAGAACCATTGAAGCTTGCATCTAATACCGAGCTTTACCATCTTGGCAATACGGTCAACGAGTTTGGTAATTCACTTGAGCTAAGCAAGCAGAAAGAGCGGGAATTAAAAGAAATTTCTAACGCCAAAACTGATTTCCTGGCAAACATGAGTCACGAGCTGAGAACCCCAATGAACGGTGTCCTGGGCATGTTGGCATTACTTGAAGAGACACCACTCAATCCAGAACAAAACGAACAAGTACGAATAGCCACAAGCTCAAGTAAAAGCCTATTAACATTGATCAACGATATACTGGATTTTTCAAAGCTTGAAGCCGGCAAACTTAAATACGAAAAAATTGATTTCCAGCTTGAAGCACTTGTGGATGAATGCACTCAAGCACTCTCTGAATCGGCACACAGCAAAAATATAGACTTTGTTTGCAACATCGATCCCAACATACCCGTTAATGCAATCGGCGACCCTACCCGCCTGCGGCAAGTGATCACGAATGTAACCAGCAACGCAATTAAATTTACAGACAATGGTTGCGTTACCATCCATGTTTCGCACTCAAATGAGGCGCAAAATCCTGATTGGGTAAAATTTTCGATAACAGATACTGGGGTTGGCATCAGCAAAAATGTTCTGCAAAAACTGTTTAAGTCTTTTGCACAAGCCGACAGCTCAACCACAAGAAAGTTTGGTGGCACAGGGCTGGGCCTTGCCATAAGCCGGCGCCTGGTTGACGGCATGGGCGGGCAAATTGGTGTTAAATCCGAAGTAAATAAAGGCAGTGTGTTTTGGTTCACGCTGCCATTGCCTGCTGCAAACGGGATTACAGTTCGAGAGGCGAATCAAGTTGTCGCCACATTACCCTCAATCACATCATCTTTAGCCGCAACTGACAATACCAGCTTAAAAATATTGCTGCTTGAACACATCCAGACCAGCCAGGAAAACATAGCCCAACTATTGGGTGAGCACAGCCCAGATGTGCACACAGCCAATTGCGGCGATGAGGCATTGAGTTTGATAACCGAAGCGATTAAAGCACAAGACCCTTTCGATGTTGTTTTTTTTAGTACCCATATTTTGGATATGTCGGCGCGCGAATTTATTGCTGGTATTGAGCAATTGCCTGTAATTGATCAACAACCTGATTTGGAAAAAGACCCATCGACGTACAGGGTGAAACTGATTGCCTTAAACACCATAAGCCAAACCAGTAAAAATATATACACGCATACCAATGAACAAATAGCCGCGCAACTATCCAAGCCAGTAAAACGAAGCGAAATTTCCAAGGCTCTGCTAAACGCCTTGGTGCCGAGTAGCGAAGGCGGCGACCACGCGCTAACCAGCAGTACAGCATCGCCCAAAACACACACGTCGAATGCACCATCCCGGGTAGAAACAGCAAGCGACTCTGCGCTGCAATTTGAAGAAATTACGATTTTGGTTGCTGAAGACAACTTGATCAATCAACAGGTCGCCATGGGTATGCTTGAGAATTTGGGTTTTAGCTGTGTCCTGGCCGACAACGGGCAACTAGCTTTGGACTTATTAAATGAGTACGATTTTGATTTAATTTTAATGGACTGCCAGATGCCTGTTCTGGATGGTTTCGCCACAACACAAAAAATACGCCTCTGCGAATCTGAATCGAGAATACCCATACTCGCGCTTACGGCAAATGCGATGCAAGGAGATGCAGAAAAATGTCTGGCTGCAGGCATGGATGGATTTCTGACCAAACCAATTGAAAGAGATAAATTTGAACAGGCCATCTTTGGCCTGCTGAAAGATCGGATAGACGTTCTTAAACACAACCCACCAGATTTAGGTCTGGCCGCCTAGTCGTATCAATATGCTAGCCAACAAAACAACAAATAAAAATACAGAGGCAATTATGCAAACGGAAAATCAGGATACAAATTTGGATCAGTCACAGAGGGATTATCAGGAAAGCAAGTCGGAATTCAATAGCTTAGCCGCAGTCGAATCTGTTTACAGCGTAGATTCAATTGATATAGTGGATAGTGTAAACGCGCACGCCGTTATCTTTGATGCAGGCGCAGGCGCGGCGGCTGCTAATGAGACGTTCACGGAAGCAGAAGTGTACTCGCTGGATTGCGCTCGCATGGCCAAACACGATCGAGCGCTGGAACGTCGCAGCAGCAAAAGCCGGCTGACAGATCGTCGTCAAAGTGCTCGATTAACAGCCGATGGAGATATTCAGCCAGACCGACGGGCGGCTAATCGCGCCGCCAATATCATGGCCCTGCGCGACGGCTATCAAACCCGAGACATTGAAGATTGAGCCAGACGGTTAGCAGCTGGCATCGGTCAAATAATTGGCGTAACACAAGTTTTAACTTGAAGGCACCATAATTGGCTTGCGAATTGCCGTTTTAACACTATCGTAATGTAGAGCCTGTAATGTACTGCCCAGTTGCAGGCCAGACCGTCGTACTATGGGTGTGCTTTTGAACAAAAGTGCATAATTTTTATTTCACTACAAGAGCTAAGTCGGCTGTAAGCCAACACGACACGCTCTATGTTGAGACGCACCATTGACGTTCCAGCAGGAGTTGTCATGAGCATTCTGGATTTATAATGATTAACCTATTAAAAACGCTAAGCTTTCTTGCTATGTGTTTGGCTATAAGCCTGTTCGCCTCGACCATTCGGGCTGACACCAATCACACGTTTACTACCGAATTGCAGGAAGTACGCACCGGCTCAATTGATGGCAAAGTCTTTTTGGACGTGCATATCAGCTCCTCTGTGGGCCCATCTAACTGTCAGGGCAAAGTACTGCGAGTTGACACAGTTAGCGTCTCCCAGCCGGGCAGACAAGGTATTATGGAATCGGTCGCACTAGAGGCAATGCTGACCTCAAAGCCTGTCATCATCACTGTTCCCACCACATGGAACGATTGTGTTGATGGAATGCCGACAATGTCGTTCATAAACCTGCTTAGGCATGCTCAATAAGCATGTTTAATAAGCATGTTTAATTAGCAAGTTCAAAGCACCGGCTAAACGGTCGACTCAACAAACCAGATTAATAAGCATTACAGTCATACCAGGCGCGATTAAAGCCACTCTGGCTGATGAGGCCCATTAAATCACGGCACTTCATTGTCAAAAATCACTTACTAATCAATGATATATAACTATTCGAGTCAGATTTCTCTGTAATCGTCTTAAGGTGTAGCCACAAACCGCCGAAACATGGGATAATATTCCCAACCTTTGATCATTTTTGCGAAAGAGCACCATTTTTGTACTAGCTGGAAGTCGTACACTAGGTGCTCAAATTGGCTGATATCGAATAATGCACGCAACGCTTCAAAAAGCTGTCACCCGCATGCTTGCCCCATTGGTAAGGGTGCTTTTGCGCCACGGTGTATCCCATGCCGAGTTTGCCAGCTGGGCAAAACAAAGTTACGTCGAGGAAGCCAATACTCATTTTGGTATAGATGGCAAAAGCCCAACGGTATCCAGGCTGGCGATTGTCACCGGTATCAACCGCAAAGAAGTCAAACGCATATTGGATTTACCAAGTGATGTTGTGCCGGCAGTTGCAAAGCACAACAGAGCCATAAGGGTTGTCACCGGCTGGCTGCAGGACAGTGAGTTTAATTCAGCAAAAGGCGAACCCTTAACCCTGACGTACGGTGATGCCGATGCAGGGTTTAATAGTCTGGTCAAGCGCTACGGTGGTGATGTGCCAGCAAGAGCAGTACTGGATGAACTGACCCGTGTTGGAACCGTTCAGGAAAAAAACAACAAAATATCTTTGGTTGCTAAGGGCTATGTGCCACATGAAAGTGAAGAAGCCATGCTGGACCTGTTTGCAACCAGTGCAAGAGATTTACTCACCACACTAGATCACAACGTCAGCGGTGACGTAAAGCCGAGATTACAAATGAGTGTCGCATACGATGATGTAGGCGAGGAAGGGTTGGAAGCTTTCCGAAGCTTAAGTTCAAAAAAAGCGCTGTCACTGTTACAAGAACTGGACAGCGAACTATCGCAACACGATCGCACAAAAAATCCACAAGCTGGTGGAACCGGCAGATACAGAACCGGCCTGGGCGTGTACCTGATAGAAGAGACAGTGGAAGATGAAAAAGCCGATGGATGATAATAATGGTAAGGGGCTCACCCCGAAGACATTGGCTATGTTCGCAGCCTTGTTGTTACTCACGGCTTGTGATGGCGGCATCTTTGGCACCGGTGGCGGGCCAGACATGATTCCGCCAACTGAAAACGATTCTAGTATGGATGCAGGATCACCTCCACTCACAAGTGAGGCAGGCGATACTGATGATGCCGCAAGTTCCGGCACTGCAACGTCGGGCACAGGAGGAGCGCAGACCGCTAGCGGTGGCAGCACAACAACCGATGGGGGCACGGTCGGCTCAACAGATGGTGATACAGCAGGACAAGGCACAACAGCAGATGGCTCAACAGAAAACAGCGATGGGGCGATGGACCCGTTTACTGAAACTGAAATGACCACAAACGCTCAATTCATCAACGAAAATGCTGTTTTATCGACGGCCGAGGCCCGGCTTATCGTTGTTAATGCCAGCAACCTGACAATCAATGTATTTGAAACCAGCGTACAGCCAGATTCGGTACTGTTCAACGAAAACGGCCTGGCATCGCAGAGTATAAGCAACAGTGTTTCGCTCATGAATAACGAAAGCAGTCTGGACTTTGTCGATAACAACGCTCTTGGTGAACTACTAGGATCGTACAGCCAGTTTGATGCTGCAGACGCAACGCTATCGACTGTGTTTGTCCGCCAACTTGATGCAACTTTCTATTTAAATGCAGCAGCAACTCAAATATCGACTAGCGATGCCGGCTTGACAAAAATTCGTGTAGTGCAGGCCAGTGCCTTGAATAACGCAGGAACCAACGCTCAGTTTATGCTATTGGCAACAGGCGCTAATTCGAGTGGTGTTGATGCACGCTTTGACCCGATAAGCTTTTTCACCCCTGTGTCGCCCTATCTGGAAGTTCCCGCCGGCGACTACGAGTTTACAGACGAGTTGGGCCGCAAAGACAATGAAACTTTTAGCTTATCTGGTGGTACGGTATATACAATAACGGTACTTGGCCCAGATTCAACACCCTCGTTAATCAATAACGACAGTGCGTCTGCAAACTAGTCGTGCCGAGCTACAGTTGCAATAATATCTTGCAGTTGGTCAAGCCCTTGCGTTGATGCTGCGGGTCCTGGTTGCAAAATATAAGGTGACTTGATTTCAAACAGGTGGTCGTTTTTTACGGCAGTGATTACATTCCACCCTGAACGCGCTTTGACTTTCTCGGGTCTAAATTTTTTACCGCACCAAGAGCCAATAATAACGTCAGGGTTGGCATCAATAACGACCTGAGGGTCAGCAATAATCCTATCTTTACCATGTGAATTAAGACCCAGATTGCTAAAACAATCAATGCCTCCAGCAAACCCGATAAGCTCTGACACCCAGCGTATAGCCGATATCATTGGCTCATCCCATTCTTCAAAGTAGACACGGGGACGGCGTGGAAGCGTTCGGGTTTGAATGGATGCAGCCTTCAACCTGTCACTGTAATCGTTAACCAAATTAAGCCCACGTTCCTGTGCGCCGACCATGCTGGACAAGGTTAACATCATGTTCAGTATTTCCTGTACTGAACGATGGTTCATGACCAATACATTAGCGCCAAGGCGTATCAACTGAGCAGCAATATCGGCTTGTAAGTCTGAAAAACCAATGACAAGATCAGGTTTCAATTCCATAATACGATCAATCTTGGCTGACGTAAAGGCGGATACTTTCGGCTTGTCACGGCGCGCCTCTGGCGGACGCACCGTGAACCCCGAGATTCCAGCAATACGATCCTGCTCGCCAAGTAAGTATAAAAGTTCTGTTGATTCTTCCGTGAGACAAACGATACGTTCGGGATATTTTGCAGGCATATCTAAAGGCATATCTGAAGGATACCAGCCAGATCTATCTTCTGGCTCTTAAAATGAATTAATAAACTCAGGGTAAATAATGACAGTCAGTATGTGTTCGTGGGGTCGACCCATACTGTCGTCTTTAACCGAGTTTAGCGTTAATCTTGGTAGAAATTTCACCTGGTCGAGACAATAATCAAATATCTGGTTAACATGGAAACGATTCATGCGTAACACCAATCCAGCTAAGAGCCATTCAACACGTGACCCTATTTCTCGCGATTAGTGCAACACTGCTTTGTCTGGCAACAGTGCTGCCAATATCTCAGGCTAAAGTATGGTGGGTGCGCGTCCTGGACTTTCCCCGCCTGCAAATTGCATTACTTATCGCGGCATGGCTGCTGATGGCATTATGTAGCCTGGCATTGGGTTGGCGAGTATCGATTTTTTTCTGGGTGTTGATGCTGGTGTCGCTAATCTATCAGTTGTGGTGGATATACCCGAATTCGCCCCTGCATCGAAAAGAAGTCATTGGCATCGGTACCGATCATAAGTTACCGGAGATTACGCTGTTGGTGAGCAATGTACTGATGGACAATCGTGATTCAAAGCCACTGATTAGTTTAATCGAGAACTATCGGCCGCACTTGTTTGCCACCCTGGAGTCTGATAGTTGGTGGCAACAACAACTGGACACGCTTTCTGACTACCCTCATCGTCTTGCCTGTGCGCTGGATAACAAATACGGCATGCACGTGTACTCCCGTATTCCCATCATTGAAGGCCATGTCGATTTTCTGGTTGAGGATGATATTCCTTCAATGAGTATGCGAGTACAACTCGAGCAACAAGCCACCGTGCGCATTCATATCGTGCATCCTACTCCACCTGTTATCGGTGAGAACCTAACATCTACCGAGCGAGATGTGGAGCTTCTGGTGCTGGCTAATTCACTGAATGATACGGATGAACCAACCATAGTCACTGGAGACTTGAATGATGTAGCGTGGTCCAAAACAACACGCTTGTTCAGGCGCATAAGTGGATTACTGGACTTGCGTACCGGTCGGGGTATGTTTAACACCTTCAACGCCAAGTATTGGTTTGTTCGCTGGCCACTGGATCATATTTTTGTGTCGTCGCATTTTCGTGTCGTTGAAGTAGACCGTCTGCCGTACGTTGGGTCGGATCATTTTCCGGTGTTCGCCAAACTCGCCTTGGGTAGTGCTAACCCAGACGCAGCTCACCTGGAACTTGAAGATGTTGACCACGATTTGGTTGATAAAACACTGGATACCACGGCTGCAAAAGAAGCCAAAAATCCATCACTGTGAATTACTCGCAAAGGTGACGGTCGCGATCAAGTAAAGTAATCAGGGTTACAAAAAAATGGGCGATTGCTTTATCAGCAATCGCCCATTTTATACTCACTTTAATAAAACTTTCACTTACCTGACTAATCAAATTGATTAATCATAATAACTAATCAACGTATAGATTAGCGACTACTCGTGTGGAGTAGCAAGGAAAGGAAACTCCGCACTGAAATCCTTATCATTTGCTGCAGGGTTCAAAGCACCAACCAGGTCAACTGCGGTGTGTGGTGGTGTTTCGCCTGTTAATTCCAGCAACGCGACAGCAAGTGTGACATCAATGACTGGGTCAGCCAGCAACCGGCCATTCGGGAAACCGGCATCACCGGCTGAATCTATCTTGATGGTGTCCGGAATAATCAATGGTCCCGCAGCTTGTACGCAAGTTCCCATGCCATCTCCAATCACGGTACAAGGTGTGAAACCCAAATCCTGGAGCTGTCCATCCAGCGCACCGTGCAGAAACGTTAAGCTATCTATGATTTCCTGAACATACGTACCAGCTATGTCCTGATCAGGTCCGGTTTGGTTATAACTGTCCTTACTCACGATCAACGCAGTAGCAATCGCTGGCATCCCCATACGATCGACAGTCGCGTAATCACTCGGTGCAGCCGATGGAAAATCGAACGCTGCTCCCGGGTTCTCGCCACTGGTGTCGCCGCCAGTATTGCCACCGGTATCACCGCCTGTATCACCACCAGTGCTACCACCGTCATCATCGTCATTAGAACTACAGCCGGCAAGCAACAAAGTCGATGCAAAGGCTACACATAAGAGCTGTTTAAAAGATCTGGTCATTTTTATATTCCTTAGTTAGCTGCTGCTGTGGTGGTCCAGGTCTGCAGCGTGCTTCCGTCTGCATTGATCGACGCGAAGGGAAGTTGTACGGCTATTGCAGTAATGTTTGCTCCGGCCACATCATCGTTTTCGGGATTAAATGAAATCGTCCCGGTTTCAATTGTGGTGTTAAAACCTGTCAGGTCAAAGAAAAACGGGTCGTCAGCCAGACCAGACCACACACTCACGTCACCACTGGTCAATACTGTTTCAACAGGGCCTGCGACTGGCTCAGCGTCTGCACCAGTTACTTGCACACCCCAGTTTCCCTCTGTGTCTTGAGCAAATACAGCATAGATACTGGACTCGGCAATACCATCAGCAGGCGAAGAAGTGTCGAAGTGAAAGCCGTAAAGCGTTTGGCTGTTAAAACTCGCTGGCGTGCCAGGAGCTGCAAATGGTCCAAAGGTCAGTATGAGGTTCAGCTGAGAACCGTCATGCCAGGCATAGTAGTCCCCGATATCAGCATTAGGATTTGCCTCAGTATTTGCTTCGTCCTGATGATCTGCTGCATGTACAACAGTCCCCATGGTAAAAAGCGATGCAGCAACCATAATAATGGCTTTGCAGGATGGTCGTTTTTCGAACATTTATTTCTCCGGTAATGTGAGGAACGGCATTATATTTCTGGCGCTGTTGTTATAAAGCTTTGCCAAACTACAATACGCAAAGCAAAGATAATTAGATGCGTGGCGTACAGTCCGCAGTGCCTTTTAGCATTGCATTATCAATCACAGTTGCAAATAAGTGATTTTTAGCTGGTCAAATCGCTAGACGTTCGAAAACAACGCCGTAGCACTTTTAACCTGCCACGCGCACCAGCACAAAGTGTAGCGTGTTTATGGTCTAAAAAAAGTATACGATGCCCACAGCGTTTCCCAATGTACATTTTCCTCAGTTGATTGTAATAATTGCACAGCATTAACAAGATATTCACCCGATTTTGACACCGTCAGCGATGCGATGCCGTCTGCATCGGATTGATAAATGTCGCGAGTGACTGATTCCGCTTTGTGAAATACTTCTATCTGCCGTTCAGACAGCGGCTCTCCTTCTAACAGGAGCTGCACCCGAAGCAAACCATCAGATAAATAGGGGTTGTCCAGCATTACAATCTCAAATTTTAGCCCTTGAGCATCAAGTGCCATATCGATATCACGTTTGTCTTCTGCAGACTTGTTCTTACCAGTGGCGTCTGCCGTGGCTTTGGATACGTCATTCTGTGACGGTATAGCGTCGGTATCCCCTTTCAGGTCAACAACAGTCACCAGTGTTTTTGCGTACCGATAGTAATGTTCTGTTATTTTATTATCGGGAAAGCCAAGCTGCTTGTGTTTTGCAGCGTAGCCATCGAAACCATGGTAATCAAGAAATCCCTCAAACTTTTCTTTACTCGCGTATTCAAGTACGCGCCTGGTTGATGATAGTGACACTGTGTACAGTCCAGATTCGCGAATCACTTTATGAATCGCTGGATAATCGCCTAATCTGCTGTTGCTTATTGTCTGCCTGACCAGGTTGCCGGAAAGATTGCCGGCCAGCTCTATGGATTCGAACTGAGCTGGATCAAACGCCAAAGCGCTGCCTACAAAATCCTCGCCATTGCGTATATCAATTAATGCTATTTTGCCAGCTTCAACTTGATAGTTGACTGGCGATAACCAATACTCGTGGGCGTGAACTGGTGAAAAAATACCAAGCCCGATAACACTGAGAACCAAAAACCTGAGCCTTCCCAGAAAAAAAGCGGTAGCCCGCGAGCTGCTGCGCCTCTTTGCAAGATTGGTCGGTTGAACATTTCTAATCATCACACTTCCCGATCGCTGCCTGTCTAAATTAAAGCCTCAGACATTCTACTGAAGAATTACAACCGCCTCGATTACGTGACTGGCCTAGAGAACAGGCATTGATATACGGTCGAAAAAAAACACAAGGCCTACCCCGGCCAAAAATATGGAAAGTACTGAAGTCAAGCGGCTTCTATACCAACTCTTATCGCGAAACCACCATCCAATAAGTAAAAAACAAAACAATATGACACTCAGTTGTCCTAGCTCAACGCCAATGTTAAAAGACAGCAATGCCGTAATAAACGTATCGGCAGGCAAGCCAATTTCACCCAGTACGCCGGCAAAACCTAATCCGTGCAGAAACCCGAATCCAACTACGATATAAAGTCGCCAGGCTCGGATTTTAGTCGTTATCAGGTTTTCCAAACAAACGACACTTATAGACAGAGCAATTAAGGGCTCTACTATGTGGGCTGGAACAGATATGTAGCCCAGGACACCAAAAGCCAGTGTGATGGTATGAGCGACAGTAAATGCACTGACTTGCCATAGTATAGGACTCCACCGCGGCGACAGTAAAAACAGGCCAATGACAAACAGGATGTGATCTAAACCTTTGGGCAGTATGTGCAAATATCCCAATTTTACATAATCCAAAGCCACGTCAGCCACCGAGCGGGTAGCAACAGAATCGTTCGAAAAACTATCGCTTTGCTTTGCATCAGTCAGGTACTGACTAAAAGAATTTTCGGTGACCACTTCAGCCATTCGTAAAATGACTGGCCCATAACGTTCATCCCATTGCCATGTCACCTGTGTGGATTCATCTGGAAGTTCTACTTGTAGTATGAGTGTGGAGTCGCGAGCAATTCGACTGTCCCCTTTTTCAGGTATCAGTACATCAACAATTCGTGCATCGAGCACCTCATTGCTATCGGTTCTTAGCGTTACGTTCTTCTCAAATGTCGGTTTGTATTTTTCAAATTCCTGTCGTAGCTGCGCTGGCGCAAGCGTGCGAAGCTGATCGTATTTAGATGCGTTTGGGGAGTCGTCCGAGTCTTCGTGATCAGCACCAAGATCGGCCAGCAGCGCCTCTAAATTTAACCGTAGATTTACTTCAAGAGTAGTTCCACTAAATAAGATATTGGCAACGGCCGGTCGAAGCTCATGCGCCGGCACAGACATGGCACAAGACAGCAATAGCAGCAGACACAGAACTCGTGCTAACGGTTGAATAAGAAAATTACAACGCTGTTTGTACATCGCTTCGTTCATCAATAATCGCCAAAAAATGCTAAGGCGACTATTCTATAACCCGCTTTCTCTAATAACAAACAACACACTATTTTCTGTTACTTCACTGTGGGTAGAGACTCTGGACATGATTGGCGCACCACCAGAAAAGTCCGCGCCGAGCTGTTCACGAATATCTGCCGGGAAGCTAAATTCTCCGGTATCGGGAACAATGCAGGTCACTGTCATACCATCTTCGAGAAAAAACCCGCCTGCGGTACTCGAATATATTCGCACTTGCGACTCGGATGATGATTCGGCATCCCAGAAAAAGCTTGAAGATGAACTAACAACGTCACCCGTACTAATAGATACGCCAGTTAAAGTTTCTACTAACGGTGCGGGCACCGCGCTGAATGCAGGGAATTCGTCCCCCGGTATATCAACGGTAAGTGACTGCGGGACCGCAGCGTCCGGCAAGCTTTGTCCGTTTGGCAGATTGTAAAGCAGGAATTCACCAATTGGCTGTTGCGTCATTTCGGCGTAGGTACCTTCCATACTCGACAAAATCAATGTCTCCCCTGCGCTGATTGATTGTTTATTCACCCCATTAAGGCTTGGAATGTATCCGGCACTGATTTCTTCAAAGTCGATATTGTCATCACTATCCACAGCACAATTGACACTGTTTGGACGACGCAACGAATCAAAGTAGTCTGCGTCAACACCGCTGGCTAGTTGAAAAAAACCACCTACAAGGTCGCTCGCCACACCAACATCGTCACCTATAGTGACGGCACCGAACTGCACAATGCCGCCAGAAGGTAATTGATTCTGAACTATAGATTCTGTTTGCACCGTATTATTTTCGCCGGGTACTTCAGTACCTGTTGTACCCGAAGCACCTGAACCGCTGGAGCCACCACACGCACTGAGTGAAATCGCTGCAGTTATCGACGACACCACGATTAAATTTTTTTTCGCACTCATATTGATCCCCATAAAAAATTAGGCCTTCCTCCACCAAGGAGAAAGGCCTATTCACACTAGCTAAAAAGCATTATTGAACAACCACTACTGAGATGAGCCAGTCACCGGCGTTGTCAGGTATGGAAAAGTGGCATCAAATTGCGAAGCATTTTGAGGTGCACCATCGGTCAGAGCAGCCGTTCCTACTGGTGCATCCGATGGGGCGCATAAACCAAGATTATCACCCTCATCACCAGGTGTGCCACTGCCATCCAAATCAACCGCTATAGGATGACAAAGTGCACCCATCATCACGCGAAGTGCGATATCAGTGACATCGTCACCAGGACGTCTTCCATTTGGAAAGCCTGCCAGATCACCAGCGACTACACCGAAGTTGCTTTGCTCATCTTTCGCTGTTGCCGGTACACCTGTATTGAGTCGCAACATTTCAGATGCTGTTACCGTTGACATCTGATTCACACCTGGAAATCCGGTTAAAAATGCAGTTACCAGATCTAATCGAGGCAAATTACCTGGAGCGATTGAGTCTGGCGCTCCCAGTGCGTCGCGAAACAGGATATCCAGAATCGCGGGTAGCGTTGGCGATGTAACATAAGTTGCGAACTGACCATCGTCCATTGGCTCACTGGCATTAAACTTATTTTTGTCAGGTAAACCAATAACCACTTCGTTCACTAATGGATTACTTAAGCGAGATACCTGTCGATACTCACCAGAGTATTCAACCGGTTGACGATAAGTTGGATCGCTACTGATGGTTTGGGTACTGCGAACACTGGAAGTTGTCCAGGCACCGATAACCCCATTGCCCTCGCCAGTCAAGCAGTCTTTGTGTACCTCAACAGCAAGCGTGGTTACATTTTTATCAGCCAAGTCATTTCTGGCTGGGTCATCTGGCAATGCTTCCACCAAAGGAACGAAATTCACTAAGTCGAATACTTCTGCCAATGCCACTGAAAAACTATCTTTACGCTGGCCAACAAACACCCGACCATCTTGCGCACCAGCAGGACACTGATCGAAGTCTACGTTGTAATACAACTCCCCTGAGTTGGTCAAACTTTTAACGTAGTTGTCATAACCTTCTGGATAAGATTTATCACCAACATAATCATATGGTTTTGAAAAAAGGCGTAAACCAGAATCAGGCCTTACAGCCCAAACCGGTGATTCTGAACGTCGATCACCCGTTGTGACACCAACGAAATAGGTTTCGTTTACGTTTAGTACACCCTGGTTATCTCCCGTACCAAGACCACCGATATTCTTAAGCGCCACTGGAACTGTATCGTCACCAACCTGAAGCGCGAAACCAGCATCACCGTTGCCTAGACCATTATCAAAGTCAAACAAAAAAGTGATGTCCTCAACCGCGTCACCATCATTATCAACATGAATTTCATAGATCGCTTCAGGGTTCATGGAGAAGTAGTTTGGGCCGCCATAACCATCTTGCAGAGGTTGATAATTAGCAATTAGCGTTACGTAGTCTTCCCGACCAGCTTCGTAACTTGAAAACACGTAGAAATCACTGGCATCCAGCTTTGGTCTTGACTTTATAAAGGGTGCTTCTGCATGCGACGATGCATGCGCACTGCTGGCGATCGCCGCAGTGAGTATTGCACATGACATGGCACTTAGCACGGCATTTGGGGCGGCTTTTGAAGCCGGCGTAAAGTTGAAACGCATAATAGTAAGTCTCCGATCAGCGAAATGAATTTTCGCTTTCACATTGACTACGCAATCAAAAACGCAAGGGATGCAGAGCTAAGAACAACTTTAGCTTTTTTATTCAAGATTCAGCAGTGAGTCTCAAATTTAGTTAATTTGAATCCGTGTCAGCAGGTAGCACAATAGGATTAATAGCGACAACCGGACCGTGCTCCGGACCGGGCACACCGCCTAATGGCTCCAGACTGACCGCAAATGAAGTTGAACTTGACAATTCAATTGGCAATGAAAGTATTTTAGTCTCACCCGGATTGTCTGGCATAAGACCCACTGATTGCACACCACTCTCGTCAGATAAAACCATCCACAACTGATGGCTCTGATCTGCCTGAAGTGGAATCTGGCCCAAAGCTGAAATAAGCAATTCACCTGCACCGCTGCTTTGATCGATTTGCTGGGCTGCTTGCTGGCCTGGTTGCTGGCTAGGGGGTTTGTAGCTAATCGCCCAGATTGGATCGCCACTTTCGTTTTCTAATACGGTGACAGTGGTAATTCGCGCACCCGTTATCGCTGGAGCACCACTTGTGGGCAGCAGTCTTACCGGATTAAACACCAGAAAACCGATGACAACCGCAGCTGCTGCTATGACACCACCTGATATGGTCCGCCAAAATCGGACGCGCTCTCGCCATTCTGTTAGCGATACCAAGTCTGTGTTATGAAGTATGTGCTGTTGGTTACCGATGGCACTAGAGTGAAGCCCGATACGTGCCTTTATTTTCTCAAAAACTTGCGGTGAAGGTTCAACCGGAAGCGTGCCGCGGTGTAGAGGATCGAATCGTATTTCCCACTCAAGCACGCGTCGCTGAACGTCGGGGTCAGATTGCAGCAGTTTTTCAAAGACAGATCGGTCTTCTTCGGAAAGCGACCCCAATACATACTCTGCGGCTTGCAGATCCCACCATTGGTCATCACGAGAGCTCATTTAAGCACTCTTTCAGACTGACCAGACCGCGCCTAATCCAACTTTTAATAGTACCTAACGGGCGCTCTAGCGTTTTACTTAATTCATCCTGGGTGAAGCCTTCGCAATACAGGCCAACTATGCACTGTTGTGACTCTTGGTCAATACGATCAAGACACAGGGACAAACGTTGCTCATCGGCTAGTTGATCATGTATGTTGCGGTTATCTGCAGCCCAATTGTCTGGATTAAGTTCTGGCAACACAACACTAACACTGGCACGTGTTCGGATGCGGCGCAGATGATCAAGCGCTTGATTCCGTGCCAGACTGTTTAACCAAACAGTGGCGTTGGCTTTGACGCTATTAAATTGTGCCGCGTTGCTCCAAACTTTGACAAATGTCTCCTGTAACGCATCTTCTGCAAGTTCCCTGTCTTTTAAGATACGCAGCTGGATGCCAAGCAGACGCGCAGATACTTGTTTATAAACAGCAGAAAATGCGGACTCATCCCCATTTGCCACCATTTCAAGTAATTCATTAAGATTGTCTGGTTCTGAATTCATTGCCGTGATTTTCTAAGCCACCTTCCGATGTCGTTCGCTGCCTGATTTAAATTGTGTCCAGATTTACCGCCAGACATTTGCGCAACTGCTGTGGTGAGAGTAGCTCGTAATAGCTGGTTAAGCCAACACTATAGCTTGCCTGATCGAGGAAATATGGTTTTTCCAGATGCGTCGGGATTCCCGCAAGGGTGACGTCAACTGTCTGTTCATTATTTTGGCAGAAATGGCAGGATAATTATTGCAGTTTAATCGGTGTGGTTTTTACGATTTTGCACGGCCATCAACGAAACACCAACATGTAACAGGTTTCAAGGCTTTATGCGGCAACTGGTAACTTTGCAAATCTAAACCAATATTCACAAAACTGATTTGCTACCTCCTCCATACCTTGCTTACTGACAGACTTGCATATATAGGAGTTAGCACCGAGTCGGTAGGCTTTTTCGATGTCATGCGTTGCAGACGATGTGGTTAGCATCGACACCGGCAAAGTAGAAAAACGCTCATCTGAACGCAGTTTCTCTAAAACCTTGAATCCGGCTTCCTTGGGGATATTGATATCCAGCAAAATGACATCAGGCTGATGCGTTAACGGCTCGTTGCTTTCGTACTCACCTCTGCAATAGAGATAATCAAACATTTTTGTGCCACTCGACACGCTATTAAAGACCAGGCCGTCCTGATGCAGGCAAAAAGCGCGTTTTGTCAGATAGACGTCTTCCTCGTCATCATCAACCATCAACAGAACCGGGTTTTTTCTTGCTAGAGTCATTTTTTTCTTTTTGTTGGAAATCGATTGTAAAGGTACTGCCAACGTCCAGTTCGCTTTGGGCTGTTAACTTCCACCCATGTTTATCGCAAACTGTGCTGCAGATCGCTAAACCAATCCCGTTTCCTTTATATTCGTTATTTCGATGCAAGCGGTTAAAAGGCTCGAAAATTCGCTTTGCAAATTCCATCTCAAACCCTATGCCGTTATCGGCGATACGCACACCGTTCTTTAACGGGTCGGATACAGCAGACACTTTAATAACCAATGACCGCTTCTCAGATCTGTACTTTATTCCATTACCAATCAAGTTCACGAATAGTTGTCGAAGCATTCCCTTATCCCCGGTAACGTTCGGTAGGTCTCCAACGTTGATCTTTGCTCCAGATTCTTTAATTTGCATCTCCAATGCGGTGACGACTTCTTCGGCTAGCGCGTTTAAAGAGATCGATTCTGATTCAGGTTGTTCCTGCGTCGCTCCTGAAAACCGGAGCAGGTCGTGAATAAGTGTACTCATTCGATCAGATGCATCAACAATGACGTTTAAATGATAGTTTGTGTCTTCGCTTAGAGAGTCTTTTAAGTCCTCTTCAAGAAAGCTGCTAAATTGCTGAATTTTACGCAGTGGTTCTTGTAAATCGTGCGAGGCAATAAACGCGAACTGATTCAAATTTTCGTTAGCAACCTCCAATCGCCGATTTTGTTCTTCCAGGCTCCGGGACACTCTGTTGCGATCGGATACGTCCGACAAAACAACCATTCGGACACCCTGTAGTGAGCCAAAGGCTTTTATGCTGGCGTTTAACTCTACGTCTAATGCAGTCCCGTCATCCAGTGTGAATGTAAAGGGCTGGCGTTTGGATTCACCTTTGGTCAACGCGTTTTTTAATGCTTCGGGATTATCCACTTTAAACATTTCATGACAGTTCTTTCCAGGTAATGTGGTGCGTTTAAAGTTGAACTTCGCGCATATTCTGTTACTTGCTGAAATAATAAGTCCGTCAGGATCACACAACAGCATCATGGCAGGCACAGCTTGAAATAAACTCTGATAGTACTCATTTTGTCTTGCCATGAATTCCATCTGTTCTTCGTTTTCCAGAAGAAATCCAATCCAGCTGCCGATAAACAAACATAAGTTTTCATCCTGAGCGCTGAACTGCTTGCCACGCGCGTCAGCTGATGAGAAATTCACTGTGCCATAGGGACCGTTGGATGCATGCACAGCAGCACCTATATAACTTTCCATACGCGAGGCTTTATGACATGCCAGGCCCGCATATTTACTAGCACTAATGTTATCAACTGCTAAAGACGATTCCGTCTCAACAAACTGTCCGCAGATCGTTTCAGCTACTCGCAGAGTAGAGCCCGCTGTTAGCACTATTTTTTTACGGGTTTTTAGATACTTTACTTCATATTTATCGCCAACAATCATGCTGGTCAATGCGGTATCGAGCCTAAAATATTCAAGCCCTACATCCAGCAGATGCTCAATCTTTTGTTTTGTATCCAAGGTTTCGTCCGAGAATGCTGTGAACAAATTATCCAACGATGTTCGGTAGTGCAGCTCCTCAGTTACATCATAACCATTGGATTGATATTCATCGACTACGCGACCATCTCTGGATACCGCTCGTGTAAAGACGCGTATTGCTCGCGCCTCGCCATCAACATCCGTTGATGTCCACGTTACTGTGTCAGCACTATTGGGTGTCATTTTCCCAATGACATTTCGGAACTCTTTTTGCTCTTTCGCACTGCGAAGATCCACAATATTTTTTCCAACAAGTCGTTCAGGCTTACTATTCCATCTGTCTGCAAAAGCGTCATTACAGAACAATATTTTTTCGGTTTTGGCATCCCAACGAACGAAAAAACTGTCCGTATTTTCAATCAAGTCTCTATACTGGACATTCAACTCGGCGAGTTTGCCTCGCACCTGCTCCACATCTGTTATGTCAATGACCGTTATCAACACACCGCTAGGCTGATCTGACTCAGGTCTGTACGGCATGATTCTGAGTAAGTAGACATTGTCGTCAACGACAACTTGAGTCTCATGGGTATCGCGTGAATCATTCGCACTTTGAATAAACTTGGGTATATCCTGAGCGCTGGCTCTGATCGTTATATGCTCTATCGGTCTGCCAACATCCTGTGGCAAAATATTGAAGACGCTGCGAGCATTGTTGGTATAGCGGCGTAAATTTAGCTTGGCGTCAAGATGTATTGTTCCAATTTTCGAAGATTGGAGCAGCACATCGATATCGGTTTCTCTTTCGGTCAGCTCTTCATTCTTGCGTTGATGCTCAGCACTAACAGTGTAAAGTTCCTCATTCACTGAGTGCAGCTCTTCGTTTGTGCTTTGCAATTCCTCGTTGGTTGACATCAATTCTTCGTTGGTACTTTGAAGCTCCTCATTGCTGGTCTCTAGCTCTTCAATCGTCGATTGCAGGCTTTCCTCGGAGGACTGCAGACTATGCTCGAGAACCGATATGCGCTGCTGCAACACTTCCGATGAATCTATGGCGACCAAATCTTCCTTACTCAGGGTAACAACGGTTCCAGAATCACCCTCTACGGTTTTGGCTTTCTCGATAGACAATAACTGAAACCTGAGAGCCTCTCCGGGCAGCTCCATTGGCACCAAAGAGACTTCGTAGGTCGTAGCCATGGACTCACTCTCTTTAACATAAGCTGCCCGCCTGAAACCGGAAAAATCGTTATGTCTGCCGTGATCCAGGGCGGCGGTAACGATGACTTTTAGTTCTGGCCGTATTAAATCCACGATACGTTTGCTAAAAGAACCCGATTGCAAAGGAATAAGCTCGCCTGCATTACCAAAAATGTGCACCACAACGCCATCGTCAGAGAGCAAAAAACCCGGCGGTGCATACCTTGAGACAATTTCCTCAAGTGCAGCCTTATGCGCCCTTTTAAACGGAATAGCGTCATCAGCATAGGTAGTGCTCTGGCTTTTAGCTAAGCGCGGCGTGGGGTGCGCAACGCGAGCGACACCGGTCGGCAGATCGGTTCGGTGGAAAATTGACTCTGATTCGAGTAATTTAACATCGCGTCTTTTTTTGAAAATGCGCCACTTTTCATTTATTGCATCGAACTCATGGGAAATTGCCCCTATATGTTCACTGGGGCCAAGAAACAAAAAACCATCCTTGCGCAACGAAAAATGCAATAAGTTCATGACCTTCTGTTGCGCATCTTCTTTTAAATAGATCAATAAATTGCGGCAACTGATTAAATCTATGCGCGTAAAAGGCGGATCTCGGGTGACATCGTGCGTACTAAAAAAAACCATGTTACGCAAGTTGGGTTTTATCTGAGCCTGGCCGTCAGCGCAATCGAAATAACGCTCAATAATGTCGCTCGGCATGTTTCTTAACGCATCTTCGGTATAAATCCCAGAGCTAGCCTGACTCATTGAGCGAACATGAATGTCGGTAGCCATGATTTTCAAATGAAAAATAGTGCCCATTGTTCGGGCTTGTTCTTGCAACATGATTGCGATTGAATAAGCCTCTTCACCACTGGCACACCCTGGCACCCAAACTCGCAAACTATCCCCATCTTTCAGATCTTCTGTTAAAGGGGTAATTACATTTCTCTGCAATTCAGCGAATGCCTCCTGATCTCGGAAAAACTCGGTTACTTCAATGAGTAAATCAGCATAGAGCTCCTGCAACTCGAAATTATCCGTCGCCAAAACATCGCGATAATCGTTGATGTCAGACAATCCGCGCATATTGGCTCGACGCTGAATGCGTCGATGAATGGTCGCTTCTTTGTATTGCAGAAAATCGGTGCCGTGACTGTGCTTTAGCATGGATAACACATCCGACAACGGATCATCCATGGGTGCACGCTCGCCAGCATCAAGACCAGTCAATGATTCGTTTTTTAACAACCGCTGAACAGATTCAGCCAGAACATGCGGTGCCGCAACGAGCGTCGAATAGCCTTCGGCAAGAACTGAGCGGGGCATACCATCGAAGCGAGTGGTAGTAGGATCTTGAACCAGGACTTTTCCGCCGACACTTTCAATTTTCTTGCTTCCACGTGTGCCATCTGAGCCTGTTCCCGACAAAATCAAGCCCAAAGCACTGGAGCCACGGTCTTCGGCTAATGAATCGAAGAAAATATCAATAGGCAAGTAGACTGAATCTGTGTCGGAAATTCGTTCTACTTTTAATGTATTGCCAGATAAGGTCATCACGGACCTTGGTGGGTTTAGATAGATCGAACTGGGCTCAACCACCATTCCATCGGTGATCCGATAGATGGGCATGGTTGAATGCCTGGCAAGCAACTCATCCATGAGACTGCGAAAATCGGGTGAAAGATGCTGAATAATGACAAAAGCACAACCTGAATCGACAGGCATTGCATCGAAAAACTGCTCTATCGGTTCTAAACCACCGGCTGATGCGCCAATGGCAGCAACCGGTACTGGCTTGACCAAAGGTTTAGAGCGGGTACGCTGGGTCGAGGAGAAGCCCTTTCCCAATCCATTTTTACGATTGGCTTCATCATCGGATTGACCGCGATTATTGGTTTGCTTATTGACCGGGTTGTCGGTCGGGTCAGGACAATCAGTTTCCGGTTCCACTTTTTCAGGCGAACCCGGGTCAGGTGAAACCGGTTCCGGTGACCCCGTGGCTGCAGGTGAACCCGATGCGACAGCGGGTTGCGCAGTTGCGTTTTTAGCCGTTTTTTTGGCTTTTTTTCTAGTATTTACCATTAATTATGCACCGCGGTTTAGCTGATCGTTTAAACGGTCTATTTGCATTCACACAACTGATGTAAAGAACACACAACAAACACCATTTGGTAGCAAACATATTTTAGGTCGTACCATCACCCATTGTATTTCGAGTTGGGCTTCGAAATTTTCTCTCTCCGACAAGGTCACTGACCAGCGTGTCACTTACAAAGCTTGCATCTGGCGTTTGGCAGATAATGACAATACCAAATTCATCCGGAATGACGTTTGTGATCTTTCATTACAACGGTAGCCAGGGATTCGAACATTTCATCGACATTCGAATCAGTTTTAGCGCTGGTTTCGATCACAGAGCTTGCGCTTTTTTCGAGTGCTTCCAAATCACTGTCATCTGTTATCCAGCTTTCTTTTAGATCCGATTTATTTTTGACCAGGACAAAGGGTAAATTCCCGACAACCTCACGCACTCGACTATTCAAAATCTCAGCATTGGTAATAGTATTTGGTCTGGTCGGATCCACTACCAACAAATATCCTGCCATTCCTCGAAAGTAGGCTGGCATGACTGATTGGTGGCTGTCTTCTCCATAAACATCCCACACCACTAACGTTACATTTTTTCCAGATACCGATAACGTTTTTTTATCAATTTTTACCCCAATAGTAGTTATGTATTCTTCAGAAAAAATACTCTCGACGTAGCGCCGAACCAAGCTTGTCTTGCCAACAGCGAAATAACCCAGCATGCATATTTTTTTCTGCACCACAACATCGTACTCCCTTTGCAGCTATTGACTTGAATAGGCAAGACTTTTTCCATCAATCAGGCGCTCGTTTTTAGCTAAATGCTTGCGACCATGTTCAAGTGTACCTAACCCCCCCCGTTCTTTAGGGAGTCGTCTCGGACAGGAAAAGTAACGCACCATACGGCAAAGGCGCTTGTTCGGAGGCTTTTCGCAAACCGAACCCCTGATCGGTGAAATCAATGCTGTATTTCATCGAGCATAGCGAATTCAGGGAACATAGCGAATTCAGAGAACATTTACGATGCGTTTGCTTGAGTCGTTAATGCATTAAGTTACGCCAAATGCAAGACACAGTGTGTCACAATTTAGCGCACCAACCTTTGCGCCTACCGACAAAAAGTACATGCAATACAACATTCTACACAGGTGCAAGCCATATTCCATTTAGTAAAAGTGATGTTTCGAACTGTCACAAAGTCATGTCATATTGTAAATGCTGTGAATTCTACTTGCCTCAACTTAAAGAAATACAGCGCTCAACCGTTCACTATTCTACTCACGTAAGATAATTTATAGAATAGTTAGTCGTACAAATAAAATCGAACCTTGTAAAAAGGCGCAGGAGAAAGACATGAGAAACTATTTAAAAAGAATAACGCAACCATTGATACTGCCATCGAATGACAAAATCCACGCAGACGTGCTCAGCATCCAGGAACATCCTATTGCAGTGTTTCCTACGAAAATCAGTGGCTTAACTCTCGTTAGTGCACCAGTCGATTTTGTCTGCAACTCATTTCATTAGCCGCTTGACACTTTTTAAATTCATGTCGCAACCATCCAGGAGAAATGACATGGGCAACAGAACGAAAACCAGCATTATTAGTTACTACGACGACGAACTAGATCACGCTATGGCGGAGGCTATGGAACAGTTTGCGCAATGCAACATAAGATTCCGATCACCCAACCGAAATACCGGTCCAACGCACCAGCAAAAACACTTCAAGCCAGAACGAGAGTCCTGAGTACGACAAAAACAACAGCTATTCACTTTTAGTTAAGTGAATAGCTTTTTTTTCGGATATTTAAAATTCAGGGCGATAGTAGTCGGTTGTAACATTAGGATGTAACAGACGAGTCCAGGAATACGCCATTGAGCACTAATACACGATGCTCATTTGGAGTGATCTTATTTTGCTCTAACAAGATATCCAACTTTCGTATGCTAGGGGGGATTTTTGATGCTATGAATTCATTACTAAGCTGCACATACTTTAGCATCGGAATGATACGCCGTTTCAATCTGTACATCAGACCACCAAAAACCACAACATCGCAAACTAACTGTTATGCACAACCATTTTGGACACAATGCTGGCTGGATTAATCTCATAATTGCCGCTGACTAGCTGGGCTTTAATTCGAGCGACTTTCTCAGCGTCAAACTTTCGATTGCCGTGTTCTTTGGTCTGCTGTAATGAAGAAGATTCAGCAAATTTATTAGCACTGTTTAATTCAATGGTTTCATTTATATTTTTTTCGACGCTCATATGTGTACTCTGTGCCGTCCTTACAGCAGGCCTTACGCCTTGTTGTCGGACTGTGCTTTATTATTATTGTGTGTCAGATGATTGAACAGCTGTTCCAGAGCAAAATCGGTTCGGCAAGACAATTCAAACCTTGATCTTGTCAAATCATCCAGATGACAAAACCGGAATCGGCGGGTACTTAAAAAGTTGTAACGTGAGTTTACAGTCCAGGCTAGCGCTTCACAACACGAGGCGCAACTGGATTCGGTTTGTGCGCGGTATCTCGATATGCATGAGCATGAGCACCAGCACCGCGACGCTGCATGGTCGCGGTTTAGGGAAGCTAGCTGGGGTCGTACTCAGCGTTGACCAGCCGCATTCCATGACGATACACAGGCTCCAGGCGCCAACCGTCGAGACCGCGAAGCCCCATCTTCCGCTTCAACCTTTGCAAATCACTTTCTAACTGCCGGGGAGCGTCACGGTCAAGTTTACCCGGCCTTTTTGCGAGCAATTGGTCATAGGAAACTACCTTGCCAAAATGACGAAAAAGTGTAGAGGCGAGCACATACTCATCGTTGGATAAGTCCACTAGGTCGCCCTTGAGGGTAATACGCTGCTGGATGGCGTTAACCTGGAATGGCGGATAGTTCTCTATGGTTGATTGATGCGCTACCGGTCGCAGCAAACGATGAATATGATTCAGTAATTTTTTGCTGTTCAGCGGTTTCTCTAAAAAATCATCGGCGCCACAGCTCAACGCCTGTTGCCCAAACGCGTTTGCGGACATCATTAGAACAGGTGTCTGGTCAGAACGTTCCAGGCGGATATGATGTAACAGCGCCAGCCCGGATTCCTCACCCCGAATCTCAACATCGAGCATGACTGCATCAAAATCCATTGTGTCGAGGGCTTCTTTCAGCGCAGCAGGCTCAACATAAACAATGCAATTTATGCCCTGGGGCTTTAGCCACCGAACCACAGCCTCGCTCTGCTCCTGATCATCTTCCAAATAAGCTATTGTCACTGAGTCACGCATAGGTCTGATTCCTTGTCATGGTAGGTTCAAGCTTTGGCAATGAACCTCAAACGCTGGTTATCGTTGACTTATCCGTGTTATTGGCCGGACTTGGTGCAACCCTGATTTTCGTTACTGGCTATGCTCGTATCTTAATATTGGCAGGCAGCCCCAGATCTCAGGCTGTACAGCTATTAAGCAACGGCTAAAGACGTGATCGGCGTCAGTGGCCGTTCCTGAAAACCTTGTAACAATGGATTGCATTTGGACTTCCACTTCGAACTCAGGGAAGCCGTGTATAGACGTTTCGTTCTGATATTCAGCTATCACTACGGATAAATGAATAGCCATGCTTTGCTTTTCTAAAGAATAATTCCCCATCATCAAACGCGTACTGCGCCTCATTAAATAATCGGTTAAATTCTTCGTCTGTCAGCATCTCTTCACTAGTACTCATGTATATCTCCTGGGGAAAGTTCTTTTTTAGTGCGATTCAATGGGAATCGTTGACAGGTTAACGAAGACACACGCTTCACAGCACCAGGGGAGCCATACCACAGAGCATCACTTTCTTCATAAACACCTCGTACAGCACCGGGTTCCATTGTGCCTCGACCACCAAACCAGGCTCTGATTTGCTCAAAAAGCTAGGTTGACCCAACACTCGGGTAATAAACATGCACATTTGACAGATTTGAAGAGGGGAACAATGCAGAGTGTGATTCACACAGTTTCTTATTATCAATATGCCAATGGTCCGGCAAATTGAATTCCTGGATATTGCTTACTTCGTTCTTCATATTCTTCTTCATCCTTTCTTGCTTTATAATTATTGTTATGGTCAGTTGCTGAATGCTAAAGTGCGGTGCTAACCCCTGTTTTTTTTGATTTGCGGTTCGATATTATCGCTATCTGACTCTATGTTCAGGCGAATCGTATTCCAATAAATCAATGAAAACAAATAGGCCGGTTCATTCTTGGACTGCGTCTCTGGGCTTGGTTTTTTTTGCATCTATGCTACTCATTTTGTAGTGTAAATTTCCCGCGACCACTAAAAGTCGGCTCACAAATACGCCTGTGATTGTGCATACATCAACGCAGGCCTTGTTGAGGTATCGACGAACACAAAATCCATATTTACATCGATCCTCTCAACTTATGTCCGTATTTACACTGCGTAACACGCACGAAACAATGTGATACAAGTTGGGCGGTATTCAGGAGAAATTCTGTTAATCGGGAATGCGATTTAAGTGAAACCAATATTGACAAATATTTTTCTGCTAACTGCTGCATACCCTCAACACTGACTGGCTTGGCAACAAACGAATTCGCACCCGGCTGATAAGCCCGTTGAATAACGGAATTTGCCAAAGAGGTGGTAAACATAACCACTGACATATATTGAAACCGAATATCAGCTCTGAGCTTTTGCAGAATTTTGAGCCCATCAGTCTTTGGCATATTAATATCCAGCAATATGACATCAGGCAAAGAAGATGCGGCTAAATGCTCAAATTGCCCCTTGCAATACAAGCAGTCAAACAATGCACAATCGTTTTTAACGCTGTTGAATACCAGGTCGCTACAAGTTGTGCAAAAAGCACGACGCGTTAAATAAATATCTTCATCATCGTCATCGACTATGAGAAGTACCGGGCGTTTTTCATGGCTGAGTATCATGTTTCGCTAATTTATCAGCGCCACTTTGCACAACCCCCAACCTATGAGCTGTAGACATTTCTTACGAATGCGGTACCTTCACGAAGATTTATCGCGGGAGATTTACCGGAAGGGGTATTACCAAATTGTGGCTGATATTTTTATAGTTAGTGCCCATCCAGAAACAGATGAAACACTGAATCCATTGAAAATATAATGCGGTAGATGTAAAAAATCCTCTTGATTTTGTTATTTTTAGAGCGCGAACAAAAAAGAAACAACCAAGAGGATTTAACGATGCGAGAGACCCGTACCGTCCAACTCAGCATATTCGATTCTAAGTCAAAACACGAGCATGGTTTGATGCTCGATCAGCTATCCAGAGTACTCGATACACATAGCCAGTTACTTGATCTATTGAGTGTTGATCTGATCGATAATTCTCGCAAGCAAACCGGCTGCGGGCTCAGTGTTGAAAGTGTTTTCCGGTGCCTGCTATTGAAGCAAATGCTTAATATCAGCTATGAGAGATTGTCGTTTTATCTGTCGGATTCAGCCACCTATCGAACCTTTGCCAGGTTGGCCATGAATCAGTATCTGAGTCGCGCCGGGTTGCAGTCGGTCATTCGAAAAATCCGTCCTGAAACACTACAACAGATTAACGAGTTGCTGTGCGCGCAATGGCATGATCAGGGTAACATTGATAGCACGCAAGTGCGCATCGACTCCACGGTTGTTGATGCAAACATAGCGGCGCCGAGCGACAGCAAATTACTGGATGACTCAACACGAGTGCTGAGCCGAAACTTGGCAACGTGTCAACGGCACACCGGATTAAAATTGCGAATTACTGACCAAAGGCGTAAATCAAGGCACTTGGCGTTCGCTATTTTTTACGCTAAAAGAGCAGAAAAACAAGTACTTTATCCAGTAAACTCTGTACTCTTAGCCAAGCAAAGTGCTGACAATATCAGTTTAAGGGAAATACCGGGCAGCGTAGTTAAATCTAACTTTGTATACTAAGCACCATCGCATTTAGAAGAGCCTCTAACTGAGTGGAAACTTAGAAAGTTAAATTTCTCAACAGTGTCTGCCAGCTTATCGGTTTAATAAATTGTCTAACGCGCCATTTGTACGAATATACAGAACTGATTTTCAAAAACATCTGCACAATCACTATTAAATTGGATTTCAATCAGGACTAGCAGTAAGCAGGATTTTCTGTACAACTTGATAGATATACCAAAGTTACGAGCCTGTAGCTCGTCTGTGTTCATAAATTGATTCTGGTAAAGGCATGGAAAATTGAACAAAAAAAAGCTGCTAATTATTTCTCACGCCCCCACTGAAAACACAAAAAAAATGCTTGAAGCCGTAATCGATGGTGCAACTCATAAAGACATTTTAAACATAAATGTTCAGCACTTAGCTCCTTTAGATACGGACGCCGAAGATATAAAATCAGCGCAAGCAGTTATTATCGGCACAACTGAGAACCTTGGGTATATGTCTGGATTAGTCAAGGACGTCTTCGATAGGTGCTACAACGAATGCTTAGAGAGCACCCAAGGACTACCCTTCACCTTTTACGTTCGCGCAGGCCTTGATGGCACAGGGACAAAACGTGCAATAGAGAGCATCACGACAGGATTACGCTGGCGCTTGGTTCAGGAACCTTTAATTTGTACGGGAACGTTCTCTGAAGAATTTATTACGCAGTGCGAAGATCTTGGCTCGACTATGGCTGCCAGTTTAGAAGCCGGAATTATCTAAAGTATGAGGTGAGCCAATTTCCAGGCCGATTACCTTGGGCGATTACTCTCACCGTTTACTTAAGTCGTATATTCAAGCCATTAACTTGGCTGATTAACTTGGCTGATTAACTTGGCTGATTAGCTAAGCCGGTTGCAAGTTAGCGTAGGCGACCACCAGCCATTTATTTCCGGCATCCTCAAAATTGACCTGAACTCGCGCTTGTTGCCCGCGACCTTCCTGGTCGAGCACAACTCCCATACCAAACTTTCCGTGTTTTACCATTTGACCTATTTGAATACCAGTGTCGCTTTCTTCCTGAAATCGCGGTGACTGTGAAGCGTTATATACGGGCATGCTTACGCTCATTCGAGGTCGAATTTCGTCGAGCAGGTTAGACGGTAGTTCACCAACAAATTTACTTGGCGGATTGTATTGGTCACGACCGTAAAGCCGACGCTGCTCGGCCATGGTCAGGTATAGCTTTTTCTCGGCACGCGTTATCCCAACATAACAAAGACGACGCTCCTCTTCGAGTTTTGCCGGGTCTTCCATTGAGCGCTGATGAGGAAACAAGCCTTGCTCCATACCAGCCAGGTACACAACCTGAAACTCTAAACCTTTAGCTGAGTGCAAAGTCATTAACTGTACTGCATCTTCCTCAGCATCAGCTTGTCCATCGCCAGACTCAAGAGCGGCATGCGCAAGAAACTCGTCCAGCACGTTAACTTCCGGGTCATCGGTTTGGCTAAAAGCAAAGGTACGTGCAGCGTTACTGAGTTCTTCGACGTTTTCCACCCTGCTTTGACCGCGCTCTGATTGATCTTTTTTAAAGTGATCGAGTAAACCTGATACTTCGCTAACGGTCTCTACCTGTTGGTTGAGTGATTGATCGACGATGGTTTCGCTCATGGTTTCTATCATGTTGACAAACTTATTGACCGCTGTTGCGGCTCGCGGTGTGAACCCTTTGTTCTTTACCAGGCTCTGCGATGCTTCCCACATGGAACAATTGGCATCACGGGCATAAACACGAATTTGTGCAACTGTTTTATCACCGATGCCACGCGCTGGTTGATTAATAACACGCTCGAACGACACGTCATCCAAATGATGAGAAACCAGTCTCATGTAAGCTAGTGTGTCTTTTATTTCAGCACGCTCAAAATACCTGAGACCACCGTAAACCCGGTACTTTACACCTGCGGCAACCAGGTATTCTTCTATCACGCGCGACTGTGCATTAGAGCGATACAACACAGCGCAGTCTTTGCGGCGACCACCTTTGTCACTGATGTAGTCAAGAATGGATTCGACGATAAATCGAGCTTCGTCAGTTTCGTTGTAGGCATTATACAAAGTGATGAGTTCACCTTCTTCATCGGCTGTCCATAAATTTTTGCCCAAACGACCACCGTTACAATCAATAAGCGCATTAGCCGCTGCCAGAATATTCCCGCTTGATCGATAGTTTTGTTCGAGGCGTACAACCGACGCATCGGGAAAGTCTTTATTAAAATTTAGAATGTTCTCTACACGAGCACCGCGCCAGGCGTAAATTGACTGATCATCATCACCAACCGCAAACACGCTACCGGTTTCTCCTGCCATTAATTTTATCCAGGCGTATTGAATAGCATTGGTATCTTGAAACTCATCGATTAATAAGTGTTTATATCGTTGCCTGAAGTGGGTTAACAAAGCTTCATTATCCCGCAGGGTTTCCAAAGCCCTTAACAACAATTCTGCAAAATCAACAGCTCCAGCTCGTTCGCAGGCGTTTTCATACGCGGTGTAAACACGAACATACTGTTGGGTGGTGGGATCTTGCTGGTCATCAACATGTTGCGGTCTTCTACCCTCATCTTTATGCCCGTTAATAAACCACTGCACCTGCTTTGGAGGGTAATGCGCTTCGTCTAATTCGAGGCTTCTGAGCGTTCTTTTAACCAGACGCAACTGATCGTCAGAATCAAGAATTTGAAAAGCCTGAGGTAGACCTGCCTCTTTCCAGTGCTGGCGAAGGAATCGATGCGAAATACCATGAAAAGTGCCCAGCCACATTGAAGCGACGTTCATACCCAACAGGTGCTCAACCCGGTGTCGCATTTCACGTGCGGCTTTGTTAGTAAAGGTCACGGCCATAATGCCAAAGGGTGAAACCCCTTCAACACGATTTAGCCATGCTATCCGGTTAGTTAATACGCGCGTTTTACCGCTACCTGCGCCAGCCAGGACTAGTATGTGTCCCAATGGGGCCGTAACAGCCTCACGCTGAGCCGAATTTAAGGAATCGATTAGGTCTGAGACATCCATGACTCATGGTATCAACGCAGCTCAATTCGCGCAGCATTCCACACATAATTATTCGCTCGTGCGCCGTCTTGCTTGTGTGCGCCGTCTTGCTCGTGCGCGCCGTCATGCTTGTGCGCGCCGCCAGACGCGCAAACAAAATAGCTAATGGATTGTTCCTGGAGCAGAAGGGTTACCGATAAACTTAGACAATACCGGACTACTTACTCAAGTCATGCACTCAGATAGCACCAGACTGAGCTATCTGATGCGTGCGATCTTTAAACTGCAAGGGTGCAGGTTTATTCTGCGGGTTTCCACAAACCTTGAAACGCTTCCAAGTCTTTATCTTCAATACGACCTTTCGCATACAAGGCGTTCAGCGCATCTTCGTCCAGTGCCTGTTCAGCACCCTTTTCATCAACGTATTGCCAGGCACCGTAAATGCCCATCAAAAACAAGGTCTCCAATATATCCCCAATGCGCACTGCATGTTCGTTTGCGTACCCACGCAAATTCTGCATGGTCAGCGCTTCCTGCTTACGCTCGAATTCGCCATACAACATACTGGATATACCTTCGTCCCACAACGGTTCTGCTAGCTGGTCTTGCATTTGACTCTACCAAATATGGATATCAGCATTGCAGATGCAAAGTCGCTGCCAGAGCGGCCAATAATCCCCATATCAGTGACATTATTGGCCAACTATCATCGAATTGGCGTCAAATGGTGGCCAAATACGGCGCTTAACTGTGGTGACGCGTGGGTTTACATAGAATGGCGCAGCTCCTCAAAGGAGACCATCACGGTCGATCGATAAGCGGGTCGTTGGCTCAAATGCTCATAGTAGCGCCGCAGGTTGTTCAATTGGGCGCGTTCAAGGTCAATCTCGTAGTAGCGATACAGCACATGACCCAGCTGTATATCGGCCAGCGTCAGTTGCTCTGATGTGAGGTAGCTAGTGTGGGCCAGACGCTCATCGGCAATACTCAAATATTTCTCCAGCGTCTTTAGCGCATCAGCAATTTGATCAGGTTGACGCTTGGATACTGGCATTCTCACGAGCGGCCAAAACAAAGGGCCAGTGAAATTCAACGCCACATTAATTTTTGACCACTCTGCCCACATGTCAATTTGAGCACGAGCGCAGGGTTCACTTGGCCAAAAATGCTCATTGCCATAGCGACTACCTAAATACCTGAGAATCGCACCTGATTCAAATAATGGGTGCTTATCTGTGTCTTGTATGGTTGGCACAGTGCCATTAGGATTCATTTGCAAATATTCATCTGTATCCACTAAGCCATACGTGAATCCAGCGTCAATTTGCTCATGTTGAATATCGAGTTCATGCAAACACCAGCGCACCGCCTGCACATTTGACGAAGAAACCCTTCCCCATAGTTTTAGCAACTTAATCTCCTTGGCATCATGATAATAAAGGGGACGGAGGGATTTAAATTTGTCCACACGCATAGCGTGTGGACAAATTTAAATCCCTCCGTCCCCTTTATTCTGTTTGTTTTGGGTGAGGGTGTGGGTAGTTATCTCGGGTGGACAGAAAAAACGCGCGTTCACTACCGAAACACCTGATCCAACAGAAGTATAACCACTCATACCGTTGTAATGCCATTGGCCGCTATTCAGATAACGCGGCAGGTTTTTACTCACCATAATGGGAATTGAACCTGGCAGGCAGATCTGGCCACCGTGAGTGTGACCGCAAAGGTATGCTGAAAAATTCGCTAAAGAGCCTTTGTGATACAGATCGGGTGAGTGGGCCAGCAGGATGGACGTTGATTGAGGCTTTAAGGGTCGTTCACGAAAAGCAAAATCTATATCATCGAATTTATAGTAACTGGGGTCATCCACTCCAACAAAAGTAATTTCACTGCCATCTCTGTTTACAACATAAGACTCGTTCAGCAACACGGTTATTCCCATCAATTCCATAGCCGGTACCATTTGAATAGAATCGTGATTGCCCAATATAGCCACGATATCGCATGATATTTTTTCGCGTATTTTTGCTAGCCCTGCAATCGCATCGTTCCAAGGCCCAAAACTACGATATCGGTAGTCGCCGGTTAAAACGCATAAATCACAATCACTGTTTTGGATAGACTTGAACAGCGCGGTTGAACGGTCATTTAGCCCGTTAAAATGAGGATCGCTGATTTGCAGAATGCGAAAGCCTTCAAAGTTACCCGGTAAATGTGCAACATATATGGTGTTGTTTTGCGAATGGATGTCAGCAGCATGTTTTGCACCCATGCCCTTGAGGCCAGAATATTTTAAAGCAGATTGAATTAAATGGCGTGGAACAAACAAACGCCTGATGCCACTTGCTTCCTGCTTAGTTAGCAGAACATCTTTCGCATGTTCTTTTTGCAGACGAGATTCAACGAAGCCGTTGGGAAATCTTTTTTGATTGGTGAACTTCCATTGATCAAAAGCGATGTTCACAATGAGCTAATACTTAAATGAGCTACCCAGCTCGACAGATCTTGCTTGCGCTGTCGAGCCGGGTAAGCGTCACTAACAGATTTTATGTGACTATGTAAGTAGTAACTATGTAAGTAGTAACTATGTAAGTAGTCACATAATAAGTAATCACATACTTTAAAGGTCACAAAGCTGCAAATCAGTAAAAGTAATGCCATTTGCAGGGCTAAAAGACATAGATAGTGGCTCAATCAATACTGTCACACCGCGCCCATTGAGCGTAATCGAAAACTCATCTCCAGCCAGATCAATGAAATTATTTCCGCCGGTTGAAGTGATAGGAGTAGCAACCACCACTTCGGAACAATTCAGGTCGAAGTCAGCAAACATAAGAATAAACGACAACTGTCCGTCAGCAAGTTGACCAATATCCAGATAACCAAATCCCGGGGGCGCAGCCAGGGCAGGATCAGCATCGTTAATCAGGTCAAGTGAATCCATCTGATAAAAACCGATCAGCGATGAGCCGTCGAATGTACCACCGGTGTCTGAACCGCCAGTAACGGTACCAGTACCACCTGTACCGGTACTAGTACCAGTGCCACCTGTAATGGTGCCAGTACCTATGCCACCTGTTCCGGTTCCGCTACCGGTGCCTGTACCACCTGTAACGGTGCCAGTGCCTGTACCACCTGTAATGGTGCCAGTACCTGTGCCACCTGTAATTGTGCCAGTAGCCGTCGTTTCGTTAGGAATGACGTTACCGCCGCCACTATCACCACTTGAAGAGCAACTCGCCAGTAAGACGACAGAAGCCACGCAAGCCAAAATCGTCATACTGGTTTCTTTATTTAAAAAATTTTTTCTTATCATAATTAAATCCCTCCCGAGAAATTATGTTTACCATCAAATTATCTTGTTACGCATCAACTACAACGTATCGATCCAACAAAATACTACCTACGTCGATAACCCCGTCTTTCATCATGCACAAGGACGGATGGTGTTCTTTCGATACAGTGATCAACGTTCTTAACAGGGCTGAAACAGCAGGGAATTGCATGCAGAATATCCTTGTTCATAACAGTCCCCTGCTTACCCTTTAATTAAATGACTAACAATATAAAATGCCAGTTAAGGGGTTGCCGAGGGAACAACACTGTCAATAAAGCCTTCTTTAGGTTGATCAAATTTGTTCGCATGAGCCTCAGTTGCAGGTCGAAAGTGTGCATCCAGCCACCTAATACCCCGTCCAACTTCTACCATATAAGCGGATACGGAGCATAGAAACACTGTTTTCCTATACAAATGGCTAGTCAGTTGCAGCCACCTGTTAGTGATGCAGTACCGATTTAGACTATGCAATTATTAAAAGAACATCCTCTTGAATTTAAAAACGCACAGGCAATTTGTTTTTGACAAGTGATAAGCTAAAAAAAGATCTAATTAAATCGTTGGAGCTGTAATTAGCCCCAAAAGTGGTTGGCCTTAAGAACGGCCAAATACACCTCGAAGCAGTAAAACTATACCCAATAAACCCACCACCCAACTCCACCAGGGCACACCGATACCTTGCGCTACATGAGCGCTACTAAACAATGACACTGCCACAGTCAGCACACCACCTGCTATGGCGTAACGCAACAATTTGGATTCGGGCGAAGGCTGTGTTGACCGCGCTTGCGGAAAACTACTTTTACTGATGGCAGCTGTTTTTTGACTTTGCATATAGTCATGCACCAGCATAGGCATGTATGGCATGGCGTCCAGCACCATGGGAGCTTGCTCTATAAAGCGTTGAACAATAGCCTGAGGACCGCGTTTCTCTTTGACCCACTCTTCGAGATAAGGCTTACCTGTGGCCCACAAATCAAGCTCAGGATAAAGCTGACGCCCAAGGCCCTCAATGTTCAGTAAGGTCTTTTGCAATAGCACCAGTTGTGGCTGTACTTCCATTTCAAAACGACGTGCTGTTTGAAACAACTGAAGAAGGACTTGACCAAACGAAATCTCTGCTAAAGGCTTCTCAAAAATTGGTCCACAAACAGAGCGGATGGCCGCTTCAAAGTCGCTAACGCGCGTGTCTGCAGGAACCCAACCCGAATCAACATGTAGCTGAGCCACGCGCCGAAAGTCGGACCGAAAAAATGCCAGCATGTTTTCGCCCAGGTAAGTTAAATCCTCGTCAGATAATGTACCCACTATGCCGAAGTCGACAGACAAGAATTTTGGATAAGCTGGATTTTCAGCTGACACAAATATATTGCCGGGGTGCATGTCGGCATGGAAAAAATTATGCGTAAACAACTGGGTATAAAATATCTCTACCGCGTGCTCGGCCAATTTTTGCATATCCATATTGATAGCACGCATGGCTTCCACGTCACGTATAGGAATACCATGGATACGTTCCATAACCAGCACATTAGTTTTGGTAAAGTCCCAATAGATTTGCGGTACATACAGTAAATCCGAGTCTTTAAAGTTATTTCTGAATACCGCACCGTTTGAGGCTTCATTAATCAGATTTAATTCGTTATGTATTGTGTGATCGTATTCAACGACGACATCTCGCGGCCGCAAACGTTTTGCATCTGGCAAAGCCACTGCTGCCATGTCAGCCAATGTGTACATTAAAGCCACATCCCGATCTATCAGTTTTTCGATACCTGGACGCAGCACTTTGACCACGACTGATGAGCCATCTTTTAATATAGCGCCATGCACCTGGGCCACCGATGCAGACGCCATAGGGCTGGATTCAAATTCTGCAAAGAGGCTTTCAACAGAATCACCTAACGCTGTTTCAATAGTGTGTCTGGCTAACTCATCAGAAAATGGTGGTACCTTATCCTGTAACAGGGCCAGTTCGTCTCCTATGTCATCGGGAAGCAGGTCGCGTCGCGTGGATAACATTTGGCCAAGCTTGACAAAAACCGGACCTAGTTCTTCCAAAGCGAGCCTTATACGTTCTCCACGGGGAAGCTGCCGAGTATCAGTATTAAGCCAGCGGGTTGGAGATAAAATAAATACGTGGCGCAAATAATCTACACGTGTGTCTTTGAGAAACAATTCATCAAGGCCATACTTGACCATGACACGCTCAATCGTTAAAAGCCTCGACAGGCGAGTAATCATGTTCGCGTAATCACTTTAAAGAGCTGTTTTTTTCAATGACGTCAAAACGGGCTATTAGTCGATCGGTTTGTTCGCGCACGTTATCAACCTCTGCTCCAAAGCGATTAATTTCACTGTTGGGGGCTAGGAATTGCGCTTCCTCTTGAAGGTATTCACTGGTATTACGCTTCATGCTATTAGAAGTATCTGTAAACCATGCACTAAAGCTATTGCCGATACGACCCAACTGGCGGGCCAGGGCATCACCAGTGATGGGTGCGATTACCTCTTCAAGGTCGATATCGATGTTACCGATAATGTTGCGTAGCAACTCGCCTGTATCAAGGTCACCGGCTAATTTCACAGCACCTGTGTAAAGGGCATCGTTTTTGGTCCGAAGCGATAGTAAGTCAGTCGCGCTACCGCTGATGGTTGTATCGGGTTTATCATCGAAGCTACCAACAACATCAACTTTTCCATCAACAACAATTAAATGGAAAGCCACGGACGGTGCTGATACTTCAACCCGGATGACTTTGCCATTTATGGCTGACAGGGCTCTTGTGGTATGGGGGTCAAGACGCAAAACTGTGGCAATGCCCTGCTCTATGGCAAACGCCAGTGGGAGCGGCATGTTATTAGAAGAATCTGACATCAACGACTCAGACCTTAAATCCTTTGTGCAAAGCAACAACACCACCGGTCATGTTGTGATAACTGGTTCTAAAAAAACCAGCTTTATCCATCATTTGTTTTAAAGTCTCTTGATCGGGGTGCATACGAATTGACTCGGCCAAATAACGATAACTTTCTGCATCATTGGCAACAAGTTTTCCCATAAAAGGCAAAGCCGTAAAAGAATAAGCATCGTAAGCTTTACTCAGCAATGGCAATACAGGTTTTGAAAACTCCAATATCAACAAACGACCACCAGGCTTAAGCACGCGGTTCATGGATACAAGGGCGCGGTCTTTGTCAGTCACGTTACGCAGTCCAAACGCAATGGTAATACAGTCAAAGCAATTGTCTTCAAACGGTAATTCCTCAGCGTTAGCCAAAGCATATTCAACATTGCCCACAATGCCTGCGTCGGTCAAGCGCTCGCGGCCCACGCGCAGCATTGATTCGTTTATATCTGCCAGCACAACACGTCCTGACTTACCAACTCGGCGTGAGAACTTGGCAGCCAAATCACCCGTTCCACCAGCCAGGTCGAGCACATGCTGACCGGGCCGAACAGCCGATTGCTCAATTGTGTAGCGCTTCCAGATACGGTGCACGCCAAACGACATTAGGTCGTTCATGACATCGTATTTTTCTGCTACCGAATGAAACACCTCTCCAACCATGCCGGCCTTGGCATCGCTATCGACTGTCTTATAACCAAAATGAGTTTTTTGTTCTGACATGACTTAGCCCTGATTGCCTTTGTGTTGATGACCAGCTTTAGCCAGTGCATCTAAATACTTAGGCCAATTGACATTGTGCTCTTTACCCAATTCGTAAAGATAAGACCAGGTAAATATGCCCGTGTTGTGTCCATCGTCGAAGTGCAGCTTTAGTGCGTAATTGCCTGCCGGTTCAATTTGCTCAATACCAACATCTTCTTTTCCAACTTGCAATTTTTCCTGACCAGGCCCATGGCCCTGGACTTCGGCCGATGGAGAAAATACGCGAAGATACTCACACGATAAATTGCACGCAAAGCCATCGTCAAAGCAGAGCTCCAAAACCCGGCTTTTTTGATGCAGCTTTATTTCTATCGGTCGTGCCATATTAATGCCTTATGCTATTGGTGGCGCTGATCTTCGATACTGGTAACTTCAAAACACTTTACATACACTATTAGTAGCCTGTACAACTACAAAATATACCGGCTTAAATCAACATCCTTAACCAGATCACCCAAATGATTATCCACATAGTCTGCATTCACCACTATTGAAGAGCCACCATTGTCAGCAGCTTCAAACGATGCCGTTTCAAGCAGCCTTTCCATCACAGTGTGTAAACGTCGGGCACCGATGTTTTCTGTGGTTTCATTGACTTGCCAGGCAACTTCTGCAATCCGGTTCACGCCATCGTCGGTAAAAGACAAATCAACGTTTTCAGTCGCCATTAGTGCAATGGCTTGCTCGGTCAATGAGGCACTCGGCTCAGTCAGAATTCGGACAAAGTCTCCTGCGATCAGCGCGGACAGCTCAACGCGAATGGGCAGCCTTCCCTGAAGCTCGGGTATAAGGTCAGATGGTTTTGAAACATGGAACGCGCCGGATGCAATAAATAAAATGTGGTCTGTTTTAACCATGCCAAATTTGGTTGACACCGTACAACCTTCAACCAGAGGCAACAAATCTCGCTGCACGCCTTCTCTGGATACTTCACCACTACCTGAGCGTTCCGCTCCGCGAGCCACTTTGTCTATTTCATCCAGAAAAACAATCCCGTTTTGCTCGATGTTTTCCAGGGCGGAAGCTTTGAGCTCCTCGTCGTCAAGTAGCTTCATGGCCTCCTCGTCTGTTGCAAGTTTCATTGCCTCTTTTACGGTGAGTTTGCGGCTTTTGGTTTTTCCTGCACCGCCCATATTTTCAAACAAGCCCTGAAGCTGCTGCGACATGTCTTCCATACCAGGTGGTGCCATTATTTCAACACCCATTGGTGCCGCACTGACATCAATTTCGATCTCTCTATCGTCGAGATCACCTTCGCGTAATTTTTTTCGAAACTTTTGCCTGGTACTGCTTTCTTCGTTTTCTACAACACTGAACCCAGCGCCACCACGAGCCGGTGGCAATAATGCATCAAGTATGCGTTCTTCAGCTGCATCTTCGGCGCGATTACGCACCCGCTTTGATTCTCTTTCGCGGGTTTCCTTTAACGCGACATCTGCCAGATCTCTGATAATAGATTCAACATCTCGACCGACATAACCCACCTCAGTGAATTTAGTTGCCTCTACTTTAATAAAAGGCGCATTGGCTAATCTGGACAAGCGACGTGCGATTTCGGTTTTACCAACACCGGTTGGTCCGATCATGAGTATATTTTTGGGCGTTATTTCGGCGCGCAACTCTTTCGACACTTGCATGCGACGCCAACGATTACGAAGTGCAATGGCAACCGATCGCTTTGCAGCATCTTGTCCAACGATGTGCTTGTCGAGCTCTTGCACAATTTCACGAGGAGTCATGTGAGACATGTCAGTCGTATTCCAGCGATTCTATGGTTAAGTTGTTATTGGTATAAATGCAGATACTTGCAGCCGTTTCAAGGCTGTAACGCACAATACTTTCGGCGTCAAGTTCGGTGTGATCAAGTAAAGCGGTGGCCGCCGATTTTGCAAAATCACCGCCTGACCCAATGGCGATGAGGCCTTTCTCCGGTTCAATGACATCGCCGTTGCCGGTGATAACCAAGGAGGCTTTGGCATCTGCCACGGCCAGCAACGCTTCCAAGCGTCGCAGCATCCGGTCAGTACGCCAATCTTTTGCCAGTTCAACCGCAGCGCGGGTCAAATTGCCTCCATGCTCCTCGAGTTTGGCTTCGAACCGCTCAAAAAGTGTGAACGCATCGGCAGTTCCGCCGGCGAAGCCTGCAAGCACTTGATTGTTATACAAGCGCCGCACCTTACGCGCATTGCCTTTCATCACCACGTTACCCATGCTGACCTGCCCGTCACCACCAATGACCACCTGATTGCCACGACGCAGCGAGCAAATAGTCGTACCCCGGTATTGTTCCAACGCCAAACTCCTTCGAATATCAGTGGAATGTCACACGAATAGATAGTCATGTAGTTTAAACTGTTCAGCATAGAGATTGGCCCAAACATGGCGCACTAGTTACCAACCGCATGCAACTTACCCTTCCACAACGTACTGTCGCTGATACACAAAGCTTCCCAGTTCAGCCGGATGGGGTTAGTACTTGGCTGAGCAAGCTTAACCCGACTCGTTCCAACAGCGATGTCATGGAGGTATACCGGGGTTTACGTCACAGTAATCGTCTGCACAACGATCTCAATCGCCGTCGAGCCATTATTACCTGTTTCATTCCTACTTTGCGTGAACTGAATAGCTCGCTAATGGAAATTTGCCAGGCGCAGCCGTTACCCCTGACAACCGAATTTCAACGCAGTGCTCAGCTTCTGGATGGACTGCTAAGAGAAGAAGCTTTCGCTTTCAAGATTTTATTAGCCGATAGTGCACAGCCACGAGGCGACGATGTCAGGCGTGCAATGCAGGCATTATCAAGGCAGGCTGAATGTCGAATTCATGGGTACAGACGAATCCCCGAATCACTCCTGCAAGATGCTAATCAACTGTATGCATTAGCAGAAGAATTCTCCTTGCTCGACTCAAAACCAGACGAGGAAAATTTAAGTAGCGCCGAGCACTATAAAACTATTTTGTTGCTAACGTTGGCAGACACTCAACAACATCGTGTCAGGCAACTTGCGCCATTACTCGAATTTTTAAAACACAACGCGTCTGTTTTGCGCATACGCAATAAAGCCCCGAACGAAACAAATCGTTCCATCAATTTTGCTGTACACCTGGACCATGGAGCTCGTCCAGTACCTGCAACTACTTTAATAGCAGAGTCTCACCAAAGAGTTCGTTGGGTAAATCTAGCATCGATATTAACTCGAGTTGATGTGCAGTTAGCCAAAGCTCGTTCAATTGAGACCGCACTGCTGGGTTCTGAATCTTTAGACAGGCAATCCTACGCCAGGCTCCGTGTGACTTTGGCGCGCAGTCGATCAAGGCGCACGCAACGCGGCATTGTTCATGACAAAAAAACTATCATGTTCGGTCATAAATCTATTTGTGCGCACTTACATCTCAACACAGCAAAAACCGCGAGCATTGAGGCGGAAAACGCCACGACAGATTTCGCTGCAAGCTATGAGGCCATGGATAAAGCTGCCGATGTTTTATATCAGCAGGACGAGCAAAATTGGGTGACTATTAATGAGTCCGCGCAAGGTATGTGTTTGTACAGTGCAGATTGCCGTGCCGGCATGGTTCAAGTAGGCGAGCTAATAAGCATTGAAGCACAAGAGCTGGACTCAGCTGCTTACATTAAAGGTAAGTCAAGCGCCCTGATTGGTGTTGTGCGCTGGGTAAGAGCAGGTGAAGGCAGCGCATTGCGAATTGGCATTGAGTATTTAGCCAAAGGAGTGTTGCCTGTGGGTATATCCAGAACACACAGCGATGACATTGTTGCTGACGACGCAATGATCATTGCCTGCAAAGTCAAACAGTCTGTACTGCAAACAATTTTATTGCCAGCGTATCTATATCAACCAGGCGACCGGTTAAGTGTATCGCTTAAGGGCAAGACTCGCCAGGTCAAGCTCAATCAGTCGTTACAAAACAATGGGCTGTTCTCGCATTTTTCTTTGCAAGATGTTTAATTGCACCTTTAGTTGCTGCGCTGAGTTGTGCCAGATACAGTTACGCCAGTTGTTGCACTAAAAGCTGCGCTATAAACTTCGCCATAAACTTCGCCATAAGTTGCGCCATGAGTTGCACCTTATGTTGCATCAATAGTCAGCTTTTTTCCGTCTCTTTACTGCGCTTGGCACGCGGATGCGCTTCGTCGTATACCTTGGCCAGATGCTGGAAATCCAGATGGGTATAGACCTGCGTTGTGCTGATATCCGCATGACCCAAAAGCTCCTGCACTGCCCGCAAGTCGCCGCTGCTTTCCAGCAAATGCGATGCAAACGAATGGCGCAACATATGTGGGTAGCAATCACGACTCAGCCCTTGCGATTCTGCCAGTTTCTTCAGGCGCATTTGAACTGTTCGAGGTGCAATCCGTTTTCCTCGAGAACTTAAGAATACTGCCGTATCATCAGCTCCTGGTGTCATGCGTCGATAACTTAGCCACTTGTTAATAGCTTCAACCGCATGCTTGCCCACCGGTAAATCACGCACCTTCCCACCTTTACCAGTAACACGCACCTGACCAACACTTAAATCAAGATCAGCCAGGTTCAAGCCTACCAGCTCAGCCAAACGCAACCCGGAGGAGTACATCAACTCAAACATTGCTAAGTCACGACAGATCATCGGGTCGCTGAGATTCTGTGCGAGCAATCGGCTAACCTCATCGGGATCAAGTGTTGCAGGTAATGCCTTTTTGTCCTTCGGTGCCAAAATATCAGAGGCAGGATTGGCATCACATCGGCCAAGCTTTATTAGGAAGTTATACAACCCTCTCACAGCAGACAATCGTCGGGCTAAAGAGCGCCCTGCGATTCCCTCTCGATGTTGCTCCGCAATGATGGATCTGACATCACCACCGGTAATGTCATTCCAGTTGTCGATTTCTCGATTGCCGGCAGACCTTGCTATGGCTTTTAAGTCACGAGCGTAATTACTGACCGTGTGTGGTGAGCAGCGTCTGGCAACGCGCAAATCTTCCAGGTAATCATCTATCGCTAGATCGAAGTTTGACATCGGATGTTCTCCGGTTAGGTTAGCGTATCAACCCGTCGGCTCAATACTTCGCCAAGTTGATTGAGAAACATCACCCCTTTGCCAAGAGCAAACCGCGACTCGTCTTTGCTTGCTAAAACCACAAGCCCGAGCTTGCGGTTATGTACCAAAGGAATCACTGCTGCTGATGCAACGTTTTCGGCTTCAGAGCCAAATAATAATTGTTTTTGCGCGTCCCCTAGCTCACCACACCTGGTTTCACATTTATTGAACATGTCACCGAAAAGCGCAAGCCCGGGATCTTTGGATTCAACCAAAGTGTAGTCGGCAGAAGGCTGGTCAAATTTCTCTGTTGACACTAACAACATACGAACATCGTCCGCATTAAAATTGCTAAGCATGCTGTCACGCGTGAGCTCGACCACATCATCAATGGATGAAGCGGTAATGATGTCCTGGATGAGCTTGTGTAGTCGTTGGTGGAGCAACTCATTTTCGCGAGCCACACTGATCAAATCGCGCAGGCTGTTCTCAAGGGTGCAGCACTTGTTGCGCAACACGCTGACTTGCTTTTCAATGAGCGATACGGCATCACCTGTATGATGTGGAATCGTCAATCGAGGTAACACTTCGGAGTGCTGATTGAAGAAGTCCGGATTCCGAGTTAAAAACTTCAGAACGGAATCTGCGTTGGGAACATCCCGGCGCTCAGTTTGGTCGACTTGCATAGCTACATTCTTGTTTGGCCCTCAAAGACTGTAGAACATGCACCGGTCATTTCAATCGAAGTATTGAAATCTTCCCATACTATTTTTAATGGCCCGCCAGATAAGGTCACATTGACACTTTTGTCAAGTAAACCTTGCTTGTGACCTATAGCAACTGCCGCACAGGCGCCTGTACCACAGGCTCTTGTCTCTCCAACACCTCTTTCAAATACTCTTAAAAGAATGTTTTTCGAGTCAATTATTTGCATAAAACCGGCATTGACACGCTGTGGAAATAACTCATGTTTTTCAAGTAATGGCCCAAGCGTTTTTACATCAGCGGTCTCAATATTGGCAACGACCACCACCACGTGTGGATTACCAATGGCAACCGCGCCAGCTTTTAGAGTCTGATCTCCAACATCAATATCGTAATAATCCTGCTCTGCTGCAGCGATAAACGGAATTTTTTCCGGCGTAAATACCGGCACACCCATTTTGACAGTAACGTCGCCATTATCCAGCAGCTTAAGGTGAATAAGTCCGGCACTGGTATTGACTGGAATGACTTTACTGTTGCTCAGATTTTTATCGTGTACATATTGGGCAAAACATCGTGCGCCATTACCGCAGTGTTCTACTTCGCTACCGTCTGTATTAAAAATGCGATAATCAAACTCGGCCTCTGCAACGGTTGCAGCTTCAACAATCAGCATTTGATCGAAGCCAATACCAGTACGACGATCACCGAGTTCTGCGATACGATCATTATTCAGTGGCACGCTGCCATCAATATTATTGATCACGACGAAGTCGTTACCAAGACCATGCATTTTTGTAAATTTGACGTTGTGCATAGTTTAACGGCCTAAGGTAATAAAGACTCACCAGCAAAGAGACTCTCGACTTCTTCTCGCTCTCGAACAATATAGGCCTCGTCACCGCTGACCATAACCTCAGCTGCTCGCGCTCGCGTGTTGTAATTTGAACTCATCACAAACCCGTATGCCCCCGCCGACATAACAGCTAACAGATCGCCTTGCTCAACAGCCAGCTCTCTGTTTTTACCCAAAAAATCAGCAGACTCGCACACCGGCCCAACAACATCGTATTCCTTTGCAGGCACATCACTTGGCTCCACCGCCTCGATAGCCTGCCACGCACTGTAAAGTGCAGGTCTGACCAAGTCATTCATTGCGGCATCGACAATGGCAAAATGCTTGTCCTCGTTTTGTTTCAAGTATTCTATTTTGGTTAACAAAATACCCGCGGGCCCGGCAATGTATCGTCCTGGTTCAACCAGTATTTCCAGTTCTCTATCACCAATTGCATCAATAACGGCAGATGCCCACTGCGCAATGTCCAAAGGTTGCTCATCTTCATAACAAATACCTTGCCCGCCGCCAACATCGATATGTGACAGCTTGATACCTTCAGCATCGAGTTGATCGATCAAGCTCATCAACCGAACTAAAGCATCTTGATAGGGTTCAATGCTGGTTAATTGGGAACCGATGTGGCAGTCCATACCTTGCACATTAAGTGAAGGCATTTGAGCTGCTCGCTTATAAATGTTGACGGCGTCAGACATATTGACACCAAACTTATTTTCTTTAAGGCCTGTGGAAATATAGGGATGCGTTTGTGCATCAACGTCAGGATTAATGCGCAGGGAAACTGGCGCAACAACATTCAAGGCCGCAGCAATCTCGGCCAGGCGATCAAGCTCGGCTTCTGATTCAACGTTAAAACACCGAATACCAACTTCGAGTGCTTCGGTTAGTTCCTGCCTTGTTTTTCCAACACCTGAAAAGACAATTTTATTGGGGTCGCCACCAGCGGCCAGCACACGCTTAAGCTCACCTCCAGAAACAATATCGAAACCGGATCCTAATCGTGCCAGTACATCAAGTACGGCCAAATTAGAGTTGGCTTTGACCGCATAACAAATAAGGTGCTCATGACCTGCGAGCGCATCGGCAAATTCTTGCCATGCGTGTTCGAGCGACTCACGGCTGTATACAAACAATGGCGTACCGTAGTCCTCGGCCAATTGAGAGCATGCGTAGCCTTGGGCGTATAGAGCACCCTTGCGGCGATGAAAATGTTCCATGGTGAGTTGTTTGTATTAGCGATTCAACATTTCTAATTTTGTGCAAAGCCTGTGTTAATTGTCATCCGGTTGCACGGCGATTTTCTATTTTGCTGTCTTTTGTTTGTTTTTTTTGAGGTCGGGGTCTGAGTCGAATTTCGGATCTCGTTCGAGGTCGCCCTGCGGCCCTGCTCTATCAACGTCGTCTAGTTCATTCAGCAAGGTTTTTTGTTCTTCGGTGAGCTCTACTTGTTCAAGATACAAGTCGCCCTTGTTGCCACAGGCCATCAGCAGCAGACAAATCTGACCAAGCATTACCAACTGTGCAGCCATCATGCACCGAGCGCGAGTCACCAATTCTGCGCGCTTGAATAAGGCATTCTTCACGACAGTCATCACGATATTCCCAGAGAAATCATCTCGGATAGTGTTCAGTAGAGTATACTCGCACGCGGCGAAAGCACCCTTACAAATCAGACTCTCATGACCAAATTACTCGAATTTATCGAGATCGAAACCGGTGAAAACATTGAATTCTCGGTGATCTGGCTGCACGGACTCGGCGCCAGCGGCCATGATTTTGAGCCAATCGTGCCCGAGCTCAAGCTGTTGAGCCGACCTGGGGTTCGATTTCTGTTCCCACATGCACCCATTCGCCCTATCACCATTAATGGTGGAGCAGCCATGCGGGGCTGGTATGACATTGATACGCTGAATTTTGAGTCGCGCAATCAGGACAACGAGGGAATTGCCGAGTCTGTGACTGCCATTGACGAACTTATTGCCAGCGAGATAGGGCGCGGTATTGCTGAGTCCAACATCATTCTTGCCGGCTTCTCTCAAGGCGGAGCTATCGCTTTGCAAGCCGGACTCACCTTACCCAGGAATCTGGCGGGTGTAGTGGCACTGAGCACCTACCTGCCAATGACGCATGGTGATGTTGAACAATTAGGCGACGCCAAATTGAGCATGCCTGTTTTTATGGCTCATGGCACACTCGACGAAGTTATTCGTGTGGAGTTCGCGCAAAAGTCACACGAAAAATTACAAGCCCGCGACGCTAATGTTGAGTGGCACGACTATGACATCGCGCATAGCGTCAGCAACGAAGAGGTGGACGACTTGTCTGTGTGGCTTAAGCGCTTATTTGGTATGTAGACTTTAATCGCTTGTGACCACGTTCAATCGCAAGCTTTACTTGCGCCGGTGCGGTTCCACCAGTGTGGTTTCTGGCATTTACCGAACCCTCCAGCGTTAACACCTCAAACACGTCTTGTTCTATATGAGCCGAGAACTGTTTGAGAATATTCAAAGACATATCACTTAGATCACAGTCGTGTTCAATGCCATGCCTTACAGCAAAACCAACAACCTCGTGCGCATCACGAAAAGCCAATCCTTTTCTTACCAGGTAATCAGCTAAATCAGTAGCGGTTGAAAACCCTCGACTTGCCGCCTCTCGCATTGCGTCTTCATTGGCCTCAATTGCCGGCACCATGTCAGCGAAGGCGCGTAAGCAACCAAGCAAAGTATCAACTGAATCAAACAGAGGCTCTTTGTCCTCTTGATTATCTTTGTTATATGCTAACGGCTGTCCTTTCATTAGGGTTAACAGCGAGATTAAATTACCGTTAGCGCGACCAGTTTTGCCACGGACCAGTTCTGGCACATCAGGGTTTTTCTTTTGCGGCATGATTGACGAGCCAGTACAAAAACGATCTGGCAGGCTAACAAAGTTAAATTGTGCCGAGGTCCAGAGCACCAACTCTTCAGACATTCTGGACAAGTGCATTAAGCAACTGGCGGTCGTTGCACAAAATTCAATGGCAAAATCACGGTCACTAACAGCATCGAGCGAGTTTTCACAGACCTCATCAAACCCCATGATTTGTTTAGTGATCTCACGATCAATTGGGTAGGAAGTACCCGCCAGCGCGGCCGCACCCAAGGGCAATTTGTTTAACCGCTTGCGTGTATCACTTAGCCGATCAAGGTCTCGTAACAACATTTCAAACCAAGCCAATAAGTGATGGCCAAAGGTGACAGGCTGCGCTGTTTGCAGGTGTGTAAATCCCGGCATTATAGTGTCGTGATACTTATCGGCCAGCTCTAAAAGTGCTTCCATCAGGCGAGTGGCCTCACTTGCACACAAGTCACAAGCATCACGCATGTATAGGCGAATGTCCGTGGCAACCTGATCATTACGAGAGCGTCCCGTGTGTAAGCGTTTGCCTGCATCACCAACAAGATCGGTTAAGGCTGCCTCTATGTTCATGTGAACATCTTCAAGCGCCACCGACCATTCAAATTTTCCCGCGCTAATGTCCGCTTCAATTTTATCGAGCCCATCGTTTATTTTTTCTAAATCATCATTGCTAAGCACACCCACCTGCTGCAACATGCTGGCGTGGGCTTTGGAACCAGCGATGTCCTGACGAAACAAACGCTTATCAAAAGTGACTGAAGCTGTGAACGACTCCACAAAAGCGTCGGTACTTTCATCGAATCGACCGCCCCAAAGTTTTGCGGCGGGGTCGGTTGAGGGCTTTTCGGGCGTTTTCATAATCTGTAGGGACAATAAGAGCTGAACTGAGAGCGTATACTACAAGCTTTACAACAGATTCGTGTAGACATGACCACGACCATTCGCATTGCCACCCGACAAAGCCCGCTTGCACTCTGGCAGGCCTATGCTGTTCGAGACAAACTGCTCGAACACCACCCGGACCTTAGCGTCGAACTATTGCCTTTGACCACCAAAGGCGACCGGGAACAGTCCGTTCCTTTGGCAAAAATCGGTGGCAAAGCCTTGTTTCTTAAGGAACTTGAAACCGCACTATTAGACAAATCTGCTGACCTTGCTGTGCATTCAATGAAGGATGTGCCAGCACAACTGCCAGAACGCTTAATCATTTCTACGGTGCTGGAGCGCCATAACCCTTACGACGCACTGGTATCAAATAATTTTAAGAGCCTGGCATCATTGCCAGACAACGCTGTGATCGGAACCTGCAGCCCGCGTCGGCAGGCGCAATTACTGAGCATCAACTCAACGTTTAAAATTGTACAGCTGCGAGGCAATGTGGGCACTCGATTGAAAAAACTGGATGCCAATGAATTTGATGCAACCTTACTGGCTTGTGCTGGCTTGGAAAGACTCGAGCTCCATACACGCATAGCGCAGGTTATTCCATCTCAGCAAAGCCTGCCAGCGGTTACCCAAGGCACAATTGGAATAGAAATTCGAGCGGACGATACTCGCATGAAGACATTGTTGGCACCTTTAAATCATAAGCAAACCGAGTACCGTACGCAAGCCGAGCGAGCGCTCAGTGCCAAACTCAATGGCGGTTGTTCAGCACCAATAGCTGCATTTGCCCACATTGATGACAACAAAACCATCAATATGACGGCACGCGTCATAGCACTTGATGGAAGTCGACTACTCGAAGTCAGTGGCTCTGCACCACATACTCAAGCAAAATTATTGGGTAATAGATTAGCCATTGAATTACTCGACAAAGGAGCGCAAGATATACTCGATGAGGCCGAACTTGGATTATCCGTTTGAATGAGTCGATCGCAATAACAACTGTCACACCAAGTAGCAAACCCAGAGTCTTGGTCACAAGAGCAAAACACCAACAATCGGTTTTTTTGGAAAGTTGTAAGCAAGCGGGACTGGAAGCCATTACGTTGCCTTGCATAGACATCCTGCCGGTCAGCTGTGAAATTACCGTTGAAGATATAACGCAAGCTGATTTAATTTTTTTTACCAGCCGAAATGCGGTTGAATTTGCACACGCGATATTACCTTTACCGTGGAACAAGGCATCTGTGTATGCCGTTGGCCGTGCAACGGAACGCGTATTAGCCAAGCTCGTTCAACCACTGGTACAAGAGCCTATCGAACCTTATACCAGCGAGGCATTTTTAAATTGGTATGAATCACAACCGCCAATTACAAACGCGCTAATCATAAAAGGCATTGGTGGCCGAGGCCTGATTGAAACAAAGCTTCGTGAAAGCGGTGTTAACGTTGTTGTAAAAGATGTGTACAAGCGAGTAACACCAGTGGTCAGTGATGCACAAAGACATCGCGTATTCATAGACAACCCACCACACATTATCAGTATCACCAGTGATGATGTTCTAAGAAACCTTGTGAATATTGCCGGGCCTGACTACGCCGATGTTTTGCATTCCATTCCCTTGGTTGTCAATAGTCAGCGTTGTGCCAACACAGCCGCAAAACTGGGTTTTAATCACAGTGCAGAAGTGGCCTACCCTCCAGGCGACGCCGGCCAAATGGCCGCCATACTCAAAAAAATCAATAATTTAACGGGGTCAGAAATTTAACGGGGTCAGGTCTTTGATTTTGCACATCATAACGGGGTCAGGTCTTTGATTTTGCATCATATTAAGGACCTGGCTCCGTTGAAGAGTTAATGTCTCCAAAATCAAAGACCTGACCCCGTTATGATGCGAGCAAGCAATCGCACTAGGAATGTGAAGGGATAGTGACTAAAAGCGCGATAGACGCTGGAAAGAGGGTTACTTTTGCAATGCTGGTTTGTTACAAAGTTTTGCTGCCATCTAACCTCTAGCGGTTACAACATCGGCTGCCAAAAACATCATCAACTACTGGCATAAATATTAACCTGTTTAAATTCCAAGTGATTTCCACAGCTCGTCAACTCGCAGCTTTACACTGCTGTCCATCTCGATGGGCTCACCCCATTCACGGATGGTTTCACCCGGTAGCTTGTTGGTCGCATCCATGCCCATCTTGCTGCCTAAGCCCGATACTGGTGAGGCAAAATCAAGATAATCGATTGGTGTGTTATCAATCAGCGTTGTGTCACGAGTTGGATCCATTCGTGTGGTGATGGCCCAGATAACATCCTCCCAGGAACGCACATTAACGTCATCATCAACCACAATCACGAATTTTGTATACATAAATTGTCGAAGAAAAGACCATATACCCAGCATGACACGCTTGGCATGACCCGGATACTGTTTGTTGATACTGACTACCGCCATGCGATACGAGCAACCTTCTGGTGGCAAATAGAAATCAGTAATTTCCGGAAACTGTTTTTGCAATATAGGAACAAAGACTTCGTTTAATGCCACACCCAATATGGCGGGCTCATCCGGGGGTCTGCCGGTATAGGTTGAATGATAGATAGCGTCTTTGCGCTGCGTAACATGTTCCACAGTAAATACAGGAAACGTATCGACTTCGTTGTAGTAACCCGTGTGATCACCAAACGGGCCTTCTGGTGCATCTTCGTTTGGGTATAAAAAACCTTCAAGTACAAATTCAGCGGATGCCGGCACACTGAGTTCTGATGTTATCCCTTTCGTTGTTAGTGTGCGTTGTCCACGCAACAAACCTGCAAACGCATGCTCTGACAATGTATCTGGTATGGGTGTAACGGCTGCAAGAATGGTTGCAGGGTCGGCACCCAAAACGACGGTGATGGGAAACGGTTCTCCCGGATAAGCCTTTTGCCATTCAAGGAAGTCCAGAGCACCACCACGATGACCAAGCCAGCGCATGATAACTTTATTCGGCGCAATAAGTTGCTGCCGATATATACCCATATTCTGGCGCTTTTTATTAGGGCCTTTAGTAATAACCAAACCCCAGGTTATCAAAGGTCCTGCGTCTCCTGGCCAGCAGGTTTGAATGGGTAATCGGTTTAAGTCGATGGTGTCCCAGGTGATATCACGACAAGCTGCGTTTCTTGTGTTTTTCGGTGCCATGTCCAGCACTTTTTTAAAAATGGGTAGCGTCTTCCACGCATCTTTAACACCTTTGGGTGGGTCTGGCTCTTTTAAAAAAGCCAACAGCTTTCCGACTTCACGTAAAGCTTCAGTGTTGTCCTCGCCCATGCCGAAAGCCACACGTTCGGGAGTACCAAACAAATTACCCAATAGCGGGTAATCACTGCCTTTGACGTTTTCGAACAATAAAGCCGGTCCACCAGCACGCAATGTTCTATCACAAATTTCTGTGACTTCTAAATCAGGATCAACCTCCACAGAAATACGTTTAAGCTCACCAATGGACTCAAGCTGTGCAATAAACTCTCGTAAGTCTGCGTAGTGCATTGTGTTACGCGGCTAAACCACTATGACGTAATAAGGCATCAACTTTTGGTTCTCGACCTCTAAACGCGACAAACGATTCCATCGCCTTGCGAGACCCGCCCATTTCCAACACATTAGTTAAAAAGTCTTTTCCTGCTTGCTCACTAAAAATACCTTCTTCTTCAAACCGTGAGAATGCATCGGCAGACAAAACTTCTGCCCACTTATAACTAAAGTAGCCGGCGCTGTAACCACCTGAAAAGATATGCGAGAAAGCATGTTGTAAGCGTACAAATGCTGGGTATGGCAGTACGGCGACTTGCTCACGGACGTCGTTAAGAATACGGTCAATGTCGATCGCTTTATCGCTGCTTGCCTGCGTATGCAATTGCATATCGAATAATGAAAATTCGAGTTGCCGCACTAACTGCATGGCTGATTGAAAGTTTTTTGCGCTGCGCAGTTTTTCCAATAGCTCATCAGGAATGGCATCACCGGTTTTATAATGACCACTGATCATATCCAGTGATTCTCTTTCCCAGCACCAGTTCTCCATAAACTGACTTGGTAGTTCGACTGCATCCCATTCGACGCCGCTTATGCCAGACACGCCAGCTGTGTCTATACGGGTAAGCATATGATGCAAGCCGTGTCCAAACTCGTGGAACAAGGTGGTGACTTCCATGTGTGTGAGTAGCGCTGGTTCATCACCAACCGGTGGTGTCAGGTTGCAAGTTAAGTAGGCGATTGGAAGTTGTATCCCCTGCCCTAGTTGTTGTCTGCTTGAGTGTGAATCCATCCATGCACCACCGCGTTTATGTGGACGTGCATAGTTGTCCAGATAAAATTCACCACGCAAGTCACCATTGTTGTCAGTGATGGCGTAGCACTGCACATCTTCATGATACACATCAACATCATTGACTTGCGCTATTGTTAATCCAAATAATTTACCCACAACCTCGAACATGCCTGGTATGGCTTTTGTGGCTGGGAAATAAGGTTTCAGATCTTCATCAGATATGGCGTACTGCTTTTGCTTAAGCTTATCGCTGACAAATCCTACGTCCCATGTATTAACTGAAGCCAGTCCTAATTCATTTTTCGCAAAGGCTTCAAGCTCTGCAAATTCGCGCCTGGCTTCTGGTACTGCCTTCTTGGCCAAGTCGTTCAGGAAGTTGATAACTTGCTCTGGTGAATCTACCATTTTGGTTACAATGGACAACTGCGCATAGTTGTCATAACCCAGAAGATTGGCTTTTTCAGCTCGAAGTTTAAGAATGTCTGCGGCGCACTGGCTATTATCAAACTGACCAGCGTGTGGACCCTTGTCTGATGCTCGTGTGTTGTACGCGGTATAAATCTCTTCTCTGAGCGCTGCATTTTCTGCAAACATTAACACCGAATAGTACACCGGAAACTCTAAATTAAGCAGCCACCCTTGCATGTCTTTTTCGGATGCCCGTTGTTTCGCTGCGGCTATAGAAGAATCTGGCAACCCTTTTAATTGAGATTCATTTTCTATTAACTTTTCCCAGGCATTAGTTGCATCGAGGACATTGTCTGAGTGCTCCGTTTGCAACTTTGACAATGCTTGCGCTACTTCGCCATAACGTTTTTTGTTTTCATCGGACAATGACACGCCACCCAGTTCGAAATCTCTTACATCGTTATTCAACCCTTTTTGTTGTGCTGCATTTAATTTTCCGAATTGCGTGCTGTTGCGTAAACGCAGCGTCGCTTCATAGAGATCTGTGTTTTGACCCATCTTTGTGTAAAACGCACTGAGTTTAGGTAAGCTCTTGTTATAAGCTTCGCGCAACTCATCAGTATTCATCACGGAGTTCAAGTGACTCACTGGTGACCAGTAAAGGCTCAGCTTGTTGCCCGCTTCTTCAAGAGGTCGAACCAGAGAATCCCAGCCTGGTTTCTCCAGCTTGGACACTTGGTCAATTACAGACTGATAGTCGCTAAGCAAAGTATCCAGCTCTTGTACAACAGAGGCTGGATCGACTGCACTAAAATTGGGCCGATTAATTGTGATTGCTTGACTCATGGCACCTGATTTTTCCGAATAGTGGTTTTGGTACGAATCTAACAAGTTAATAGACTATTAGATCGATAAATTACAGTGTCTGATTAGTGACAGGTTGAGAGAGCCTGCTACAGAGCAATTCAAATCACTTTATAAGTCTATTTGTAAATTCAACGCACGAAATTCAACGCACAAATTGAAATGCGCAAATCAAATTGCGCACACTGAAATGCGCAAACTAAATTGCGCAGACCATTTTCAAGCCCTCAGGAAATGAAGACCCTGGAAGTAGAGCGCTGCAAACGAATTTTATCTTGATCTCTAAGTACAAGCTGACGAACCTAAATCTGCCAGCCAAACACTAACCCGGATATTCCTGTCCGGACTATAAGCTAGACATCCAGATTAGACACTGACAAGGCATTGCGCTCGATAAAATCTCTGCGCGGCTCAACTTGATCACCCATGAGTGTATCGAACACTTCATCCGCGGCGATGGCGTCTTCTATGCTCACTTGCAGCATACGTCTGGCTGTTGGGTCCATGGTGGTTTCCCAAAGTTGCTCAGGATTCATTTCACCCAGGCCTTTGTAGCGCTGGATTGATAGACCGCGTTCAGATTCTTTCAACAACCAATCCATTACTTCTTTAAAATGAACCACTTGAGTGTTGCGTTCACCGCGCTGGATATAAGCGCCCTCCCCTAACATGCCATCAAGCTTTTCAGCCAGAGCTGCAACCGTGCGGTAGTCAGGTGCTTTGAAGAAACTACCTTCCAGATTAACCTCATAATCATTGCCATGCACGCGGCGCAACAACTTAATACCATAAACGCCTTCATCTTCAAGCGACTCAATCGAGTACTGAGATGTTGCGGGTAAAGACGCGTTGAGTTCATTTATTAGTGATTCACCAAATGCTAGTACTTTTGATTCATCATTCAGCGCATCCACCGGCAGTGGCGTTATGTTGAGCATGGATTCAAGGATGTCGCGATTGACCCGGCGCTCCATGCGTTTGAATTGCAGGTTTATCCTCATGTATTCCTGTGCCAGGGATTCAAGGCCTGTCTCGCTGAGCGCAGGCGCACCATCATTCACGTGTAGCTTGGCATTTTCCATTGCTAGCTGCAGCAAGTAGGCATTGAGTTCAGCATCATCTTTTACATAGCGTTCTTGCTTGCCCTTTTTCACTTTGTACAACGGCGGTTGCGCGATGTATATATGCCCACGACGAATAAGCTCAGGCATTTGGCGGTAGAAAAATGTCAGCAATAGCGTGCGTATGTGCGAACCATCAACATCAGCATCCGTCATGATAACGATGTAGTGATAACGCAATTTGTCCGGGTCGAATTCGTCGCGACCAATCCCACAACCTAGCGCTGTGATTAAGGTACCCACTTCAGCTGATTGAAGCATCTTATCGAAGCGGGCTTTTTCAACGTTCAGTATTTTGCCTTTGAGTGGCAAAATAGCCTGGCGTCGGCGGTCTCTGCCCTGTTTTGCCGAGCCACCTGCTGAGTCCCCTTCCACCAGATAGATTTCTGATTTTGCCGGGTCTCGTTCCTGGCAATCAGCCAGCTTTCCGGGTAACCCCGCAATATCCAAAGCACCCTTTCGTCGTGTCATCTCACGCGCTTTTCTGGCAGCTTCCCGCGCTCTGGCCGCGTCGATAATTTTTGCGGTTATTTCCCTGGCTTCCGTTGGGTGTTCTTGCAAAAAGTCATGCATGAATTCACCTAACACGGACTCCACGCAACCTTTAACTTCGCTGGACACTAGCTTGTCTTTGGTTTGTGATGAAAACTTTGGATCAGGTACTTTGACTGACAAAACGGCCGTCAAGCCCTCACGTGCGTCATCACCTGATGCTGACACTTTGGCTTTTGCAGCCGCCCCGCTGTTTTCGATGTACTGGTTTAGCGTACGCGTTAATGCACCACGAAAGCCTGCCAAATGAGTACCACCATCGCGCTGAGGAATGTTGTTGGTAAAGCAGTAAATGTTTTCTGAATATGAATCGGTCCACTGCAGTGCGACTTCTACTGCTACATCATCTTTCTCACCCAGTGTATGGATGATGGTGTTGTGCACGCCCGTCTTCTTCCGATTTAAATGTTCGACAAAAGCACTGATGCCACCTTCGGCAAAAAACGTCTCTGTGGCTTCCGTGCGCTTATCGGTCAAAATGATCTTTACACCACTGTTCAAAAACGACAATTCACGCAAACGTTTAGACAAAATATCGAATTCAAACAATATGTTAGTGAAGGTGTCCGCACTTGGCTTGAAGTGGATGGTGGTGCCCGTTTTATCCGTATCGCCTACCACCTTGAGATCAGATACTGGCTTACTGTCCTTGTATTCCTGGAAGTGATCTTTGCCCTCTCGCTGAATGCTAAGCGTCAGCCATTCGCTGAGCGCGTTTACGACCGATATCCCTACCCCGTGCAAACCGCCAGACACCTTGTAGGAATTGTCATCGAATTTACCGCCAGCGTGGAGCACAGTCATGATGACTTCAGCAGCTGACTTGCCCTCGTCTTCGTGTATGTCTGTAGGGATTCCACGACCATCATCTGAAACGCTGACTGACTCATCTGGATGGATGGTGACATTGATAGCGCTGCAGTGCCCTGCCAAGGCTTCATCGATGGAGTTATCAACAACCTCAAACACCATATGATGCAGGCCCGTGCCGTCATCGGTGTCACCAATGTACATGCCAGGACGCTTACGAACAGCATCCAATCCTTTGAGCACTTTTATGTTGGAGGAATCGTAACTGGGGTTATCAGCCATAGGTCGATTTTTCGCTTAGATTAACCCACAAATTATACCTCTTTTCGCAGTTCTCCGCCTACCACAGAAAACAATTCACACGCTGTATTTTGCAGGCTTTGAGGTTCTGTACTTGTCAGAAAAACCTGACTGTTCAACCGAGCAATTTGAGTCAATATTTTGCCATTTTGTTCCTGATCCAGTTCGGATGGCAAATCGTCGCACAGAATGACCGCTGGTTTGTTGGTAATCTCATGTAGCAATATTAACTGGGCAAGATGCATCGCATACACCAGCAGCTTCTGCTGGCCTCGCGACAGCATCTGCCGGGCCAAAACGCCATCCGTGCTGATCTGTAGTTCTGCGCGATGCGGACCAACTGTCGTCGTTTTAAAACGACGGCAATTCGGCAGGCTTTTGGCCAATGCAGCTGCCAGGTCAAGTCCGTCAGTCCAACCGCCGCGGTAGCTTAGTTCCACGTGGAACATAGTTCCCATCGAATTTAGAAGTTGCGTTAAGGTTGTCTGCAAAGCGCCAGTGTACTTGCGTCGAAAACCATCGAGCTCAGTTCCAGCAGAGATCAGATGCTCATCCCATGAATGGACCTCAGAATCTGGTGCTATATCTTTGAGACTTTGATTACGCTGGGACAGGGCGCGTCGGTAAATTTTCCAGGCATCAAAGAACCCTTGTTCCACGTGGAACGTTCCCCAGTCAATAAAGCTACGACGACCGCTGGGGCCATCCTGGATCAGGCTATGACTGTCTGGCGTCAATGCTTTCACCGGCAATAACTGCGTTACAGGTGCAATACTGCGAATTTCCTCATAATTTAAACGCAACTCGGTAGTACCATCCCGACGCCGTCTTAAGCCACTGCGGTGGGTCTGAGCGCTTGAGACATCCAGCATTTGGCAGGCGAGGGTGAACTCGTCCTCACCACGTGTGATCAGTTCGCGGACTTTGCGGGTACGAAAGGAATGCCCAACAGACAGGCAATGGATGGCTTCCAGAATGCTGCTTTTACCAGCGCCATTGCTGCCCGTGATTAAATTAAACCCTGGCCCGGGGTTGAGCGAGATGTCGCGTAGGTTTCGTAATCCTCGTACATCGATTTGCGTCAGAATCACAGCCGCATTGGCATAACAACGTACTTACTCACAGTGTTGCTGTCCCCGTCGCTGCTCTGATCAGGGGTAACCAGTACGCTGCTATTGCCATCTTTGAGTACTATGCGCGCGTTTTCAGTTTCCAGAGAATTCAACACATCGAGCAGGTAAGTCACGTTAAAACCGATTTCAGCCGAGTCGCCTGTGTACTCGACTTCGAGCTCGTCGATGGCTTCTTCTTGATCAGGGTTGTTACTGGAGATGGTCAAGATGCCTGATTCCAGGGCTAAACGCACACCCCGGTATTTTTCGTTGGAAAGAACGGAGGCACGAGTCAAAGACTGCTTGAGCGTTGCGCTGTCAATCAATAATTCCTTGTTGCCATCAATAGGAATCACGCGATCGTAATCCGGAAATCGTCCGTCTATCAGTTTCGTGGTTAGCCGGACGTCGCCCATTTGAACCTGCAGGTGCTGTGGCGTGACACTTAATCGCACGTTTTCAGCCGCATCTGCGGTACCCAACAAGCGTTGTAGCTCATTAACACTTTTACGCGGAATAATGGCTCTGACAGGAGATTCTGGGTCGGCGTCGGTCTCGCATTGTGCGTAAGCCAGGCGGTGCCCATCGGTAGCCACACAGGACAAACGGCCCGATCCAATTTCAAGCAGCAAGCCATTGAGATAGAATCGCACATCTTGTTGCGCCATCGAAAAGGATGTACTACGAATGCAGTGATGCAGTTGTTCAGCAGTCAGCGTGACTTCCTGAGCGTCGACTAACTCATTAACTTTCGGGAATTCTGCAGCGGGCAGGGTAGCCAATGTAAATCGGCTTCGACCAGAATTAAATTTGACTTTGTCACCCGTTGAATCAAAATCGACCCGTGCCGAATCGGGAAGGTATTTGCAAATATCCAATAGTTTTCGGGCGGGTACAGTGACCTCTCCATTGGCGTCGATATGCAAATCAGCTTTGGCTTGCATTTCAATTTCGGTATCGGTTGCCGTGATCGTTAACAAACCGTTATCAGCATGCAGCAGTACATTGCCTAAAACTGGAGACGTTTGTCTGCGCTCTACGGCTCCAAAAACATGTTGCAACGGAGTAAGCAATGATTCGCGTTGTGCACTGAATTTCATAGGCTTTAAAAAAAAGATTTTATATTTAAATATTATTACTATTATTATTACTGAATAACAAACCTGTTGATAACTTAACTAATCCTTTATTTATCAATAGATTACAGTTAGAAAGTGCTCTGTATTAATTTCCCCGGACTGGTCTTGTAAACTGTGCATGGAATGTGGATAACTTAACTCACCCAAATTCTCACTATTGTTGTACAGCACTTATCCACATGCTGTCAGCATATTATTAAACCGCCTGATTAAACAATTGTGATTGCGCAATTTGTCTGATTTTATTATTCGAAAAACGTAAAAAAAGTCTCTGCGTTTTAACACTTTGTTAGCTGTTGGTTAACAATTCAGGCTGTCAGGATTCGCATCAGATTTGCGTAATCTTCCTTTATGCCAGAGTCGGATTCTCGCAGGCCTTTTACTCTTTTGCAGGCGTGCATAACAGTTGTGTGATCACGTCCACCGAATGCCTGACCTATCTCCGGCAAGCTTTTACTGGTTAATTCTTTAGATAAACTCATCGCTACTTGTCTTGGTCTGGCAATTGAGCGCGACCGACTTTTGGCAGAGAGATCTGCTAATCGAATTTTATAGTACTCAGCTACGGTTTTCTGAATATTCTCAATCGTTACAAGCTTTGCCTGAACCGCCAGCAAATCCGAAAGCGTGTCCTTAGCCAACTCAATGGAAATGGGTTCACCTGTGAGGCGGGCTGAGGCAATCAAACGTTTTAGTGCGCCTTCGAGTTCCCGCACATTCGAACGAATTTTTTTGGCAATAAAAAAACTGACCTCTGATGGAATTTCAAAGCCGTCCAGCTCTGCCTTGCTGTGCAGAATAGCAACCCGCATTTCCAGCTCCGGGGGTTCGACTGCGACGGTTAAGCCCCAGCCAAAGCGGGTCTTTAGACGATCAGCTAAGCCATTGACTTCCTTAGGATATTTATCGCAAGTCAGGACAATCTGCTGACCACCTTCAAACAAGGCGTTAAAGTTGTGGAAAAATTCCTCTTGCGTTTGCTCTTTGCCTGCGAAGAACTGAATGTCGTCAATGAGCAAGGCATCGAGGTTGCGATAAAACTCCTTGAATTGATTCATTTTGCTGTGCTGAAGTGATTGCACCATTTCAGCTACATAGCGCTCTGAATTTATGAATAACACACGAGCATCAGGCTTGTTTTTTAGCATCTGATGACCGATGGATTGCATAAGGTGTGTTTTTCCCAGTCCCGATGCGCCGTATATTAGAAAAGGGTTATAGGCACCACCAGGGTCATTGCCTATCTGCATGGCGGTGGCACGACCCAATTGATTCGATTTCCCTTCAATAAGTGAATCAAACGTGAATATCGGGTTCAAACCAGATGGGCGTATGGGGGCAGGTTTGCCGCTGACCACTTGCGAATGTGCGGGTGCGGTATTCTGGTGGACAGTTTCAGCGTCGGTTGGACTATTGCCGCGAGGCATCACGGGCACACTGCCAGTGCCAATAACCAGATCTACAGTGATGACATTGGTGTTGTCCAGTGAAGTCGCGATTTCTTTTATCCGGGCGAAAAAATTGCTCTTGACCATATCCAGAACAAACCGGTTAGGTGCCATTATTTTCAAGCATGAATTGATCTCGTAAACCTGCAATGGCCGAATCCATGTATTCAGCTGTTGTTCGGAGAGTTCAGTTTCTAACCGGGACAGACAACGGTCCCACAAAGTTGCAGACAACGACATAACTCCAATAGAAAATAAACAAAGTGGCCGACCAACCTTAGGTTGGTCAAAGTGTTCGCGCTCATAATAAAGTGCGACGCGGCAGGTTTGCTTTTCGCTGCCGGGGGAGCACTTTAAGCTATCCAGCGTGGCGATTTCAATCACATATTTTTATTTGTTTCATTCGGCGACAATGGATGCATTTGAGTGCAGATAAGACTACCCGCTCTCAGAGCAATATTATTTGCCCACCGGTCATGGATAATCATTGACCATCGGTTCCCAAACCCCTAAACTTGGCGGTTCCCTGTAGTGAAAGCGGCAATTGGGCCGTTAACGGATAAGCAGCATGAAAAGAACATATCAACCAAGTCGCATCAAGCGCGCTCGCGCCCACGGTTTCAGAGCCAGAAAAGCCACGAGAGGCGGAAGAGCCATCCTGGCTGCTCGTCGTCGCAAGGGCAGAGCACGCCTAAGCGCTTAATCGTCGTTTAGGCGGTTCAGTATTTTGGGTCTTGCGCCTGGTCAACGCAGGGCAGAGCACCCTCTCGTCAATCCTTAGCCAGCACCCGGGTAGGACAATATTGCCATGGATGCACATTTCCCGCGTCAAGCTCGGCTATTAGATGGAACCGGATACGGACAGGTTTTCAAGAAAAATAAACGATTAACGAACGCCTACTGGATAGTCCTTGTGCATCGTGGACGCTCAGATAGCGGTGCCGATAAAAGTTTAGAGACTGGTTCTGGAAATGACGCCAGACTAGGTTTGGCCATAGCCAAGAAAAGGGCAAAACGGGCGGTTGATCGTAATCGAATCAAACGCATCGCTAGAGAATCTTTCCGGCACAAAAGGAAGTTGCTCCAAGGCTGCGACTGTGTTGTGATGAACAAAGATCGGGCGGCTACGGCCAGCTGTAGTGAATTGCGGCAATCACTCGATATGTTGTGGAGTGAATGGGCCAGTCTTAACAGACAAAGGCATAAATAGCGTTCGGCGGTTTGTATGGTGCAATTGATCAACTTCTATCGGCGTTGGATTAGCCCGCTAATGCCGCCACGTTGCCGATTTTATCCAACCTGTTCCGAGTATGCGTTAGACGCAATTCGTTCGCATGGATCACTTAAGGGTTCACTGCTAGCGACAAAACGCCTGTGTCGCTGCCACCCATTGTCTGGGGGCGGGTATGATCCGGTACCAGAATCAAATAACCACGCTTGCTGTGAAACACCAGGCCGCAACGCGACAGGTAACCAAAAGAGTTAAAGATGGATAACCAACGACTGCTGCTGTACATGGCTTTTGGCTTTGTCAGCCTGCTTCTTTATCAAACGTGGATGCGCGACTACCACATGCCGCCGCCAGGACAAGCACCAACTGGCACGACTGTTGAGCAAGCGGATGGTGCAAATTCTGGTGTGGCGGCTGATGGCCCCACAGGCGTTGATTTACCTCAAGGAGTTGCCGCGAGTAATGGCACGCAGCCAGTCGCACCTGCAGTGCTGGATAAGACTGTATCTGCGCCATCGGTAAAAGTGAAAACCGATGTTATGGATATCGAAATCAGCACGACAGGCGCCACCATTACTTCTGTGCTGCTCAATGACTACCCGGTATCCATAGAACAGCCGGATGTTCCTTTTACTTTAGTTAGTAACAGACCAGAGCGCTTTCTGGTAGCTCAGTCTGGTTTGTTCAATGCGGATGGTGGGGCAGATCCGGTGCCGACGCATGAAGCGGTAATGAGTGTTGAAGCAGATAGTTATGAGCTTGGTGATGCAGAGTCTTTATCTATCCCATTTGTCTGGAAATCTGACGATGGCAAAACAGTGACGAAAACCCTGACGTTTAAAAAGGGCAGCTATGAGGTCGATGTAGATTACGTTATTGACAATGCAACTGACGCGCCTTGGGCGATCAGTCAATACCGTCAGCTTAAAAGAAAGCCTGACACCAAAGATGAGAAACAACAGTTTGTTAATACCTACATTGGTGCAGTCGTCAGTAACGCTGAGGATCGCTATAACAAAGTTTCGTTTGGCGACATGGAAGATGAGAGCTTAAACACATCAGTGACTAATGGCTGGATTGCCATGATTCAGCATTACTTTGCTACAGCGTGGGTACCAACACCAGATGAAGTCAACACGGCCTATACGCGTTACCTACCATCGGAAAATCGCTATCTTATTGGTATGATTTCGTCGGCCAAAACCATTGCACCGGGCACACAAGGTACGTTTAGCACCACAGCGTTTATTGGTCCAAAAATACAAGATAAATTAAAAGCAGTCGCTCCTAATTTAGAACTCACTGTCGACTATGGTTGGTTAACCATTATTGCGCAGCCCTTGTTCTGGTTACTTAAAACCATCCATGGTTTTGTAGGAAACTGGGGCTGGGCCATTATTTTCTCCACTTGTGTTATCAAGGCGATCTTTTATAAGTTGTCTGAATCAAGCTATCGCTCAATGGCCAAAATGAAAAAGCTTCAACCCAAGCTTGCAGCCTTAAAAGAGCGTCATGGTGATGACCGGGCGGCCATGGGTCAGGCAACCATGGAACTGTATAAAAAAGAAAAGGCCAATCCATTGGGTGGTTGCTTACCTATGCTGATTCAAATGCCGGTATTCATTGCCTTGTATTGGACATTGCTTGAGAGCGTTGAGCTAAGGCAAGCTCCGTGGATGTTTCACATTAAAGATTTGTCTTTGCGTGACCCTTATTTCATTTTGCCAGTGCTAATGGCTGTGAGTATGTATATTCAACAAAAGCTCAATCCGGCACCGGTTGACCCGATTCAGGCTAAGGTATTCCAATTTTTGCCTTTAATCTTTGGTGTGTTCTTTGCCATGTTTCCGGCAGGCTTAGTGTTGTATTGGGTTGTCAATAACGTCTTAACAATATTGCAGCAGTACTACATCACCAAGAAAGTCCTTGGCGATGACTTTAGTATGGCCTGACGGGTGCGTCAGGTTCGCTTGTTTGTCAGGAGCTAAACATTACCACTGACACCATAGCGGCCATTGCGTCTGGCGCCGGCAAAGCCGGCATCGGCGTAGTGCGTGTCAGTGGTCCGCTTGCAGTACAAATTGCAGCATCGCTAACGGGACAATCTCTCGACACTCGTCACGCGCATTACTTATCATTCCTGGACAAGCAGCAACAAGCTCTCGATGTTGGCATAGCGCTGCTCTTTAAAGCACCAAACTCTTACACTGGTGAAGATGTACTTGAGCTTCAGGGTCATGGGGGTTCTGTCGTGCTGGATATGTTGTTATCGCGTGTACTTGAATGTGGCGCACGCATGGCGCGACCAGGTGAATTCACCGAAAGAGCTTTTTTGAACGACAAGCTTGATCTGGCCCAGGCAGAAGCCGTCAGCGATTTAATCGAAAGCAGCTCAACTTCCGCAGCGCGTGCTGCCGTTCGATCAATGAGCGGAGAGTTTTCTCGCACTATTGCCGATGTGCAGTCCGAGCTCACAGCCTTGCGAGCCTGGTTGGAAGCAGCACTGGATTTTAGCGAGGAAGAAATTGATTTTCTGGCTGACCCGCTATTGAAATCAAGGGCTGAGTCCATTGTGCAGCAATTTGATGACCTGCTTGCGCGAGCACAACAAGGTCAGCGTTTACGCGAAGGATTAACCGTGGTTATTGCCGGTGTGACCAATGTGGGTAAGTCCAGCTTACTTAATGCGCTCAGTGGTGAAGACAGTGCGATCGTGACTGATATTGAGGGCACAACACGTGATGTGTTGCACGAACAGATAACTCTCGACGGTGTGCCAGTTCATATTGTTGATACCGCGGGTTTGCGTGAAACACAAGACGTAGTTGAACAAGAGGGCATAAATCGTGCGCGCCGCGCAATGGATTCTGCTGATCATGTGTTAGTGCTGGTCGACGCGGAGCGCTTAACGTTGCCGGACCTATCGTTGCCGATTAGTTTGTCAGCGACATTGGTGGTTAATAAGCTTGATTTGGTTAACGGCGACTCAGCGCCTGAATCTGACGATGGAATTGCATTACCAGCCGAGCTGCAAATCAAGCTTATTGATGATGCGCAATCTTGCCTGCCACAGTTTAATCAGCTTAAAAAAGAAAACGTAATTGGTGTTTCGGTAAAAACAGGGCAGGGCATGAGTCAGCTGCGGCAACATCTGCTGTCACTGGTTGGTCACGACGCGCAATTAGAGGGAGCCTTTATTGCGCGCAGACGCCATCTCGATGCATTGAATAATGCAAAGTTGTTTAGTATGGCCGCACTTGAGCGCTTGCATAGTAGCGAAATGCCAGAGCTGGCCGCCGAAGAATTACGTCAGGCGCAGCTGGCGTTGGATTCGGTAACCGGTCGTTTTGACAGTGAAGACTTGTTGGGTGAGATTTTTGGTTCGTTCTGTATTGGTAAATAGTTTAGGCGCATGCTTGGGTAAAAATCTGTTTAATAAGTGTTGGGCGCTTTTACCGTAATTACATGAAACCTGATGTATACAAAATAGCGCAGCTTGGTATTGGGGCTTTGTATATTATGGCTAAGCCTTGTGGCGGTGCATTGTTAGAACCAACCTTAAAACAGCTTCATGCAAACGGGATTAACCGGGTTGTGTCCTTGCTTGAAATCAGCGAGCAAAACGAGCTAAAGCTCGATCAGGAACCGGCCTTAACTGTAAAACACAACATGGAGTTTGTGTCGTTTCCAATAAAAGATATGGCTTTGCCTGAATCGAGAGATGCTTATCTTGCTTTCACCAAACGTCTCTACAATGATTGTATAACCGGCTTGAATATCGTTGTGCATTGTCGAGCAGGTATCGGAAGGTCAGGCATCATCGCAGCGGGAGTATTGGGACAGGACGGCTTTGCACCCTTAAAGGCTTTTGAGCATATTTCAAAGCAACGCACCGTGCGTGTGCCCGATACACAACAGCAAATTGACTGGGTAGTGAGTGCCTGCGCAATTGACTAGCTTTCAAAAACACGAACTGAATTCGTTTAGGTTTGCAAATAGAAACAAAGAGTACAAATTAAAGTCGTATAACCGCTGGTATTGGTATTTGGCAATAGTACTTGGATACTCACTAATCGGGCATGCTTTGATTGATATTCGTGGCGATGTCTTTGGTTATGAGTTATACCGGTTATCTTCAAAGTCGATGGCTCCAGATATGAAGAGAATCGGTAAGGCTGTTGAGCAAAAACCGCTAAATAAATGCCTGCCGGTTTTAGTTCATGGCCGGTTCACAGATTAGTGTTGCAACAACACGCTATAATGTTGTCCAGACTCTTCGCCAGGTATTGGCATCATGGATTTTCCTACTCAATTTGACGTCATTGTTGTCGGTGGTGGCCACGCGGGTACCGAAGCGGCCCTGGCGGCCGCGCGCACGGGTGCGAAAACCCTGCTGCTCACTCACAATATAGAAACGTTGGGCCAGATGAGCTGCAACCCGGCTATCGGAGGCATTGGTAAAGGTCATCTTGTTAAAGAGATTGATGCCCTTGGCGGCGCTATGGCCGTTGCTGCCGATTTGGCCGGTATCCATTTTCGTACGCTTAATCAGCGAAAAGGACCGGCAGTGCGCGCAACTCGTGCTCAGGCGGACCGCACACTCTACCGAAACGCCATTCGTATCATTATTGAAAACCAGGAAAACCTGACCTTATTTCAACAGGGTGTTGACGACTTGGTTATTGAGGGCGACACGGTTGTCGGTGTATTAACGCAATTGGGCGTGCGCTTTCGCGCACCAGCCGTTGTGCTAACCGTTGGTACGTTTCTGGCCGGGAAAATTCATGTTGGTGAAGCACAGCAATCGGCTGGCAGAGCAGGCGACCCACCAGCACAAACCCTGGCGATGCATTTGCGTGAATTGCCCATCGAAACCGGTCGATTAAAAACCGGTACACCGCCACGAATCGATAGCAGAACCATAGATTACAGTGAGCTTGCCGCGCAGCCTGGCGATGACCCGCGACCGGTATTTTCTTATCTTGGAACCGACAAAGACCACCCTGCGCAAGTGCATTGTCATATCACTCATACCAACGAAAAAACCCATGAGATAATTTCTGGTGCCTTGGACCGCTCACCGCTGTTTTCTGGAAACATCGAAGGTGTCGGGCCCCGCTACTGCCCATCTATTGAAGACAAGGTAGTGCGCTTTGCCGATAAAGATTCTCATCAGATTTTTATTGAACCAGAAGGTTTGAACACACACGAGGTGTATCCAAATGGTATTTCAACCAGTTTGCCATTTGATGTACAAATCGCTTATGTGCAATCGATAAAAGGTTTTGAGAACGCGCACATAACGCGACCCGGTTACGCTATCGAATATGATTTTTTTGACCCGCGTGGTTTGCGTTCATCCTTAGAAACGCGCTGCATCAACGGCTTGTTTTTTGCCGGACAAATAAACGGCACTACCGGCTACGAAGAAGCCGGTGCACAAGGGCTGGTCGCCGGGCTTAATGCGGCTCGCCAAGTCAGAGGTGAGTCACCTTGGTTGCCCCGTCGTGATGAAGCTTATATAGGTGTGCTGGTTGATGACTTAATAACCCGTGGTACGCGCGAACCCTATCGTATGTTTACCAGCCGAGCAGAATACCGTTTGAAGCTCCGTGAAGACAATGCCGATTTACGTTTGACCGAAACTGGTCGCGCAATGGGCCTGGTTGATGATGTGCGTTGGAAATCGTTCAGTGAAAAGGCTGAAGGTATTGGTTTGTTAAAAGGTCAGCTGAATGATTTATGGATAAGGCCTAACACCGAACAAGCAAACACACTTAAAGAAGAGACTGGACTGGAACTCTCTCGCGAGCGTCGTTTTAGTGAGATGTTAAAAATGCCAGAAGTTAAACTACATCGCCTGCTTCAATTGGTTAAGCCCGAGCTTGCCGAACTAGACCGACAAGTGATTGAACAGGTTGAAATACAAGGTAAATATGCGGGCTATCTTGATCGACAACAGGCAGACATTGATCGTTCTCGAGCTCAGTTAGAAACCAAGCTACCCGAATCGATCAATTACAATGACGTGGATGGACTTTCAAACGAGGTGCGACAAAAGTTTATTGAGCATCGACCTGAAACCATTGATCAGGCATCACGCATATCGGGTGTTACGCCCGCAGCTTTGTCATTATTGATGGTGCATCTGAAAAAGCAGTCTTTAAAAGCAAGCGTTTGATTCTTTTGTGAACCATGGCGTTGATAACCCGGCAGCAAGCCGTCTTCTTGAACAGCTTGAAGCTGGTGCAAAGCAACTATCTGTCAGTCTAAGTGGCGAACAAGCAGCGAAGCTTGTTGATTACTTGTTGATGCTGGATAAATGGAATCGTGTTTATAACCTGACATCTGTTAGACGTGTTGGTGACATGGTGTCCAGACACATTTTGGATAGTTTGTCGGTATTTGCCTATCTGCCTGAACCAGGCTCTGTTGTTTACCAGGAAAAAAGCAATATTGATGTCATGGATGTTGGCACTGGGGCTGGGTTACCGGTGCTGCCATTGGCTATTTGTCGACCTGACTTGCGTTTTTTGTCGGTGGAATCCAATGGAAAAAAAACACGCTTTCAACAACAAGTAGTCATGGACCTTGGCTTAAGCAATGTACGAATTGAGCAAAAACGCGTTGAGGATGTGTTCGATCGCACCAGTGTGATTGTTTCACGCGCCTTCACAGCGCCAATGCAATTTTTGCAGGCCATTGAAAAAAACACGATAAAGGATTCGCGCATTATTATTATGCTGGGTCTTAAAGAACTCATGCCCGACGTCTTGCCTTCTGGATTTGTTTCAGCGGGCTTGCATGATATAGCTATCCCCGGTAATGATGCCGAGCGACACATTGCGCTCTGTACCAGGAAGTAAATGCACGTGTATCAGCGTGCGAGTGCGGTAGTATGCTATCAACGAACGCTGGAGATCATCGATGACTGACATTCGCCTGAAGTGTGATTGTGGTGAGGTTCAAGGGGTTGCAAAAAACATCACCCCGAGCAACGGGATTCGAGTGACTTGTTGTTGCGATGACTGCCAGGGCTTCGCCAAACACCTGGCAAACCCAGAAGCGACCCTGGATGAATTTGGCGGCACCGAAATTTTCCAGACAAGCCAATCACAAGTTGTCATTGAGCAGGGTTCTGAGCATCTTCGAGCCGTAAAATTAAAACCCAAAGGTTTGATCAGGTGGTATGCGGGTTGTTGTCGCACCCCTATCGGTAACACCATTAGCGGCGCGATGCCGTTTGTTGGCCTTATTCATCGGTTTATTGATAATGCAGAACAACGTGATGCCGACTTAGGCCCGGTTCGCGTTTATGTTCAGGCACAACATGCTTTAAAAACGCCGACTCACCCAAACACTTCTCAAAAATTTCCGCTTGGTATTACCTTTACTATCATTGGAAAAATGTTGATGTGGAAGGTACGCGGAATGCAGAAGCCGAGCGCCTTTTTCGATGTGGATGGGCGGGCCGTTTGTAAGCCTGAACTATTAGATTAAAGCCTGAGTTGTTGGAGTAAAGAACCAAGCTACACAAATTGCAAGTTGCATTCACCCTTCAACATGTCGAATCCTTGCAATAAAGGGACGGAGGCCCCTGTTTTTAATAACCAGATTATTGTCCACACGCTTCGCGTGGACAATAACAAATCCCTCCGTCCCCTTTAATTAATAAGTGATGGTTAGTACGCCTTTGTTGTGCTCGAACTTGGTTTTGCCGAGGAAGGTCATTCCCAGCAAAGCCGCATTGGTATTTAATCCTTCCGATGCGGTTGCTTCTATGTTGTTTAGCTCAATATCTCCAAGCTTGATCGACTTGAGTGCTGTTTCGTAAGAGGTGCCAAATCCGTTGGCGGTTTGCGTGGTGATTTTTCGACCAAGTGGAAGACCAATGTCTTTTGCAATATCAATAGGAATTGAAACCGAGGTTGCGCCTGTGTCCAGAATAAATCTAATTGGGTGACCATTGATCTCACCCATGGCTAAATAATGACCTTCCGGGTCTTGATTAATTTTAACCACCACCTCGCCTGTAGCCAGGGTTTCACTTACTGGTTTTTTAAACACAAAATCAAACGCTGAAAATGCAGCTAACCCGGCAACCAGCAGTGCACCAATAACGACATATTTGGTTTTGGTGATGCGCTCTTCTTTGACCACAGCGCCGGTTTTCATCCGCTCGATTGCCTGATTGACGATGTCGTCAGTGCTGGTCTCATCTGCCGATTTGGCTCGCGGTTTTGATTTATCTTCGTGGTCCATCTTCTTGTTATTTTTGATCTGCTGTTTATGTCAAGGCTAAACAAAAGGAGTATATGTCACAACTCGTTGTCGGCGAACATCGACAAGATGGATTACACTCATATATATGAGTCGCATCATTGCCATTGCCAACCAGAAAGGCGGTGTGGGTAAAACCACCACCAGTGTCAATCTGGCGTCTGCGCTTGGCAGCATGAATAAACGTGTGCTGCTTTTAGACCTTGACCCGCAGGGTAATGCCACCATGGGTTGCGGTATCGACAAAAACGAAGCCGAGCTGACCGTTTTCGATGTATTGGTCGAAGAAACACCAGTCAGCGAGGTCGCCCAATATTCTGACGCCAATAACTGTCACGTTTTGCCGGGTAACTCTGATCTAACCGTTGCCGAAGTCGAACTCATGGCAATGGATGCCCGTGAACAGAAATTAAAAGACGCTTTGGCTCCGGTACGCGATCAGTACGACTACATACTCATGGATTGCCCGCCATCGCTCAATATTTTAACCCTAAATGCTTTTGTCGCCGCTGACAGTGTACTGGTGCCAATCCAATGCGAATATTACGCGCTAGAGGGGTTGTCGGCACTGCTTGAAACCATCGATGGTGTGCGCGAAGCTGTTAACCCGGGTTTGGCTATTGAAGGACTGTTGCGAACCATGTTTGATGGACGAAACAACTTGGGTGTAGAAGTATCAGCACAGCTGATCGAGCATTTCGGCGAGCAAGTTTTTCGCACTATTGTGCCGCGCAATGTGCGTCTCGCGGAAGCGCCAAGCCACGGGGTTTCCATCGTCGGGTACGATAAGTCGTCACGAGGTGCTTTGGCGTATCTGGCGCTTGCCGGGGAAATAATTCGCCGTCAGGCCCATCAGGGCACTAATCAAAGTACAACTCTTGCGGATTCCCCAGCTGAATCAGTCTCAAATCCATCTGAATCGGAAATCGCGCCAAACAGCGAAGAAGTAGAATCTGCAAATGGCTAAGAAACCGCGAATGGGACGGAACGTCAATGCGTTGTTGAGCGGTGCTATTCGTAACCGCCCCGGCTCAACTGCCCCTGAAAAGCCTGTTGAAGAGTCGGCTGGTGTTACTACCAGGGAATCCGGCAACAAGCCAGAGGGTGGCTCGAGCATTGATTTAGCCAATAAAAATGTGGTGGCTGGCCAGTCGTCAGAGCTTCAATCGCCCAAGATACCCTCGAATGCAGATTCCAGCGCAGCAGGTCCAGGCTTAAATGTAACTGACGCAACGCAGTCTGATTCTGTGGAGTTGCCACCCGATTCGCATCCAACCGACCGACTGCGCATGCTTGGTGTTGATCAAATAACGCGCGGTACTTACCAGCCTCGACGGCATTTTGACCCGGATTTGTTGCAAGAGCTGGCCGACTCAATCAAGGCGCAGGGCCTTATCCAGCCCATACTGGTTCGTGCTTATGGTGGAAAATTCGAACTTATCGCTGGCGAGCGTCGTTGGCGAGCATCACAGCTTGCCGGCATTACCGACATACCAGCCATTGTTCGAGACATGGACGACCAGTCGGTAGCGGCAGTCTCTTTAATAGAGAATATTCAGCGGGCAGACCTGAATCCGTTGGAAGAAGCTCAGGCATTGGAGCGGCTTTGTGGCGAATTCAGCATGACTCATCAGCAAGTCGCCGAGGCGGTGGGACGCTCGCGGGTGGCGGTCACTAATTTAATGCGCCTGCTCGAATTGCATGATGATGTCAAACTTATGGTGGATAATGGTGAGTTGGATATGGGTCATGCGCGAGCGCTATTGGGTGCGCCGACCAGTGAGCAGCCCGAGATAGCCAAACGCATCATTCAGCAGGGTTTGACTGTCCGGGCCGTCGAGAAGATGGTCAAAGACCTTCGTGAAGGAAAAACGACTTCCACCTCTGGTCCTGCTAAAACAGATCCAAACATCGACGCATTAGGTCAAAAATTAGGCAAACTGTTGGGCGCGCCAGTCACTATTCGGCACCAGAAGAGTGGTGCGGGTAAGCTTGAGATCACATACTCATCTGTAGATGAGCTCGACGGAATTTTAAAGCACATTAAATAATGGACGCATGAGGCTGAAATACATCAGATACATTAAAAACACACCTTGTTTTGGTGATCCTGCCTGCGCATACACGGCCCCAAATACTTGCTCATAAAAAGTCGCTGACTATATCCATCTAATTCTTAAACACTGCTATAATTTGGTCGCTAGTTTTTGGTCCCGGCCGTTTCGGATCCACTCTTAAGTTTTAGGCAGTTGAGCCCGTTTATGCAGCAGGCTAGTGAGCGGTTGCGCGTCATCAAGCTGATTCTACTGGGACAGTTTGTTGCAGCGTTACTTGTCGGTATTGGTGGCTTACTGATTGCTGGCAAGGTGGTGGGATTTTCGGCGTTGTTGGGTGGAATGATCGCCTGGCTGCCGAACACGTACTTTGCACTACGAGCCTTCAGGCATCGGGGTGCCAGAGCCGCACAAAAAATTGTGCGCTCGTTTTACGCCGGCGCGTTCGGCAAAATGTTTTTAACGATGGCGTTGTTCGCCATCGTATTTATAAAGGTGAAGCCGTTAAGCGCTTTGGCGCTATTTATCGGCTTCACCGTTGTTCAGGCAATGAACTGGTTGGTACCGCTGCTCGTAGCACTCAATGAGCGACGCAAGTACCCATCACCGTGAGATAGACGAAGAGACTTAAAAGCGTAACGTTATGGCATCTTCAGAAGCAGGTAGAACCACTACCGAGTATATTCAGCATCACTTGCAGAATTTGGTGCTGGGTGTTCATCCCGAAAACGGTTTGAGTATTGCTCACGGCTCCGAAGAGGCTGCGGCCATGGGATTTTGGGCTATCCACCTGGATTCCATGTTCTGGTCTATTGGACTTGGTTTGTTGTTTTTATGGGTATTTAAAAAAGGTGCCGATAAAGCCACATCTGGTGTTCCGGGGCCGCTACAAAATTTTGTCGAACTCATTGTAGAGTTCGTCGACGAGAACGTTCGCGAAACCTTTAACGGTAAAAGCGATGTTGTCGCACCACTTGCTCTGACCATTTTCGTATGGGTATTTCTAATGAACCTGATGGATTTAATCCCGGTTGACTGGATTCCTTACGCCGCCGAGAGAATCGGTATTCCGTATCAAAAAATCGTACCAAGCACCGATGTTAACGTCACCTTGGGTATGTCGTTTTCAGTCTTTGCTTTGATGATTTACTACAGTGTTAAAATTAAGGGTGCCGGCGGCTTCTTCAAAGAACTTGCGTTTCAGCCGTTTAACAGCCCTAACATCATAGTGCAAGCTATCTTTGTTCCTATTAACTTGCTTCTGGAAGGTGTTGCCCTAATTGCCAAACCCATTTCATTGGGCCTGCGTTTGTTCGGCAACATGTATGCAGGCGAACTGATTTTTATTCTTATTGCATTGCTGCCGTTTTACGCGCAGTGGGCTTTGTCGGTGCCTTGGGCTCTGTTCCACATATTGGTTATCACGCTACAAGCGTTCATTTTTATGATGCTGACTATCGTGTACATGAGCATGGCACACGAGCATCATTAGTGCCGCCTGAAGCGGCACTAGCGCTAGTGCCAAGAATTGGTGCGAGCATCATTAGTGCCGCCTGAAGCGGCACTAGCGCTAGTGCCAAGAATTGGTGCGAGCACCACTAGCCGAACGTGCGTTCGTCTAGCGGCACAGGCATTATTAGCGGTACATGGCAGTGCATCGGTTTTGAAGTTTTGGTTTAGATATTTAATTTTTAAGATTTACATTTTTAGTTTGATTTTTTCTACACACGAATTTTTCGGGAGTTAGTAATGGAAACAGTAGTTGGCTTAACAGCGATTTCAGTTGGCTTATTGATTGGTCTTGGTGCACTTGGCACAGCAATCGGTTTTGGTTTGTTGGGTGGTCGTTTTCTTGAAGGTGCTGCTCGTCAGCCAGAAATGACACCAATGCTTCAGGTAAAAATGTTTATCGTTGCAGGTCTACTCGATGCGGTTCCAATGATCGGTGTTGGTATTGCGTTGTTCTTCACTTTTGCAAACCCGTTCATCGGTCAGGTTGCTGGATAGTCGACTGACTAATTTGATTGACACTTTGATTGAAAGTAAAGGGAAAGCAAAATGAATATCAACCTGACATTAATTGGCCAGGCAATATCATTCGCTATCTTCGTTTCCTTGTGCATGAAGTACGTGTGGCCACCAGTTATGACTGCGCTGCGCGAACGCCAGGATAAAATCGCGCAAAGCCTTGCCGATGCAGAACAGGGCGCACAGCGTCGTGAAGAAGCAGAGGCAGAAGTAGAGACGATGCTGCAAGATGCGAAAGCACAGGCAGCAGAGATCGTCGCTCAGGCCCAAAAGCGTGGAAACGAAATCGTCGATGAGTCAAAGGCCACGGCACGCTCAGAAGGTGAACGTTTGAAGGCAGCAGCCCAATCAGAAATTGAACAGGAAGTCGTCACAGCACGAGAAGATTTGCGAAAGCAGGTAGGCTCAATTGCAGTGGCTGGCGCTGGTAAGATTCTTGGCAGTGAAGTCAATGCTGAATCTCATGCCAAGGTGCTCGACGACCTGGTCGGACAACTCTAAGGGCGTTAGACCATGGCCGACTTTACAACTGCTGCACGTCCATACGCTAAGGCGGTATTCGAAATTGCCCAGCAAGGCGGCAAGTTCGACGACTGGTCTAATCGACTGGCTGTTCTGGGTGCCATCATTGATCATCCAGAGATGCAAACACGTTTAGATGCACCAAACCTGACGCAGGAAGACACAGCCAAAATGGTTGAAACGGTGGCTTCAGATGTTGTTAACGATAGCGACAGCCGCAATTTTATTAAACTGCTTGCCGAAAATAACCGAATGAAGTTGCTCGGTGATATCAGTGGCATTTACGAAGAGCTTCGTTCAGAAGCCGAAGGCGAAATTGAAGCAAACGTGGTTAGTGCGTTTGAATTGACCGACGAGCAGCGAGACAAAATGGCAGCTGCGTTGAGTAAAAAACTGGACCGGAAGGTTCGTATTGTCAGCACTGTTGATAACAGCTTGATTGGTGGCGCGATTATTCGCGCTGGTGATTTGGTTATTGATGGTTCTGTTAAAGGTCGTTTGGAAAAAATGACCACGGCTGTCGGAACTTAAAAAACATCTCTCGCATCCTGCGCAATGTGCGCCCGATCGACGAGACAGGGCTGATTTGTCAGCCCTCGTTAACGGAGGCTTTAATTTGCTGCCGTTATCGCCAACCGGCTATCGCTTATCGATGTCGGGAACCGAATTCAAGAGGATTTTGTTATGCAACTAAACCCATCAGAAATCAGTGAACTGATCAAACAAAGGATCGGTGATTTCGAAGCGTCTGCTGACGCACGTACCGAAGGAACCATCGTTAGTCTTAGCGACGGTATCGTTCGTATTCATGGTCTGACTGACGTTATGTCTGGTGAGATGATCGAATTCCCAAACAACCTGTTCGGTCTTGCACTGAACCTTGAGCGCGACTCGGTCGGTGCGGTTGTATTGGGTGACTATCAGTCGCTATCTGAAGGCGACAAAGTTAAATGTACCGGTCGTATTCTTGAAGTACCGGTTGGCCCTGAGCTGTTAGGTCGTGTACTAAACCCGCTGGGTGAGCCTATCGATGGTAAGGGTCCAGCTAACACCAAGTTAACTTCGCCAGTAGAAAAAGTTGCACCGGGCGTTATCGAACGTCAGTCAGTTGATCAACCAGTACAAACTGGTTTGAAATCTATTGATGCCATGGTGCCGGTAGGCCGCGGTCAACGAGAACTTATTATTGGTGATCGTCAAACTGGTAAAACAGCAGTTGCGGTCGATGCCATTATCAATCAGAAGGGCACCGGTATTAAGTGTGTCTACGTGGCGATTGGTCAGAAGCAGTCAACCATCGCAAACGTGGTGTCCAAGCTCGAAGAGCACGGCGCTCTGGAGCACACCATCATTGTTGCAGCTGGTGCGGCTGATTCTGCAGCAATGCAATACATTGCTCCTTATGCCGGTTGTGCAATGGGCGAGTACTTTCGTGACCGTGGTGAAGATGCATTGATCGTCTATGACGATCTGACCAAACAGGCCTGGGCTTACCGTCAGGTATCTCTGTTACTACGTCGTCCACCGGGTCGTGAAGCTTATCCGGGTGACGTTTTCTATCTTCACTCTCGTTTGCTTGAAAGAGCATCTCGTGTCAGTGCTGAATACGTAGAAAAATTCACTAACGGTGAAGTCAAAGGTAAGACTGGTTCATTGACCGCTCTGCCAATCATCGAAACCCAAGCAGGTGACGTATCGGCTTTCGTACCAACGAACGTTATTTCAATTACCGATGGACAGATCTTTCTGGAAACTGATTTATTCAATGCTGGTATCCGTCCTGCTATCAACGCGGGTCTGTCGGTATCACGTGTTGGTGGGGCTGCACAAACCAAGATCATCAAGAAGCTTGGTGGTGGTGTTCGACTGGCATTGGCTCAATATCGTGAATTGGCGGCGTTCTCTCAGTTCGCATCAGATCTTGATGAGACCACGCGTAAACAGCTTGAGCGTGGTCAGCGTGTAACAGAATTGATGAAGCAGAAACAGTACTCGCCATTGTCTATCGGTGAGATGGGTGTTTCGTTGTATGCTGCGAACGAAGGATTCCTTGACGATGTCGACTTCGACAAGGTTGTAAGCTTTGAAGAAAATCTGCACGGTTACATGCGTAGTAACCATCAGGATTTGCTTGACCAGGTTAGTGAGTCTGGTGATTGGAACGACAATATCGCTGCCGCGTTTAAAAAGGGCATCGAAGCGTTTAAATCCAGCGGCACTTGGTAGTTCAGTAACCCACTTATCGACTACCAGGGAATCCTGACATGGCAAGTGAAAAAGAGATAAGAACGCAGATCGCGAGTATTAAAAATACTCAGAAGATCACCAAGGCTATGGAGATGGTAGCCGCAAGTAAAATGCGCAAAGCTCAAGACCGCATGGCTGCAAACCGCCCGTACTCTCAAAAGATGCGTAGCGTAATCGGCCATGTTGCCTCAGCAAATATTGAGTACCACCATCCGTATCTGATGGACCGTCCTGATGTTAGTCGCGTTGGTTACATTGTTGTCTCTACCGACCGTGGGTTATGCGGCGGTTTGAACACCAATGCGTTCAAGGCCGGTGTTGCATCAATGTCGGAGTGGTCTGAAAAGGGTGCTGAAATAGATGTCGTCACTATCGGAAAAAAAGCGCAAGCTTTCTTCAGCCGTATGGGTAGCAACATCGTAGGACAGGTTATTGACCTTGGTGATGCGCCTGAGCTTGCCACGCTTATTGGTAGTGTGAAAGTCATGCTCGACGCATACGACGAAGGAAAAATTCAACGTCTGTATATTGTTGAAAATGAATTCGTTAACACCATGACGCAATCACCAACGGTGACACAACTGCTGCCTGCTCAACCAGATGTTGACGAGAAGCTGACTCACCACTGGGACTACATTTACGAGCCGGATTCAAAAACGGTCGTTGATCACTTGATGACTCGTTATATTGAGTCACTGGTTTATCAATCAGTGGTTGAAAACGTGGCCTGCGAGATGGCGGCCAGAATGTTTGCGATGAAGAGCGCGTCCGATAACGCGGGTGATTTGATTGATGACTTGCAGTTGAAGTACAACAAAGCACGTCAGGCGTCGATTACGCAAGAGATATCAGAGATTGTCAGTGGTGCGTCAGCGGTTTAACTGACTCACACAGTTATGGCTATGTGCGTAGTGTTGCACGGCGCCTCAGACCTGGTTAAGTAACCAGTCTTATTACAAATAGTTTTTATATTTAGGAACACAGCTATGAGTTCTGGAACAGTTGTAGAAATCATTGGTGCGGTTGTTGATGTGGAATTTCCACGCGATGCTGTGCCTAAAACATATGATGCCCTTAAAATTGATGGCTCTGATATCACCCTGGAAGTTCAAGGTCAGCTAGGTGACGGTGTTGTCCGGACAATCGCCATGGGATCCTCAGAAGGATTGAAGCGTGGTTTGGTTGCATCAAACACCAATGCCCCTATCTCAGTTCCTGTTGGACAGGCTACGCTGGGTCGCATCATGGACGTCTTGGGTAACCCCATCGATGAAGCGGGTCCAATCGCTACTGAAGATCGCATGCCGATTCACCGCTCGCCACCCACCTATGCTGAACAATCTGGTTCAACAGAATTGCTCGAAACCGGTATCAAAGTAATCGACTTACTTTGCCCGTTTGCCAAAGGCGGTAAAGTTGGATTATTCGGTGGTGCTGGAGTAGGCAAGACCGTAAACATGATGGAACTCATTCGTAACATCGCTGCTGAGCACTCAGGTTTCTCGGTATTCGCAGGTGTTGGTGAGCGTACTCGTGAAGGTAACGATTTCTACCACGAAATGAAAGAATCTGACGTGCTCGATAAAGTAGCGCTGGTGTACGGTCAGATGAATGAGCCTCCGGGTAACCGTTTGCGAGTAGCGCTAACCGGTTTAACCATGGCGGAATTTTTTCGTGATGAAGGTCGTGACGTTCTTATGTTTATCGATAACATTTATCGATACACACTGGCAGGAACTGAAGTATCAGCACTGTTGGGTCGTATGCCATCGGCAGTAGGATATCAGCCGACACTTGCTCAAGAGATGGGTGATTTGCAGGAACGTATTACATCAACCAAGACCGGCTCTATCACGTCTATTCAAGCTGTATATGTTCCAGCGGATGATTTGACTGATCCGTCTCCTGCAACAACGTTCGCTCACCTTGATGCAACCGTTGTACTATCTCGAAACATTGCGGAGCTAGGCATCTATCCGGCGGTTGACCCATTGGATTCAACCAGTCGTCAGCTTGACCCTCAAGTTATTGGTGTTGATCATTACGACACTGCACGTGCGGTGCAAAACGTGTTGCAGCGATATAAAGAGCTTAAAGATATTATTGCGATTCTGGGCATGGACGAATTGTCTGAAGAAGATAAGCAGGCTGTATCACGTGCTCGTAAAGTGCAGCGATTTCTGTCTCAGCCGTTCTTTGTTGCTGAAGTTTTCACAGGTTCGCCTGGCAAGTATTGCTCACTTAAAGACACTATTGCTGGTTTCCAGGCAATCGTAGCAGGTGAATACGATCACCTGCCAGAGCAGGCGTTCTACATGGTTGGTACTATCGACGAAGCTGTCGAAAACGCCAAGAAGATGGATAGCTAGTCGTGGCCGCTACCTTCAGAGTCGACATCGTTAGCGCCGAGGAAGAAATTTTCTCGGGTGACGCAGAAATGATTGTCGCATCGGCAGAATTGGGTGAGGTGGGTATTGCACCCGGCCACACGCCATTCATCACGCGCATAAAGCCTGGCGAAATCCGAGTCAAAACTGCGGGTGATGCCGAAGATCTGGCCGTGTATGTGTCTGGTGGTATTCTTGAAGTGCAGCCATACGTTGTAACGGTGCTTTCTGATACGGCACTGCGCGCAGAGGATATCGACGAGCAAGCGGCAGAAAAAGCCAAGACTGAAGCGGAGGCTGCTTTGGCCGGTAAAGCTGGAGAAGTTGACTACGCTGCAGTCCAAAGACAATTGGCCGAAGCTTCTGCCCAGCTGCAATTGATAAAGAAGATGCGAAAGTAGTTTCACTTGTAGGTGTAGATTTTCATTTTCCAAGCATCAAGTTTCAAGCTTTAAAGACGCCGGCTACTGCCGGCTTTTTTGTTTGTGCAATTCACGTTTGTTTTTCGCAAGGAGTTGATAATGCTGATCAGGGAAGCTCAAGCAGGCGATTTTTCAGCCATCCATGTATTGATGCAGGAGCTTAATGCCAAGGATACTGTTGAGAACACAGACACAAGAAAGTCTGTGTATTTGCAGATCATTGATGACCCAGCCAATATTATATTTGTGGGTTCTGTTAATGATGAGATCGTCACCACCTGTTATCTTAATATCATCCCTAACATCACTTGGAAAGCAGCTCCTTACGCATTAATAGAAAATGCAGTGACTGCGCAGCAACACCGACGGTGCGGCTATGGGCGACTGTGTATAAAGCATGCGATTGAATTTGCCTATTCAAAAGAGTGTTTTAAAGTGATGTTGCTTTCGAGCCAGCAAAATGCTCAAACCAGAGCTTTTTATGGCTCTGTTGGATTAGTGCAAAGTAAGGATGGTTATGCTGCGTACAAGGAATTTATCTAATTCAGCATGCTTTCTCTCAGGCAAAGCTGCCGAATTCGAATATTGGCAATGTGTATCTTCAGTATTTTATTAGCCAGCCGTTAATGTGTCAGCTGTATCTTCTAAGTTACAGATAACCCAAGTCATATTCTAAAGACGAAAGGAAGTCACAATGCTTTCTGACATTCTAAATCAGGTATCTAATATCAATGTCCTGTGGACTGGTCTTAACGCGTTTGAGAAAACCGTAATCGGGATTATCTCGCTCGGTGTTGTGTACTACTTCTTGCGTCATTTTGTTATTCACCGACTGGAGAAAATCACTGACAGAACTGCAAACGATCTTGATGATCGACTTGTAGATTTTGTAAAACAGTTCCTATGGGTGGTTACCCTTCTTTGGGGTTTAGTGTGGGTACTAAAGACCAATGGAATTTCCGTATCACCGATTTTGGCTGGTGCAGGTATTTTTGGTGTTGCGGTTGGATTTGCTGCTAAAGAGACTATTGCTGATATTTTATCCGGTATATTTTTGATAATAGATCGGCCTTTGCGTATTGGCGACCGAATTACAATCGACAGAATAGGGAAGCATTGGGGGTCGTGGGGAGATGTCATTGATATCGGTTTAAGGCGGACAGTTATACGTAACACCGATGGCGTGACAGTTAACTATCCCAACTCTGTGTTATCAAGCGGCATAATTAAAAATTTTTCCATTAGTTCAGATCCGGTGCGAGCACGTGTTCGATTTCAGGTTGACTACTCAGCTAGCCCAGACCAAGTAAGAGAGCTTGTTTTCGCGGCCGTATCACAGGTTGATGGCATATTGCATGAGCGAACAACTGTCGTTATTCGATCTATGTGGGATGATGAGCTGGGTCACCAGTTGTCAGGTGTTCTATACGAAGTGAGGTATTTTCTTGAGGATGTGAAGAAACGAACAGCCATACGTTCGATGGTGTTAGAAAAAATAATTATCAGCTTTTGTGAACACGATATGCCTATGGCATCTCAGCCTATGACCATACACAGAGCTGAGCGTGCTGCAAATAGCCCCCACATTTCTACGCCGGATTTAAAACAAGTTGTCAATAAATAGCCAGTATTCAGGCGCACTGAATGCTAGTTTATAAACAACTAGAGCTGCCTTGTTAATCTGCCGTAAGCCTGCTGCTAAGTGTTAGCGCAGTCTTCAGGGCTCGGTAAGTCATCTAACCGGTGTGCTCTATGGCCATATACATCGTCTGGTGTTGCGTAAAACAGCAGTAATCATCGCTCCAATCAACAGTTTCCTGTGCCAGGCGACCTCCAAAGCTGGAGTAAAGGCCTTTAAAAGTACGCAGTTTTCCATCAGTACCTGTTGTTACTAGCTCATCCAGCGTAAGGTCTGAGTTAATTCCTGTGTTGTAAATATATTTGCTTAGTTGTTGTCTTAGCTCATAGTTGCCATTGATGGTTTCACCACCAAACAGCATGGATGCACAATGTTGAAATTCTCCGCTGTAACTGGGTAAACTGCTTTGATTGTTATTTATGGAGAACTGTCCTTCTTGATCACAACTCAGGTAGCGGGTAAGTGTGCTGTCGTATTCAGATGAGTCCCACGTAAAGCCACTTGCCAATAAATTTTCCTGATTGCCATCGGAAACAGACGTGTAAACATCACTTAACTCTTTTCCAAATTGCCTGCCATTGGTTACAGGCGCAACTTGTTGCAGGAGTGAAAGCGCATTCGTCGTGTTGATGGTTGGTGTTTTCCTCGGTGTTGTTAAAAACAGGCTGGCAGGCGTGCTAAGAACGCCATCTGAATTATCAGTTTGGTGGGTATATTCGTAAGTTGTGCCTGGTACCACGGTGTTGTCGTAATAACTTAGTGCATCAATCGTAGTCAATACCTTAGCGTCGCGGCTACTTCGTTTTTGCTCTCAGATGGATTTTCTGTCACTCCAGAACTTGAGCATGCCCTTAAAAAAAATTAGCGAGCAAAATAATACAGAGCCTATTGTTAATTTCACGAGATTCACTTTCTTCGTTGATTATGGCGCTAAGTCTAACGAGGCAGCACCGATAAGATTTGGTAGAAATACCGGTAAATTTGTCTTATTTTCTGTATGAGTGTAAAGCTGCCTATCTCGTCTCTTTCATTGCGACAGTGCAGCAATGAAAATCACTAAAAATCGAAATTAAGATCTTTTGGCCAGCGGTTTTCTGAGTGCATGGGTAGTTATGCTCATGCTTTGCCTATTGTTGATATACACACAGGTAAATTACTTTTTCCATTTCAATCTACTCATTCTGGAGCTACGCAATTGGCGCTACAATTCTCTCCAGGAGGGCAGCCGTTTTATTGTGCAGACAACTTTTTGACCCTCCGGGTCATTAGTTTCGCTTGTCTCAATGTAAAGCATCAAAACTTAAGTTCCGAGCTACTCTTAGAGGTCCGCTTCCTGCATTGAGAAGGCGACTCAATTCGCCTGGAGAATAATACATATGGCTATTCGGATAATCGTTTTGGCGGCTGGCAAAGGCACCCGAATGAAATCTAGCATGCCCAAAGTGCTGCATCGCCTGGCGGGGAAGCCCATGCTTGGTCACGTTCTGGACACAGTTTCTACAGTCGACCCAGCGAGCATAACCGTGGTTATTGGGCACGGCAGCGATCAGGTGCAGCAGACAATTGAGCATTCTGTGAACTGGGCCATGCAAACTGAGCAGCTGGGTACGGGGCATGCCGTTCAGCAGGGTCTTGAAGGTATCGAAGATGACGACACGGTGCTAATCACCTACGGCGATGTGCCGCTAACCCGATCAGAAACTTTTAAAGGTTTACTGGATGTTACCAACAAGAATCAGCTTGGGTTACTGAGTTTGATTGTTGATGACCCCAGTGGCTATGGGCGTATTAAGCGAATTGATGGTGCTGTTGTTGGAGTTGTAGAGCAAAAAGATGCCAATGAGGAAGAGCTGGCCATAAACGAAATTAACGCCGGTGTGTTAGCGGTAAATGGCGGTTCACTTAAAAAGTACCTAAGTGAGATTGATAACCAGAACGCGCAAGGCGAGTATTACTTGACCGATATTTTTTCTCTGGCAGTCAAGGCTGGACAAACCATTCAGACAGTGCATCCACAAGATGAATGGGAAGCCGAAGGTATTAATTCGCGTGAGCAGTTAGCTCAGTTAGAAAGAGTGTATCAACATACTCGTGCAGCTGAGTTAATGGCGGCAGGGGTTACTGTCAGGGACCCGGCGAGGTTAGATATTCGAGGCACACTGAGCACCGGTATCGATAACGAAATTGATGTTAACTGTGTGTTTATTGGTGATTGCAGTTTAGGAAACAATGTCAGCATTGGTCCTAATTGTGTGGTTATTGATAGCCATATAAGTGACGGCTGTGAGGTTAATGCCAACTGTGTTCTTGAAGGCTCGCAGCTTGGTGCGAGTTGTATTATTGGGCCTTTTGCACGATTGCGACCTGGCAGTGTGTTGGCAGATCAAGCCAAAATCGGCAATTTTGTGGAAACCAAAAATGCCACTATTGGATTGGGCAGTAAAGTTAATCATTTAAGTTACGTTGGCGATTCCGAAGTAGGTGCCAAGGTCAACATTGGTGCTGGAACCATCACTGCAAACTACGATGGTGCTAACAAGCATAAAACGGTACTCGAAGATGGCGTATCAATTGGTTCGAACACGGTGTTGGTTGCACCAGTCACTATTGGTGCAGAGGCAACAATAGGTGCCAGTTCAACTATAACCAAAGCTGTCAAAGCTAAAGCTCTCGCTTTTACAAGAGGCGATAGAAGAGACATAGAAGGTTGGCGGCGACCTGAAAAAATAAAGAAATAGTTTTTTGTAAACCAATATAAGCAATGAAGTACAAGTAAAGAAGTTTTAATACAGATCTGATTTTAGTTTAAGGGCTATCTAACATGTGTGGAATTGTAGGGGCAGTAGCGCAACGTGATATCGCTGATATTCTGTTAATGGGGCTTCAAAGCCTGGAATATCGTGGATATGATTCTGCTGGTATTGCTACCATCGATGGTGATGGCAAAATGCATCGTATTCGCCGAGTGGGTAAAGTTAAAGCGTTGACCGATTCAGTTGCCGAGGAGGGTATGCCCGGCGGAGTAGGTATAGCGCACACTCGATGGGCAACGCACGGCGAGCCTAACGAAGCTAACGCACATCCGCATGTTTCCAGCGAGCGCATCGCAGTCGTACACAACGGCATCATTGAAAATCATAGTGAACTGCGAAAGCAGCTACAAAGTGAAGGTTATACGTTTACTTCCGACACCGATACAGAAGTTATTGCCCATATGGTTGAGCGTGAGCTCAAAGCAGGTGGTACTTTGTTTTCAGCGGCTCAATCGGTTGTTCGACAGCTAGAAGGTGCATACGGAACAGTCATTATGGATAAGACCCAGCCAGAGCGTTTGATTGTTGCGCGCTCTGGTAGCCCTCTGGTTATTGGTTATGGTGTAGGGGAACACTTTATAGCATCCGACCAGTTAGCACTTCTACCGGTTACGCGCAAATTCTCTTATTTAGAAGAAGGCGATGTGGCCGAGATAACCAGAACAACCGTATCAATCGTCGATGGAGAAGGCAATCCGGTTGAACGTGCTATTGAAGAGTCTAATCTGACCAACGATGCAGGTGATAAAGGTAATTATCGTCACTATATGCAAAAAGAAATCTACGAACAACCGGTGGCCATTCAACGAACGTTGGAAGGTCGTCTCGAAAATGGACAGATACTTGATACCGCGTTCGGCGATAATGCGGCTGAATTGCTATCTAAAGTAAAACACGTTCAAATTATTGCCTGCGGTACAAGCTACCATGCGGGGATGACAGCTCGTTATTGGCTGGAAGCGTTTGGTGGTGTGTCTTGCAACGTAGAGATTGCCTCTGAGTATCGTTATCGAGAATCGTTTGTCCATGACAACAGCTTGCTGGTCACCATATCTCAATCTGGCGAAACGGCTGATACCTTGGCAGCATTGCGTTTAGCGCAACAACAAGGGTATATGACCAGTCTTACTCTGTGCAACTCACCAGGTTCCTCAATGGTGCGTGAATCAGATATGTCCTATTTAATGAAAGCCGGTGCTGAAATTGGTGTTGCTTCAACTAAAGCTTTTACAGTGCAGCTCACAGGGTTGCTCATGTTAGCCGGGGCCATAGGCCAGCATAATGGAATGAGTAAAGAGAAATCGGCACGGCTGTGTCAGGCCTTACAAAGTCTGCCAGCCAAGTTAGAACAGGTATTGGCAATGGATGAGCCAATTCAGGCATTGGCAGAAGACTTTGCTGACAAACACCATAGCTTATTTCTTGGGCGTGGTGATCAGTACCCCATTGCAATGGAAGGTGCCTTAAAGCTCAAAGAAATTTCTTATATTCATGCAGAAGCTTATGCGGCTGGTGAACTCAAACATGGTCCATTAGCATTGATCGATGCTGATATGCCTGTCATTGTAGTCGCACCGAAAAACGACTTGGTTGAAAAACTTAAATCTAACGTTGAAGAGGTTCGGGCGCGTGGTGGTTTGATGTATGTATTCGCAGATAAAGACGCTAAGTTTGAAAGCGATGAGACAATGAAGGCGTTGGAAGTGCCTGTGTGTGATGATCTTGTTGCACCAATTATTTATACGATTCCTTTGCAGCTATTGTCATATCACGTAGCCATTATCAAAGGCACTGATGTTGACCAACCCAGAAATCTGGCAAAGTCTGTCACTGTTGAATAGGTGTTAAAACAAATCGTCACTTAAAGTGTGGCGTACAACATTATCTTAAAGGCGACCTACTTGGTCGCCTTTCTTATTGTCGATTTTTCGGGTCTGGTTTATTGTCTATTGTTCCTTAACAATTAGTCCGTTACTATCGATCAATGAGCCTATCCCCTAATATACTTGCCAGCATTTATATGATGGTATCCATGCTGGGCTTTGTGCTCAACGATATGCTAATAAAGACGTTGGGCGATAGCTTGCCTACCACTCAAGTCATGTGGATTCGCGGCTGTTTTTTAAGCGTCTATATTTTTGCCATTATCTGGCAGCGGGGACTATTGCCCCGCTGGAAAGAAGCCATTCGACTGCAAATTGGGGTTCGAGCTGCTTGTGAAGGTGGCGCTACCCTGTTTTTTCTGACCGCTTTGGTGCTACTACCTTTTGCCAATATAGCGGCCATACTTCAATTTTTGCCACTAGCTGTAACTATTGGCGCGGCTGTTTTTCTTGGAGAGCCCGTAGGCTGGCGTCGTTGGTTAGCTATATTGGTTGGTTGTGTTGGGGTGCTTATCATTATAAGACCCGGAATGAGTGGGTTTCACAATGCATCCATTCTGGTATTGGTCTCTGTTGTGTTTGCTGCAGCACGAGATCTGGTCACCCGAAAATTACCAGGCAAAATACCATCGCTGTTAATTTCATGGGTGTCTGCAATAATAATTGCCCTGTTAGGCATGGTCTTAACTCTGGCTCAGGGTTCTTGGGAGGCAATGAACATTGAACAAGTCATCACGTTAATGGCAGCGGCGTTCTTCCTGTTTTTTGGATATCAGTTCATCATCCAGTGCATGCGTATAGGTGAAATTGCATACGTTGTACCGTATCGTTATACGTCCTTACTTTGGGCTATTTTAATAGGGTATTTGGTGTTCGATGAAATACCTGATAAATACACGCTAGTCGGGTCTGCCATAGTGGTTGCAATGGGTTTGTATACTATGTACCGAGAATTACAGATCAATAAAATGACCAACAAAACCAAATAGCGTGTTGCGTTGCCATTTAGTCTTTGGGTTGTTGTCTGTCGGAGTGCTTCTTGTCAGATTGCTCCGTTTGCGGTTGTACCGTTTTGTCATCCGGTAAATTGTCGTAGCGCTCTAACACTTCGTTATCATAGCTATCCCATTCATTGGCCTCGTCTTCTTCTTCTAATAAATCCAATTGCGCATCGTCAGCGGCTTCAATCGCAAACTCAGCACCAGCGGGTGTTGAGCGACTGGTTACCAGGATAAACGGTGCAGCGTCTTCTGGAGCAACGTTGTATTTTCTTTGTGTCATGCGATAGATGCCATAAGCGCATGTGACCGCCATCAAAACCGAAATAGTGATAAAGAACCAATGGTTCCCAAATTCACTCATTGCATAGCCGACCAGAACAGGTCCAGTCATTGCCCCCGCGCCATTGATAAACAACAGTCCACCAGAAACAGCAGCCATTTGGTCGTATTCTGTGTAGTCATTGGCGTAGGCAAGAAACAATGAATACATAGGATTTGATGTGCCACCCATAAAGAATGCTATTGCAACCAAAGCAATGTAGTTATCGCTTAAAAATAATCCCGCCGCCGCACTCAGTGCACACAAGGCTGATACCGTAATGATCAGGTAACGCCTGTCGTATCGATCGGATAGCCAGCCAATAGGGTACTGAAACACCATTCCACCCAAAAAAATAGCCATGATGAAGTACGAAACCTGAGCGATAGTGAAACCGCTTTGCGTAGCGTAGACTGGCGCCATGCCAAACAGCGTGGCGAAAACCCCACCAAGTAAAAAGGTACCAAAGCAGGCCAGTGGCGATGCCTTAATCAAGTCCTTAATTGACATGGCTTTGGTGGTTTCGTGTACTGGCGCCGGAGAGACAGACAGCAAGATGGGTGCAAACGAGACTGATACCAGCACAGTAATCAACACGAATAAGTTGTAACCAGCAGGGTCTGCAACGTTAAGCAGTAGCTGGCCAAGTACCATGCCAAGCATCTGTACGATTAGGTATAGGGATAGGGATTGGCCACGCTGTTCATTGGTTGCAGAGTGATTTATCCAGCTTTCTGCAACAACGTAAATAGCAGAAAAGCAAAAACCCACCAGCAAGCGCAAGAGTAACCAGGCGATTGGGTGGACCACGGCTGCATACAAAATGAAGGCTGCAGATACCAATGACCCAAAAGCTGCGAAAACCCGAATGTGTCCGACTCGTTTTAGTAGCCAGGGCGCTGCTCTTGAACCACCCAGAAAGCCGATAAAGTAGGCGGACATAATCACACCCATGGTAGCTGGCTCGATGTTTTCCAAAGAGCCGCGCACACCAAGTAAGGTGCCCTGCAATCCATTGCCGAGCATCAATAGCAGCATACCAAGCATCAGCGGCCAGGTATTTGTAAGTACACCAATCATGCTTAGAGACTAGGACAACAAAATGAAACTTATGTAGATTATCGATCACAATTGCTTGTCGTCTATCCCCCGCTTTTCGCAATGTCGCTCTTAAGACAGCCGGTGGGTATAATGGGCGCAATTAGACAACGAGCAAATTCTGGAAAGCCCAAGGCCATGAGCAAAACAATTGATTACTACCATTTCCTAATTTCTCCCTGGAGTTATTTTGCTATTGGGCGATTTAATGAGCTGCGCAAAAAGCATGATGTGGATGTTAACTACAAGCCGATAGATGTGATGCAAACCTTTGACAACATGGGTGGTCTGCCACCGGCTAAGCGGCACCCCTCAAGACAGGACATTCGTATGCAAGAGCTGAAACGCTGGGCAAACTATCTAGGCGTGCCTATAAACTTTACTCCGGCACACTTTCCCACTAACCAGGCAATGGGTGCAAAAATGGTATATGCCGCGAACGGTGCCACAGGCAACCCACAGGCAGCCGATTTCAGCGATGCTTTGCTTCGTGCATGCTGGGCAGAAGAAAAGGACATAGCAGATGAAGCTACCTTGGTGGATGTGGCTAATGCCTGTGGTCTTAAAGGAGTTGCTTTGTTAGAGCAGGCCAAAGAAGAAGTGTTTGCTCAACAGCTTCAGTTAATCACTGATGAAGCTCATGGCAAACAAGTTTTTGGCTCACCTACTTACGTTGTCGGTGATGAAATATTTTGGGGTCAAGATCGAATTGATTTTCTGGAACGACACCTGGAAACCTGAGTCGCAATTTAAATCAACAATTTAATCGACAATCTAATCGACAATAAAGGCGGTATAAAGACCGATGGTTGCTGTTAATTTGACACCGTTGGCTCAGCTTTGAGAATCATTGCGATATTTCACGTTAAGCTGCGTGCAGATCAATCCCGATTAGCACACACTTGTGCTAATGCTAGCAATTTCAAATGGTCACCAAAGTGAAAAACCCCATGCACCACTTACCCAAGTTGTTTGTGGTAACAGTTCTGCTATATGCAGGCCAGACATATGCTGATACCTGTAAGGCCGAAGATACTAGCGCCGAATACAAGTTAGTCTTCGAAGATAATTTTGATGGTGGAAGCCTCGATCGCAATCGCTGGGATACTGAGTTCCTTTGGGGCCCGGGTGTCATTATCAACAACGAGCAGCAGTACTACGTTAATGAAGGTCAGTTTGGCTACGACCCGTTTACCGTTACTAACGGCCAGCTAACTATCTCAGCAATCAAAGCCCCGTTTGACCAAACCGAGCTCTATTTAACAAGCTCAATCTATTCTGAAATGTCAGCTGAATTGCTTTGGAGAACGCCGGCAGGTGCGGTGCGATACGAAGTTTATCGTAATGGTGAATTTCAAGCTGCCGTAAACGGTGGTTCGTATTTAGAACCCAACATTCGAGAAGGTATTGATTACGCTTACGAAGTTAGCGCACTTGATGCCAACGGGCAGGTCATTGTAACGGCACAACTGACTATCAACACCAGTGATCGCCCGCCTACATTTCCTGACCAGGCCTTTAGCTTAAATCTTGAGCACAAAGTCTATTCTGGTAAAAGCGCTGAAATTACCTGGGACCCACCTAACAGGGCAGGCCGTTTTGAGATTAAGCGCAATGGCACCGTGTATAGAAATCTGGTGGGTTCGGTCTTTGCCAGTCTTTATGAGGACACTCTGAATGCTGATCAGACTTATCGCTATGAGGTAAACGTTTACGACAACTGCAATCACTTCATCATCAGCGATTCTGTGACTTTCCGTCCGGGTGATGGCAACACCCCGCAGGATAACTCAGTACAACGCCTGGTAATAGAGGTTGATGAATACTCAAAAACCACTGCCGAAATTTCGTGGAATGCGGTGGCAAACGCGGCCAGTTACGACATCTATGAAGACAGCGTATTTATTGAGAATACGGATGGACGCTCAGTGTTCAGAGATAACCTGGTCCCGGGTATCGACAAACGTTTTCGCGTTGTAGTGCTCGACTCAGACGGTAACACCATCGATGAAACCGGACGTGTTATCAACACGGCTGACAACAGCTTTGCGTTGAATCGACAACCTTATCTATCCGGCATGATCACCAGCTATAACTCGTTTCGATTCCTTTATGGCCGAGTGGAAATGCGTGCTCGCATGCCCGCGGGCAAGGGCCTTTGGAGTGCTTTTTGGTTACTGAATGCGTACTACAAGCAAGATGAGCCGTCCGACCCCGAAATCGATATTATTGAAGCCATTGGTGATCGCACCACTACCGCCAATCAGGCGTATCACTACATGACTGACCCTGACGGCGATGGATTCTTCAACGATCGTCAAACCGTTGAAAACCGTTCATTCATCAACGATTTCTCAGCCGATTTTCATACTTACTCGGTTGAATGGTCACAAAGTTTGTTGGTCTACTTTGTTGACGGTGTTGAAGTCAAACGCATTGAAGGTGACATAGTGTCAGACGAGCAGATGTACATCATTGCTAATCTGGCCGTTGGAGGGTGGTTCCCCGGCCCCGCAGATGAAACAACGCCGTTTCCCGCTAAATTCGAAATAGATTACATTCGCGTCTACCAACGTTAATGTATTAATGGGGACGGAGGGATTTATTATTAACCACATTTAAATGTGGTTAATAATAAATCCCTCCGTCCCCATTAATTTCTGGGCCCGTTTATTTCTAAGAGCTGTTAAATTATCGAGAGCAGTTCGTTAACCAGGGCACTACAGAAGTAAAAGGAGAAATAACATGGGTTTCGCCCACATCCACAACAAAGCTTTAGCAAAACAGGTAACGGGCTTCATGCTCGCTCTTGGCGTATTGACAACGACTGCCTGCGTATCCAACGTCTCATCTCAAATCAGAGAAGAAAACCGTGATAATACGGGTACTTTTGATGGTAGTTGGACTGCCGAAGTTCAAAAGTCCGCTGGTCGGCAAATTATGCCAGGTAACTGGCTTGCCAACTGCAATGGCGAGCCATGGACATTCAACCTCAATGTGAACAAAGGCGTAGCAAAGACCAACCTTCGTTTTGCCAAAGAAACCACATTTGTTGCCGGGAACGGTGATTTTCGGTTTGATATCCCTCTGGAAAATAAAGCCACTGCAAGCCCGGGCGCTGTCCGGCAGCTGGGGCTGACAGATCGAACCATGATTGTCTATGGCAATTTGAAGAAAGCGAAGGGGCGTGTCACATTCGGTGTTGCTGAATTTGGCAACAGTGGATGCACTGCAGTTATAAAATTCGCAGCCAAGGGTGGTGGTGCCGCTTGATACTTGCGGCACTGTCCTGTGCTTAACAGAAAGCGCCATCGATGCTACCCCGTGACGTTGCCCCGTAAAGCTTGTTTTTAGATTTTTGCACTGCTTCCACCATGCGTCACTGCCGTTAGATGCGTGATTTCATGTCGATGGAAGCAGTTTTTTCGATTTGCGTACAACTGCACCAATTTGATTGTTGTTTTGCCTCAACAACTAAAGCAGGGCCTTCTAATCCTGCAAGCGTTTACGTGCTCACCTTTTTTTTGGGCATCAATCACAAAAGTTTGATGACAAAAATCCGTGCTAACAGTTATTTACATTTGGCGCTCTTTTCCGCGACCTTAAAGCTTACCCATCCTCGTTTAGTTTCTTGATGCATGTTCGATAACAACACTGGAACCACGATACTGGCTCAACAGTCGTAAGCAATTTTTTTGAGTCGGCTCCAAGTGGTTAATCCGATGTTTTATAGTCGACTCATTTAATAATAGTACTGAGGGTGAAACTCAAATGAAAATGAATAAACTGGGCGCATTAGCGTCTCTTGCTGTGCTGCTGTCAGTATCAGCGTGTAGCAGTTCTGGTGACAAGGTTGGTGGTTCAGACAACTCTGATATGCTGCGTCAACTTGAAGCGCGTCAAGCCTCACTCTCTTCTCAGGAAGCAGAGCTAAAAGCTCGTGAAGCTGCTCTGGCTAACCGTTCATCTGCACAGCCTGTTTCTATGGGCGCGAATGGAGACTTATTACCTCCTAATGCAAAATCGGGACAGTGTTTTACTCGTGTATGGTTACCACCAACTTACAAGACAGTTTCTACTCGAAAGCTTGTTAGCGAAGCCGGTGAGCGTATTGAAGTTATTCCTGCTAAATACGGTAAAGTTAAAAAGCGTGTTCTGGTTGAGGAAGCTTCCACTAAGCTTGTAACTATTCCTGCTACATATCGTACGGTAACAGAAAAAGTGATGGTTCAGCCTGCTCGCACCATCACAGAAACTGTACCTCCTGTGTACGTTACCAAGAACGAGCGTATTCTTGAAAAAGCTGCTCACACTGTATGGAAGAAAGGCACAGGCCCAATTCAGCGTATCGATGAGTCAACTGGCGAGATCATGTGTTTAGTTGAAATTCCTGCTACATACAAGACTATCTCTAAGCGTGTATTACAGACTCCAGCGTCTACTCGTAACCGTAGTCTTCCTGCAGAATACAGAACAGTCACAAAGAGAGTTGTTGCAACACCAGCCTCTACCAAGACTATCGAAATTCCTGCGAAGTACAGCACTGTGACAGTGACAGAAGAAGTGCAACCATCTTCAGAGCGTCGTATTGCGATACCTGAAAAGTTCACTACAGTTAGCTCGCAGCAGCAGATTACTGAAGGTAAAATGGATTGGCGTGAAATCATGTGTGAAACTAACACAACTCCTTCACGCATCATGGATATCCAGCGTGCGCTTAAGAGTGCTGGTTTCAACCCTGGCCCAATCGACGGTGGCTTAGGTTCACAAACTATATCTGCAGTTAACGCGTTCCAGCGCTCTAAAGGATTGCCTGTTGATAAGTACTTGAATGTTCAAACTGTTAACGCTCTGGGCGTATCTATGAAGTAAGCGCCTATCGCGTTTAAAGACTTTCCTGCAATGGGAAAGTGATGAATCCCCGGTCAGGCAACTGACCGGGGATTTATTTGTTTGTATTGCATGACAATATCAACAAGCACTGCAAGCAATATTATCCCGGCTCCTACCATCGATGCTTTGTTTAGTGCTGTGCCAATAAGTACGTATGCCGACAGGGTGGCTACTAAAATTTCTGACATGGTTAAAAGCGCTGCAGTGGGTGCGGCTATGCGTTGTGCTCCCCATACTTGACCTGTCAAAGAGGGGTAGAGCAGCAGGATTGAAAACCCCAGCGTGGTCACTATTACCATTGGCCAGGAGTCTACCTTGGGTAGTGCAGCCATATCGGTATTACCCATGCTTAAGAAAAACGCAGCTGCCATGGTTGCAATAATTGCTGCAGTGACTCCAGTTGCGCCGATCAAGGCAATGGCATTAACGTCTTCTTTGCCACGAATAAGCGCAAGACTGGTGCCCCAGCAAATACCTGCCAACAGTCCACACCAATCACCCACATTAGATGGTATGGGTATACCTTTACCACCACCAAGGAGTAGCCACATGCCTGTTAATGCTGTTGTAATAACCACCAAGCGGATGGGAGTAATAGGTTCTTTATAAAAAAAGCGAGCGGCCAGTGTCGTCCATACAGGTAGAAGATAGAACAAAAACACCACGCGAATGACATCGGATACGATAACGCCAGTGAAGTACAACACGGTTGATAAGCCAAGTGCACCCCCGATAAACCAAGTATCAAATGATCGCAAGGCGATCAGTTGCTTCCTCCATACCAGCCACAGAACTGCGGGGATAACCACAGCGAGCATAACCAGTGTTATCGCCCATAGGCCAGTTACACCTTGATGGTCCAAGTATCTGAGAGGAATCCAGAACAGCCCCCACAAGGCTGCGCCAATGGCAACACCAAAACCACCCTGAACTGTGCTGGTTCCGGGGAGCCAGGGGCTGCGTTCAATGCCAGAACTATTTAGGTCGTTTGAGCTCACTTGTTTTCGTTCAGCTGGATAGCTCCGAGCGAATGCTGCTTAACAACTCGTGATCTTTTTGCTCATTAAATTCTGGTGCACTTGTCCAGTCATAGGACCACACCGGCGCTGTTTTAAGATTATCTGGTTCGGTATGAAATCGCGGAAATACATGAGCGTGCAGCGCTGGCTCCAGGTTGCCTAGCATTTCGTAATTGATGCGTACGGCTTCTGTTACTTTTAATACTGCATCGCCAAGACGGGACATATCCAAAAGAAAGGACTGCCGTTGCTCTAAGTTCATAGCGTTCAAGTGCGGTACAACAGGGTCGGGAAGTAGTAAACAGTAACCGCGTAGAAATTGCACATCTCCCATTACGGCCCAGCCAGAATCCATTTTGCTAATGCATTTGTTGTAAGCGCCCTCTCGGCACAATTCAACGCGCTGATGAATAATTGTAGACATGGAATTTTTCCCCTGGCAAATAAGATTACTAAAAAAGATCACAAAAAAAGATTATTAATAAGATTGCCAATTAGCTATTGGCAGTAAGTTACCAGTAAGAGATTGCATCGTTATACATATTTTCCATGTCAACCAGATTTGATTCTCTTGGCGCATTGGCAATAGCGCGTGTTTGCCTGATAGACGAAGCAGCGAGTGCTTTCACATGTGAGCTATCGAAACCGACACCGCTTAAGCCGTTGGGCATGTGAGTGTCTTTCATTAGCTGTATCAGGCGTTTTGACAACACTTCACCAGCATCACCGGGTGTTGCGCCTTTTTGGTCAGCTCCAAGGCATTGTGCACCTTCTAAGTGACGAATTCCTGTGGCTTCGCCGGTGTATTTGAAGATAGCGGGTGCGTTCACCATCACACTGATGCCATGCGGAATAAAGGGTGATTCTATTTTGTAGCCGGCAGTCGTGATGTTGTCCATTAGGTGGGTGATGCCGTAGGACATAGCGTGTGGTAAGTGCGTGCCACAGTTACCGAATGCTATACCTGCAAGTGTGGCTCCCCACATAAGTTGTGAGCGGGCTTCGCTGTCACTACTGTCGTTAACACCACGTACCAAGTACTGGTTAACAATTCCAAGAGCCTCTTTTGCCACCATGTCGCTAAAAGGGTTAGCCCCTTGTATGTATTGTCGCGTATTTGGATTTGTAACCTTGGCGTGCTGATTGTAAGCCCGTGCGGTGAAACACTCTAATGCATGACAACACAAATCAAAGCCAGTTGACGCAATCACATTAGGCGGCAAACTGTCGCAGCATTGTGGGTCAACAATAGCCTCTGTTGGTAACAGGTAAGGATTGGCAACAACAAATTTTGTATTAAGACTGCTGATACGAATAACCGTGATCGATGTGCATTCAGATCCTGTGCCTGAAGTGGTTGGGCAAGCCAAATGAGGTAATACCGGTGTGTTGAGTGTTTTGCCATGGCCAATGGGCGGTGCAAAATAGTCGTTGATATGGCCGCCTTGCTGGTGAATTAGCAGCGCACCCTTTGCTGTGTCTATGACCGAACCACCACCTACTGACACCAAGCCATCGAATGGGCGGTCGGATGAGCTTGCACCTAAAAAATCTGCTCCACGCATTATGGTGCCGTCGCAGGGTTCTACTCGAATATCAGAAAAAATAGCGGTCTCTACACCAGCATCTTTGAGTGATTGTTTGGCGATGGCAACAAGCGGTCCATCTAAAAGATACGGGTCTGTAAACAGAGCAACCCTGCGCAGGGAATAACGCTTGCAGCGTTCCCCCACCTCGTTAAGCACACCCCGTCCAAAGCTTAGCCTTGGCATAGCCACAGTGAATGCGTTGGCACCGTCGTGTGTTGGGTCGTCGTATTGGCATCCCATAGCTCTGCGTCCCCTTTTGGCGTCTCGTCGCGGGTTGATAGCGTCATAGTAGCAGCCGCTAAGCGAATATTCGAATTGCAGGACAATATTTGGCAAGTCAAACAAGCTTGATGCGTTTTATACTTACCGCATGGATACAAGCCTGCCATTTTCTGAAACTGAAGCCCTCGCGGCTGTGCGTAATCGCGATGCTGCTTACGATGGCAGATTGTTCTTTGCTGTTGTAACCACTGGCATATATTGCAAGCCCTCTTGCTCCTCTCGTGCTGCAAATGCTGAAAACTTGCGCTTTTACGCCTCTGCCGCAACGGCGCGTGATCAAGGTTTTCGTGCTTGTAAACGATGCTCTCCTGAAAATGTGCCGGCCGATTCTAATCCGGTTGTAAAAATAGCCAGATACATTGAATCACATGCAGATCAAAAGTTAACTCTGACAGATTTATCAAAGCGATTTGATTTTTCTTCCACCTATTTACAAAAAGTGTTCAAACAAAATATGGGTGTTTCACCCAAAGCGTTTCAAGCCGGAATCCGACAACAACGTTTCAAAGCCTTGTTAAAAAAAGACGGAACAGTAACCGATGCTGTTTTTAATGCAGGCTTTGGGTCAACAAGCCGAGCCTATGAGAATACGGCTGATCAACTGGGTATGACACCTGCAGAATACAAAGCCGGTGCTAAGGGTAAAAAAATATCGTATATCTGTGCAGCTACTTCAGCAAAAATGAAATTGGGTTTTTTGATGCTTGCTGCAACGGATAAAGGTGTTTGTTTTTCGATGTTTGGTAGCAGCGAATCTGTTTTACTGAGTATGCTGGCAGAAGAATTTCCCGCAGCGCTGTTAGTAAAAGCCCAAAAAAGTGAGCAGATAAAGCAATGGTTTGCAGCAATTGATCAACACTTGGAAACGGCGACCCCGCTGCCAGAAATTCCACTTGATTTGCAGGGCACAGCATTTCAATTGCGTGTATGGTCCTTTCTGCAATCCATAGCCATGGGAGACGTACTGAGTTATTCAGATGTAGCGCTCGGCATTGGACAACCCAAGGCTGTGCGTGCGGCCGCAACAGCCTGTGGTAAAAACCGAATAGCAATGCTGGTCCCCTGTCACCGAGTACTGCGCAATGACGGCACTGCTGGTGGCTATCGATGGGGAGTAGAGATTAAGAAAAAATTGCTCGAGTTAGAACAGTACAAGGCGACCAAAAAAAAGACACCTTAAAAGGTATCTTTTCCTCAAGCTATTTTTTGAGTTTATTGAATTAGCTCTTTAGCTAGTTAACTTTCCTGCTTCTTTAAAATGGCCAAGCCCTTTAACAAATTAAGCGCTTCGTACAGTTGGAAGTCCTCAAATACCAGGTTATCGGCATTGTTTAGTTCTTCCTCGGCTTTCTTTTCTTCGGCAGTTTGCTCGTCTTCACCCGTTAAATGGCCAGATAAGCTGGACTCTGTTAATGGTTTGTAGTCAGATTCTTCTTCTGGTTTATTCCACGTGCCTGGCTTGTTAATAATATCTGGCTCGATACCTAATGCCTGTATCGAGCGACCCTCTGGAGTGAAGTAACGGGAGGTTGTTAGTTTTACAGCGCCACCAGTTTGTAAATCCTGAATGGTTTGTACTGACCCTTTACCGAATGTCTTTGTACCCATTATGATTGCACGTTGGTGATCTTGCATTGCACCGGCAACAATTTCTGATGCCGAAGCGGAACCGCCGTTGACCAAAACCACCAATGGGCTGCCATCCAGTATGTCACCTTGAGTGGCGTCGTAACGTAGCTTGTTGTCTTCTTCGCGACCGTCGGTATAGACGATCATGCCATCATTCAAGAAGGCATCGGACACCCCAACAGCACCTGATAGTACACCGCCGGGGTTGTTACGTAAATCGAGCACCATGCCTGCAAGCTCACCGTCAGATTCTTCTTTCATCTTTCGGATAGCCTTAAGCATGTCGGCAGTTGTTTTAGTTTGGAAGTTAGAGATGCGTACGTAGCCGTAGTCGTCGTCAAGCATGCGATTTTTTACACTGGTCACCTTAATGATGGCGCGCTTAATGACAATAGTGATTGGTGCGTCTTCGCCTTCGCGAATGACAGTCAGGTCGATTGGACTGCCGGGTTTGCCACGCATCAGTTTAACGGCGTCGTTTAAGGACAAACCTTTAACAGGGGTATCATCAAGGCGAATAATAAGATCACCAGTTTGCATGCCAGCACGAGCAGCTGGTGTGTCATCTATTGGAGAGACAACTTTAACAAAACCGTCTTCCATACTAACTTCGATTCCCAAGCCACCGAATTCACCTGTGGTGCCAATGCGAAGTTCGTTAAATTCTTCTGCGTTTAAATAAGAGGAGTGTGGGTCGAGGCCATTGAGCATGCCGCGGATTGCGTATTCGAGTAATTCTTCATCGGATACTTCTTCGACGTAGTCGTTTTTGATTCTGGAGAATACGTCAGTGAAGGTACGCATCTGTTCTAATGGCAAAGCAGCTTCGCTGGCATTGCGCGTGGCCCAAACACCCTGGCCGAGCGTCATAGAGGCGCCTAGCAAGGTGCCTAGCAGCACCATCGTTAGCGGTCTTGATTTCACACTCATTATTTTTTGCTCCAAACCTATGGTTACAGGCACTGCCTGATACTTTCCCGGTTTTATCCCACTTGCTGATCAACAGACAATCACCAGGCGATTCCGTTGGAATCCAGGTAAGCCCGTGATTTTATTGGCAGTCTACCGTCTTTTTCGGCCCAAATCCGTTACTTCTTGGCACTTACAAAACTGTTTTTGGCGCTGACCCACTCTTTTGGGTCGACCGGTTTCGCGTTGTGACGTATTTCAAAGTAGACACCGCTGGTCTTTTGACCACCCGAATCTCCAACAGTTGCAATAGTTGCACCTGTTTCTACCCAATCGTCCTTTTTCACCGCCACATCGCGGTTGCCGCCATACAATGTCATATAGCCGTCACCATGATCAACGATAACCAGCATACCGAAGCCTTGCAACCAATCGCTGTAAACAACCTCGCCATCGGCGACGGTGCGCACAGGGGTGCCATTATTAGCATCGATAAAATATCCGTTCCAGCGTAATTTGCCGACAGATTTAATGTCACCAAAATGCGCTTTTATTTCACCAGCCACAGGCAGTGCATAGCTGCCTTGCCCGGCAAGAAAATAGCCTGAGCGCGAAACTTGCGCTGCACGTAGTTCTTCCATTAGTGCCTGCAGGCGCTCCTGGTCGTGTCTGAGCTGAGCGACCGTGCGGGTTTTGTCAGTAATTTCTAATTCGACCTTACCGATGGACTGCTGGTTTTGCGAACTTTGCGTTTGATACGAATCAAACTGCTTGGTGGCTTTCTTTTTAATGTGGTTAAGCCAGTTGCGATTCTTCAGAGCTTCTTGTTTGGCGGTGGTTACGATTTTAAGGCTGGCTTGTTGTTTAATAATGGCTTGTTGTTGTGCACGCATAAAATAACCGGTGTATACGCCCAGCCTGTCCGCTGCCGCTGGGTTATCGTTTTGCAAAATCACTTTTAAGCCGCTGCCCGATGCAACGCGCTGTGCCCGACGTATTGATTCTGCCAACAGTTGCTTGCGTTGTTCCACATTGTTTTCGGCTAGCTCGATATCAGCGTCGAGCTTGTCCAGTTGCTGGTTGTAAGCGTCGATGTCGCTGGTTAAGCCTTTGATACGTTTTTCACGCTCACCGACCTTCTCATTGCTTGCGTTCAAGGCTTTTGTCAGTTTGTCCCTGAGTGCGCGGCTGGCAATGATTTGCGCATCGAGCTCTTTCAGGCGCTCATTGGTGGACAGTATTTCAAGCTCAATACCTTCAATGGTATTGACTTGCGTGTCATTTGAATCGCTACTGTGGCCGGTCTGAGTCCAGCACAGCGCACTCATTAAAAGAGCAATACCGATACGGTTGGCGCCGAAACTTGTCAGCAAATGAGGTTGCAATCGTGGTTGCAATCGATGTCGCATTGCAAACAGGCGCGCTGGAGCTGGAACTGGCATACAGCAAGTGTAGCCTCTTATCGGGATTGGGTAAGGGATTGGGTAAGGGGATCTCAGGGTTCAGAGGTGTGTCGCAGTGGTTAACCCGTGCGAACGATGGTGCAACAGGGTTATGTTTGTCCAGTACAAGTGGTGCCAGGCGATATAAACGGTGGTTTGTCAGCTTTTTTACGCATCCAGTTAAGTGCCGAAAAGACCTGGGGCTGATCGACGAATTTGATCAACAGCTGGTGCTTGCGCGGGAACTCACACAGTGCCAGGCCCAACACAAGAAAAACCAAACCCGGGCCCGGTGTGAGCATCATCACGAACCCGATACAGATAATAGCGAAACCGACCAGAGTTTTAAGCGTTGAGAAAATCATTCGACCCGGTGAATATACAATGTGTTTCGGTGGGCGTGCAAAGTAGTCTTCGGGTAATTTAGCCAGCAACCAGGGTGTGGCCATAAGTGTGGTTATCAGCAGCGCTACCGATAAAAAACCGAGCACAACAACCGACGTTGAGTGTTGTGACAGCCAGGATGTCAGAAAATCCAACATGTATTTCCAACTTTAACGATACCTCTATTCTAGCCAGTTGATCTCGTTAGCGGTGTATTGATTTACGATCGTACTGCGTAAGCTCTCCGCCATATACGATCCATACTCAGTTGGAATACGCCCCGACATGATTTCAGCATTGCGTTGTGGCAACAATGGCTCGCGATAGGGATTGGCAAAGCCTGCCGGATACAGCGGTCCGCCAAACTTGTCGTACTTGTCAATCGCGCCGACGGTGTGCAGCATCTCATGGGCAATCACAACGTTGTTTTGATTAGTTTGTCCCGGTATCGCAAACGCGTGCACCAAACCCATCAAGCCTTTTTGCATGCCTAAAGAATGAGCCAGTGGTTGATCATTGTCACCTGAGTGGTACATCACGAACATGCGTATGCGAGTCATATCGGCCCCGTCGTCGGGGGTGTTTCTATAAGCCCACCATCTAAATCGTAATCCCCAGACTAAAACGGAAATCTGATTTGCATTTGTGGGCCAGGCTGGTGGAGGTGTTTGAATCTGCTCACCAAGGCTTACTTGAAAGGGTTGAGCCAAGTCCAGGTCGTAGCGTTGGGCTTCGCGTTCGGACCAGCGATCAATAATGCTGAAATCACTGGTACTGAGACCTTCGATATAATCGGCAGTGGATAAATGATGATCAGCGTTTATCGGGAAAACCGTGACTTGTAATGTTTGATTCCAATTGCGGGTGTAGACCAGTTGAGTAAGGCTGACGAAACCGACACACAATAGTGCTAGTAACAGTAGTGTTACTCGAATGGATGCAAAGCTGGGTAATCGCATGGGTAGCTTATTGTCAGATTATCATTGACCTTCCAGGGTTTTCGGAGCGATGGGCAGCCAGCTTGAATAAGATTGCAGGCTCTGAGCGACTGGTTGCTGCACAAAGGTAACCAGGTCTTGTTTTAACCGTTAAAGATCACATAGCATCCACAGCGATAATGCCAAATCAATAACTTAAGCCAGATGGGGTCAATTTTGAGCATCGTCTTTATGCCAAATTTCTGCTATCTATACGCCCTACATTGGCTTAAACAACATTCTTTTTTATGAAAGAACCCAATCCTGTTGTCATTGCACGAAAAGACTACCAAGCTCCCAACTGGACAATAGACAAGACTGAGCTGGTATTTGAGCTCGCGCCTGGCAATACCATCGTACACAGCACCTTGCACTTGTTTCGTCAAAGTGCTGGTCCTCTTTGTCTGGATGGTAGTGATCTGGAATTGATCTCTATTCATGTTGATGGCCAGCTACTCGATGCTTCCGAATACACTTTGGGGGATGAGCACCTGCAGATAGAATCTTTGCCAGATAGCGCAAAACTATCCATTGTCGTGCAGATTAACCCTTTGGATAACACCGCATTGGAAGGCCTGTATTGCACCAGTGGAAATTTTTGTACGCAATGTGAAGCGGAGGGTTTTAGAAAAATAACCTACTATCTCGACAGGCCTGATGTGCTGTCAATTTTTAGCGTCAGTATCATCGGCGATGCAAAGGCCTATCCTGTGATGCTATCCAACGGTAATCTGGTTTCACAAGAAAAGCTTGCCGACGGTCGCCAACAGGTAAATTGGCATGACCCCTACCCCAAACCATGTTATCTGTTTGCTTTAGTGGCGGGAAACCTTGCTCGGGTGGACGATAGTTACACCACGCGCTCTAATCGGCAAGTTGATCTGCATATCTACGTCGAAGAACATAATCTGCAGCAATGTCAATTTGCTATGGATGCATTGAAGCTTTCCATGAAGTGGGATGAGGAAGTTTATGGTCTCGAATACGATCTCGATTTATTCATGATTGTTGCGGTCGATGATTTCAATGCAGGCGCGATGGAAAATAAGGGTCTTAACGTCTTTAATTCCAAATACGTTTTGGCAGACCGCGAATTAGCAACCGACGATGATTTCCTTGCTGTAGAAGCCGTTATTGCACATGAATACTTCCACAACTGGACCGGAAATCGCGTGACGTGCCGAGACTGGTTCCAGCTTAGTTTAAAAGAAGGACTGACCGTTTTTCGTGATCAGGAATTTAGTTCCGATGTACGATCAAGAAATGTAAAGCGAATTGAAGATGTGCGCATGTTACGAGCGCAACAATTTGCTGAGGATGCCGGTCCAATGTCACATGCAATTCGACCCGATCATTTTATTGAGATCAATAATTTTTACACGCTTACCGTGTACGAGAAGGGTGCCGAAGTTATTCGTATGATCCATACGTTACTAGGTCCGCAAAAATACTATAAAGGCATCGCGTTATATTTTGAGCGACATGATGGGTCGGCTGTTACCTGCGATGATTTTGTAAGTGCTATGGAGGATGCCAGCGGTATCTCGTTAGTAGCCTTTAGAAAATGGTATTCACAATCGGGTACGCCGAGGGTTCACGTGACTGACCATTACGATGCTGCAAACCAACGGTATACGCTGAGCGTTAATCAGCAAAACCCGGATTCGACCGGTGAGCCAAGAGAGCCGCTGCATATTCCGTTGCGTATGGGGTTGCTTGATCAGGATGGCAACGCAATGTCAATAAAGATTGGTCGCCCGGACACTAATAACAGCAGTGTGCTTGATGTTGTAGAGGTCGCGCAGTCTTTTGTATTTGAGCATATAGCCGCCAAGCCAGTACCTTCTCTGTTACGCGGATTTTCCGCGCCAGTCATTCTTGATTATGAATACGATGACGAGACCCTTGCGTTTCTGCTGGCACGCGACCCGGATAGTTTCAATCGATGGGAAGCAGGTCAGCGTTTGGCCATGCGGATTATTGATCAACAGCTTGGCTCCAACGATGCCTCTGTATCACCAGGTTTTGTTGAAGCGTTTGAGCCGGTATTGAATGATCAGTCGTTAGATGCAGGCTTCAAAGCGCTTGTGCTGCAAATGCCTGGTGTCAAAACAGTGTCGAACGATCAAAAAGTGATTGATGTTCAGGCTATAGATAAAGCCCTGCGCAGCATTCGATATGCAATCGCAGAACGCTATCAATCACTTTTAACGCAGTGGGTTATATCGAAACAGCACGACAGACAATCATTGAGTATTGGCGAACGTAGCCTCGCTAACACAGCGCTTGCCCTTTTGAGCGAACTGCCAAGCAATCATTGGCAGCCATTAGCAGTAAAGCAATATCAAGCGGCCGACAACATGACCGACAGAGTGTCTGCCTTGAGAGTGCTGTGTAATCAACCTGATGAGACGCGTACTACCTGCGTTCAAGATTTTTACGATCAATTCTCACAGCACAAACTGGTTGTTGATAAATGGTTTGCTCTACAAGCTTGCGCTCAGCACTCACAAGTTGTGAATGATGTCATGGCTTTGTCGCAACATGAGGCGTTTGACGTCCGTAATCCAAATCGCTTGCGCTCCTTGATAGGCGCATTTGCTTCAAGTAACCCGGTTTATTTTAATGCCAGTGATGGTGCTGGCTATACTTTTGTATCAAACCATATTCTTGCTCTAGATCGCACAAATCCACAAGTCGCAGCAAGGCTGCTGGCTCCGTTTATGCAATGGCGTCGATATTGCGAGCCACAACAATCATTGATGCAGCAGGCTTTGGTGACCATAGCATCGCAAAAGCCTTTATCAACTGATGTTTACGAGGTTGTCAGTAAGGCGTTAAGTGATTCCTAACCGCGTAGTGCATGGTATTAATAATACAAAATCTTCAGAAACAGGTTGTTGCGTCAGGTAACTAAACTACTCAAATTGTTTTGATTACGACACCTGGCAGGTAATTTCCCAACAGGTATCAGTCGTCATAACAAGGGCACATTGTGAACAACTATGAAAAGCACAACGACGAGTCTAACTGATGGTACATGACATGATAATTTCAACTCGCAGCACAGTCTTCCATATCGACGTGGAGGTCGGAAAGCAGTGTGATTTTGAGGATGTTCAGTTATGTCAGAAGAACTACGTAAAAGCGGTACCGTTAAATGGTTTGATAACGCAAAAGGCTACGGATTTATCATTAGCCCAGAAGGCGATGATGTATTCGTACATTACCGCGCCATCGTTGGTGATGGATATCGTTCATTATCTGAAGGCCAGAAAGTTGAGTTTGTTGCTACTAAAGGTGACAAAGGATGGCAAGCTTCTGAGGTTTCCGCCTCTCAATAGTTCGTATACAAGTAAAACACTGCATTCAGCGTGTAAGCTCATTGGTAACCCAGCTTTCAAGTTGGTTTGCCCATGAGCCAAACCAGCCAATTTGCACTGTTAAAAGAAAAACGTTTCGCACCATTTTTTACCACGCAGTTACTGGGCGCTTTTAACGACAATCTTTATAAGAACGCACTGGTTGCATTGTTAAGTTTCGGTGCTCTACAGCTGAGCGCAGAAAAAGCTGGCTCTTTGATTGCGATAGCCGCCGGTATCTTTATTCTACCGTTCTTTTTATTCTCTGCCTTCAGTGGGCAAATTGCTGATAAGTACGAGAAATCAATGCTTATCCGGCGAATTAAATTGGCAGAAATTGCCATCATGTGCCTTGGTGCAATTGCTTTTTGGATCGGAAGCGTTCCAATGCTGATGGCCATCTTGTTTCTTATGGGCGTGCAGTCTGCTTTCTTTGGTCCAATCAAGTACGGTATTTTGCCGCAACACCTTCACGAGTCCGAACTGATCGGTGGCAATGGTGTTGTTGAGTTGGGTACTTTTTTGGCTATTTTGCTTGGCACCATTATTGGCACTCAGCTTATTACCAAATCGCCTGATGGTTCTGCCCTGCTTACCTGTGTATTTATTATTTTTGTGTCCATCGTGGGTTTTCTTGCTGCCCGCCGTATACCGGTGGCGCCGGCGGTAGACCCCGCACTTAACATCCGCTTTAACCCGGTGGTTGAAACGTGGAAACTGGTTCGATACACAAAAAAGCACCGTGTTATTTTCCAGTCCATTTTGGGTATCTCGTGGTTCTGGTTCATGGGTGCAACCTATCTTTCGCAATTTCCGATTTACGCCAGAGATATTTTAGGCGGTAGCGGTGATGTCTATACCATCATGCTTGCCGCGTTTTCAGTAGGAATTGGTTGTGGCTCTGCTTTGTGCGAGAGATTATCTGGCGGCAAAGTCGACATCGGACTGGTTCCGTTAGGTGCACTAGGCATAACCCTTTTTGGTCTGGATTTGTTTTTTGCAACACCGTCAACACCGCTGGGCATTGACATGGGGGTGGGCGAATTTCTGTCGATTGGTGCAGCCTGGCGAATACTGATCGATATTTTGTTGATTGGCGTGTTTGGTGGTTTTTATATCGTGCCTTTATATGCGCTTATCCAAAAAACCAGCGCACCCGATCGATTATCAAGAGCCATCTCTTGTAACAATGTGATGAACGCTTTGCTGATGGTCATATCGGCGATCATTGTCGGCGTGGTGTTGAGTTTGGGCATGTCTATTGGCGCAATCTTTTTGTGTGTGGCAATAGGTAACGCGCTGGTAGCGGCTTATATATTCAGGCTAGTGCCAGAATTTTTGATGCGATTTTTAATTTGGATGCTCATGCACACCGCCTATAAAGTCAAAAACGTCGGGCTGGCGAATATTCCAGAGAAAGGTGCAGCAATTTTGGCCTGTAACCATGTCAGTTTTGTTGATGCTTTGTTGGTGGGTGGTAGCAGCAGACGGCCGGTGAGGTTTGTTATGTACCACAAAATATACAAACTGCCTGTGTTGAATTTTATTTTCCGCACGGCTGGCGCCATCCCTATCGCGGGAAAGCGCGAAGATGAGGCCATGTACAACAGCGCATTTGAGACAATGCAGCAGGTCATTCGCAATGGCGAACTCTTGTGTATTTTTCCTGAAGGGGAAATTACCCGCAGCGGCGACATGAATCCATTCAAGCCGGGGATTATCCAGCTGATCGAGACAACGCCCGCTCCGGTCATACCTGTAGCACTAAAAGGTTTATGGGGTAGTTTGTTCAGTCGAAAAGACGGGCCAGCTTTGCGCAAGCGACCGCGACGCTTATTTGCCAGAATTGGCCTTGTTGTTGGTGAGCCGATTCCTGCTGAGCAGGTAACGCTGGACGCTTTGCAACAAACTGTAGAAAATTTACGCGGTGAAGAACGCTAAATCACGCTGTTGCACTATGCTTTAGAGTATGCCATGTAATTGGCGCAACTGAGCAAGCCGATGTCTGACCCTACTGCCACTATTCGTTTTTGCCAGCAGTGTGGAAGCTCAGTGAAGCAAGAGATTCCCGCTGGGGATAATCGACTCAGAGCAGTATGTGAGGCTTGCGAATTCATACATTACGAAAATCCCAAAAACGTGGTTGGGTGCCTGCTTGAATGGCACGGCAAGGTGTTGCTTTGCAAACGAGCCATTGAGCCGCGTAATGGTTATTGGACATTGCCAGCTGGTTTCATGGAAAATAAAGAAACATCAATGGACGGTGCGGCAAGAGAGGCTCGTGAGGAGGCTTGTGCCGGGTGCGATAATTTGCGGCTGTTTGCGGTATACAACCTACCGCAAATTTCGCAAGTTTATATGATGTTTTTCGGCAGACTGCTCGATGGAATTGCGGCGGCTGGTGATGAGACGCAGGATGTAAAATTGTTTGGCCAACATGAAGTGCCGTGGGACGAACTGGCGTTTCCGGTGGTAACAGAATCACTAAATCGTTTTTTCGAGCGTAAGCAGGATCGTATTCGAGAAGTGCATTACGCAGATATATTCAGTCGACCAGGCGCGCCACTGGAAATTGTTCGTCATTCTGGCTAACCCATTCACTGAATGAACCTGCATACATTGCACCGGGGTCGCGTTGGGCGTGAGCCATGGCAAGCATATTATGTGCGGCAGTCACACCAGACCCGCAATAGTGAACCAAGCGCTTATCGCCCACTTGTTCAATTACCGGGTCGAAGCGTTGTTGCAGTTCACTGACTGATTTGAACGTCCCATCGTCGTTTAAATTTTGCGCAAAGGGCGCGTTCAGTGCACCGGGTATGTGTCCGGCTATCGGGTCGATCGGTTCGTGTTCACCGTTGTAGCGTTCGGTTTCTCTGGCGTCGAGTAAGCACACATCTTTATCGAGTACCTGTTGTTTTTCGATATTGCTGGTCAGTGGCGCAACACGGGAAAAACTGCCGGTATTTCTTTCTCCGGCTTCCGTTTCTTCTATTCGCATACCTTCTGACTTCCATGCGTGAAAGCCACCGTCGAGCACAGCGCAGGCATCGTGACCTAGCCAACGGCTTAACCACCATAGCCTGCTGGCAATTGCACCAGGCTTATCGTCGTAAGCAATAATCTGTGTATCGTTATTAATACCCCATTGTCTGAATTGCATTTCCAGTTGCCCGATATCAGGCAGCGGGTGCCTGCCGGTTTTACCTGCAACTACGGGCCCGGATAAATGATGATCGAGGTGCGCGTACTGCGCACCGGGTATGCGTGATTGTTTAAAGGCTGTTTCTCCTGCACTGGTGTCGGCCAGAGAGAAACGACAATCAATAATGATCCACTTATCCGAGTCGAGATGCTTGTTAAGCATCTCGACTGACACTAATGTGTTTAGTAGCTTAGTCAACTGACTTTGTTGATCGGGTTAAGTTGATTACGCACATTGCCTATCACCGATTACAAGTCACGAAGCTCACGACGCAGTATTTTACCGACGTTGGTCTTGGGAAGCTCATCGACAAATTGCACGAACTTGGGCCGTTTGTAACCTGTCAGATTTTCTTTGCAATGTGCAAGCACTGCAGTCTCAGTGAGTGATTGATCTTTTTTCGCGATGACCACTTTGACAACCTCGCCAGAATGTTCATCTGGTACACCAATAGCACCCACCTCCATCACCCCGGGCATCATGGCAATAACGCCTTCAATTTCGTTCGGATAAACATTAAACCCAGACACAATGATCATGTCTTTTAGTCGATCAACGATCTTAAAATATCCATGTTCGTTCATTTGGGCTATGTCGCCGGTGTGCAACCAACCATCACTGTCGATGGTTTCAGCGGTGGCATCGGGACGTTTCCAATACCCTGCCATAACTTGTGGCCCGCGTATGCAAAGCTCACCGGCCTCGCCAATAGGCAGTTCTTCGTTGTTTTCGCCGCGGATGGACGCGTCTGTAGAAGGGACAGGCAAGCCGATTGAGTCGTTATACTCTTTGAGGTTCATGGGGTTTATACACGCTGCCGGGCTGGTCTCTGTTAAGCCGTAGGCTTCAATTAATGGTGTGCCAGTCACTTCGCTCCATCGATCAGCAACCGCCTTTTGTACAGCCATGCCGCCACCGAGTGTCATTTTTAGTGCAGAAAAATCCAGGTCTTTAAAGCCATCGGTATTCATTAGCGCATTGAACAGCGTGTTTACACCTGTAAAGGCCGTAAATTTGAATTTTTTAAGTTCCTTTACAAATCCTGGCATATCTCTGGGGTTGGTTATAAGTACATTGAGCGCGCCGAGCTTCATGAATGTCAGACAGTTAGCCGTTAGAGAAAAGATATGATAGAGCGGCAGGGCTGTAATAATGATCTCTTTGCCTTCGTCTAAATCGTCAACAACAATCCAGTGATAAGCCTGCAATATATTTGAAACCATGTTGCCGTGCGTCAGCATAGCGCCTTTGGCTACACCGGTAGTTCCACCGGTGTATTGTAAAAAGGCTAAATCATCATGATTAAGCTCAACGCTCACTTCAGGAAGGCTGGCACCTTTGCTTAACACATCTTTAAAGTTATGCGAACCTGGCAAGCTGTACGGCTTAACCATTTTTTTAACATGACGTATCACAAAGTTTATGATCATCGACTTTGGAAAACTCAACATGTCGCCAAATCGTGTGGTGATGACTGTTTCAACCTCGGTATTGCCAACCACATCAGCCAGTGTTGCGGCAAATGCTTCAACAACCACAATAGCTTTCGCACCAGAGTCTTTTAGCTGATGCTCCAGTTCTCTGTCGGTATACAAGGGATTAGTATTTACGACCACCAGACCGGCTCGTAATGCACCAAATACGGCCACGGGGTATTGCAGCAAGTTGGGCATCATGATGGCAATGCGATCGCCTTTTTTCATACCGGCTTCGTGAGTTAGCCAGGACGCAAATTGCTGAGTGTATTGATCGAGTTCAGCGTAGCTGATCGTTTTGCCAAAATTAGTGAACGATGGATTGTTGGCGTACTGGCTTGCAGCAGTTGTAAATATATCGACAACCGAGGAGTGGTCGTTTACATCTATCTCGGTTGGCACGCCCTCCTGATAAGAGTTAAGCCATGGTTTATCCATCGTGTTTCTCCAGGTGATACAAACGGTTGTTAAATTGGTTGAGTCAGTGTTTACTCATTTACTTTTAGCTCAGTAGCGACGCTATTTCAGGTGCTAGGCAGCTTGCCCACAACATTTTTTGTGTTTCTTTCCACTACCACACGCACATGGGTCGTTACGGCCCTGTTTGGGAGCGTCGCGACGAAATTGTTTTATTTCCGGAATCTCGGCCTCACGAAAAAACCATTGGCCGTGGTATTTCTCAAAAACACCGACCTCATGGTGTGTATGTCTTTGCTTGTCTGTATCTCGGTAGCGGGCTGTGAATTCAATTCGAGTGGTGTTCTCCTGGGAGTCGTCAATCTCCCGAATATCCAGGCCTAGCCATTCAGACTCGGCCGCCCATTTGGCGGTTGCGGTCTCATCGATTTCTCCGCGAGACGATGGGTGATGCGTGTCCACAATGAATTTCATTTTGGCTAGCGTGTGTGCGGTGTAACGAGCGCGCATCAGTTGTTCCGCCACCTCGACTTTTGCTGTGCCTTCAATAAAAGGTGAGCAACAGGTACTCAGTGGGTTACCCGAACCGCAGGGGCAAGGCGTCATAGTAAACAGTTCCAAATTATAAGTAGTGCGCAGTTTAGCTTATTCGAGCCCCGCTACAAGGGGAACATGGCTTGACGACGGACGACGTAGCAGCGCTGATTGTGTGCAGTAGCACTCAGTATCCGCAATTTACCGGTGAACCGGACAGAATTGCATCACTGGACTCAATATCGTCATTTAACAGGCCGATAGGTTCTCTTAAGGACAATTTGGAACATGAAAATGCGGAATCATAAAGTGGCCATCATGGTCAGCCTGGCGGGAAGCCTGTTATTGGGTGCCTGCTCATCAGACTCTAACCCGGCTGATTCGGGGGCCACTCCGGCACCTGATGCTAATGCAGGAGCCTCGACAACGGTCGACGGTTCGGCCACGGTTTTCATAGCACCCGTTGCAACGCTCAATCCGGTTACCCCTGCGCCCACCGTCGACGCCAATGAGCGCATAGCAGCGCAACTCGCCGATGGTGTGCTCGATAATATTGTGCTCGGTGACGGCGCAAATCCGATATCCAGTGGTAGCTGGCCGCGTTTTACACCGGAAACGTCATGGACCTGGCAATTGCTGGGTGACACTGACACGCGATACGAGGTCGACGTGTACGTGCTGGATATGTTCCAGCAACTCGAAGGCGATGTTATCGATCGTTTGCATGCGCAAAATAAGCAAGTGATTTGCTATTTTTCTGCTGGTACTTACGAACCGTGGCGTCCCGACGCAGCACTTTTCGCTAATGTGCCATTGGGTGAAGAACACTACGCCTATCCCACTGAACGTTGGGTCGATGTGACATCAGCAGAAACGGCAAAGGTCATGGCAAATAGAATGGACATGGCTGTCGCTTTGGGTTGTGATGGTGTTGAACTGGATAACGTGGATGGCTTTGTTGCCGAGACCGGTTTAGATATAACTCAACAGCAAGAGCTTGATTACCAGCGTTTGCTCGCTAATGAAGCGCACAAGCGTAACCTGGCTGTAGCACTAAAAAACTCAGTGGAAACCATTCCTGATGTGGCAGAATATTTTGATCTGGCGATAAACGAAGTGTGTCTGGTCTGGAATGAGTGCGGTACCTACGAAGCTATAATTTCTGCAGGGAAGCCGGTTTTTCATGTTGAATACGATAAAAAGTACGTTGATGATGAGGCCGAGTTTGCGGCCATGTGTGCACAGTCAGCCGAGCTTAATATGCGTACGCTGGTCATGCCCAAGTTGTTGGACGGGTCTTTTAGAATCAGTTGTGATGACTAACTGATTTTCGCTTGCTCTGGCGATCCCTTACTTCTCGATTTGACAGGGGATCGCTTTAGTACCCAATCGCGCTTAGTTGACGAATACCCGATTGCCGTTTTCATCCCGAGTGTACGGCAGGTGCACATTCACCAAAGTATGGCCATTCAAGGTCACAACACCCTCATCACGATACTTGCCTTCGGCTGTGAACTCGAAGCGATAGTCTCTGCGAAAACAAGCTGAACCAGATTTGCTGCGCGCCAGTTTCATTTTTTTTAATGCAACCGTGTAATCGAGCAACTGGACCCCTTCGCGCACGCAGAGTTTTCTGGCGTGGCCAACCGCCAACTCTTTCGCTCTGGTGCCGGTCCACCACAACGCGATAACCGTGATGCAAATGCCCAGAAGTGCAGCGGTACCGTAGAAGTTTGCAGCCATAACGTTTTTTAGCAATCTAAGTCGTTCACATTATAATGGGGTCAATCATGAATAATGGGACCGGCAAATGAGTGATTTAAACAGCAAAGTTGATGCAAATACGCAAATAGAGCTAGAAGCGGCGGCTTTTCGTACTCTGGTGGCGCATTTTCAATCCAGAACCGACGTGCAAAACATCGATTTAATGAATATGGCCGGATTTTGCCGAAACTGCATGGCCAAGTGGTATGCCAAAGCTGCGGCCGACAAAGGTCTGGATGTGGACTACGAAACCGCGCGGTCGCGAGTCTATGGCATGCCTTACTCGCAATGGAAAGACACCCACCAACAAAAAGCCACGCCAGAGCAAATGGCGGAGTACAAAGCAAAATTCCCGGATTGATGCCCGAATTAGAGCCTGCCCTCGTGTATGACCAAACACTTGTTCAGTACCTGAAGGCTCAATCCCCACCAGAAATCGCGCTTATCGGCGAGCCGGTTTTTCGTCTGCGGGAAAAACTGATTAGCGCCACTGTTGGTAGTACCGATTCTGTGGTGTTGGAAAGTGTCAGCATCGAAGCATTCCTTAAAACCGATTCTGCGACTCAGGGTAACGTGGCTGATCGTGTCATGTGTCTGCACCTGCCTGATAACGCCACTAAGCCTCAGACTCTGCTGGGTCTGGCGTGTCGAATGTCCCCGCGATTACTGTTGGTTGAACACACCCAATCAAGCGCTGATAACCATTTGCTCGAGGATGAGCAATTTTTTGCGCTCGGTTTTCGACGCATCGAGGAGGACACGTACAACTCCGGTATGCAGTGCAAATTGTTCTGCTATCGATTAAGCGACTATAAACAGGCACCGACGTGGCTAAATGCCAGATTTTGGGCGAATCCGGAGCGTTTTGACCTGCAAGACTAAGTGCTTGACGCTCAAGGAATTAAACTATCGAAAAAAGGTCGGTAGGCTCGGTGGGCAGCCCAGTTGATTTGGTGTACCTTGTGCATCAGCATTTCTGCGCCATTTCCATGAGCTTAGTGACACGCCGTGTCTATCCAGATAACAGCACGACCGAATGCTACTTGCTGGCTTGCGACGAGTTTGATGATTCACCGCATGTCCAAAGCTGTACGACAATCAGTTGTACGTCTAAGATTGTTGTGTACAAATTGCGTGTTCAATAGTTGTGGGAGCTTGACTTGAAAACCATCGAAATCACGGAATTAATGGGTGACGGCATCGGACCTGAACTCGCCGAATCAGTTCACGCAGTGGCTGAGTCTATGCCGGCTGATTTCAAGTTCATTCCGGTGGATTGGAGCCTGGAAAATCGCGAAGCCAAAGGCGACGATGTTATAGACGAGGCCGAAGCTTCTATGCGCGCAACCAAATTGGCGGTGAAGTACCCAACCATTACGCGTAAGCGCAGTCCAAATGCGTTGATTCGTCGACGTTGCAATTTCAGTGTTATTTATCGTCCTGCTATATCCATCAAGGGCATACATTCCAATTTTAAAGAAGACGTCAATCTTCATATTGTTCGAATTGCTACTGGTGGCACCTACGATGATCCCGGCCAGTTAATAGGTAAAGACGCGGCAGTGTCTCTGCGGATGGTCGAGCGCACGCCGTGTTTGCAAGCGGCAAAGTTTGCTTTCGATTTAGCCAAGCGTAAGGGCTTAAGTTATTCCGATAGCCACTACAGTGTTACCTCATCATCCAAACACACAATTCAGCGTGTGACAGATGGGTTGTTTGAAAGTGTGGTGGCAGATGTTGCCAAAGAAAATAAAGATGTCGAGCATCATGTCGAACTGTTCGATGCGCTGTTGGCAAAAATCATAATGGACCCATCTCAGTATGAGGTTGTACTGGTGCTAAATGAATACGGTGATTTTCTTTCTGATATGGCTTCAGGGTTGGTCGGCAGTTTAGGCACTGGCGCTAGTGGTAATTATTCGTTTGACGAAAATAATCAAGTTGACATTGCCATGTTTGACCCTGCCGGTGGTACAGCCCCCGACATAGCAGGTAAGAACGTGGCAAACCCAGCCGCCGTATTGTTGGCTTTTGGTATGTTGCTGAATCACGTTGATCGCTACGACCTGGGTCACGCGTTACGCATGAGTTTACTTGGCGCTATTGAAAGTGGTCAGGCGACTCGCGATTTGGGCGGTAAATTAAATACCGATGAATTTACCAAAGTGGTGATCGATAACATCGCCGAGCATGTTTAATCTTTTATTTAATATATAAAGCTTCATCAGGCAGGGTATGGCAATGAGTTCAATGAAGGCGCAGCTTGAGACATCGGTTTTTAGTGGGGCCAACTCGGCGTATTTAGAAGCTCAATACGAGCAGTATCTTAGAGATCCAAACTCCATTGATGAGGCTTGGCGAGATTATTTTGCCCGCTTGCCGATGGTTGGTGATAATGCGCGCGATGTACCGCACTCTGATATACGAGAGCACTTCTATCAACTCACCAGGCGCGGCAGTGGGCGACCTGCAGCCAGCAGCGCAAGTAGTGCTTCATCAACAGATCTAAAACAAATTTATGTTTCTCAGTTAATTAATGCCTACAGGGTGCGTGGTCATCAGCTGGCGAAGACTGACCCCCTGGGTCAAGTCACCACAGCGTCAGTTCGAGAAGTGCGCTTGCATGAGAACGGTTTGTCGGATGCAGATCTGGACACGGTGTTCCCGACGCCATCGTTAGAAGGAATAGAAAGTGCGCCGCTAAAAGACATCATTGCCCACCTGGAAAAATGCTATTGCAGCAGTATCGGTTACGAATACATGTATATCGATCACACACCGCAAAAGGACTTTCTGCAAACTCGAATAGAATCCGTCGCATCAGCACCGAAACTGAATGCAGAAACTCAGCGTTGGTTGTTGCAACGCGTAACAGCTGGCGAGAGTTTAGAGCGTCATTTGGGTTCTCGTTTTGTTGGCCAAAAGCGTTTTGGATTAGAAGGGGGTGAAAGCCTTATCGTTGTCATGAGCGAGCTTATGCAACGCGCAGGGGACGCCGGGGTAAAAGACATTGTTATAGGCATGGCGCATCGAGGCCGATTGAATGTCCTGGTGAATATTTTAGGCAAAAACCCTACCGAGCTGTTTTCTGAATTTGAAGGTACGCACGACAAATCGTTGTCCTCTGGCGATGTTAAGTATCACCAGGGTTTCTCTTCAGATTTAAAAACGACCAATGGTCATATGCACCTTGCATTGGCATTCAACCCGTCCCATTTGGAAATTGTTTCTCCGGTTGTTGAGGGTTCGGTTCGTTCAAGACAAGATCGCTATGGCGATCATGATGGTGATTGGGTTATACCGATAGCCATTCATGGCGACGCAGCCTTTGCAGGCCAGGGCGTGGTTATGGAAACCTTTAACATGGCTGACTCGCGTGGATTTTCTACGAAAGGCACTGTACACATTATTGTAAACAATCAAATTGGTTTTACCACCAGCAATGCCGATGACGCGCGCTCAACAATGTATGCATCCGATGTTGCCAAGATGATTAACGCACCAATTTTTCACGTCAATGGGGACGACCCGGAAGCTGTGTTATTCGTAACTCAGCTTGCGCTGGATTTTCGTATGACGTTTAAAAAGGATGTGGTTATCGATTTGGTTTGCTACCGACGCCTTGGTCACAATGAAACCGATGAACCATCAGTCACGCAACCTCTGATGTACAAAACCATAAAGGCATTGCCAACAACACGAAAAATTTACGCAAACAAATTAGAAAAAGAGGGTGTAGTTGATCGTGCTGAAGCAGATGCCATGATAGAAAACTATCGCACCGCGCTGGACGCCGGTGAAAACGTTGCACCAGGCGTTATGGTCGGTGTACAAACAGCGCCAGAGCTGGTTGTTGACTGGAGCAGTTACATTGCAACCGACTGGCGCATTACTTATGACGCCAAAGTACCGGTGGCGACATTGCAGTCTTTGGCAACTCAACTCACAACCATCCCTGATGGTTTTGCCTTGCATTCGCGTGTTAATAAACTGGTTGAAGATCGGCGTAAGATGACCGCCGGTGCATTGCCAATTGATTGGGGATATGCGGAAACACTGGCCTATGCCAGCTTATTGAAAGACGGCTACTCGGTCCGTTTGTCGGGCCAGGATTGTGGCCGTGGTACGTTTGCTCACCGACACGCTGTGCTGCATAATCAAAATAAGCGCGAATCCCTGGTGCCGCTGCGAAACATCAACAGTAATCAGGCGCAATTTCTGGTTATTGATTCTGTGCTATCCGAAGAGGCTGTGCTGGCATTTGAATACGGCTATGCGCAAGCCGATCCCGAAACCCTGGTTATCTGGGAAGCGCAATTCGGTGATTTCGCCAACGGTGCGCAAGTGGTGATAGATCAATTTATCAGTTCTGGTGAAACCAAGTGGGGTCGGCTGTGCGGCCTTACCCTATTGTTGCCCCACGGTTATGAAGGGCAAGGCCCGGAACATTCGTCAGCGCGCATTGAACGTTTCATGCAGTTGTGTGCAGAGGACAATATGCAGGTGCTGGTACCGAGCACCCCTGCGCAGGCGTATCATATGCTCCGCCGTCAAATGGTTCGACCCATGCGCCGTCCCTTAATCGCCATGACACCGAAGAGTTTGCTTAGACACCGATTAGCCGTATCGACACTTGAAGACTTGGCTACCGGAAGCTTTCAACCCGTTATCGATGAAATCGACGAAATCGATGCCGCCAAGGTCAAACGTGTGGTGTTTTGCAGTGGCAAGGTTTATTACGATCTACTGGAACGCCGACGTGAACAGAGCATTGATGATGTTGCGATTGTGCGGCTGGAACAGCTCTACCCTTTTCCATACAGAGAAATGGAAGCTGCAGTGGGTCGTTACAGCAATGCTAAAGAGTATGTCTGGTGTCAGGAAGAGCCACGAAATCAAGGATCATGGCGTTCAAATCGTCATCGCTTAGAGCGAGTAACCCCGAAAGACCTTGAAATTGCCTTCGCAGGCCGTGCGCCTTCTGCGTCTCCTGCCAGTGGCTATCACAGTCAGCACGTTATCGAACAAAAGCAGTTGGTTGACGAAGCTTTGGCGATCATCGAAAACAGCCAGAGTCTTGGCTGATTATTGTTAATAACGGTTTTAATAAGCTTTATACTAACCACAGACCACAGACCACAGACCACAGATAACTCGATCTGACCCACGAGCAGCAGAACGTGGGCAGCAAAAGTTGAGCAGCATAACGTGAGCAGCGAAATATGAGCAGCGAAATCAAAGTCCCAACACTGCCTGAATCCATTGCCGACGCATTGATCGTTACCTGGCACAAGGCCGAAGGTGACCCGGTCGAGCGTGATGAGGTCCTGGTTGATATTGAAACCGACAAGGTGGTGCTGGAAGTGCCAGCGGCCGAAGACGGCGTGTTGGGCAAAATAATAGAGCCTGAAGGTACGACGGTCACGGCGCATCAAGTCATTGGCAGCATTGAAGCTGGCAGTGCGGCGGCAAGCCCGGCGGCAAGTGCAGCGCCTGCAGCAACAGCTGTATCGAACGCGGCTGCAAGTGATGATAGTGATGGTCAAACCAGTCCATCGGTCCGCAAATTATTGGCCGAGCATGGACTCAGTGCCGCTGATGTTAAGGGGTCAGGCAAAAATGGCCGCATCAGCAAAGAAGACGTAGAACAGCACATAAACACCAGCAAAGGCGGTTCTGCGGTGGCAGGGGCAGCCACTGGTGTTGCGGCAGCCGCTAGCTCTTCAGGCAGTACGCCGCCTGCACCAGTTGCGGGTGAGAGAAGCGAACGTCGCGTGCCCATGTCGCGCTTGCGTTCACGCATTGCAGAGCGCTTACTCGATGCATCCCAGAATACAGCGATGTTGACCACTTTTAATGAGGTCAACATGCACGCATTCATTGAAATGCGAAAGCAGTATAAAGATCAGTTTGAAAAATCACACGGCATCAAGCTTGGTTTCATGTCGATTTTTCTAAAAGCGGCCACCGAGGCGCTAAAGCGTTACCCGGATGTCAATGCCTCTATAGACGGTGATGACATCGTGTATCACGGTTTTTGCGATATAGGTGTTGCCGTGTCTTCGGAGCGTGGTCTGGTCGTGCCTGTTGTCAGAGATACCGAATTTATGTCGCTGGCGCAAATTGAAAAAGCCATAGCCGAATATGCAGACAAGGCCAGAACCGGTAAACTTTCTATAGAAGAAATGACTGGTGGTACTTTCACTGTCTCCAATGGTGGTGTTTTTGGTTCACTACTTTCAACGCCTATATTAAACCCTCCACAGAGTGCCATTTTAGGCATGCACGCCACTCAGGCGCGACCTGTTGCAGAAAACGGTGAGGTGGTTATTCGTCCTATGATGTATGTCGCTTTGTCTTATGATCATCGAATAGTCGATGGTAAAGGTGCGGTTGGTTTTTTGAAAACCATCAAAGAGATTGTTGAAGATCCTCAGCGACTTGTTCTCGATATTTAAGGACTCAAATATTATGGCAGACAGTTACGACGTTATAGTTATTGGATCGGGTCCTGCGGGCTACGTTGCAGCTATTCGTGCAGCTCAGTTGGGTAAAAGCGTTGCCTGTGTAGAAAAATGGATCAACAAGCAAAATAAGCCTGCGCTGGGTGGTACTTGTCTGAATGTCGGTTGTATACCATCAAAAGCGTTGCTTGAGAGCACCGAGCTTTATCACGAAGCCAAACATAACTTTGCTGATTTGGGCATCAACACTGGGGATGTCTCTGTCGACGTGCCAAAGATGATTGCCCGCAAAGACAAGATCGTATCTGAGCTAACCGGTGGCATCGAAATGCTGTTTAAAGCCAACAAGATCGATTGGCTTGTGGGTAGCGGGAACCTCTTGGCAGATAAAAAAGTTGAAGTCACCGATCACAACGGTGATAAAAAAATCTATGCCGGTAGTAACATCATTTTGGCCTCAGGATCTGTGCCAATTGAGTTATCTGCAACACCACTTGAGGGCGATATTGTTGTTGATTCTGCCGGTGCTCTTGACTGGGAGGGCATCCCGGGTTCTATCTGCGTTATCGGTGCTGGCATCATTGGTCTGGAGCTGGGCAGTGTCTGGCGCAGATTGGGGTCTGAGGTGGTATTGCTCGAAGCGCTCGATACCTTTTTACCGATGGTAGATAAACAAGTTGCCAAAGATGCGCAACGTACTTTTGCCAAACAAGGCCTGGACATTCGACTTAATACGCGAGTTACCGGCAGTAAAGTTTCCGGTGGAAAAGTCAACGTAAGCTACCAGGATAAAGACGGCGAGAAAGAAATGGTATTCGATAAGTTGATTGTTGCTGTGGGCCGCCGGTCTGCCACCGAAGGTGTAATAGCGCCTGAAGCCGAAGTCTTTGTCGATGAACGTGGGGTTATTCATGTTAATGATCAATGTGAAACCAGCGTACCCGGCGTGTATGCCATAGGTGATGCCGTGCGCGGACCTATGTTGGCGCATAAAGGGTCTGAAGAAGGTGTGATGGTTGCTGAGATCATTGCCGGTGAACATGCCAGTCTTAATTACGATGTAATGCCAAACGTTATTTACACCCACCCCGAGGTTGCGTGGGTCGGTAAGACCGAGGAAGAGCTTAAAGCTGAAGGTGTTGACTATCAGGCGGGCAGTTTTCCGTTTGCTGCCAGTGGTCGCGCCAAGGCCAAAGGCGACACCGGCGGATTGGTTAAAATATTACGTGATAAAAAATCAGATCGCCTGCTGGGCGCGCATATTATTGGACCAAGCGCATCTGAATTACTGGGTCAATCGGTTTTGGCAATGGAATTTGAGGGCACCATAGGTGACATTGCTCATACTATCCATGCGCATCCAACCTTGTCTGAAGCTATGCATGAAGCTGCATTAAGCGCCGATGGCCGTGCTATACACATTGCCAATAGAAAGCCTCGATAACATCACGCCCGGTTGCAAAAGTCTTAACTAATTCTTTCTTTATTTTATTTAGTTTAATTTCCTTTTGGGGGAAGCATGAATTTACATGAGTATCAGGCGAAAGCCTTGTTCGCGGAATACGGGATGCCGGTTCCGAACAACATAGTAGCTGCAACACCAGCGGAAGCTAAAGCAGCAGCTGCAAAATTATCCACGGATAAGGTGGTGGTTAAGGCTCAGGTACATGCAGGTGGTCGTGGTAAAGCCGGTGGAGTAAAGCTGGTTGATACACCGCAGGAAGCAGCAGATTTTGCTGAGTCATTGTTGGGTCAGCAGTTGGTTACTATTCAAACTGATGCCCATGGGCAACCTATCAATACCGTTCTGGTTGAAGAAACCAGCAACATAGAAAGCGAACTGTACTTAGGGATGGTTATCGATAGGGCCAGCCAGCGTGTGGTTATCATGGCGTCAACTGAAGGCGGTATGGATATCGAAACAGTAGCACACGACACACCAGAGAAAATCCTGAAAGAGGCTATAAATCCGCTTGTGGGTGTGATGCCTTATCAGTGCCGTGAGCTTGCTTTTGGTCTCGGGCTCAAGGGTAAACAAATAAAGCAGTTCACAGCTTTGCTAACCGGACTGTGTAAGTTGTTTGTTGAAAAGGACTTGGCCCTGGTAGAAATTAATCCATTAGTTATCACCAAGGAAGAAGATTTGATTTGTCTGGATGGCAAAATCAACATCGATGGCAATGCCATGTATCGCCATCCGGATCTGGACAAGCTTCGAGACAAGAGTCAGGAAGACGAACGCGAATTGCGTGCCTCCGAATGGGATCTAAACTATGTAGCGCTTGAGGGCAACATTGGTTGTATGGTTAATGGTGCCGGTTTGGCCATGGCCACCATGGATATTATAAAACTCAAGGGTGGCCAACCAGCAAACTTCCTGGACGTTGGGGGCGGTGCAACTAAAGAGCGTGTTGCGGAAGCACTCAAAATTATTTTGTCCGACCCTGATGTTAAAGGAATACTGGTCAACATTTTTGGCGGTATTGTGCGTTGCGATTTGATCGCAGATGGCATCATTGCCGCAGTGGGCGAGGTCGGTATAGAAGTGCCGGTAGTGGTGCGTCTTGAAGGAACCAAAGCAAAAGAGGGTCGCGACTTGTTAGACAAGAGTGGTTTGAATCTTCAGTCAGCCAGCGATCTGGGCGATGCTGCTGAAAAAATTGTTAAGACCGTAGGAGCAGCGTCATGAGTGTTCTGGTAAATAAAGCCACAAAAGTACTGTGTCAGGGTATAACCGGAAGTCAGGGTACGTTTCACAGTGAACAAGCCATCGCTTATGGTACCAACATGGTTGGTGGTGTTACCCCGGGGAAGGGTGGTTCAAGTCACCTGGATTTACCTGTGTTTAACACAGTGCAAAATGCAGTTGATCAAACTGGCGCTGATGCAACCGTTATTTATGTGCCTGCACCTTTTTGCAAAGATTCTATTATCGAGGCTGCTGAATCGGGTGTTTCGCTTATTGTGTGTATAACTGAAGGTATCCCGACTTTAGATATGCTGGAGGCCAGTATTGCGGTTAAGCAAAATGGTGTGCGCCTTATCGGCCCTAACTGCCCGGGTATTATCACGCCCGGTGAATGCAAAATCGGCATCATGCCAGGTGCTATTCATAACGCGGGTAAGGTAGGCATTGTTTCTCGTTCGGGTACGTTGACTTACGAATGCGTAAAGCAAACGTCAGACCTGAACTACGGACAAAGTACCTGTATCGGAATAGGCGGTGACCCGATACCAGGCACCAGCTTTATCGATGCCTTGGCGCTATTCCAGGACGACCCTCAAACAGAGGCTATTCTTATGGTTGGCGAAATCGGTGGTACAGCTGAGGAAGAAGCAGCTGAATTTATCAAATCAAATGTGAAGAAGCCGGTTGCGGCTTACATTGCGGGGGTTACAGCACCTCCGGGTAAGCGTATGGGACATGCAGGTGCCATTATCTCTGGTGGTAAGGGAACCGCAGACGATAAGTTTGCAGCCCTTGGTGCAGCCGGAGTGACCATAACGCGATCACCTGCTGAATTGGGTTTGGCTGTTAAGGAAGCCACAGGTTGGTAATTCGGCTGGGCAAAATATTTGGTTAAACCCAAGTGGTTAACCTGGTTAGTTGGCTATCTGATTAGCTGATTAGTTGGTTAGTTGGTTAGTTGGTTAGAACGTTTAATTTCGAACAAAAGCCAGGTTAATTACGATAGACAAATAAATCATTCGGATAAAAGACAGGCTGCAATTTCCAAGGGATTGCGGCCTTTTTTTTACCTGAAAGTTAAACTTGAAAGTTTGACCTGATAGTGGACCATTCTTAATTTGCCTTTTTAGTTTTGCATACTTAGTTGTGCATACTTAGTTGTGCATTCATGTGACGCTAATTATTGGCCGTTTGACTTGTTCAATTGATGCGTGCTTTGGTTGCTTTAGCCACGATGGCAACACCGGTGATACTGATTGCGGTACCAATAATAATAGTTGCAGTCAAAGGTTCGTTGAATAAAATCCAGGCTTCGATGGCAACCACGGGTGGCACAAGAAAAAAGAGAGTGGATACTCTTCCGGCCTCACCAGCATTAAGAAGCCACATTAATAAAAATACTGCGCCAATGGACAGCACGATTATTAGCCATGCCATTACCAAAACCAAGTTGACTGTCCAGTTAATAGAGAACGATTCTCCTACCAGTGCTATCGGTAGAAGGAATAGCGTGCTCGCAACGTACTGCGAGATCATATTGATGTGTAAGTCCATCGACTGACAAAATTTTTTTTGATACAAGGTTCCCAGCGTAATACCCAGAAGTGCACTGACACAAAACCCGATACCGGTCAGTGATATTGCATTATCGACATGACGCCATTCTGATGTAACTAATGCCACTCCGAGAAAGCCTAAAGCTATACCAACTATTTTTGATAATGTGAGTTTTTCTGATAGCCAGACAGAGGCTAGCAGCACCGTTAGAACAGGCTGAATACCCACAATCAGAGAAGACAGCCCCGCCCCAATTCCCTGATTTACACCAGCAAAGACGCCACCTAAATAAATTGCTTGGATAAGAATACCGGCAACCGCCGCATGGGCAATTTTTGTGTAGTTAAGAGCTTGCGTCTTTAATGAAGGAAAAAGCCAGGCTATGGCAAATAATAACACCGCGGCAAGGAAAAAACGGATGGTCAGGAAGCTGGCAGGTTCGGCTGTGTCCATGCCAATGCGAGCACTAATAAAGCCTGTGCTCCAGAGTAAAACGAATAGCACGGGAATGGTAGAACGTAGCAATGGTCTCATCGCTTAATTATATCGGTATACTTTCAGGCTCAGGGTTTTTTAGTGGCTATATTGCTTGGCAATCATTGATTGCTTGTCAGGAATTGCTGTGTTGCAGCGTTGTATTATCACGAGGTCAGTTTGCATGAGGTCAGTTAGCGTAAGGTCAGTTAGCGTAAGGTCAGTTAGCGTAAGTAAGTACAGTTTTCTTGATGACTACAGTGAGGGGTGTCATCCCAATATTCTTGCCATGCTATCTGAAACTAATATGGTGCAGCAAACCGCTTACGGCAATGATGAATACTCTGAAAAAGCTAAATTACTGATGCGTCAGCACATGGGCTTCGACGATATGCCCATCTATTTTGTCAGTGGCGGCACCTTGGGTAATATTATTATTGTGTCCAGCGCTTTGAAATCTCATGAGGCCATTATTTCTGCAAACTCAGGTCATATTGCTATTCGAGAAACTGGCGCTATTGAAGCCACGGGACACAAAATTATTACTGTGCCTTGTACTGACGGGAAACTTACACCCGACATTATAAAAGATACGCTAGCCAGCAATGCTCATTATCCACACATGGCTAAACCCCGAATGGTTTATATCTCCAATGCCACTGAAGTAGGCACCATTTACTCAAAGCAAGAATTGACATCTATATCGGAGCTGTGCAAACAAAATAATTTGTTGTTGCTACTAGACGGTGCTCGAATAGGGTCAGCAATAACGGCTGACAAAAGTGATTTAACGTTACACGATATTTGTGAATTAACGGATATATTTTGGATTGGTGGAACCAAGGTTGGCGCCATGATGGGCGAAGCTATAGTTATTCCCAACGAAACGCTTGCAGAAGATTTTTCTTTCCACGTTAAGCAACGTGGCGCTCTATTAGCTAAAGGTCGAATGTTGGGTTTGCAGTTTCTGGCTCTTTTTGAGGACAACCTGTTTTTAGAATTATCAGCATTCTCAAACAAAATGGCGCTTAAGCTATCTGCAGGAATTGTCGCTTGCGGAAACAAGCTCGCAGCTGATACACAAAGTAATCAGGTATTTCCTATATTGCCTAATGCACTTATCGATAAGCTCAAAGAAAAATTTGATTTTTATGTATGGGAATCTCACGATAATCAAACATCTACCATCAGATTGGTTACCTCATGGGCAAGCGATGAGTCGCAGGTAGATGCTTTTCTGGCATTGGTGCAAGAGGGTGCGGATCAGTACGCAAGGTTTTAATCCAGGTAAATTTGAACGTCAGCCGTTGCCAAACCATGTGATAAAGCCATCACGTCAAAAAAGCACCTATCCAAGTTGGTCAGTGCTCTAAGCAGAATGGTGATTTGACGATAAATTGACGTCGCCCAAGGTTATTTTGGCATAGCAACTGCACCTCAATTCCATCAAATTTTTATGATGGATGTTGTATTGCGTCAGTCGCGTAAATCGCTATTTTTTGCATTGTTCTTTCTCTCAGGTTTCTCAGGGTTAATCTATCAATCAATCTGGAGTCACTATCTTAAGTTGTTTTTAGGGCACGCTGCCTACGCTCAGACGTTGGTTCTGGCAATTTTCATGGGCGGAATGGCGGTTGGCAGTTTGCTAAGTGGTTTGCTTACGCCTCGATGGAAAAAGCTATTGATTGGCTATGCGGTAGTGGAAGGCATCATTGGTTTTTTGGCGATAATTTTTCATTCTGTATTTATTGGCGCAACAGACTATACCTTTACTCATTTGTTAAGTGGTATTGGTGATAAATCCTCAAAAATTGTACTGTTAAAGTGGGGAGTGGCATCCCTTCTCATATTCCCACAATCTGTATTACTCGGCATGACATTTCCGCTTATGGTGGGAGGCATACTGCGTCACTTCCCCAAAAACCAGGGCCACACGTTATCGATGCTGTACTTCACTAACAGCTTTGGGGCTGTTTTTGGAGTTCTGGCCAGTTCATTTTTTCTGATAGGTTCATTTGGGCTACCGGGTACGATGTTGACGGCCGGGCTAATGAATATATTTTTAGCCCTGATTGTTTGGGGGCTGGCTAAAAATCATCCGGAACCACTGTCTCCCATTGCAACCGAGCCTGTGTCTACGGCAAAAGCCGATGTGCCTGTATTGCCAAGTGTGTTGTTGCATATTGCATTGCTGACAGGCTTGTCATCGTTCATGTATGAAATCGGGTGGATCAGAATGTTAGTTCTGGTGCTTGGCGGGTCGACGCATTCGTTCGAATTGATGCTGGGTTCGTTCATATTGGGTTTGGCGCTAGGTGGTTTCTGGATTAGAAATCGTATAGATAAGATTAAGGACCCACGAGCTTTTCTTGGGTTTGTCCAAATTGCCATGGCTCTGTCAGCTGTGTTGTCTGTTTGGATGTATCACTACAGCTTCGACTTGATGAGTTTTATATTATCAGCTATCCAAAGAAAAGATGAAACATACCCTTTATACCTTGTCTTGAGTGGACTGATAGCAGTTGTTTTGATGCTGCCTACCACTTTTTGCGCGGGCATGACATTGCCGTTAATTACGCGCCTTATTATCAAAACGAAAAAGCGAGAACAGGGTATCGGTTATGTTTATTCAGCGAATACTTTAGGTGCGATTGTTGGAATATTTCTATCTGTGCATGTGGTACTTCCCATGCTGGGTCTTAAGAACCTGATTGGCATCGGTGCGGCTGTGGACTTGTTATTAGGTTTGTATCTTATTCGTTTTACTCCTGCCAGATACTTTAACTGGTCAAACAAGGGAAGTTCTGCAGTAGCTGCGGTAATGGGGCTGTTCGCACTGTCATTTTTTGCTGTTCAGTTTGATGATGTACGAATGTCTTCTGGTGTATTCAGGCACGGTAATACTGAGTCTGCTGACAAAATCATGTACCACAAAGATGGTAAGACCAGCACGGTCACGGTTTCGCAATTTGGCACTATCAGGTCTTTAAAAAATAATGGTAAACCGGACGCCAGTATTCAGATGGATGAAAACGCTGAGAGTTCGGCAGATGAGGGAACACAAGTACTGTTGTCGGCTATTCCTCTGTTTCACTTACCAGAAGCAAAACAAGCGGCCATTATAGGAATGGGTTCTGGTATGTCAACGCACGTCATGCTCGGCAGCCCTAATCTTGATGTAGTAGATACGATAGAAATGGAAGCCAAGGTGTTTGAAGCCAGTAAGTTGTTCTTGCCTATTGTGGACTACGCCTATAACGATCCCAGAAGCCGATTGCATACAGAGGATGCTAAAACGTTTTTTTCAACGCATGATAAGCAGTATGACATTATCATGTCAGAGCCGCCCAACCCGTGGGTCAGTGGAGTATCAACACTGTTTTCGCAAGAATTTTATCAACGGGTAAAGAAGCATCTGGCACCCAATGGGATATTTGCACAATGGATTCAGTTGTATCAAATTGATGTGGATTTGGTGTCCACTGTCTTCAATGCCCTGGGCACTGAGTTTGATGACTATGTGGTTTACAGAGCCGGTAATGGTAACCTGGTTATTATTGCAAGTGCTTCAGGTAAATTACCTTCTGTCCAGGACACGGCTATGGATTTCCCTAATTTAAAGCCGATGCTCGATCGAATAGATGTCGCTAATTTTCAGGATATTACCCAGAACAGGATAGGTACCAAGACTATGCTGGCTCCGTTGTTTCAGTCTATCAATGGTGGCGTGAACTCAGATTATTTTCCTATTCTTGATGGTGGTGCGCCACGGGCACGGTTTGCCGCGGCATCAGCAGAGCAGTTAACCGACCTGTTGGATTCGTCAATTCCGGTGCTAAAAATTCTGGACCCAAGAGCAGAAACCGATTCCAGTCGATACAGTTTGAACGTGAGTCTTAAAGCACCAACAGAGCAGCGCTCTTTATTGCAACTGCGTGATGAGATTCTTGGCATAGCTAATTCTTATACCGGTAATGATACAGCCAGGCTTTCTACAAGCTTGTCAGCCCATGTTCTGAAAAGCAGTATGGCAAGTTGTGATAGCCGGTCGTCATTAATTGCTCTGAAGTATCTAACCAAGAATGGTGTACGGATAAGTGCGATGTTGAGTCAGGCTGAGCAACAGCCATTGTGGGATTACTTCGCCACTACAAATTGTATTAGCGGTCCTCATAGTGATGCACTTATTACTCAATGGCATGGTTTGTTTGATGCTATAAATAAACGAGACTACGCGAAGATGTCTCGGCTAAGTACAACATTGCTGGACTCGGAAGACTACCCCGGTAAAAGCGGCAAGTTTCAATATACGCTTTCAATAGGGTTGCTTGCTGATATCAAATTGGGTGATTCCCCAGGTGCGCACAGCCGTTGGGAAAAATACAATGAGGTTTTCGTATCAGAGAGCCAAGTCAGTTTGCCGCTACAGCTGGTGCTTTCTAATATTGAAGAGCGAGTGCAGTTGACTGAGGCTGAAACCGAGCAATAGGCCCGGAATGGAAAAAGCCTGAACTTTTAAGCTGGATTAGCGGCTCTGCGTGCGAGCCAGGTATCGTGATTAGTGTCTGGTGTCTAGTGTCATACGCACGAGGCCTTTGTACAGACCTTCAAGCCGTGGCAATAAGCTTACGTACTTTTTCGGCCACGATTTTGCCTGTAGCATTGCGCGGCAGCGCTTCGACGAATACTACCTTTTTCGGTAGCTTGTAGTTCGCTATCTGGCCGTTCAGACTATTCAGAATATCTTCTGGCCGCAATGTTTTATTACTAACCACCACAGCTACCGGAATTTCACCCCATTTCTCATTGGCTTGACCCACAACTGATACCTCAGTTACATCTGGCATCTGATTAATAATGCGCTCGATTTCAGTAGGGTAAATGTTTTCACCACCGGAGATGATGACGTGCTTGATTCGATCTGCAAACCACAACAAACCAGATTCATCCATAGTGGCAAGATCGCCTGTATGCCACCAACCATCTTGCAGCATCTCTTTGCTTAATTGGGGGTTACGCCAATACTTGCTTAATACGTTATCGCCTTTAACCCATATTTCGCCTGGTTCGCCCGGGCTAACATCTTTGTTGTCGACCACTAAACGAATATCGCAGGCACAGCCAGCTCTGCCAATGCTGCCCACTTTGTCGATGGACTCGCCCAGTCTTTGATAGATGGCAAGCGGGCTGGTTTCAGTTGCGCCGTAAATTTGTATCAGTGCAATACCGAGTTTGTGCATAGCGTGAACTAGCGCCACTGGTACATCGGTAGAACCAATAGACATGCCACGCATTTGAGTCCAGTCTATGTCAGCCCATTTGTCACTGGCCATCATTGCCTGATGCGCGGTGGGTACGGTAACGGCCAGCGTTGTTTTTGACAGTGCTTCGCAAACCAGGTCAGCGTCAAAACGCTCATGCAGTAAAACGGTTGCACCGACTGAGAATGCCGGCGTGGGCATGATGTTCATGCCGCCAACGTGAAACACGGGCAGCATGGCTAGTACTATGTCGTCTGAGCACATTTTGTGTGCATCTACTGACATGGTGGCGTTGCAGCTCAAGGCCCTCTGGGTTAGCACAACGCCCTTAGGTGTACCTGTTGAGCCGGAGGTGTAAACCAGCAGTAATGGGTCATCCAAATTAGCTGTGCTGGTGTTCAAAACATTGGCTGTGTTGTTATTGCTTACATTGTCTTTGCTGTTATCAGCATGAGCTTTATTAACAATATTGGCTGTCTCCCCAAGTGCAACAGTGATAACGTTGGGAAGGCTACTTGCAGCCTTTGCAAAGTTGTCGTCATGGAACACCAACTTGGGTTCGCAATTTTTTAATATGGCACTGATCTCGGGAGCGGCTAGTCGCCAATTGAGCGGAACCAGTATTACGCCGACGCGTGCACAAGCAAACAGTAAGTTAAAGAATTCGGGGTTATTCAAGCCGTACCAGACAACGCGGTCACCACGTCGTACGCCAGCGTTGCACAGATCAACAGCTCTTTTATTAATGTTATCCAATAAGCTTGCATAGCTGATATCGTGGTCATTGAATTTAATGGCGACTTTGTCTGGCGTACGCTGAGCTGCGTCGCTTATCCATTGATCCAATGACCTCAGTTCAATTGTCATCGGTTTCCCCTGGGTTATACAGTGAAGCTCGTCCAAGTTTGTCCAGACAAAGCTCTGCAGTCCACGGAAGCATTAATGAGCCGCACCGACTGTCTCGGTATAAGCGTTCCAACGGTAAAGATCGCAGCATTGATTGGCCGCCACATGTACGTATAGCCAATTGAGCCAACTCGTTTGCGTTTTCCATGACCGTATATTGTGCAGCCCACGCTCTTTGTATGCTCTCTTGGGTTGGGTCAGGCCTGGCTTCGGATATAGCCTGAAACCATAACGCTTTGGTTTGTTGCAGCATGATGTTCATTTGAGCCACCGCCAGTTGTTTGGTTGGATACATACGACGCCTGATCGGCGGCGTACCGGAAACTTCACCGCGTAGGTACGCAACGGTGAAGTCATAACAGGCTTGTGCTATCCCCATGTAAGTGGGTGTCAGGGTCATGAACATATGTGGCCAGCGACTGGCAGCGCTGGGGTAAATGCCCAAGGGCATAAGTTGCTCTTCGTCAGGAACAAATACATCATTAAACAAAAGTGTTCTCGACACAGTGCCACGCATCCCTAACGGATCCCACTCGCCTTCAATCGTTACCCCTTCGCTATCAGCAGGCACTGCAAGGTACATGGTGTTGCGTCGTGAATGTTCGTCATCGGGCTGCATCAGGGCTGTACACAATGCGCCGTAGTAGTTGGCATGACCAGACAGGGAGGCAAATATTTTCTTGCCATTGACTTTCCATCCGCCGTCAACTTTTAATGCTGTGGTTCCAAATGCTTTGAAGCCGGCAGCCGCAGCCCCGCCTTCAGAGAATGGCTGCGAATAAATTTTCCCATCGCTCAGAATGCGTTGATAGTGTCGTTTGCGCATATGGTTGTGTTGTTCGCGCAGCTCTGGCGGCATGTCCAGCTCGTCGATTAAAAAACCTGTCCATAGGCAGGAAGACACGTGCATATTAAATGTCAGTGCCGTAGCGCCACAAAAGCGCCCCATTTCAGCTGCGGCAATCATATAGGTTTTTAGATCAGCGCCAATTCCGCCTTCAGATTCTGGAATACAGATGCCCAGTAAACCTGCGTCCGCCATGTCCTGATAGTTTTCGGTGGGGAACGCGGCATCGCGATCAAACTTTGCTGCTCGTGCGGCAAATTTATCGCTTGCCATTTCTCTGGCCATTGACGCTAATGCCGATTGCTTGTCGGTTAGCTGCCAAGCCTGCGGGTCGAAGATAGGCGCAATAGTCATAGAGGATGTTGTCTCAAAAAGGTATTGATTATATTGTTGGTTAAATCAGCGGCTTCCTGATTAACCATATGGCCAGCGCCATCAATTAAATGAAATTCACAGCCAGCGATAGCTTCGCTCATCTTTTGCATCGTTTTCGCCGGTGCGTTTTTGTCATGACTGCCAGCGATCAAGCAGCAAGGCAGATCAATAGCAGGTAATTCAGCTTTTTTGTCAAACGTAATCAGACACTCCAGAATGCCCCGCCAGGTAGATTCGCTGACAGCAGCTAGAATAGCTTCGATTTCACTAATAACCTTATCTTCTGCTGCTGGCCCTACCAGCATTGGTGCTGCATTTTTTGCAAGCTGTTGCATACTTTGCCCAGCCTCTAGCGGTGCTAAACGGGCTTTTAGAAATTGCTCTTTAAAAGTTTCATCGCGGCCACCAAATTTTGAAGTTGTGGCAATTAGAACAAGGCTTGCAACTTGGTGTCTGTGGCGTAGTGCATGGTCGATGGCGAGCATTCCGCCGATGGATTGCCCAACAAGATGTACTTTTTGTAGGCCAAGTGATGAGATGAAATCGCTGAGCGCGATGGATAAAGATTCAAATGTGGGCGGCCAGTTGTTTTTTTTGCTGCTTCCGTAGCCAGGCATATTCCACGCTATGCAATGGTAATGATTTAGATTTTCCAGTTGTACCTGGAAGCTGGCGGCACCACCACCAATGCCGTGTAAAAATATGATTGGTTCACCCTGGCCGTTTTCATCAAAGTCTATAGCGACGTTTTTCAAACCAACTTCCCACCTTCTACAACCAGACTGCCATCTAAAGCAATATCAGCCGACATAAGTGGTAAATCGAAATGGCCGCGTGTAAATCGATCTGCAAATTCGTTTGCACCGGTTGAATACAAAAAGTTGCCGGCTACTGCGCGCAGTTCTGTGCCATTGATTGCATCGATGTCGTACATAGCGAGCGCCTCGTACCGTGCAGCCGTGTTAAAGCCCCAGCCTACATGGCTGGTTGCATAGGCCTGTTTATCATTGAACGAGGTGTAGTAGTCGCGCATCAAACGCGCATCGGTACCTGTGCCAATTATGTCGGTGACGTAGTCGTCTTTAATAACCATTTCGACAGCACTATTAAAGTAGCGCTTGAAAGTCAGGTTCATGTCGCCCGGTTGATAAGCCAATGTGCCATTAACACTATTTGCTTGCGGGAAGCTGACGACAATGCCACCTGGCCAATGTGCCAACGTTCCCGGTTTGTCAGTCCATCCCCATACACCCACAGTCATGGCTTTGTTCATATTCACGGTTAAATCGGTACCTGCTGATGTGTGTACACGCATTTGCTTAGTGGCGCGACATCGGCTTACTGCATCACGAGCCATGTCTTTTAAATCGCGTGTGGGTACCAGTCGACTCAATACGTCAGGGTGCTCATTGGATATGTTCATGATTCGTGTGCCGGATTTTAAAATTGAGGCAGTTTGTGTCGAATGCATGAGTCCTTCGATGCTTAAGTCGATGACTACATCTGTTTGTAATAACGCACTAACTGCGTCTGGTTGATCGTCCAGTGCTGTGCAAGCGCCAGTGGAGCGGATGATTGGACCAGGCACGTCGGATTGAGTTGGTACTTTAATGTTGTAGTAGGAGAGCCCGAGTTGCCCCAGGGCAAGCTCTGCAAGATGCACATTCAATTCACTGGATTGGCTTTCGCTTAGAATCACAATGCGCTCAGTGCTGCGCATTTTGCAAAGCTCAAATACCTGTGCAAATGCACTTATCCATCTGGCTTCGATTCGATCTGTCAACATCTGAGTGCCTTGAATTTGTTACAGTTCACCAAAAGGCATGATAAGTCATATGGTGGAATGTTCCCACATCATTCCTTTATTTGAGTGTGGGTACTGGTGGTATAACTGCGACTCCATCTCAGTTTTTCTATTTCAGTCCGTATTTTTACTAAAAGGTGCTACTTACCGAAGCTACTAAATCCTGCGACGTTAAGGCGCTACTAAAACGCACTATTCAATGGTGCTTCTGTATGTTGCAGCCTTATCGCGCACTTTATTGGTCGCCTATCAATAGTTTTACTGAACGGAAGGAGTTTGTATCATGATAAAACCAGTCTCAACCCAACACGGCGGATGCCAGTGTGGTGCAGTTAGATTCACGACCACAGAGATTCCAGTGCGTGCTATGGCATGTCACTGCACAACATGTAAATTACGCAGCGGTTCGCCTTATGGCGTTGGTGTGTACTTTAATGAAGACGACGTGACCATGGACCAGGCAAAACTTAATTCATATGAATTTAATTCTGACACCACAGGTCGATGGATTCGAAATGAATTTTGCCTCAATTGCGGTTCAGCGGTTTCATGGACGTTGGAAATGCGGCCAGGTTTGAGGGCTATCGCTGGTGGCGCTTACGACAACCCCAGCTGGTTTGCCATCGACGCACACATATGGACAAGGTCAGCCAGGCAAGACATGTGTTATCCAAGTGATATGCCGGTTCATGAAGAGGGTTTGAAATAGTGCTCGCAGTGTTTGCTTGAACCGCTAGCTTGAACCACCAACTCGCACCAATAACGTGAACCGCCAGACTTATCCTGTAAGCTGTACGCGCGAACTTATCCACCAAATAAAAAATCAACACCATTGTGCATATTGTGTTGATTGAACCATGTTGATAAAGCTTGTTTAGCAACGGTGCTGGTGATAGCCGATATGACAAACGCATCGTCGCGGTTTGACGCTAAAGTGGAATAATTAATTACCGGTAAATGGCGTTTTTGTGTTTTTGGTTTTGCGCTGTCGAGCTCTACAAAACCCTTCACGTTGGCGTTGTTGTCTACCAAGGCATCGTGCCAGTACCGTGCGTTTCTGCCGGTGCCACAAATCCAGATTCCTCGGCCTGATTCCAGGCCGAAATTTGCATGCCTTCGGGTTACAGCCCACGCCTTGGCTTTGATAAATGCTTGGCGAGAATAACGGCTGTCTGTACGAGTTAATCGATCAGGGTGCTCACGCCACCTTAGCAATACCGAATCGGATTTAACCATGGCAATGTTGGCAAGCCATGTACGCAGAACCAAATCGTAGTCCTCCGGCCAACCCATGTCGCGATAACCACCAATGCGTTGCCAGTAAGATTTGTGTGCAAAGAGGCTTGGATGCGGTAGTGGGGATTCAACCAGGCAAGATTGTCTGATGTCATGGTTAGTGCGCAGTGAATTCAGCCACTTTTCATAATGCTGGTTGCCGTTACCAATCGTTGCATCCGCACTGAATATCTCAACACAGGCACTGATCAGCGCCACATTATTATGATTTCTGGCAAGTGTCAGTTGTGCGCGCAAGCGGTCGGGATAACTGATGTCATCACTGTCCATGCGAGCAATGTAATCACCCTGACACTGTGCAAGCCCGCTGTTTAGCGCGCCAATTATGCCTGGCTCCTGGCGAACAACACCAACAATTCGATCATCGTCAGGTAGCCGCTGGATAAGGGATGTAACGTCGTGTTTACCCACCAGCACCAACTCAAGGTGATCGTGGCTTTGCTGCAAAATGCTGCTGACCGCCGCGTACGTGTATGGGGTATACGCGTGGACCGGCATCAACACTGAAATCAACGGGTTTGGCACAGCAGGCTTTGGATATTTGCTAACAATTCGTCTTTGACGGGCTATAGTATCCGTTACCGGGAATAGCAATCGGACAAACTATGCAAACCAGCAACGCGCAGCTGTTTATTGTTTCTGCACCCTCGGGCGCTGGAAAAACGAGTCTGGTGCGCAAACTCATCAGTGAGCTTGATAGCGTTGGGGTGTCCGTTTCGCACACCACTCGTGGAATGCGTCCTGGGGAAATCGACAGCAAAGACTACTTTTTCACTTCTCGAGAAGAGTTCGAGACAATGATAGAGGCTGATCGTTTCCTTGAGTACGCTGAAGTGTTCGGCAACTACTACGGTACCAGTCTGGACGCGGTTCAGCAAAATCTGAGCGAAGGCACCGACGTTATTCTTGAGATTGATTGGCAAGGAGCGGCACAAGTGCGTCAAAAGCTTGATAACGTGGTCTCGATTTTTATTCTCCCACCGTCCCGAGCCACGCTCATTGAGCGACTCAAGGGGCGAGGACAAGATAATGATGAGGTCATTGAGCGCCGAACAAGCGAGGCAGTAGCCGAAATGCAGCAATATCATCGAGCCGATTACCTCATCATCAATGACGATTTCGAGCAGGCGCTACTTGAATTGAAGGCTGTCATCCTTTCTTATCGGGTTGCCAAGTCGCGGCAGGCTATGCGCCATGCGGGCCTGATCACCAGCCTGACACGCTGACCAGCGCACATTTGTCCCTGTGGCACATGTATTTTTTCTGAAAACTAACGCAATATAAGTGTCTTTGGTCTGGTGTTTGCCAGTCCTTAGCACTAAACTTGAGCATTCTCTTAGTAAAGCAGGCAGCCTAATATGGCACGTGTGACCGTTGAAGACAGCTTGGCCAATGTGGCTAACCGATTCGATCTTGTTCTTATTGCTGCAAAGCGTGCTCGTAATATTTCGATGGGCGCCGAGCCAATGTTGTCAGCCGACAACGACAAACCCACTGTAATCGCACTGCGTGAGATTGCTGACGGGCTGGTTGGCGAAGATATCCTGCAAGAAGCACCGCCTCCGCCACCTCCACCAGCGGCGCCAGTTGAGCCCGCGATTTATGACAATAAAGATTTTCGCTCAGAATTCTAATGCTCGCAGGTCTTTATCGGCCTGCTTGATCAAAAGCCAACTGGTCATTAGCTGGTTGGTGTCGGGTTACTATAGTCTGCTTTGCTGTAAGAGTGGGCTATGTTATAAAAGCCTGTTGGGTTATCAAAGTCCGTTAGGTTTTAAAATTCCGCTGGGTTATCAAAGTCCGCTGGGTTGTCAAAGTCTGCTGGGTTGTCAAAGTCCGCTGGGCTATCAAGCAGATCGCCTTTAGCATCCATGGTAACTCCACATTCCAAAGTGCCCGTTGAACCCTCCGTGGCTGATGTTGTGGAAAATGCGCAGCTAACTGAGGTTGCGCTGGCGAAACTGCTCGACAGAATCAAACCACTTTTCTCTGCAACCGAAGTTGAGTTGGTTGAGAAAGCCTACGCGGTAGCGCACAAAGCTCACGCAACGCAAACTCGCAGTTCAGGCGAACCCTACATCACTCACCCCATTTCGGTTGCGCACATCGTGCTTGATATGCAGCTTGATTATCAGAGTGTCATGGCGGCACTGTTGCACGATGTTCTCGAAGACACTAATACATCACGCGAAGAGCTGGTGATTGCGTTTGGTGATGAAGTAACGGCTATCGTCGATGGATTGAGTAAATTAAATTATCTCGAGTTCAAGTCCAAAGAAGAAGCTCAGGCTGAGAGTTTTCGAAAAATGCTGTTGGCTATGGTGTCAGACATACGTGTCATTCTGATAAAGCTCGCTGATCGGCTACACAACATGCGAACCATTGGTGTTTTATCACGCTCGCGTCAGCAACGAATTGGTAGAGAAACACTGGATGTCTATGCGCCTATAGCTGGCAGGCTGGGTATGTTTAAAATCAAAAACGAGTTGGAAGATATTGGTTTTGAATGTTGTTATCCAGCTAGAAGCCGAGTGCTGGGTGCAAAGGTTAGCCAGTCGCATCGCAACAGAATTCATGTTATCAGCAAAATTGAAGACCACATTCAGGCAAATTTGCGCGCGAAAGGAATAACTGCCAGTGTTACCGGCAGAGAAAAACACTTGTTTGGTCTGTATCGAAAAATGAAACGCAAGCAACTCTCGTTTCAAGAAGTGTTTGATATGTTTGCGCTGCGAGTGGTGGTAGCTGATATCGATGAATGCTATCGCGTGTTGGGTATTGTTCATCAACTGTATACACCGATATTCTCCCGCTTTAAAGATTACATAGCCAAGCCAAAAGAGAATGGTTATCGGTCTCTACACACAGTTTTAAAATACCCTGACGGTGTACCGGTAGAGGTGCAAATTCGCACAAGTGAGATGGATGAATTCGCTGAGTCGGGAATTGCTGCCCACTGGGCATATAAAGAAGGACAGGACAACGATTCGCATGAGCAAAAAACCCAATTCTGGTTAAGCACCTTAATTGACATGCAAACCAGTACTGCAGACACACTGGAATTTGTTGAGAGCGTAAAAGGTGAACTACTGCCGAGCGAAATTTATGTATTCACACCCAAAGGCAAAATTATTGAACTCCCGGCAAAAGCTACACCGGTTGATTTTGCCTACGCGGTGCATTCGCAAATAGGTAACACCTGTGTTTCTGCGAACATCGACAGGCATTTATCTTCATTAAGTGAGCCTTTAGAATCAGGTCAAACCGTTGAAATTGTGACTGGCCCCAGTGTTACACCAAGCCCCATGTGGCTTAACTTTGTGGTGACCTCCAAAGCGCGAACAGCCATCAGGCATTATGTTCGACAGCTTGACAACGATAAGGCCGTTGAATTTGGTTTACGGTTAGTTAAACGTGCACTGGGGCGTTACGACGAAAATCTGGATACCATCACCGACAAAGCCATGCAATCTTTGTTGGCCGAATTTGGGTTTAAAACCCGTGAGCAATTATATGTTGACGTGGGTTTGGGGCATCATCTGCCCAGTCAAATTGCAGAGCGGCTGATCGCCAAGAAAAATGGTGATAGTACAGATGAGCTGCAAATCCCTGTGCGTGAAACAGCGCCTTTGTTAATCGAAGGCAGGGAAGGGTCGTTATTGAGCCTGTCCAAATGCTGTTGCCCAATTCCTGGTGATAATGTGCAAGGACTCATCACGGCAGGAAAAGGCATCGCGGTACATCGTGCTGGTTGTCGCAACGTTGCGCGCTATCGCCGGCGGCCAAAAGAATGGGTTGCGGTGGATTGGGCGCCCGATGTTGCCGATGCATTTGAAGCCGAGATAATTGTGCATCTGGTTAATCAGCCTGGTGCACTGGCGCGCACAACCTCAACCATGTCATTGATGAATGTGAATATCGAGAATATGGACTTCAACAATCGTGGCGAGGGTAATATTCATATTCGGTTTGTGCTTTCTGTAGTCGATCGTAAACATCTGGCCCGCATAATCAGACGCCTGCGCAACCTGACCGTCGTCCGAGGCGTCAGCCGCAGCCGCTAATTGTAACAATGGGGACGGAGGGATTTAATTTTGACCACCCTGGTCAAGAGTTAAAGGTTTCCAGGTTCCAGAGGTTCCAGGGTCAAGGTTCCAGGGTCAGGTCTTTGATTTTGAATTGATAATGGCCCACATCAGTTCAAAATCAAAGACCTGACCCTGATAACTGATGACCCTGATAACTGCACATTCAAAATCAAAGACTTGACCCTGGTAAAATCTGACAGTGGCATTAGGTATACTGTGCTCACCGATTTTTACGGCAGAGTATTCAACATGGCCAGACATCCCGTAGTGACAGACAACGCGCCAGGCGCAATTGGCGCTTATTCTCAGGCCATAAAGTGTGGCCCGACCGTTTATCTTTCTGGTCAAATCCCGCTGGATCCGAAAACGATGGAAGTGGTTAGTGACGATCCTAGACGCCAAATTGAGCAGGTGTTTAAAAACCTTAAAGCTTTGTGTGCTGCCAGTGGAGGTGGTTTTGCTGATGTAGTAAAGCTTAATGTTTATTTAACTGACCTGGTGCACTTCCCCTTGGTTAACGAAGTTATGGAAGCCAGTTTCGATGAGCCCTATCCGGCGCGAGCAGCTGTTGAGGTATCGGCTTTGCCAAAAGGTGTCTCGGTGGAAGTCGAAGGCATTATGCACATCGAATAACCACAGAGCTTACTATCCTGGCTATGGTTAAAGCCACGCAAAGACCAGCCCTCGACTCCCTGCCCATTACCAAGTTCAAGGGAGTGGGTGCAGCAGTCGCTGAAAAACTGGCCGCGTTGGGTTTGCACAATGTGCAAGATGTTTTATTCCACTTACCGTTTCGTTATCAGGACAGAACAAAACTTGCCAAAGTGGGTACGCTGCGCCCGGGTAGCGAAGCGGTTATCTCGGTAGAAGTGGTGATGGCAGATGTTGTCATCAGAAAACGCCGCTCGTTAATGGTACGCGTTACTGATGGTACGGGTTCATTGATGTTGCGCTTTTTCCATTTTAGTCAAAAGCAAGTCAAACAATTTGCTCCCGGTACTCGCCTGCAATGTTTTGGTGAGGTTCGGCGCGGACCCAGCATGCTTGAAATGGTCCACCCTGAGTATCGACTGCAAACTCAGGGCACAGCCCTTGAAGACTCCTTAACACCGTTTTATCCAACAACTGAGGGTGTACAACAACCCACATTACGTAAGTTAACCGATCAGGCTTTGAGTTTGTTGTCTGAGCATGCATTGGTGGACTGGATACCAGACGATCAACTGGCTCAATCCAATATGCCTGATTTGGCGAGTGCGTTAAGAATGGTGCATCGACCCACCCAGGGTTCTGACGTTGAGGCACTGATGTCTGGTATGCATCCGGCGCATCGCAGGCTTGCATTAGAAGAACTGATTGCGCACAGATTAGGATTGCGATTGCTGCGCGTTCAAGCGCAACGTAATCAGGCACCAGTGATTCCTGCTACCTCAGAGCTTGCCGGGCAGCTGCAAGCCTCGCTTAGTTTTAAGTTAACCGGAGCACAACAAAAAGTACTCAGCGAAGTACTCAGTAATATGGAAACCGGTGAACCCATGTTGCGATTAGTACAAGGTGATGTTGGTGCTGGTAAAACTATTGTCGCAGCGCTGGCTGCCGCACATGTTGTGTCGGCAGGGTACCAGGTTGCACTTATGGCTCCCACAGAAATTCTTGCTGAGCAGCATCTTTTAAATTTTAGCGAGTGGTTTGACCCGCTTGGGGTTAATGTGGGTTGGCTATCCGGAAAACTCGGTGTTGCCAAACGTCGTGATGCAATTGAGTCTGTTGCGATGGGTCATCAACGCATTGTTGTTGGTACTCATGCCTTGTTTCAAAATGATGTCGTCTTTGAAAATCTTGGTCTGGCTATTATCGATGAGCAACACCGTTTTGGTGTGCATCAACGTATGGCTTTACGCAACAAAGGAGCGTCCGAGGCCAAAGGTACAACTGAGGCAAAACTTCCTCATCAGCTAATAATGACTGCTACGCCAATCCCAAGAACACTTGCTATGACCGCTTATGCTGATTTGGATTGCTCTATTATCGATGAGCTGCCACCTGGACGAAAACCTGTCAAAACCGTTGCTATCGAATCGGCGCGCCGAGGCGAGGTAGTTGCGGGGGTCGAAAAAGCCATCGTTGCCGGAAGCCAGGTCTATTGGGTTTGTACCTTGATCGAGGAATCGGAGAGCCTGCAGGCAGAAGCTGCCGAAGATGCGGTAGCCATGTTGACAGAGTTGCTGCCTGATCGGCAAGTTGGGCTGGTGCACGGTCGAATGAAATCCCGCGAAAAAGATACGATCATGCAACAGTTTAAAGCGCGCGAGTTAGACGCTTTGGTTGCCACGACTGTGATAGAAGTCGGTGTTGATGTGCCAAACGCGTCACTAATGATTATCGAAAATGCGGAACGACTGGGACTTTCTCAACTGCATCAGCTGCGCGGCCGCGTGGGTAGAGGCAGCACGCAAAGTAGTTGCGTTTTGCTGTATCAGGCGCCTCTGTCACAGAACGCAAAGGAGCGAATCAGTATCATGAGAAAAACTAACGACGGTTTTGTCATCGCGCAGAAAGACCTTGATATACGCGGTGCAGGCGAAGTGCTTGGTACTCGTCAAACCGGATTGGCAGAATTTCGTATTGCCGAATTGGGTCGAGATAACGATATGCTCGATACGGTAAGTGATATCAGCGATTATTTGTTGGCAAATATGCCAGTCAATGTAAAAGGGCTCATTCGCCGCTGGATAGGCGAAGAGCGAAAGGACTATGGTGGCGTTTAGTCCATTAACTGCTTAATAGTTCTATTGACTTGACCTATTGACTTTATTTTTGGATGGCAAATTGAAATACAATCGTATAGCGGTAAAGTTGATGCTCGCAGACAACATCGATATGAAAGATCGTTTCTATGATTGTGCTCGACGTTTGAAGTCCACGCTTGAGCGCGAAATGAAGTTTGTATCAACGGTCGGCGAAGACGCGCCACGGCAAGTAGGGCAAGTGGCCAGCTTGACCGAGATAGATGATGTTATTTGGGTGCGACTTGTTAGTGACGACGATGTCATGCCGTGTAAAGCATTAATCAAACTCGCAGTCGAGCAATCCAAGTTAAGCGACGGGGTACTTGTTTACGTCAACCCCAAACCAATACTATCGCTCTAAGCCCAAAGCAAGTTTTAAGAATTAAAGGGGACGGAGGGATTTAATTTAACGGGGTCGAATTAACGGGGTCAGGTCTTTGATTTTGGATAATTTATGCTTCAACGAAGTCAGGTCTTTAATGTCTCCAAAACCAAAGACCTCGTATATTAAACGTGCTGATGTTGAAGGTAGTAATATGGTTCTGCGTCAGTCGGGGCGGGATGACACTGAAAAGACTTTAGGTCATAGAACCTGTGGGTCAGAATAGTGCTCCCGCTCTGTTCATGATAAATCCTGGACGGTAACTTGGGAAAGTTTTTTTTAACCTGCAACCCGCATACGAGGTAAGGACTCATGGATACGATTAAAGCATTTGTAGGAATCGATGTATCGAAGAAGAAACTGGACATTGCTCTTCTACGGGACAGCAAAGTCAAACCCAAGGCAATCCCCAACACTGCTGCGGGATTCGAACAACTAGAGAAATGGTTGGTATTTCAACAGGTCGATCTGGCCTTGGTATGGATTTGCCTTGAGTCTACGGGTCCTTACAGCGACTCACTGGCAACCTGGCTAGACGATCATGGCTTTAGAGTCAGCGTAGTTAACCCGGCTCGAATCAAAGGCTATGCGCAAAGCGAGCTTGTCAGAAACAAGACGGATAAATCTGATGCGGCAACCATTGCACGGTTCTGTCAATCGATAAAACCAGAGCAGTGGCACGCCCCAAGTGCTCAAATACGTGTACTCAGAGCCCTGGTTGATCGCCTTGACGAGCTCAAACAGACGAGACAACAAGAGCTAAATCGAATAGAAGCCTATCAAAGTCAGCAGCAAGGACGGTTAATTGATGGTGTTCAGAAACACATCGACTGGCTAAGCGCAGAGATCGATAAATTACAATCGGAAATCGATGATCACATCGACAACAATCCGGAATTAAAAAAAGATGCAGATTTAATTCAAACCATACCGGGGATGGGATCAATATCTACGGCCAAGTTCATGGCATACGTTGGCGATATATCACGCTTCGATAATGCCAAAGCGCTGGCTGCTTTCTAAGGTGTGACGCCACGAAACCGCCGATCAGGAACATCAGTTCGAGGACAGGCAATGATCTCCAGGATGGGAAACGCCCAACTACGCACCGCGCTTTATATGCCCGGTTTGGTTGCACGCAGACATAACCCCACGCTAAAGGTATTTGCCGATAGATTGTCAGAACGAGGCATGAAAAACAAAGCGGCCATAGGAGCCGTATCACGCAAGCTGGTGCATATCCTCTTCGGTGTTACTAAATCTGGAGTCCCGTTTGATCCTAAATTAGGCCAAATACCGCTTGCATCTCAAGATGGTATCTGACCCCGTTAAATTCATGACCCCGTTAAATTTCAAAATCAAAGACCTGGCCCCCTTAATTCGCAAAATCAAAGACTTGACCCCGTTAAACTGTAACCCCGTAAAATTAAATCCCTCCGTCCCCTTTAATTCTTTGGTTGTATAATTGCCTTGAGTCCTATTAGTGCAAGACCCATAACGGCACCTCCTATCGCTCCGTAAAGGTGAGCGTTGACTACGACGTTACCACCAGCGACCGATTCACTGCCTGGCAAGGCCCCTGCAACTTGCTCCCAGGCTAGCTTGCCAATAATTAATGTCAGTAGAACGCCAGCAGATTTAGGGTAGTGGCGAATGTCAGCAATGACGCCTGCGATTATTAGGCCGTGCAGTGTGCCGGAAAACCCTACGTACCATACGATGTGCTCATCCAGCAAATACAAACTAATTCCAACGACCAGACTTGAAAACAGAGTAATCAGCACCCATTCCCACCATGAGAATCGCTGCCACACGAGTGCGACAACAAGTGCGAAGCCAGCTAAATTCATAAAAAGATGGCTGCTTCCAAGGTGAACAAAGTTGCCGGTGAGCAGCAACCAGAATTGGCCGTCATCAATGGCGTTGCGATCGAATCGCAGGGTCTGGTCAAATCCGGCGAATTGTAAGCCAAGGCACAGCAATGCGATGACAATCGCGAAACACATGCCTGGTTGCATGACGCGCTGGAAAATCAGCAGAATTATACGTTTCATCGTGTGTCACACTTTATATCTAGGCACACTATCCGCTACATCTATCATGCGGCATCAGATGGGCCTGTGAGGTCAAATCACCGTGCTATTCTTGTTGTTATAGGTAGCATTGAATTAAGCCGCTGAACTTAAATGGAAAATCTGGAGAAAGTACCCATATGGTTAAGAGTATGAAGCAAACTCGTCATGCTGGTTTTACGTTAATAGAAATTATGGTGGTGGTCGCCATTATCGCCATTTTAGGCGCTGCAGTGGTTCCTAAAATTATGAATAACCCCGACAAGGCCAGAATCGTTCGAGCCAACACTGATATCGGCACCATCGCGCAGGCGCTAGAGATGTATAAACTGGACAACTTTGCGTACCCGTCAACCGATCAAGGCCTGCAGGCGCTGGTAGAAAAACCAACCGGCGACCCTGAACCGGCTAATTGGTCAGAAGGTGGTTACATTCAGTCATTGCCAAAAGACCCTTGGGGTCGCGAATACGTTTATGTTAGTCCGGGTGAGGCTAGCGACTTTGATTTGATCTCCCTTGCCAGCGATGGTGTTGAGGGTGGCGAAGGCACGGGCGAAGATTTAAGTAACGCTAACTAACCTCGACGCATCTTCAACACGGAAAATAAAACAAGTGCAGCAAGTACGACCATCGCGCGGCTTTACACTGATAGAAGTCATGGTGGTTGTCGCCATTATTGCCATTATGGTTGGTGCTGTGGTGCTAAGAATCGATTTCAACAATATTGGCAAAATTGTTCGTGATCATTCGCAACGTACTCGGCTGCTGATGGAATTGGCAGCCGACCAAGCCATCTATTCTCGTCAGCAACTGGGCATTCGTTTTCATCCGAATAGCTACGAGTTTTATATTCTGAGCGCTAACGAAGATGGTGGCGGCACGTGGGAGATCTTCGAAGATGACCGTTTAAAATATGGCGACGTAAAAGCCACCATTGAATACAGGGTTGATATCGAAGGCTTACCTATCGTGCTCGAAGAGCTAGAGGAAGAACTAGCAGCGGTAACCGAAGATAGTCCAATAAAGCCGCATGTTTTGTTTCTGTCTAATGGTGAGATCATGCCGGATTTTCGCGTGGTGATAGCTGACGAAGATGCCGAGTTCGAGCATGCAATTTTCAGCGGCGAGGTCGAACCGATTGTTCTGGAACACATAAACGAATGAACAAGCGACGCGGCTTTACATTGATTGAAGTGCTGGTGGCAATGACTATTCTGGCGGTGGGCGCGTCAGCATTGGTGTCTTCGTCGGGTGCCAGTGCATTTCGTGCTGGCAAACTGCGCGAGCGTGAGGTGGGTCGTTGGGTTGCAACCAATCATCTAAATACTTTGCAAGCCTTACCTAACTGGCCTGACCTGGGTACTAAAAACACTGAAGTCGAAATGGTTAAGCAAACCTGGTACATAAGCACGAGAACCAAAGCCGAGCAACTGGATTTGCGCAGAATGGATATTGAAGTGCGTCTTAACCCGGATGCTGAAAGCTATATTTATTCTGTAGCCGGCTTTGCTGGTAATCCGCAGCACAGGTTTTGAAGCACGCTATGCGCAAAGCGAAACGCTTCAATCCAAAAGGTTTTACTCTTAAGGGTGTTGCTACTACGGGTTCTACGCTAAGAGGTTTTACCCTAATAGAGGTTATGGTCGCCATGTTTTTGCTGGCGATTATTGGTACAGCTGGCTTTACCATGTTGCAGCAGATCACTAAAGCGCGGACCCGCATTGAGGTTCAGTCTGACCGTTTAACCGAACTGCAACGTACCTTTTATTGGTTGGCAGAAGACATAACGCAAATTACAGATAGACCCGTGCGCTCAGCTGTAGACTCCATACTACCGGCTTTTCAATTTAATCTGCAGGGTTCATCTTTGTTTGATTTCACCCGCGCTGGTTGGTCGAATCCGGCGGCTGATATTTTACCTCCACGATCAACACTACAACGCGTTTCCTATTCTCTTGAAGATGATCGACTGATTCGCAGTTACTGGTATCACTTGGATTCATTGAGTGAAGAGCCTGACAAGCGCCGACAGCTGCTAAAAGACGTCGAAGAATTGACGGTTCGATTTCTGGACGGAGAGGGTGGTTGGCAAGACCAATGGCCACCGCTCAATATCGAGGGTGACGCTGGCCTGCCAAGAGCACTGGAATTTACCTTCATTCTGGGTGATTTGGGCTCGGTAGTGCGGGTTTTTGGATTGCCAGGGTAATTTGATGACAACCTCGATGACCAGTGATATTCGCCAAAAATCGTCACAAAATGGCGTCGCGATAATAACAGCCCTGTTGGTTGTCGCATTAGGGACTATAACTGTAGTAGCGATTGTAAGTCGTCAGCAGCTTGATTTACAAAGAGAAAAGAACGAGGCCGTTATTCAGAATGCTCGCAGTTTTGCCACCAGTGGTGAGCGCTTCGCGGCGTCCCTGCTGTTTATGGACCATGAGGCCGGGCTACGTGAGAACACAGATTCACTGGATGATGATTGGGCGCAAACCATACCGCCTATCTCCATTGATGACATGCTCTTGCAAGGTTGCATTGTAGACATGCAAGGTCGGTTTAATCTGAATAATATTGTCGTTACAGATGGCGAGACAGCTGGTGAGGCTGACCCCGTACAGGTTGAAATCCTCAAACGCCTTCTGGGTGAACTGAGTATCGATGTGTCCAAAGCCGAAGCGATTATCGATTGGGTGGACAAAGATTTAAATGCGACAGTGCCCGATGGCGCAGAGGATGATTACTACACTGGTCTTGAGCCGGCATATCGCTCAACTAACGGCCCGTTTAGCGCCATCAGCGAACTGCAACTTGTAAAAGGTTTCAGTCCGTCTGTTCCGGAAGAGGCAGAAGATTATGACCTGTTACTGCCCCACGTTGCAGCCTTGCCAATAAGTGGTGGGCATACGCGTATTAACGTGAATACGGCGACACCAGAAGTGTTGTCATCGTTGTCAGAATTTATGCAGCCATTGGGTGCAGACATGGCTCGTTGGGAAACGGGCGCGTACGCGGACTATCCTGGGTGCGAAGATATATTTGACCTGACGCCAGACGATTCACCAGATCGACTGGCTGAAGATGAAGAATTAGAACCTTATTTGTTTGAACAGGATTTTATTTCAGAAGCGGCCGTTGAAACAGGCGAAGAAGTCGTGCCACCGAACACCATATCGGTGACCTCTCGATTTTTCCAGATTCGAGTCGACGTGCAAGGTGGGGATGCCACACTCACGCAGTACTCGCTTCTGGAGCGAGATGCGGAAGGGCGTTCCAGGGTGATATTCCGTGCCAGAGATACCCTTTAACGGGTGCTCGGTCCAGCTCGGCGCATTGGATTGCATCGAATTGGCACATAGATTGGACAGTCATAAACTGGACGTCGCAGATTATGACGTCACAAATTATGACATCGCAGATTATGACGTCACAGATTATGACATCGCAGATTATGACGTCACAGATTATAGAAAACGGAACCGGCGATAGCCGATTTTTAACATACAGTTAGGTAGACAGGGCATTGGCCACAAACGTCATCATACATTTACCGGTTATCGGCGAGGACCACGTACTGTGGGCCACGGCTGACGACCGGGGCTCGCTGACTTCCGACATTAGTAGCGGCTCGTTTGAGCAAGTTGCGGCCGCTGTAGAGGGCAGACGTGCAACCTTGGTTTTACCGGGCAACGATGTCTTGTTGGCCGAAGCCACTGTTCCAGGTGGTTCGGCGTCCAGAGCCATTCAAGCCATACCCTTTCAACTCGAAGACCAGGTTGCGGATGATGTCGACTCCCTGCACTTTGCTGTTGGTTCCAAAGGTAAAGCCGATGACTACCCTGTTGCAATTATTGGCCGAGAAGCCATGGACACCGTGCGCGAACAGTGCGCTAACGCCGGGTTGAGGCCAACTGAAATTGTTCCTGAAACTTTAGCATTGCCAAAGTTTGATGGCAATGAAATGGGCCAGACCAGTTGGACCGCACTGGTTGATGAACAGAATACCGTTGTCAGGCTCAATGGTTATAAAGGGTTTACCACCGATACTGCCATGGCAGGCATGATGCTCGACGGCGCTCATCACGATTTACCTGAAGATGCCACAGCGGCTATGGTCGTTTTTAAAACCGAACCCAATGTTTCGTTGCCGGTATCTGACAAGGTTGAACTTGAAACCCGAGCCTGTGACAGCCGATTGGGTTTATACGCAAGTGGTCTTGCCAGTGCACCTCGTATCAATTTACTGCAAGGTGATTACAGCCCTAAGACTCAATTTGATAAAAGCTGGAAACCGTGGCGCTGGACTGCTGCGTTAGCAGCAATGCTTGGCGCGGTGTTGTTTATTGGTAAGTGGATGGAGTATCGACAACTGGGTTCACAAGTAGAACAGCTCGATACTCGTATAGCCGAGGTGTTTAGCGATGCATTGCCAGGTAAGCGCATGGTGCGACCGCTAACGCAAATGAATACCGAAATAAAAAGTCGCAGTGGTGGCAACACAGATGGCTTTACGTCAAAAATGAGTCAAATCGCTGCCAGTCTTGCTACCCAACCACAGACTGAAGTACGTAGTATCAGTTACCGTGAGGGACGGTTTGATCTGGACTTATACACTGATGCCATTCCTACGCTCGATTTGCTCAAAGCCGAGCTAAAGAAGCGAGGCAACATGACCATGACAGTACAGTCGGCTAACAACGATAAAGATAAACTTCGTGGTCGCGTACGAATTCAATAAGTATCTTATAAGCAAGCTCAGACATGAAAGATTGGTATTTAAGACAAACTCCTCGTGATCGCATAATTGTTATCTGCGTAAGCGTACTGTGCCTGCTCGGACTGCTTTACGCTTTTGTTTGGTTTCCCATAACAAGCGGTCTGGATCAAAACCGGACGCTCATCAATACCAAGCGTGACACCCTGCAACAAATGGAATTGGCCTCGGCGAAAATCAAGAGTATGGGTAGCAGTAGTGGTGCGACCAAATCTTCCGGAGATAAAGCGCCTTACACACTGATTGATGAGCGTATACGAGCAGCCAGTTTAGCGAATAAGCCAGATCGTGTTGAGCCTCGTGGTAGCGATGGCACTGCGGCACGAGTACAGTTTTCGACAGTCGAATTCGATAAGCTCATACAGGTCATTGCTGATTTGGAAACTTATGGTTTGTCGATAGACACATTAAATGTCAGTCGAAAGAACGATGCTGAAGGTATGGTAAGTGCTCGCTTCGTGATGGAGAAAAATTAATGCGAGTAGTGCGCCTGATACTGCTCGGATTGCTTGCCTATCTTGTGTCGGTGGTTTTTCTGTTTCCCGCAGCGCCTTTAGTAGAAAGAATCAAACCTGATATTAAACCTGTTGAGCTTGCTGGTGTCAGCGGAAAATTATTTAACGGTACTGTGGCTAACGTTAAATACGCGGACGACTTGCTGCCACTTGAATTTACCAATGTCGCCTGGACAGCAGCCCCCAGCGCTTTACTAAAAGGTGGTGTGGGTGCCAATGTGAGTTATCAGGGTTATGGGGGTGGCGGTGAGGGCCAAGTGCAACGTAAATGGAATGGCAATCTGAGCGTGTCTGATTTTGTTTTCGATGCCGATTCAAAACAGTTAGAAGTATTGTTACCAGGTCCGGTAGCCGAATTCAGTGGAAAAATTGATGGCAGGCTGGATACTGTTGTACTGGCAAATAACCTGCTGGAGAAATTGCAGGGTCAACTGGTTTGGAACCAGGCGATAATAGTCACGCGACTTTACGGGCCAGAAATAATTGCGAACCTTGGTCAGTTCAATATCGATATAGAACCGCAAGACAACGCCGTCCATAAAATCGTATTAAAATCCGAAGGTGGTGATTTGTTCATTGATGGCTCCGTGACGATGGCGCCAAATGGCGACTATCGGACAGACCTGCTATTGACCCCATCGGCCAATGCGCCTGAGCCCCTGTTGCAAACCCTGCAGCAGCGCACCCGACCTGATGGGGGTGGCCGATATGTTATTAAGCACAGCGGCAACGTTAATCAAGGCACTTAAAATGAATACGCGAGTTCGTACATGTGATGTCAGCCATGCCAGTTAAGACATTTAAGTTCGCAAGCATGTATGCAAAGGCAGGTAATTGCTCACACCTACAGTATTGTTGACACCAGTTAATTGTAAAAGATGCGCGTCGTTCCTCACTGCATTAGTAAATCCGAGTTCGATTCTACCGCTACGGATCTTATAGACACCGGAAGAGATTGGATGCTTCTCGATCCAGAAAAAACCGTTCAGTTAACTCAGCAAGCGCTAACAATAGCCCGGGCTGCTGGTCGACGTATTCTGGAAGTATACGACGGCGACTATACCGTTGCCTACAAATCTGACAACACCCCGGTTACCACTGCAGATCTGGAAGCCAACAACATCATAGTCAAAGCACTGGAAGCTTTGCCCGATTGTTTTCCTGTAATCTCCGAAGAATCAGAAGCAGTTCCTTACGCCAAGCGGCATAACTGGTCGCAATTCTGGCTGGTTGATCCGCTGGACGGCACACGAGAGTTTGTCCGTCGAAACGGCGAATTCTCTGTGAATATCGCACTTATTTCTAATGGCAAGCCAGTGCTGGGTGTGGTTACAGCACCCGTGCTCGACGTCAGTTACTACGCCAGCCACACTCAGGGTGCCTGGAAGCAACAAGGCGTGGACAACCCACAGGAAATTCATGTACGGCCAGCACCGAAGTCAGGTGAGCTGACAGTAGCACGTAGTCGTTGTCCTATCGTGGGCCCTCGGTTAAAAGCATTTTTGGACAAATTGGGTGGCCACAACGAGGTCCCAATGGGATCATCGCTAAAATCTTGTCTTGTGGCCGAAGGCGTAGCTGATGTTTATGTGCGCTTGGGGCCCACCTCCGAATGGGATACAGCGGCCGCTCAATGTATTGTGGAAGAGGCGGGTGGCCATATCACTGATACCGATCTATGTGACTTAAAGTACAACACCCGAGAGTCCCTGCTCAATCCACATTTCATGGTCTTTGGTGATGAAACGCACAACTGGCGTGAGTATTTGAGCGCCGATTCGGCCTGATTTTACGCCTGATAGATACGATTGGGCCATCTGAGGGCTATCTGCGTTATCATCGCTGGCTAGTCTGCATTGCCCACTATCCATGACAGAATCCGTGACAGAGAAGTTCAAAACACCCGAAGAAGCCGAGATTGCCTTTTATGAGGCCATTGAGCGTGCCGATTTACAAGCGCTGGGTAGCGTTTGGTCGCAGGATGACAATATTGTTTGTATTCATCCTGGCGCTAATCGAATTGAAGGTCGGGCGCAGGTGCTGGAGAGTTTTTCAGATATGTTTGCATCTTCTCCAACCATCGGCTTTTCGATTTCAGATGCTTTGCAAACTGAAAGTGATGGTCTTGCCATACATTTGGTCCGTGAAGAAATCGAACTGGACGGACAGCTCATTAGTGTCATGGTGTCGACCAATATTTATCATCTGGAAGATGGCGGCTGGCGTATGTTGTTGCATCATTCTTCGCACGAACCAGATGCCAATGCCGAGGAAGATTACGACGACTTCGATGACTTTGACGAAGTCCCAGAGCCACCGCCGGTGCTGCACTGATGTCAACGACCGAATCAAGCGAATCGCCTGATGAGGAAGTGCTTTATAAGCTAAAGCGGGTGATGGTCACGCCATCATGGCTAATCATTAAAAACACCAGCTATGCCGTTCGGTATATGCAGAAGCTGAAATACATTGAGCACCGTCCACCACGAATTGCTTCGGGTATCATTTTTGTTCTGTTTTTGCTTTTGACCATCTGGCAAGTTCTGCGCATACGTGCGCAACCGGAATCCGAAACTCTTGGCTGGATTTTATTGTCCTTGTGTTTATTGGTGTTGCTGGTTTCTTCGTTTGTGACATTTGCTATGTCGACCCGTTATACCGTTGTTGTCGTTCTGGCAACTGAAGGAAAGCCAATATCATTGCAACCACCCACTAAAATAGAGGCAAAAAAATTACACTCAGCGCTCGCCGGCGCCATGAATTTTTATCGGGGTAGCCCTGAAATTTCCTCTGTGTCTCAAGATAAAGCCAAAGAGACAGGCTAGGGCTTTGTGGTATATCTGTTTACCAGGCCGGTTTATTTGAGTGTTTTAGCATTTGATCATCTTGGCGGCTAATGATCTTCAGATGTTGACCTTGGTTGCAATACAACGAGTAAGAATCCAGCCACGATAAAAATCGCAGCCAGGTAGAACCAATGACTTGGCACCTCGTTATACATCATGTAGCCAGCGATGCCGGCAATAATAAACTGCAGCATATTCATCAGCGTCACAGTTTGGCCACGCAACTGTTGCATGGCAAAATTCAAAGCTGTATGGCCAATCACGGTAGATACTGCGGCTAACAAAATAACCATGGTCACGTTATACCATTCAAAGGTGGGCATGACTGGTCCTGTGGCTGCGGCAATTAGCAGTGAGCATAAACCCGCAACCGTGTACATGGGAACCACGTATAGCCAGACACTGGGCAAGGTTTGTAAATAGCGTCTGGCAAACGCCAGATAGGCTGCAAATAAAACCATCGATATTAAACACAGCATGTCGCCTTTAAAGTGATCAGCGCTTATTTGCACATCATTAAACGCCACTATGGCAATGCCTATCATCGCTATTCCGGTTGCAATAATTTCACGTCTTAATAGCCTCTCTCTATACATAAAAAACATGAAAAAAGGCATGACTAATGGCATCAGGTTAACCATAAGCGTAGCATTTGCACCAGGTGTCAATCGTGCGCCAGCAACCCAGGCAATAAAATGAATAGATAAAATAATGCCCGGTAATAAGGATCTTTTAACGATATCTGTAAAGGGTACATCACCGTGTTTTTTTCTGGCCAGGAAATATGCAGGGGCCAATATCAGAGCAGCTAATAGCACGCGCCAGGCGGCAAGCATAATAGAGCGCTCAACACTTTCGCGAATGAATACAAACGATATGGCTGAGCAGCTAATGCCAAACAGTAGTATCGAGAACAGCAGAATCAGCGAAGATTTACTGTGCCTCAAGCTCGACATCGTAATCAATAATCAGTGGTGCGTGATCGGAAAAACGTTTTGCACGGTATACTTTTGTGCGTTTTACTTTACTGCACAAGTCATCACTAATGACGTGATAGTCTATTCGCCACCCGACATTTTTATCCCATGACTGGCCACGGTTAGACCACCATGTGTACTCGTGTTCTTTTTGCGGTAACTGCCTGAATGCATCAGCGTATTTGTGTTTGGTAAAAAGTTCAGTAAGCCACTGCCGTTCTTCTGGTAAAAAACCGGAGTTCTTTTTGTTGCCTTTCCAGTTGCGAATATCCGCTTCAGTGTGGGCAATATTCCAGTCTCCACAAACAAGCTGAGAGCGTTTTGCGCGTCTGCGCTTTTGCAAGTGAGGCAAGAATACATCCATCATCTTGTATTTGTAGTCTTGACGTATCTCACCACTAGAACCAGATGGCATATACAGGGACGTTACGCTGATATTGTTAAATTGAGCTTCGAGGTAGCGCCCTTCATTGTCTATCCAGTCTATGCCGATGCCACGAATCACTTTTTGCGGCTTGATTCTCGAATAGATGGCGGTTCCGCTATAGCCTTTTTTAACAGCGTCAAAATAGTAGCTGTGGTAGCCCTTGGGGTGGAATACTGGATCTTCCAGTTGATCGATTTGAGCCTTGGTTTCCTGAATGCAAACGACATCCGCCTTTTGCCTGGAAAGCCACGTAAAAAAACCTTTTCGGGCGGCAGATCTGATGCCGTTCACATTTACGGTGATAATTCTCATGGAAGCAATTGTACACCTCTCAAATCTCTAGATTCTGCTCACAGAAAGCACTGATTAGGCTTAAACACGGACCGCAGATGGACGATAGCTAGCTAAGCGCTTGGTTTTTCCCGAATAAGAGCGAGAACAGATGCTGGTTCAAAATCGCATTTGTCGTAACATAAATTTGTTGGAAAGAATTATGAACAACGTCCAAACTCTATCACTTCGACAGCGCTTTGCTTTGGTGTTGGCTGGCTTTGTGGTTTGTGGGTCTGTACAAGCTCAGGCCACCGGTCCCAAAGTCTATCGTTGGCAGGACAGCGGCTTGACTACCTACCAAGACAGAGCGCCTAGCTCAGCACAGGATAATGGCCACTCGATTTTAAGCAAGCAAGGCGTTGTGGTAAAGGAAGTGCTGAGTCGTGAAGAGCGACGTGAAGCGCGAAAGGCTGAACGTAACCGTGAACTGGCGAAGATTAGAGACCGAGCGTTACTGGCCACGTTTACTGCCGAAGAAGACCTGACCCGAACACGTGATGATCGTATTGGTATGATCGATGGGTTGATCAGCCGACTTGATGATCGAATTCGTATTCTTTCAGAGCGTTTGAGTGTTGTAGAAAAACGCATTCAGCAACAAGAAAAATCACGTGGCGAATCTAAAGCTCAAGAATCTTTGTACGCAGAACAACACAGCATTCAGCGAAACATCGAAAACGCCTGGTCGTTGATTGATTCCAAAGCCGCAGAAAGAAGCGTCGTAGCTGCCAAATTCGATGATGACCTAATACGCTACCGAGAGCTAAAAACAGAACTCGGCCGCGACTAACAAAACCGGTAAATCGGGGTCATAAATCGAAACAAAACCGGTTTTGTTAGTCGGACTTGATCAGGGTGCCTACGCCTTGATCAGTGAATAATTCCAGTAACACTGCGTGTTCTACGCGACCATCAATTATTTGAACACTGCCTACTCCTGCGGCGACTGCATCCAGTGCGCATTGCACTTTGGGCAACATGCCACCTTGTATTGTGCCGTCGTCGATGAGTTCTTTTATTTTTGACTGCGTTAGGCCGGTCAGCAGTTGTTCGTGTTTATCCAGAATGCCTGGTGTGTTAGTCAGCAGTAATAGCCTTCTTGCTTTTAGAGCTGCGGAAACAGCGCTGGCAACTAAATCGGCGTTGATATTAAAGCTGGCACCAGTGCTATCGGTGCCAATGGGAGCAATAACGGGTATCAGGTTTTGCTCTTGTAGTTGTTGTATGACTTTAGCGTTAATCTTTTTAACCTGACCAACATAACCCAATGCATCTGCTGCGCGGCCGGGCAGGTGTAATGACTCAGCATTGATGAGGTTTGCATCTTTGCCAGTTAGTCCAACTGCATTGCCTCCCACTTGATTCAACAGGGATACAATATTTTTATTCACGACCCCACCCAAGACCATCTCGACCACTTCCATGGTGGGTGCATCGGTAATGCGCATGCCATCAAGAAATTCGCTATTGATATTCAGACGCTTTAGCATATCGGCTATTTGTGGGCCGCCGCCGTGCACGACCACAGGGTTGATGCCAACGTGTTTCAAAGTGGCGATGTTTTGTGCAAAACAGCGTTTGAGGTGTTCGTCTGTCATGGCGTTACCGCCATACTTGATAACAACCGTTTCGCCAGCATAGCGCTGCAGGTAGGGTAATGCTTCATTGAGCACGCGCGCTGTGTCGCGCGCGGCTTGTAAATCAACTGAAGGTGGGGCCTTGCTGTCTTGGTCCTTTGATTCAGTCATAGTTTAGAATTATTTTTAAGCTTTTAAACTGATACGTTTACTTGTTCATGTCGCAGTCTAGAACGGAGCGTCGACGTTTGCATCGGTTCGTTGCATGGTGTCGCGAAATTCATTCTGTATACGAGTCATTGCTTCATCACTGTCGGCTTCAAATCGAATGACCAGTGAGGGCGTTGTATTTGATGCGCGAACCAAACCCCAACCGTCTGCAAAGTCAGCACGAACCCCGTCAATCGTTGTTAGCTTTGCGCCTTCAAATTTTGCGTTCTTGGCAAACGCTTCGATAAATTCGTGGTGCGCACCATCGCGTTCAAAAACAACATTGAGTTCGGGTGTGTTAATGCTGTCCGGAATAGCACCGAATATTTCGCTTGCCGATTTATCGGTATTGGATAATATTTCTAACAGGCGTGCGGCTGCATAGAGGGCGTCATCAAATCCGTACCATCGTTCCTTAAAAAACAAGTGACCGCTCATTTCACCACCGAGCAGCGCGCCCGTTTCTTTGATGCGCGCTTTAATAAACGAATGGCCTGTTTTCCACATGTCTGGTTCACCACCAGCAGCAGTAATTGCATCTGGCAAAACTTTTGAACATTTCACATCGTAAATTATGCGAGCGCCCGGGTTGCGAGACAATACATCTTGCGCAAACAACACCATTTGTCGATCGGGCCAGATAACATTGCCCTTGTCATCAACAACGCCAACGCGGTCGCCGTCACCATCAAATGCCAAGCCGACTTCGGTTTTATTTTCTGCAACCGATTTTATTAAGTCTTCCAGGTTTTCAAGTTTGGCAGGGTCCGGGTGATGGTTAGGAAAGTTACCATCGACCTCTGTGAACAAGGCTGTGCTCTCACAGCCAAGTGCTTTAAATAATTGCGGCGCCGCAGCTCCGGCTACGCCGTTGCCACAGTCGTATGCGATCTTTACAGGTCGGCTTAATTTAATATCATTGGTAATCGCGTCCAGATAATCTTGTAGGACATCCTGAGATGATATTTTGCCTTTGCCGTTGTGAAGCTTGCCCGCTTTTATCCGATTATATAAAGCGGTGATGCCATCGCCGAACAGAGCATCGGTGCTGACCATCATTTTTAAACCGTTATATTCAGGTGGGTTATGGCTGCCGGTAACCATGATGCCCGTGCCTGTTTTTAAATGATAAGTAGCAAAGTATAAAACGGGAGTTGGTACCATACCAATGTCAATAACATCCACACCGGTCGATGCAATGCCCTTACTCAAAGATTCAATCAGTGCTGGTCCAGACAATCGACCATCGCGTGCGACTACAGCAGAAGTAATACCACGCTCATGACATTCACTACCAAAGGCGCGACCAATTTCATGAACGACATCAGGGGTTAGTGTTTCGGTAACAACGCCTCGAATATCGTAAGCTCGAAAAATAGCAGATGAGATTTTCATGATCTGTTAATCCTTGTTTATTGCAATAGCAAAAGTTGATTGCTTGTGAGCACCGGTAGCGCGAACCCGTGAGCACTTGGCTGTGTGCTGTGTGAGTTATTATAATGCTAATAATTACATGGAACGGTTGCAACGGCTATGCCTTTTGGCGTCAACATGCCCATGCTGTTTGCCATAGGTCTGACGCAGGCAGGCTAGCTTTTGCCGGTTGAGCCAAATCCGCCGGTGCCTCGCTCGCTGTCGTCAAATGACTCAACCTGGTTAAACTTAACCTGTGCTACTGGCACGATAACCAATTGAGCAATACGTTCACCTTCTGCAACATTGTAAGGGGTTTCGCCCCGGTTCCAGCAGGAAACAAACAATTGGCCCTGATAGTCAGAATCGATCAGGCCCACAAGGTTACCCAGTACTATTCCGTGCTTGTGGCCCAAACCGGAACGCGGCACAATCAAGCCAGCATATCCTGGGTCACGTATATAAATGGCAATACCCGTGGGAATCAGATGCGTGTCCCCCGGAGAGACCAACAGTTCCTTATCAACGCAGGCACGCAGGTCAAGCCCTGCTGAGCCATTGCTGGCATAGCTGGGTAGCTCGATGCTGTTGCCGATGCGAGTGTCGACAATAGTGAAATCAATGGATTGCATGGTAGGCGTTCAGCGCGTTGCTAGTCGTTCTGCGATTATATCGAGTAGTTCGGCCGCCACCTGTTTTTTCGGCGCTGACGCAATATGCTGGTGTCCGTCGTTGGCCCAATACACATCAAGCGAGTTTGAATCGGACCCGAAAACGGGGTTACCAAGCTGCCCAACGTGGTTGGCTGCGATTAAGTCGAGTTTCTTTTTAACGAGTTTGCCCGTGGCGTGTTTTTTTACATGCTCGGTTTCGGCTGCAAAACCAACACAGAATGGTTTTTCGGGCATAGCCGCGATGCTGGCTAGAATGTCCGGGTTACGCACCAACGTTAGCGTTAAATCGTCTTTGGTTTTTTTTATTTTTTCATCGGCTATCGACTCGACGCGGTAGTCGGCAACGGCTGCCACACTAATAAAAACATCGGCCCCATGAACCGCATTAAGCGCCGCTTTATGCATTGATTTTGCTGTATCAACGTCAATGCGTGTGACCCCGGACGGCGTTGTTAATGACACCGGCCCAGCAATTAACGTGACTTTAGCCTGTTGTTTAACCGCGGCGGCTGCCAGTGCAAAACCCATTTTTCCTGAACTTCGGTTAGTTAAGTATCGCACTGGATCAATCGGTTCAACCGTGGGCCCGGCCGTCACAACAATGTGCAGTCCCGCGAGCGAACGGTGATGTTCGGCATAGGCGCTTGGTTGATTAGCGGCGTTATGATGTTGGGCTGTGCTTGGCATTGCACTGCCACCGGGTGCGGCTAACTTGCTTAACGAGTGGTTGTTTACAAATTGAATCACCACGTCTCTTATGGCTTCAGGCTCAAACATGCGACCGGCACCGGTTTCACCACAAGCTTGCGCGCCTTCGTCAGGACCAATTAGTATGATGCCTCTTTCTACCAGCGTTTTTGTGTTTGCCTGGGTGGCAAGATTGCTCCACATAAGCCGATTCATTGCTGGTGCTATGAGTATCGGTGCATCGGTTGCCAGACATAAAGTGGTCAGCAGATCATCACTGAACCCGTGACTCAGGCGTGCCATTAAGTTTGCGCTTGCTGGTGCTATCAGGATGATGTCAGCCCAACGTGCCAGCTCAATATGACCCATAGCAGCCTCTGCCTCAGTGTCGAGTAAATCGGTGTGCACTGGATTGCCGGTTAAGGCCTGAAATGTAAGCGGTGTAATGAAAGCTTGAGCACCGCTAGTCATAACGACGCGTACTTCCGCGCCAGCATCTATAAGTCGTCTGCCTAAAATGGCGCATTTGTAGGCGGCAATTCCACCGGAAATACCAAGCAGTATTTTTTTGTTTTCTAAAGGCTGCATAAGGCTATGGTAACAGGCTTAATCGCACGCTGGCCTGTTTGGTCTTGTCGCTTGTGTGGCATTGTAAGTAAGGATAACGCCGAAAATGCGCAACGATCATGCCGATAGGGGATTAAGCTAACATCAAGCCTGTGTAAAAGAACAAAAAAGCCGCACAGATGGCGGCTTTTTTCTTACGACTGTCCCGTCCCGAAATAAGTTGGCACTAGTGGGCTCAGGCTTTTGTCTTGGCCGTTTTCACCGCCTCGCGGAAACGATCACGAATTGCCAGTGATGTGAGCGGAATAGGTGTCATGGCCGGGCTGCCTGGTTCTACTTTGGCAACAATCACATGTGGGCCAGGGGTAGCAATGCACTTTTTGAGTTCCGCAGCAGCGGCACTGCCCGGCACTTCAACACTGCTTTTGATGCCTGCAGCTTTTGCGATCGCAGCTAGTGATGTGCCTTTTGAAGTATGCGTGGGCTGATCACCTGTTGAGCCATAAGAGCCATTATCTACAATAAATAAAATAAAGTTTTTGCAGTCTTCAAGGGCAATGGTGGACAAGGTGCCCAGGTTCATCAGTACACTGCCGTCACCATCAATAGAGATAACCGTGTCTTCAATTTCCATGCTTAAACCAAGGCCGATAGAAGATGACAGTCCCATTGAACCCAGCATATAAAAGTGATGATCGTTATCACGAATGGAATACAGTTCCTGCGATGGGAAGCCAAGATTACAGATAACAAACTCATTGGTAATTTCGGGCACAATCGATTGCAGTAATTCGTAACGTCTCATGCTTATCGTGCTCCCCAAAAATCGTAATCTAAAATGGCTGCTACCGGACCTTCAGCAACATCAGTAAAAGGTACAAGCTGACCAATTTTTTTAGTGTCTTGTGGATCACTAAACATGTAAGTCGGTATGTTGATGGTTTGCAAGAGCGTTTCAACCGCGGTACCCATTGGCACTTGTGCTCCAATCGGTTCACCCGGTGAGCCGCGATGACTAATCACCATTAAAAACGGAAGACGATAGTAGTTACCCAGGGAGCACAGTGATGTTATCAGCGTACCCACACCGGTATTTTGCATAACGATAACGGGTTTGCGACCAGCCAGCCATGCGCCAGTGCAAATGCCAAGACCTTCTTCTTCGCGATTTACAGCGCGATATGTGATTTCATTGTCTTGCTCGAGTGTGGAGATAAAACCACCAAGCAATTTACAAGGAACTGATACAAAAAAATCTGCGCCATTGGCTTTTAAGTCGGCAAGTAATGCCTGATTGACGTCGTTTGCACTCATAACAGGCACACTCGGCTAGGAAAGTTAAAAATAGTTTGAGTCATAAGGGTTAGCTCAGGTTTACATTGTATTGAAACAAGTCAGCACGAAACTGACTGGTACGAATTTCAACAACTCGATCTTTCATATCAAAGGCGGTGCGATTGACTTGCAAGGTAGGGCTGTTAAGTTTAATTTTTAAGTCTGTGGCAATTTCCTGATCTGCGCTTATTGCGCTCACGTATTCGTCAGCACGTAAAACAAAAATGCCATATTGCTGGTGATAGAACGGATACAAAGCTTGCGGCAAAGCATCATCAATGTTGGCTAGTCCATCAAACAGGGCGTTAGGCACAACAACGTGTTCACGCGTTGCTCTAATACCATCCACTAGTCGCAGTCGTTCAATCACCACCACAATGTCTTTTAAACCAATGCCAAAGCATTTTTGTTCGTGTTCGTTTGCCTCACGAGTAAACACGGTTTCCGTGTCTGGCTCCGGAGTCACTCTTTCACCCTGCGGGTGAGCCAGCCTGAAAAAATGGTAGTAAGATCGTTCCTCGGAAAGTTTTCTAACAAAGGTGCCGCGCCCCTGCTGGCGAATAACCAAACCAGCTTCTTCCACAACCGACATGGCTTTTCGCACAGTTCCCTGGCTAACCGAAAACTCATCCGCCAGGGCAAATTCATTGGGAATGGGTTCACCGGGTCGCCAGTGACCGTCGTATATACGATTGCTAATACGATCAGCCACGCGCTGATATAGCGGGGCGGTATCTAATGGTGTGGCTATGGGTTGCAACGTCTTTATTGGGTCGACAGATTAGGCTTCAATTCATGTATAAGATACATGACTTGGTGTGGTTAGACAATATGTCATACATATTATCTGGGATTGATTTGGCTAAGTTGGCCAGGACTTTTAGGCTTTTACAAGATGAGGCGTCGAAATGGCGGATCGTGGGCAGGTTTGATACGTTAACAGTGGCTATCAGCCAGCGGTGTAAAGCTAACAGTCAGACAGCACTGGAGATGCGCTTGCGGCATGAAATTTATCGTGCAATTTGTCATTTTCGTCGAGAATCATCTCAACTTCGGCGTTGATGGCGCTTTTTAACACATCACACGATGCGCGGGGTCGTATTGCAGCTATTCTGCTTTTGATGTCCTCTACATCCAGTAGTCGATAAAGCTTGCGGTGTTGCTCCTCGTGAACTTGAATTTCGTACCAAACTAAATCCCAGTTTTTTTGCAGGCAAGCTTTGGCCTTGTCGCGATCAACCCACTGTGGCATGTAGATGGTGATGTCATAACTGAAGTCTACTTTGACAACAGAGCACACACCATCGGGGCTAACAGTCGCAGTCCATCCGACTTTTGTGTTGAGCTCGGTGTAACCGAATGCACCGTCGGGACTATGAGTGTTATCCTGAATTTGATCGATGAGCTCCTGCGCGTTAGTGCCAGTGATAGGGTAAGAAAATTGAAACTCATCGGCTAACGTGGCGGTGGGTAAGGCCGCGGATAGCACGATTGATACAAAAAGTGAAAAAAGCACTGAGCGGAAAAAATTTAGCGCTAACCGGTTTAGAAGTGACGCTTTACAACCATTTAAGATGTTCATTGGAGCATTTTGATTGAAGCAGCTTTTAGCCTACCAGCAATTACGATTTTTTGTATTTAGTGAAACGTATCCGGACTTGCTTGTAAGCGGGGAACTTAGTTCACCGTCCAGGCTTTATAAACTTCTCTGTGATACGTTCGTGAACCCTTAGCCCGGTAACTTAGCTTGGGAGCCTAAACCAAAAACCTTGTGTCACATACTAGTTAAAAACCTAGTTGGAATATTGACGTTTCGGGCTTTTTAATTTCCACATACAATATATGCCAAATAACGGCCCAAGCGCGAGTAAGCCCATCATGACATCCCAGCCAAGAATTGCTGCAATAACAGGAGAAAGTTGCACAGTTGCAATGGTTAACGCAAAGCCTAGTGCCGTTTGCAATGTGAGTAATGAACCGGTTTGTTCACCTTCTGCGTGATCGGCAACAACAACCGAAAATTGCGCCGAGTCTGGAATGATGGTAATTCCCCAGACAATAGCAATGGCTGTGGTTACCCAAATGCTGCCACCGAACGTTAGTGCAAAAAGCACTGCACTTAATCCGCTTAGCGCCATAGCGATAATAGTTAATTCGGCTTTGCCGATTTTGTCCGCTACCCAACCGGCTACACCGCAACTTATCGCACCACTGGCAATAATGATGAATGCCATGAGTTTTGCAAATTCGGTGGCCGCGACCGAATCCATTTGATAGCTAAAGCTTACGGCTAACGCGACACCAATCCAACTCCACATCGCGTACAACTCCCACATGTGTCCCAAATAACCACCGTACGCACGGCGAATAGATTGATCGGTCCATGCCTGAGTGATGACTGCAGGGTCAAACCTGGCAGCCTTTACATGATACGGGCCGTTTTTGACTGCTAACACCAACAAGGCTGCTATCACCGCCAGCACTGATGCGGCGATGACCGTTGTTCGCCACTGAGCGCCACCGAGAAAAGCGAGCAGGTGGGGTGCCGCCGAGCCCAGGGTAAGCCCACCGACTAACAAGCCCACCAGTAAACCACGGTCTTTTTGTCCCCACCCAACCGCGATTTTCATACCGACAGGATAGACTCCAGCTAACGCGGCACCGGTGATGGCGCGTAATGCAATCGCCGAAATACTGCCTATATCTGCGACCAACAGTAATGCGTTAGAGACGGCGGCAATCACGCAAAAGAGTGCCATGACTTTTCGTGGCTCAAAACGATCCGCTATGCCGAATAAAGCCAGCGTTAACGCACCAAGGACAAAGCCTGCCTGAACAGCGGACGACAAAGCGGCTTGAACACCGGGCGATAAACTGGCCTCAGCGCTCATGTCACCAAGTACTGCAGCTGAGACAAACCACAGGCTCATGGCCAGCACTTCCGCGGTGATCAACAATGCCAGGCAGCGAAACTTCTGTTGTTTGTCTCTGTATGTCATTCTTATTGTTTACCGCCTGTTATTGTCAGGCTGCTGGTGCTAATCGATCTTGGACTATTATTCGTTGATTAAATTCCATTGTGCATTTTTTGCAAACTTGGTCCAGACAAATGCTGAGCCCTCAAATGGCTTTCGGGTCATGTTTGTGTTTCACTACACACTCATGAGCTTAAACGGAAAAGATGTCATTTTAAGAAAATCCACCGCTTACGTTGTCGCGTTGGATCTGGCTAATTTTGTGCCCCTGAAACCGTGCTCGATCGGTATAAAGATCGTTTGTTTTACGAACGCAATTCAATGACGACATTAATGCGCACCACCCCAGATGAAAACGCAAAAATGGGTAAATGGATTGTATCGCGATTAAACCTTATGCAAGGGCCAGTGAGATTTTTACTGCCTGAGGGTGGCGTGCCTGCACTGGATGCACCGGATGCGTCTTTTTGGAATGTTGAGGCACGTGATGCGCTTTATGCTGCCATAGAGTGTGAATTTAAAGCACCGGATAACCACAAGCTTGTTCGAGTGCCACACCATATAAACGATGCCGAGTTTGCTGATACTGCGGCAAAATTACTACCGGAACTTGTTAATCAGGGTTAGCGATGCGGCCTGGTTCGGCAGTGAAACGATATTTGCGATTTTGCGGTGACAGAGCAGTATCGCTGGCAATCCACGCTTCCATCCATACCAGTAACGTTGTGTAGAGAAATGCTCCTGAGTCTGCAATTTTTTTGGAGAAACGGTGACGGGAAATAATTCAAGCAAAGGCCAGCCTGGTGTACTTTTTGGGTTGGTCTTTTTTGTTGTCGGTCTTGTTGCCTTTTATTTCATCGCAGGCAACATGATCGTAGGCTACATTGCCAGCGCTAACTGGGTAGAAGTACCCGCTAAAATTCTCAACGTTCGATTAGTCAGTGACTCAGGTGATGGCGACGACACCCATACAGTATTAAGTACCTATACCTATAACTTCGATGGTGTTAGTTATCAGAACGATCGTGTCAGTCTGAGCTCAGGCAGAGATAGCTTCGGCCAATATTGGCAAGAGTTAGAACGTACATTGCTAGCAGATAAAAGTGGCAACGAAGCATTTGCAATCGTGAATCCTGATAATCCGACTGACGCTGTTTTAGATCGAACTCTGCGCTGGCAATCGGTGCTATTCGGATTGATTTTTTTGTTTATTTTTTCTGGTGTTGGCGGCTTTATTTTGTGGTCATCGCTTTTCACGCGTCGCAAAAAAATCAACGATGTGCAATTGCTGAATGATCACGAGAAACTCATACACAGTAATCAGAAGACTGAAAACCTAACCCTCGCGTTTATTGGCGGATTCTTTTTTGTCGTGGGGTTAGCGCTAACCGTGTTCTTCTTACCAAAGGCATTGCGTGCAGGGGAATACGGTGCGTTGAGTATGTTGTTGTTCTTGATTGTGGGCGGCGCTCTTTTGTACCACTGTCTTTTAATTTACCGGGCCTATAAACGCTTCGGCCCGACCCCCTTACTGTTGGATCCACCTCAACCTGGAGTAGGTGGGCAGCTGGGAGGGCGACTCAATCTTTATTCGCCAGGTATTGGCTATAAGACCGATACACATGCGCAACTTCAGGCCAGACTCACTTGTTCGCGTAAACAAAGATCTAAGAACAACACCAGTTATAGCGTCCTGTGGCAGGAAGACGTGCCAGCGTATATAAAGCAAACAGCTTTGGGTGTTGAGATTTCATTTCTGTTCGATATTCCTGATAGTTGTATTCCCAGTGAAGATCTGAGTCACAGTTCATCAATAGAGTGGAATGTTTCGATTGAAGGGGAGTTTAGCAGTGGCGATCTGGGTAAATTTGAGCGCGACTGGCAAGTAGTTGTAAGGGACCGGGCTGCACTGGCAAGTCAAGCGGCAAGTCAAGCGGCAAGTATTCCGCAAAGCTTTATGCAAAACAACGAGCAATTATCTAATCAGAGGGCTAAAGCTTCTGCCCTGAAGCAAGTGCCAGTGTTCGTAGATGGCCAATATATCAATGTACACAGAAAATCAGGCCGACGAGTAGGCGCAAAAATATTAGCGTTACTTTTAGGTGTCGTTTTACTTGGCGTCGGCATCATCACAGTTATGCAAGGCTGGTAGGCAGGCATTTTATTCGTACTTATTGGCGGCTATGCCACGTTTTACACGGTGTTTAGCCTGGGTAAATCGATCGATGTAAGAATCGACAAGTTATCAAAATTGCTTCACACGAAAGAGCGTTGGTTTGGTTTTACGTATGCCAGTCATCAGAGTCGAGTTGTAACGTCTAATCAATTTAAAACGAAACTGTCGTTTCGCTCCAGTAGTCGTAAAAAAGTAACTCAACGCTACGCCTTGAATTTCCATTCTGATGGTAAGGCAATACGAATTGCAGATGGAATAGAAGGCGAAGATGAGGCAATGGCGCTGATGGATACGATAGTTAATCTCTGTTTTAGTCCATAAAAGTGCATTTGTGGCTTCACGATTTTAACGGCCTGCGCAATTGTGGTGCGCTCGTTGACGCACGGAGCTACGATTCTTCGAGTGTTAAACGATAGCCCTTACCGTGTACGGTGGAGATGAGTTTGCCCGCGTCTCCAAGCTTTTTACGCAGTCGCCCAATGTGTACATCCACCGTGTTTGTCAGTGGATCGGTCGTGGTCCCCCACACGGTGTTAAGAATACGTTCACGACTGATAACCCGGTTTGTATTGTTAATAAGTAAGGAAAGTATTTCCAGTTCCTTGCTCGATAGTTCGATGGTCTCCCCATAGACTTTGGCACATTGAGCTGCACTGTCTACCTCGATAGTGCATTTGATTGTCCTTGCGTTATCAGCGTAGTCAGAATTTCTTCGGGTCATCGCACCGAGTCGTGCCAGCAACTCCTCAAAGTCAAAGGGCTTGGTAAGGTAATCGTCTGCTCCCTTGCGTAGTCCCTCAATCATTTCTTGGTTATCGTCCAGTGCGGTAAGCATCATGACCGGAGTAAAGTCTGTGCGAAAGCGCATCTTGCTGCAAACTTCATGACCGCTTATCCCTGGCAGCATGACGTCCAGCAAAACTGCATTGAATGAATCAGACTTGAGTAAATCCAGCGCCATTTCTCCAGTGGGTGCGTGAGTGACACTGTAGCCTTCGGCTTTCAAGCCGCGCACCAGAAAATCAGCAATGCGCTCTTCGTCTTCAACCAATAGAATGTTCATGACACAGCCTGTAATCCCGAGTAAAGCGGGAGGGTGAGGGTGACGGCAAGACCACCTTGTTGACTATCTTCCAGTTTCACCTCACCGCCGTGAGCTTCAATGATAGATTTTACAATGGGCAATCCCAGTCCGTATCCTTCGGAGTAATTACCTGACGTATTCGAGCCTCGATAAAATCGACTGAAAGCCTGCTTTCGATCTGCTGCGTCCATGCCGGGTCCGTCATCCTCTACGCTGATATGGCAGAAATTCTCGTGTTGCTGCACGCGAATGTTGATGGCGCTGGCACCATGGCTACCACAATTTTGTAACAAGGCAAGCAGGGTTTGCCGCAATCGCAAACGATCGACCAGAACCATTAAATTTGAATGCTGTTTGTCATCGATAGTCACCGGTAGTGAGGCCAGCGAACTTGAGTCTCGCAGCAGCTTGCCCAGTTCGGTCGGTTTACTATCCAGCTTAAGGTGTCCTTCTTCTTGCCGCGAGATCAGTAGCAGGTCGTTGACAATGCCGGCGGTGTGGGTGGCGGCCGTTTTAGCGCGATGCAATGCGTCCCGCAACTCGGCTTCAGTTGCATCGGCATTGCGTAGCGCAATATCACTTTCCCCTTGTATGACGGTCAGTGGAGTTCGTAGCTCATGACTGACATCAGCGAGCAGTCGTTGCCGTAATTTGGTGTTCTCTCTTGCCTCATCAAGCAACTTTTCAAGCTCCCTGTTACGCTCCTTCAATGCTGCTTCAAGTGTGGCGTTTTCATTTAGCAGCGCGTCCGAATCTGATTTTACGTTGGCAGCAAAGGCATTGAGTACATCACTGATCTGATCTATCTCCATAGTACCTGTTGTCTGAAGTGGCTTTGTCAGTGATCCACGCTGCATTTGTTTGACCCCTTGCATCAGACTATCCATCGGATTAAAAACATAGCGCCTAAGCAGCGCCAGGGCCAGCATACCCAGCACCAGCGCTCCTCCCGTAAACGCCCACCCCATCAATCGCGTAATGCGCACATCGTTGACGATTAGCGCGCGGGTTTCGGTCATCTCTTCCTGCTCCTCCTCAAGGGCGGCGAGAATTAAAGAGCGAAATTCAGTATCTATTTCACGTTCAAGCAATCGTTGAAACTCGCTCCAGCGTTGAGAGATCTGATCAGAACTGACAGCGTTGACAAGCGAATCGAACCGTGAAAAAAGCGATTCTAGTTGCGTCTCAATTTGCCGCAGAGATTCGAGCTCTTCAACTTCCTCTTCGCCGACTGACTGAATCTCATCGATGATGATTGCGCGTATCGCAGCAATGTCGGCACGAATCAGATACTTTAAACTGACTTTATTGTCACTTTGACCACTTTCACCAATCATAAGTGCGTCGCCGTACTGCTTGAACAGCTGATAGCTATGAGATTCCAGGCGCAGGAATGCTTCATAGGAGGACTGCGCGAGCTCGAAACGGTCCACGTGAGACTTTGTTCGCTCAGATGTCCACACAATAACGATGCCGCTAGTCAAGATAACCAGAAACAGCAATGTGGTGAGAATCGTGGTTACTTTCATCAGGCGCATTCTTGATTCCTCGCAGGTTTGCTGCTTTGATGAGCAGTTTCGTTTCTCCAGATGACTGACCCCGGAGCAACTGTTGCTGGTAGGTTGTGCATGATAGTCGCACCCTGTTCACGCAGGGTTGTCAGCAGTGACGCGGCGTCCGGGAGTTGCTGCCAAACATGACTGTGTATAACAATTATGCTTGGTCGAGCAAGCAGGGCTTGGCAGATACTAATGCGTAGTCGATCGGATGGGGGAAGATCAGTGGCATTGTCTTTCACTTTTCCATCCAGTCCGCCGAGTCTGTTAAGCATGTTGGTAAGACCCAATTGTTCGGCGCTCAATAGAATCGATTTGTCGTCGGGGCGTTTTGCGCAACCCAGGCTTAGGGCTCGACGCAAGGTTCCTGGCAGCGTAACAGGATCATCACTGACAAGTAAAACTCGAGGCACACGCCCATTGTCTGCAACGATGTCTGATGTCCAGCCCTCATGGTTTGTCTCACCGGCGAGCGTATTTCGCAGCGCAGCTTGATCGTCAACGTTAAAGGCGTTGTAACTGTTTATAGAACCCGGAGCGGCTAACCATGTGTTGCTGTGGTACTTCAGCTTTGCACTTGCAGCTTTTCTGGTTCGTTTTCTGGGTGGTTCAACCGTGGCCTGTTCAAACAGAGTCAGGTAGCGTGAACGCGCCACGTTCCAGGCAGTGTATTTGTCCCAGACGCCCGCCATTTGTCGCAGAGGACGTCCAACGATTGCAAGGACCGCAAGCGCTGCGGCGGCTGAACTTGCAGGAATACCATGACGGTAGGTCTGTAACAGTATCAATGCACCACCGAGGCCCAGTGCGATTTCGGGTAAAGTGCGCAATAGATGTACTCGGCTGACTCTGGCTACCGCTTCGCAGCTCACGGCTTCGCCTTGTTTGCGTAATTGCTTTTTCTCTCGTACCAGGCGCCCGTGGTTAAAAAGATCGTTGATGATACCGAGGCGATTCATTGCACGAATGGCGATTTTTGCGCGTTTTTGTCGAAGCGTTCTTTGTTGCTTCTGCAAACCTTTACCCAGTAACAGCATGGCGACAACGGCCGGTAGCAACAGTCCCAGCCCTGCTAAAGCAAGTGATGGGTGCAGGTACCACAGACAAGCTACGGCAACGGGCAACAGAATAGCGCCGGAAACCAGTTGTGTGAGCCCGAGCCCCACCCACTGCCTGGCAGCGGACATGTCACCAACGAAACGTAATGACATACCACCAAGTGAACGTGCGGCACGCGTCTGTGCTGGTAATCTGGCGATTGCATCGAGTGTGGTCTCGCGAAGGTCTACTGCATACGATTGGGATAGTGCTTCTGCCCGAATGCGTGCCATGGCATGCAGTACAGGGACTAGGCAGCCCGTCAGGCTAAGCAATGCAAACAGCTGCCAGTTGATGTTGTTGCCCTCATGCAACCCGGAAATCAATCCGCGAGTTGCATAAACTGCGACGAGCAAGCAAAAGCCCTGTAAGACGCTTAGCGCCATCACAAGTACCAATGCATGTCGTCGCGGTTGTGCGAACACCTCTGGTAGGTTCACTAATCTCATGCAGCGTGTTCAGAACGGTTTAAGCCACCTTGTGCCACGATGTTGCCGCGGTTTGCAATCACACGCTTGGTAAGCTCCTGCACCGTTTCCGGACTGCACAATTCGTCGCGTGTCACCACTGGTACGCCGGTTGTGTCTTCAGTTTCTTGTGTTCCCAGTGCAGAACAACTCACCATGCCGCTTATCGCAAAAGGTTGTAGTCCGTGTGCATCAAGAACATCAATGCCGCCTACAGCGCCAAGAGCATCGGGGGCTGCAAACAGAACACCGTCCATCCTGTCAATAATACGCGAGTCTTTCAGAATCGCTTTGGTTTCACGCTGGAACACACCATCTGCAATCTCAACCACAACGACATTAGCGCCCTCCTCAGCGGCTTGACCGACAAGTGTCTCGAAGCCGTTCTCAATATCTTCTAGTGGCACACGATAGGTTGATGAAAAACCTGCATCAGTAAAGTCGGTCACTGGTACCGAAGCATCTTCAAACGCATTAAAGTCACCAAACGCGCCGGTGCCGGTTGCTTTGACACCCGCGACGTTCAGACCCGCACGCTTCAATCCGTGCGCCAGACTTACCGCAGCAGTGGTTTTTCCTGCGTTCATCGATGCACCGAAAACACCAAGCACGGTGACATCATTGGGAATAAGCCGACTTTCCAGGGCGTATCGATCAATGTTGATGTTCGAACCCGTTCGATCCAGTAGCAGGCCAACCGGGCGGAGCTGAGTGGGAGCTGACATCTTTGCGTGGGCTTTTTCAACCGTACCTGCGATGCCGCCACCTGCAAGTAGATCAAGATGCTCTCCTTGCCATTCAGCCTTTCCCATGAACTGATCGGGTGCGTAGCGATCGCCGAGGCAAAGCACCACAAGGTCGCCTTCATACGATACAGAATAGCGCTGATTGCTAAGCTGGATTTTTTTATGTTGAGCGATCTTTGTGATTTCGCACAGCACGAGCTCACCTGCGCGAAAATTGTGTGTCATTTCTCCAACTCCAGCGACATCGGAGCGGTTCACACGACGTGTGGTGAATGCCCATTTGGCATGGTTAGGAACTGTGGCGATATAGTCATTAGTAAGTGATTGCATTGTCGTTTCTCCAAAATTTAAAAAAAAGGCAGTGCCGGTGTGGCGTTGAATCCATGGGAGAATGATGCCTCAGTGCTCAGCCAGACGTCTGAAAAGCTGATGAAGTTATTATTAAATTAAGATGAACGAGTTCTGACAGTCTGAGAGCACCGCGCAGGGATGCCAAAATTCAGTGAGGCTGGATTTTGAGAACTTACCATCAGTTACGGTTTTGTTTACTGGATACGGATTATAGTGTCAGCTTGGGAGAGCCTGGCTGTGGTTTAAATCGCTGAAAAAATAGCACCTATGAAAGACGAACAAGACAAAGAAAAGAAAAAGGAAAAGAAAAAGGAAAAGAAAAAGGAAAAGAAAAAAAAGAAGGCCAAGTAGCCGGGTACTGAGAAAGCGGTTGAGACCATGTGTCGTAACGCATACCAGTGCAGAACTGGACATCATTTCGCTGGCTGCCATGAAAGCCAATACCATGATCTCACTCAACGGGTTCATCATCTCCGCATTGATGATCTCTGGTGCATTTTTTATTAGCTGGTTCACCTGAGTTGTTGTTACCCGCAGCGCTATTCATGCTGACCTCAGCTGCGTCGATAATTTTTGTTTTACTGGCAGCGTCACCAGAACGAGTTGATTTTACAGGCGCGCTTTTTTCGTGGTTACAGGCCGTGCGTAAAGGTGAAGCGCGGTTGCGAGATTTTCGCCGCTTCTTTCTGCGCAGTAGTGAGTCAGAGGCTCGAACCAATCGCAATCTGCTGATCTATGAGGACCGTGTTCAGATGACTCCCGGAGAGTACTGGACTCGAATGCAGACCCTGTTGCGCAACCGTGGTGATATTTACTTCACAATGAGCGACCAATTGTATTGGCTTGGTCAAATGGCCAATCGCAAATTCAAGTTGTTGAATATTTCTTACGTGATATTTCGCTGGGGTTTGTTAATCACAGTGCCGGCTTTTTTCGCGCAAAAATTCTTACTGAATAGCTTTACTTCACTGGTCGAACAGCCCATAGCGCGTTTGTCCAATCTTGGCATATCCGAGTTGAGAGATATCTACGAGCCCTCAGCAGTACAGCAACTGACTGACGGACGACTACTGGTTGTAGAGGATGAAGCCACACGTGCGTTCAGTGTGCTAACGCCGTCTCCCGATGGCAGTCTTGCAGAAAACCCGACAACGGATCTTAAGCTTATAAGAGGTGCTGGGCGAAAGCTCAATGATCTTGAAGCTCTCACCGTGGATTAAAAAAGGGTTCATCTACTCAATTACTTCGCACTCGGTAAACAGTAAAGGCGAGCGGGTCAGTGCTCGCGAGCAACTTTTGCGTTTCAAAATAACCGGAAACAACACTCGCGACCTGGTGGCTGTTACGAATCTAAGGCAAAGCATTGAGGGTGACGATAAACTACGCGCCAGCATAGAAGAGCGCAGTGGCGAGAACTTCAATCTCGATAATCTGAATATTGAAGACATGGCCTTTCACGAGGAATCGGAACACTTGCTGCTCGGTTTGCGTAACCCACTAGCGGCGAATTCTTCTGTGATATTGACCATCGTAAATAGTGCAGACATGTTCGCTGATAACACTGGTCCAATTTCTGGTGAGCCAATTCTGCTTGATATGGGTGGTGGGATTCGTGCGCTGAGCTTTGATCTGGTTCTTGAGACGTTTTTACTGGTTAATGAAATCGACAGCGAAAATGGCAAGAAGGTGTCGCAACTATGGACCTGGTCGGGTTCTTCAACAGACGCGCCGTTACCACTGACTTTGTCTGCAATCATTAACCTCGACAATGTCGAATCCTTGCCTGCGCCACCGTGAACCAAAACCTTTTGACCTTTCCAACGTTCGCTCTTTGCAGGCCCTGGTGTGCCGTAATTCCAACCAACGGCAACGCTTCTGCCTCGACGATTCCAGCGAAATCCATGCCTGGCACTGCAGGCAGATTCGGCGTAAGTGGCAGGTTTTCCTGTCCCAGTTGACGAATGGGGTTTGTTGTCATTAAGCCGATCTGGAAAGCGCTATATATCCTTGTATACTGGCTCTAATGAAAAATTCACTGCTCATTGGAATTGACGTTGGCACCACTGCAGTCAAAGCCTCACTATTCAATGGTTCCGGGCAGGTAGTATCTCACCTCAACCAACCGTACCCCATTCAACGCTCAACTGGTTCTCGAGTTGAGCAGAATCCAGCGGATTGGATGCAGGGAGTGTTTGCAGCCCTTCATCAATTTCATCAGCACAAAGACAGCGGGAATGTCAGGGCGATTGGTCTGACATCACAAGTTAATACACATGTGTTTGTTGACCAAAAGGGCGAAGCCTTATCGCCCGCTATAGTTTGGCAGGATGGTCGTGCATCAACACAGGCAGAGCATCTTGATGCACAGGTAAGCGATGATCAGCGAATGGCATGGTGGGGTGCACCTTTACCCATTGACGCAAGTCATGCCTTATCTCGAATGCAATGGCTGTTAGAAGAAGATAAATATAAGTGGGATGCAACATGCCACGTGTTGTTGCCTAAAGATTATTGTTTGCGAGAACTTACAGGCGAAATTGTCTCTGATCCTCTATCCAATATCGGACTGGTAAATCATGAATCCTGTTTTATTCCAGAGCTGTTGGGTTTGGTGCCGGGAGCCCTTGAGCGCTTGCCAGAATTAAATGATATGACGGCGCTTGCCGGTGTTGTTAAGCCTGGGCTTCCGTTTGCGGGGACGCCAGTCTCGGTGGGTACCATGGACGCGTGGGCAGGGTTGTTTGGCTGTGCAGTCACATCAGAACAAGAAGGCGTTTACTTAAGCGGTACCAGCGAAATACTCGGTATCATTTCTCAATCCATTACACCAACACCGGGTGTTCTGGTTATGCCTCCTGCTCACAACATCACACTGCATGTTGGCCCCACCCAATCTGGCGGTGCCTCACAGATGTGGTTTTGTGATTTGATGGGTATCGAACCGGTAGAGATGGCTGAACTGGCATCGTTGCACCCATCTGATAAACCCTATCCTTTGTTCTTGCCACACTTGCAAGGCGAGCGGGCACCGTTGTGGGATGCTACAGCCAGAGGTGTGTTTGTAGGCTTGGATGCATCAAGCGATCGTGCAGCACTGGCTCGATCAGTTTACGATGGCGTGGCGTGCTCTGCTCGGTTACTGCTTGATTCTTTGCAGGCATCAAGTGGCGTTAAGCTTCAAACTTTAAGCGCGGGTGGTGGCGGCTTTCGTAATCCAGTCTGGAATCAAATTCGCTCTAACGTCCTTGGTGTGCCAATTGACAAAGTCGCGGTAGATGACCCAGGCACTCTGGGTGCTGCCGGGCTTGCGGCCGTGGCCGTTGGTCTGTACGAGAATGTCCAGCAAGCTTTCGAACAATTAGTAAAAATCGACCAGCAGTATGAACCAGAAAAAAGTCTTACGCAATTTCACGCAGATCGTATGCACTTGTATAAAGAGACCTATGAAAACACGTGCACCATCAGTAGCCATTGGGCATGATGTTGCGCAAAAATCGTCAAACCTCAACGAAGGAAATACTATGAAAAAGAATCTATTTAAATCAATGGCAGTTGCACTGCTCATGACTCTACCGCTTGCAGGTTTTGCTGCGAGCAAAGTGACAGTGATCACCCCTTATCTTGCTCAGCCCGGAACACAGTTTTACGTTGAAGGTTTTGAACAGGCGGCTGAATCGCGTGACTGGGATGTCAACATTATAGATACGCAGGGTGATGTCGCTGCAGTCATTAGTCGACTTGAAGATGCAGCAGCACAAAAAGTGGATGCGATAGTTATCAACGTTGACCCGGCACAAGTCGGCGCTGGACTGGCTGCTGCAAAAGAGGCTGGCATACCTGTCTTTGGAATGGATTCTGGTGCAGACCCTTTGTTAGTGACCAACGTTACAAGCAACGGCTATGCGATGGCAGCACAAACCAGTGCCTACGTGGTTAATCGTCTTAACGGTACCGGGAAAGTGGTGATGTTTGTATTTGATGCTTTTCCGCCGGTGCAGGCGCGTGGTGTCATTGCCGATGCAGTATTTGGGAATCACCCTGACATTGAAGTTCTGGAGCGCATTACACCTGATGTTGCCGATGGTGGCATTGCGGATTCTCGCGCGCAAATGGAAGCACTGCTTGCGGCAAATCCAGACAAAGGCAGTATTCAGGCTGTCTGGGCGGCATGGGACCAGCCCGCATTGGGTGCGTTGCAGGCCATCGAAGATGCCGGGCGAGCGGATGAAGGTATCGTGATTGTTGGGATGGATGCAAATCCGCAGGCGCGCGAGGCGATTGCTGCCGGCGGAAATTTCGAGGCATCGATGGCGCAGGATTTTAAAGGTATAGGCAGTACAACAGCCGACGCAGTTGAGCGCGTGCTAAACGGTGAAACTCTGCGTGAACAAGTAATCTATGTGCCAACTCAATTAGTGACGTCCTCAAATGTGAACGATCTCGATAAATAAAATTTGTCGATCTGTTGAACAGGTACGTCTGAATAAATACCGTGACAAGATTTGGCGCACTAGGGGGATTTGCAGGCGTTGTCATTGTGCTCTGGCTGTTGTTGCCAGAGTCGTTTATGACAGCGCGTAATCTTCTTAACGTAGCTCAGCAAATTAGTATGCTGGGTGTGATTGCTTTCACCATGACTATTGTTATGGCTATGGGTGATTTTGACCTGAGCGTAGGTTCCATGGCAAGCCTTGCTGGCGTCACTGCTGCTGTATTGTTTACGCATGAGCAATCGATTTTTATTGCAATCAGTGCAGCCTTGCTTGTAGGGCTTGCCGGTGGGCTACTCAATGGTTTCCTTGTCAGTTACATTGGAATTCTGCCGTTTGTTGCCACGCTGGGAACATTAACTGTGTTTAGCGGTTTGGCGTTTATCGTTAGCTCCGGCAAAACTATCTTCGGTCGGGATATACCGGCAGCCTTCGGTGAATTTGCCAGAGGTGGCCTGCCGCTGGATGCGTTAACGTTAGAGAATCTGAAGATTCCCAACCTGATGATGCTTGCCCTTGCTGTACTAGCTGTTGTTTGGTTCGTGCTTGAACGAAAATCCTTCGGTCGACATTTATACGTTATCGGATCGAACGCCCAGGCTGCCCAGCTGGTTGGTATACCGGTTAAAAGGTTAAGACTAATTGCATTTGTGTTGACCGGTGTCGGTGCTGCCATGGCGGGGCTGATGCTCGCAAGCCGGGTTGCCTCTGCTAATCCGACTCAGGGTGCAGGCTTAATGCTTGATGCAATTGCCTGTGTGTTTCTTGGTATGACGCTGCATCGACACCGCGAACCTCATGTGCTCGGTACGCTGGCCGGTGTGTTACTACTTGGTCTGCTTGATAACGGTTTGACCCAGTTACGTGTTGACTCTTATGTTCGCGAAGTGATGGTGGGCAGCATTTTGATTATTGCGGTTGGGATGTCTCGTATTGGAAAACAGAGCTATCGCTAAGTGGTAATTGTCCTTGCACGTAAGCGGTTTGCATCACAAAGCCTATGCGGGTGCTGTGTTTAGTGCATCGGAACAGGTACCAAAAAGTGCCAGTCGTTATAGACTGGAACTTTTGAACCTGCGGTAGTCATTGAGAGTCCTATTGCGGGGCTTATCGCGGGTCTTATTAGGTCCGTAACCAAGATAAGTCTGGGAATTGTGGATAATACAAGTCCGCAAAGCGGGCCTAAAATGAGATGAGATCAGGGGCTGCTTGGTTCCCATACCGGAAGCTCGACTGGACTCTAATCAATTGCTCGACAACCTAATATCGCCGGTTGCCGAGCAAAACTAACTAAACAGCTTTTCGGAAAATAATTTTGTCATCACCAGCATCGTAATAGTCACGAATACGGGCTTCGTTGGTGTAGCCGATTTGTTCATAGAACGAGCGCGTTCTAACGAAATCATCGGTTCCTGAAGTCTCAACAAGAAGCACGCGAGCCTCCACTGTCTTCAAGATATTTTCAACGTATGACATGAGCTTTCTCCCGATACCTCTGCTCTGATAATCAGGATGAACTGCTATGAGTAACAGGTTCCACGTTCCACTGGTCATTCGCTCAGGAGCGCAATAAGCCACTGCACGAGGGCCGTCATCATCGTAGGTTAACCAGAATTCCTGATCTTCTTGAAGTTCCGATTCACCCGTAAACATGTCGTCCAGGTACTCGGATGGGAACAATGCAGTTGCATCGATAATTTCTTTGATAGCTGCTAAATCTTGTGTTGCAGCAGATCGGATTTTTGAATCTTTCATATTAAATATGCTCTTATTTTAAGCAATAGGATGCGGCTGTCGCATCGTTAGATGCTGACATAACCTCTGTAGAAGATGCTCCCTCTCGGGAACGCCCTAACAGGTGGTGCCGAACCTCAACATGAAAACTCCGATAAATTGTGGAGACGTATTCCCCACGCGATAATTATAGAATATTAAGCTAGCAAATAGTGAGATCTGAGTGGCGGCTCTGGGCACCAAGCAGTCCCTCAACACAGTCTAGCCGACGTCTGCTTACTGAATTTAGCTTTCCACAAAGCCGCCACTCACAACGATAGCAACAAGGGCAGCAAGCAAGGGCAGCAAGGTTCCCATACCCGTAGAAGCTAGCTGTATTCTTGTAGTGAACAGTTTGGCAGAGTTCAAATAACCATCCTCGATTAAAGACATTTTCACAGATGAGCATTAACGCAGCGGGTATGCACTAAACTACCAAAAATTCTCTACGTGGAGAAAATATTTGGCGCTTAATGTGGGGTTATGCACTTACTGAAATGTTGCATAGCACACCTTTTTAGTTTAGGCCGAAATCAGTTAAGTTACGAGCATAGCTGAGTGGCAGCTTTACGATTTCTAGCTTCTAGAAAGCGGTTGCTCACAACAGAATCGGCCTCGTCTCTGAATTTCCCAAACCAACCAAACCAATCGAAACATTTTCAAACCAGTAGCGTCAACTCAAGTGTTTTTCCATTTTGTGATTCGTTAATTCAATATTCTCGCGCGTAATTTTTTGAGTTTTTACCAAAATCCATCCATGCTTTTCAAAGAACGGCTTAGCCATCTCACTAGCCTGGGTGTGCAAGCGCCTGCGCATCTGCCTCCTGATACAAACTAACGCTAATCGCCGTATAAACTGATCTGTTGTTGTGTAGGTTGCTGTATGCCTGACGACCATCATAATTTCAGGCATTCGAGTGGCCGGTTGAACCCAAGGCACCAAGCGGCCCCTTTTTAGTGTATAGCTGAGGGTCTGCTTACTGATTTTAGCCTTTCTAGAAAGCGGCCCCATGTACGGCTAAATCAAGGCGCAACCCGACCCATATTGGTGTCAATTAGAAATCTGCAATACTACGATAATTCAAAGACTTGCTTTGATTGTGGGCTCATGTTGCTTACACTGTCATGAACCCAGGTCCGAAACGGACTTACCTTGGTTACGGACTACTTATTGAGGTACGACGCAATCAAGTTTGAAGTTTTGCCTGCACAATACGTTAAAGCTTATCTCAGCGAAATTCCCCAGGCTATTATTAAATCTGTCGAAAACACTCACTTGCATAGTAACGGTTTCGCCGCTATTGCCAACTGAGTTAGCGACTATCCTGGAGCCGTCAGTTGCTTCAACGGTAAGGCTTCCCTCAGAGATTATAAATTCCTCAGGTGGTTTTTGCCTGTCCAGGTAGAATTGTGGGATTGGCTTGTCAGGCAGTGATTGGTTTGTCGTTGTGTTGAACCATGAAAAATCGGTGTAATAAAGATCACCAAACGATAGGTCCAACTCAACGTCAAGGTTTGTGTGGCTGCTCCAATCTGCGTTTAAGGTAAAACGAGAGTCAATATTTCCGCGTGCTGTAAAAATCGTGCAGTTAAGAATCAAAAATTCATCTGCGGCATTTCTCTCCGAGGTGCAGGTATTTCCCAGGTTGGAGTTTCTTCCGTAGAAAAAATCACCGCCTATTCTGTAGTCTGCTACCGCTTCAGTTGATCTGTTTGCACCATAGTTTATGGTGGTGCCTTCATGGAACCGGGCTCGGCCGCCTAAGATGCGATTGAAATAAGTGGATGAGCGCAGTGCACCAGTTGAAGTAACCCCGGCATTGTCAAATGTAGTCAAATCAACCCGTCGGCCGGAGCCATCGCGACCGACATAATCTGCCTGGTACGAGCCATCATAGGTGAGAGAATTAAACCGACAGTTATCCAACATCGAATTAACAATGCTCACGTTACGCACTTGCAGTTGTGTATTAATACCCGATTGATCGCAAGTACTGACTGTGCGTCTATAGGTTCCATCATCGCTGCCTCGCTCAAATACGTTTGCTTCGTTGTTAAAAATAATAAGTTCTTCCTCACTAAAAAACGGCTCCGTATGGTCCCCGGTTGCCCATGGTATTACCCGCGATATTATCTCAAGATAATTTGAAGCATTGATTTGGTTTTGCTCAGTTTCAGGTGCACCTACGATCGTGTTTGGGATTTGATCTTTAAAGTAGTCGTTTGGAATCAGGTTAAGTGTCTGCGTGTTTAGCCACTCAATATTTTTAGTGGTTGTAACGCGAACCAGCCCAGGTTGATTCTGATCTAACGCGAGCTCGTCTATTTGTTGTTCAGGATAGATTTTGTCATTCAGTCGCTCGCCTGTGACCAAATCAAATCGGCTAACTCCAGCCAGGTCCCACTTATGGACTCGAGAGCCACCGAAGGTTCTGAACCGATGCCAACCAAAGAGCAATTGCGGGTTAGCTTCGTTTTGTTGAAATGCCACAACACGAGCGGGTATGCCGCTGAATTGGTCTCCACGATATATCACGTTTTGTGGTTCGTCGTTCGGTGCTACACCCAAAGAAAGTTCAAGTGGTATTGTTCGCAGGAAATTGCCTGAGTCTTCAAAAACAGATACTTCAAATTGCTGTGCACGTTGTTCGTATGTGAGCTGTCTAATCCCGGGAAATCGATTAGCAACCAACAATACAAAATCACCGACAGTAAGTACCGTTTCAATACTGTTAGTGGCATTGTCACTAGGCAGTGTAAAGCTCCACCATAGTGCCGAGTCTGCTGTAGTTGCTGAGAACTCGCGAGTATCCGGGTTAACACAATATTGAGTGCCTGCCTCGTTAATATTGCCAATACAGCGTTCAGCCAGTTTTAAAGGTGCTGGCAAATTAATCCGGTCATTGTTTGCAGGCTGGGTGTCAGCTGTTACATCGATGGGCTCGAACCGCTCACCTGTCGTCAGATTGATAACAATGTATTGACCCTTCGGTACTTCACATTCTCTTGTGCCTTCGCACAGGCTTGCGTAGGTTGTGCTGTCCTGCACTTGATACCAACCGTCATCGGGTAAATTGATCGTGTTGCCGGTGACAACGGGTGCAGCGTTTGTTGGTGTGCTTAAGAGCACATTTGCACCAACCAGTACAGTCATGGCAATGGGTAAACACGCTTTATAGTCTGGGCGATTTGATTGATGCACGCCGATCTCCTGAAGAGGGCACTTTCCCAAGTGCGGGAATGATACTAAATGTGATAAGCCCAACAATAGATTGATTGAGTATGGTTGTGCCACCAAAGGGTAATAATACCTTTCGCTTTCCACGGCAAGGTTTTTTACTCTTTTTGGCAGGCTGATTTTTGTGATAGTGTTTTATTGTTCTTGAGGGATAGAACATATTGACAGCGATTTACAAGGAAGCAAATCACCATGACCATTCAAGACTGGCCGCAATCCGAACGGCCCAGAGAAAAACTCGTTCAAAAAGGTGTTGGCTCGCTAGGCGACGCTGAGCTGTTGGCTATATTTCTACAAACCGGCAAGCCCGGTATGTCAGCAGTTGAGGTCGCCCGTGACTTGCTCCACGATTTTGATGGCCTGCGCAATGTGCTTATGGCAGATAACAATATTTTTTCGCATACCCAGGTATGGGTACCGCACGCTATGCAACCTTGCAAGCCGCTTTAGAAGTTAGTCGTCGCCATGTTTACTGTGAAGTACGCGAACAAGATGCAATGACCTCCCCCGGGCTGGTGCGTGAGTATTTGTCATTGCATCTAAGTGGATTGCAGCACGAAGTATTTGCCGCATTGTTTTTAGATAATCGCAACAGGGTATTGTAGTTTCAAACGCTTTCCACGGGGACTATTGATATTCGGCTGTTTACCCGAGGGAAGTAGTTAAGCGTTGTTTGGCCTCAAATGCTGCGGCGGTAATTTTTGCGCATAACCACCCCTTAGGTGAAATTGCTTTTTGTCCACATTGCTGTGCTGCATATCTACCAGTGTTTAATACTTATATCAGAAACTATGTGTCCATTTAAGAAAACACAAAATTTGTCCAATGTTGTTTAGAGATAAACTGTGAAATCTTTGCTCAAACCAGGCATACCTTCCATGTTGTGGTTAAGAGTAATACGCCCCTGGATCAGACGCCTTTGAGGGGTGTGAGTTAATCTAACTTTGCTTAGTCTGGAGTAGGTGCCGGCTATTTTCGCGTAACACCAATCCACCATCAATCAGCTTTTTCTTAATGCAGTCGCTATCACTTCTTTCATGAAAACAAGAAGTTAGCAGGTGTCGTGGTCAGGCATGTTCATCAGACAGGTCAGGCGAAGTTAGTCTGCACGTCTTTGAATTTTACATTTTGTCTTGACTGACTGATCAGTCAGGAATATCCTTGCTGTCATGACCAAGAGCAGTAACACTATTTCAGAGAGCCAGCCAGGTGTCGTGGTTGAGAATATTGTGCTCGCTGCCGAAGTCGCTTTTGCAGCGCGCGGGTTTGATGGCACAGCCATGAAAGCCATTGCGCAAGAAGCGCAGGTGTCGCAGGCGCTGTTGCACTACCACTTTGGCACCAAGGAATGTCTGTATGCCGAAGTCATTCGCTCACGCTCGAAAAAGATCAATCAAGAACGTCATGAACTACTTGATGGCGTGGATATGGAGTCTTCAAATGCGTTGTATCAGATCCTAAATGCGCTATACCGTCCGCCATTAGGTCCTGTTGGTGGCGCAGCACCTTATGCAAGAATTTTTGCCGGACTAATTGTTGGACGTGAGCGTGATGAAATATTAGTGCGTGAATGCTATGACCCGACTGCAGAGCGATTTATAGACAAGTTGCAACAGCTTATCCCTGACACAGATCGATCAGATGCAGCGATGAGTTACACACTTGCTCTGGGGTCTTTGATGGCTGTGGTTGGACGTAACGGTCGCGTCGAACGTCTGATGAAAAAATCTGACGCTGCAACTTTGTTGGATACGGAAGAAATTCTTAAGGATTTAGTTAAATTTGCCGCAGGTGGTATCTCGGCGCTTATCAAGACTAAAGCGAGTAATTAGTCAGAAACTAATTTAAATACAGCGAAATAGGGAGAGGTGAAAGTCATGAAACGTATTAGCAACAGTGTGATAACCAGTTTGTTTAAAAGTACTGCATTATTTTGTGCGGTTTGTATGCCGCTATCGGCGACGGCAGATACCTTTAACGCGACAATAGCTGCCGGGCACCCGCCTGTATTCAGGTGGGTGAAGATGCTGGATGAAGTATTTATACCTGAGGTCACCAAAACACTTGAAGGCAGTGAGCATAAGGTTAATTTCACCGGTCAATATGGAGGTTCTATTGCAGGCGTAGGTGAAGAGCTTGAAGCGGTGGAGGCGGGTCTGGCAGAACTGGGTATATGTTCATCGCTATTCGATCCTGCAAAGCTTGCGGTGCAAAATGTAACTTACTACACGCCATTTGTTTCTGATGATGTTAGAACCGTTGGGGCCTTGATGCATCGCCTACAGCTTGATGATGAGCGTATGCAGAAGAGTTGGAACGATAATGGTGTTACCTATCTTGGCGCGCCGGTGGTCATTGATGACTACCTTCTGATGTCTAAGTTTCCAGTTGATTCACTAGCTGATCTTGATGGAAAAAAAATCGGAGCGCCCGGTCCTGCATTGAATTGGCTGTCTGGTACCGGTGCGGTGGGTGTTTCCGGCAATCTGACAACCTACTATAACGAGATTAAAACCGGTGTGTTCGATGGTGTCATTGTATTCGCATCAGCAGCTTTGCCAGGCAAGCTTTTCGAAGTCGCTCCCTACATTACGCGGGCAGGTTTGGGTGCACAATATTCGGGTTCTATTTGTGCCAATACAGATTGGTGGGAAGCTTTGCCAACGGATGTGCGGGAAGCGATCACCGCCGCTCTGGATAAAACTGGTGAGTGGTATGTATCCAATCTCGAATCTGCGGTTGCGGGTGCTTTTGAGACGATGGCGGCAAACGGTGCGATCATAAAGGATGCGCCGGAGGACATGCGCATGGCCTGGGCAAAAGGTATGGATAACGCAGCCAAGAACTGGGCGAGTGATCTGGATAGCAAGAATATACCCGGTTCCGACATTCTCAAGCTCTACATGGATGAGATGCGGGCGCAAGGTGCGACACCATTGCGTGACTGGGATAAAGAGTAGTCTGTTCGGCTAATTGCGTGATATGTCAGACTCAATAAAAAATGAACCAGCGTACCTGCGTTTGCTCGACTGGCTAACGCAGGTTGCCAATGTGTGTGGCTCGTTTCTTATTCTTACTTTAATGGTTCTGATCGGTGCAGATGTATTTAGTCGTAATGTGTTTGATGCGCCGATTTCTGGTGTGCCGGAAATTGTCACGCTATCGATAGTGGCTATTGTTTTTCTGCAAGCGCCGCAAGCTTTGAAGTCAGGCCGCATGACGCGTGCGGATGCGTTGATTAACTTTTTATCTGCTCGCGCACCACGTATACACAAAGGACTTGAGTCGCTCTATGATTTACTTGGCCTTGGGGTCATGGTGGCTATTATCTGTGCAACTTACCCTATATTGATTAAGTCGTGGCAACGTGACGATTTTATAGGTGCGATAGGTGACTTCACCGCTCCAACCTGGCCAGTAAAAGTGATGATCATAGTTGGCTGCGGTTTACTTGCCTGTCAGTTTGTTGCAAGAATTATTAGGCGGCACCAAGCTAAGAGTGAGTCTAATGTCGCCGTTTGAAATAGGAGTGCTGGCGCTGGTTGGCATGTTGCTGATGGTTATTGGCGGCATGTTCGTGCCGATCGCCCTAATGTTGATATCTTTTCTGGGCGTATGGGCAATCAAAGGTTCACCTGAACTTGCGGCAAAAATGCTAGGCCTTGCAGCCAACGACGCTATAGCCAGCTACTTTTTTGGTGTGGTTCCACTGTTTGTCTTAATGGGCTTTATCGTTTCAGAGTCTGGTCTGGGGCGAGATGCGTTTGATGTTGCTAATGCGATGTTCAAACGCATCAAAGGTGGTTTGGGAGTAGGAACCGTTGCCGCTAACGCAATCTTTGCAGCGATCACTGGAATCTCGATAGCATCTGCGGCTGTGTTTACCAGAATAGCCGTACCGGAAATGCGTAGGCACGGTTATACAGCAAGATTCTCAGTCGGTGTTGTCGCAGGTAGTAGCGTGCTTGGTATGCTAATACCACCGAGTTTATTATTGATACTGTACGGCTTACTCGCTGAGCAATCGATCGGTGATTTATTTGTTGCAGGTGTGGGCCCCGGTATATTGTTGGCCATTCTTTTTGCGGTGGGAATTGTTGCGATGGCGATATTCGCACCGAAATTTGTCGGAGAAAATCTTAGCGCGGAATCGCAAAGTCTGACCGGCGTCCAGATGATGTCGAAAGGGTTGCCAATAGCCGCATTGATTACACTGGTGCTTGGTGGTATTTACATTGGCTTATTCACTCCGGTAGAAGCCGGTGCAGTGGGTGCAATTGTGGCGCTACTCATTGGAGTAGCAAAACGAAGGTTGAGTATAAAAGCACTCGGCAGAGTATTGGTTGATACCGGTCTTGTGACAGCTTCTGTATGTTTTTTAATAATTGCGGCTCAGATGTATTCGCGTATGTTGGCTTTCTCTGGATTGCCTCATGCTTTTGGAGATTTCGCAGCCAACGCCGACCTTGGGCTAAATGAGTTGATTTTGTTATATGTAGCCATTGTTATATTGCTGGGTATGATTCTCGACAGTTCTTCCATCATGCTTATTCTGGTGCCGTTAATGTTACCGATAGTAGTACCGATGGGTGTGGATCTGGTGTGGTTTGGAATAGTGACTGTAATAGCAGTAGAGGTTGGGCTACTGACACCGCCCTTCGGTATTTCTGTTTATGTGATTAAGTCTACGCTCAATAACGATGACATCAGTTTATCGGACATCTTTATTGGTGCCGCTCCATTTGCATTGATGATGCTGCTTTGCTTGGTTTTGATCATCATGTTCCCGCCGATTGCTACCGGTTTGTTAGCTCGATAAGGAGATACTTATGGCACGTACATTCATAGATTTATCGGTGGCGCTTGAAGCTGACATAGCGTCTGATCCCGATATCATTTTGCCGCAAATAGAATACTTTTCTCATGAGGATACAGCCAGCCAAATGACCGGTTTTTTCCCTGGCTTGGCGGTGAGTGATTTGCCGAATAAGGAGGGCTGGGCGTTAGAGAAGTTAACTATTTATACTCACAACGGAACTCATCTGGATGCACCCTACCATCATCACTCCACGATGAATGGTGGTGAGCGTGCAATTACAATCGATGAGGTCCCGCTTGAATGGTGTTTTGCACCCGGGGTAAAACTGGACTTTAGGCATTTACCCGATGCACATATTGTGACTCCTAATGAAATTGATGCGGAGCTTGAACGTATTGGCCACAGGCTTTCTCCGCTTGATATTGTGCTGGTGAACACTTCTGCAGGGGCGCGTTATGGGGAGCCTGACTATCTGTCATGCGGGTGTGGAATGGGGCGCGATGCGACCTTGCATCTGTTGCAACAGGGTGTGCGTGTAACCGGTACAGATGCCTGGAGTTGGGATGCACCGTTCTCAGCTACTGCCGAGAGATACGCTAAAGAAAAGAATCCGGATATTATCTGGGAAGGTCATCGAGCCAGTATGGATATTGGTTATTGCCACATTGAAAAACTGGGTGGTCTTGATCAATTACCTCCAAGTGGATTCATCGTCTCTTGCTTCCCATACAAAATTAAATCAGCATCTGCTGGGTTTGTTCGGGCGGTGGCCATCATCGAGGAATAATAATGAACAAGACGATTATAAGCTGTGCTATTACGGGCGCAATACACACGCCAACGATGTCAGACGCATTACCGATTAATTCAGATCAAATTGCGGAGCAGGCTATTGCAGCCGCCCACGCCGGCGCAACCATTCTTCACTTGCACGCGCGAAATCCTGAGAATGGCGCGCCGTCTGTCAATCCGGATCACTTTATGGAGTTTCTTCCTCGTATTAAGGCTGAGACCGATGCCATCGTAAATATTTCTACCGGCGGTAGTATCACTATGAGTATCGATGAGCGCATTGCACCTGCGAATACGGTGTCTCCTGAAATGTGTTCGATGAATATGGGGTCGATAAACTTTGCCTTCCATACTCTGGCTGATCGCTATGAGAAATTTAAATATGATTGGGAAGAGGGCTATATTAGATCTACTGAAGGAGCCATATTTCGCAACACATTTTCAGATATAAAGCTAGTTGCTGAAACAATGGGAGGCGATGAGCACCAGGTTAAATTTGAACATGAGTGTTACGACGTTGGACACTTACATAATTTGGCCTTTTGTATTAAGCAAGGTATGTTCAAACAACCAATATTCTTGCAGTTCGTTATGGGAGTTCTTGGAGGAATTACTGCCGAGATAGAGAATATGGAGTTCATGAAAAAATCGGCGGACAAGTTGTTTGGTGATAATTATCAATGGTCGGTCATTGGTGCCGGTGGCGCTCAAATGAAAATGGCAGCAGCTGCAGCAGCAATGGGTGGCCATGTGCGCGTCGGTCTGGAAGACTCACTTTTTATCGAGCGCGGCCAAATGGCGACATCAAACGCACAGCAGGTAGAAAAAATAAAACGCATTCTGGAAGACCAGGGTAATAGGGTAGCGACTCCAGCAGAGGCGCGAGCCCTATTAGGTCTTAAAGGTGCTGGTAAAGTAAAATTTTAGGAATCGGTTACAAACGGTTGTTGCCTAAACCAGTCTTTCGGATATTAGAACATGACAATTAAACAGCCCGATAATCCCGTTGACGTAGTATTTACTTGTTCCGGACAAGCGACCGGAAAGATGCGCAACGATTTAGAAGTTAAAATGCTGAAGCCACTGGAGGAGTCTTTCAATTTGGCGACAGATGAAGGCCCGTTCCACGGAGGCGATGCAACTGCTCCACCACCACTCGCACTTTTTATTGGTGGATTAACCGGCTGCATCATGACTCAGATACGTGCGTTCGCAAAGCGTATGAACGTAGCCGTAGAAGATCTGCAAGTAAATTGTAAGGTTGTATGGCAGTGGACGCCAGTGGGCAAAATATACGAGACCGCACCTAAATCATTTGAAATTGATATTACGCTGACAAGCCCGAATACCTTAGAAGAGCAGTTGGCTTTAGTAGATGCTGCAAAGAAAGGCTGTTTCTTAGAGCAAACTCTCGGACAAAAAAATGTTATCCGGCATCGATTGAAAACTGACTCTGGTTATCATGAGGTTGAAGGCTAATATATCTGTGCTGTTGCGGCTGAAACAACTGAATTTGAACTGTAAAGTCGTGTCCTACCTCAAGGCAGCCTAGTGCTTGTTTGTTGGTATCAAAAGCACAGGAAAACACGTTAATATGCTCATACTATCTTAAGTTAACTACGATCAGGTAGATATGATTGTGGCATGTTAGTATCTCTACATCCTCAGGGCTGAGGTGTTTATATCTAAATCGACAAGGAAGTTGATCATGACCATTCAAGACTGGCCGCAATCGGAGCGGCCAAGAGAAAAACTCATTCAAAAAGGCGTAGGCTCGTTAAGCGATGCTGAATTGTTAGCGTTGTTTTTACAAACAGGGCGTCCGGGCAGTTCAGCTGTTGATGTTGCCCGCGAACTACTATCAGAATTCAACGGATTAAGTAACGTATTGCAAGCCGATCAACACAGGTTCTGTGCGCACCCTGGTATGGGTGTTGCGCGCTTTGCAGTTTTGCAAGCTGCCTTGGAAGTCAGCAGGCGACATGTCTATTGTGAAGTGAGGGAGCAAGATGCAATGACGTCCCCCGGCCTGGTGCGTGAGTACTTGTCCTTGCATTTAAGTGGGTTGCAGCACGAAGTATTTGCTGGTTTGTTTCTTGATAACAGACACCGTGTATTGGAGTATTGCCAGTTGTCTACGGGTACGATTGATTCGGCGGCGGTTTATCCGCGTGAAGTGGTTAAGCGTTGTTTGGCGTCGAATGCGGCGGCGGTGATCTTTGCGCATAACCACCCCAGTGGGGTTGCAGAGCCGAGTGATACTGACGTGCGTCTTACCCGCAAACTCACTGACGCATTGGCTTTGATTGATGTTCGTGTTTTGGATCACTTGATTATTGGGCAGGGTGTTCAAACTTCGTTAGCGGAGCGTGGGTTGATGTAGGTACATGGCGTGCCTTCATTATCTTGATATTTTCAAGATTAATAATTTCTCTGATTACCGTTGGTGTGGGAACACTCAATGGAGAGTTCGTACAGCAATGGCATTTGGTTTCTGCCGCTTCTAACAATTCAGGACAATTCACAAGGATGTGAAACACCAACTACATAATACTGTCATAAATGCTTCGTAGCATACAGTCATTCACCAATCATAAGGTAAATGGAGAAAAGTATGGGCTACAAAGACTAATTTTCATTCGATGACTACGACGAGCAAGTAAACCCGAAACCAGATGAAAACGATTTTGATCGTGTTTTGGATATTGCTATCACTCGTCGTGGCTTACTAAAAAGTGTCATGGCAGTGGGCAGTGTTGCAACACTGGGCTCGTTCTCAGCAATCAGCACGAAAGATGCTGTGGCTGCAACTGACAGATTCGCGTTCGCCGCTATCGATGCAAACCGTCATGGCTACATCGTAGTAATCGACCCCGGAAGCCCTGATGCAGCTCCAAAGAAACGCAGCGCGCTAGGTCGTTTCAAACACGAGAACGCAGAAGTGGTTGTTAACAAAGCTGGTCGCATTGTTGGGTATATGGGTGATGATGAACGCGGCGACAGACTCAGCGAGTTTCTTTAGCGTTTGAATGTGTCACCGCGTTGTCATATACGGTTGATATAGTTTTGTGACTATCCAATCGCACAGAGTCAGTAATGAAATATTTTTCTTTAGGTACCTTGATACTACCGGCAGCATTCGTTGCATCCAACGTTCATGCTGAGTTATTTAACAGGATCGCCTCATTTCCAGTCGCAGCCAATCTGCCTGCTGAGCACATTGAAAAGGAATCATCCGCTGAAATTATTTCAGCCACGGCGGATGGTAATACGCTCGTTTATAGCGACAGCCCTTTTGAGTCGATAGGGTTAGTCGATATTAGTAACCCATCGGCGCCAAAGCCGGCTGGCTCAATCAAGCTCGATGGCGAGCCAACTGCGGTTGTGGTGGCAGGAACTATCGCCTATGCCGCGATTAATACATCGGCTGACTATATCGACACGAGCGGTAAGCTAGTGGCCATTGATATTGAAACGGCCAGCATCGTCGATGAGTGTGCTCTGGATGGACAGCCTGATTCCATCGCTATAAATGCGACAGGCGATCGTCTGGCAGTTGCTATTGAAAACGAACGTGATGAAGATCTTAACGATGGTGTCATTCCTCAGCTGCCAGCAGGTAATGTACTTCTACTGAATGTGGCGAGTACTGTCATCGACTGTGAGTCAATTGTAGCTATTGATGTCAGCAACCGTTCATCGCTAGCACCGACCGACCCCGAACCCGAATTTGTCGATTTTAACATCGATAACCAACTTGTCGTATCGTTGCAGGAAAATAATCACTTTGTCGTAATTGACTCTACTTCAAATACAGTAACCGCCAGCATTGACGCAGGTTTTGTCTCACTGGAAAACGTTGATGTTAGGGAAGAGCGAGCACTGACTTTTGATGGTGTACAGGCCAATCGTGCCAGAGAACCGGATGCTGTTCAGTGGTTAGATGCCAACCGTTTTGTTTCTGCGAATGAAGGAGACTATGAAGGTGGGTCGCGGGGGTTTACCATTTTTAATACAAAGGGTGAAGTACTGTATGAAAGTAATCTGGACTTTGAGTATCGCGTAGCCATGGCGGGTCACTACCCGGAAAGACGCTCTGGCAACAAGGGCGTTGAACCTGAAGGTCTTGAAGTGGCAACATTTGGCGATGATACTTATATCTTTGTGCTAGCTGAGCGTTCTTCTGTCATAGGTGTCTACAAAGACACGGGAGCTGAGCCGGAGTTTGTTCAACTATTGCCAACCGCACTCGGCCCAGAGAGCGCCATTGCCATTGCTTCAAGAAACTTGCTGGCAGTTGCTAATGAAGTCGATCTTATTGAAGATGGTGGTGTTCGTTCGTACGTCACTTTGTATGAACTGGGCGCGTCCCGGGCAGACTATCCAATGCTGGTTTCCAGCATGGTTGATGGTAAGCCGATAGGTTGGGGTGCGTTGTCCGGTCTTGCTGCTGATACGGAAAAGCCCGGTATTCTTTACGCTATTAATGACAGCTTCTATGCCATGCAGCCACGTATTTTTACGATAGACACAAATGAAACGCCAGCGCGCATTATAAATGCGTTGGATGTCACTCGCGGTGGCGCAAGTGCGCAATTAATGGATCTTGAAGGCATTGTCGCAGATGGAGAAGGTGGGTTCTGGCTGGCATCTGAAGGTCGTCCTGAGCGATTAATTCCTCATGCGATCTATCACGTTAGTGGTGACGGTGAGATAGAGCAGCAGATACCTTTCCCGAAATCATTACTAGCCGTTGAAAAGCGTTTCGCCAGTGAAGGTATTACGTTAATTGATGGCACTCTCTGGATTTCCATCCAGCGCTCCTGGGATGATGATCCTGAAAACCACGTAAAGCTGGTGTCTTACAACATTGAGGAAAAATCCTGGGGTGCTGTTCAATACCCGCTAGAGCCTGCATCAAGCGGTTGGCATGGACTGTCTGAAATTACTGCGTCAGGTGACTATGTTTATATTGTCGAGCGTGATAATCAGATTGGAGTTAACGCCAAACACAAGAAGTTGTATCGTGTTGCAATTAGTGAGCTTACACCTGCCGAAATTGGCACCGACTTACCGGTGGTTCGCAAGGAGATGGTTAGGGATTTTATGCCAGACCTTCTCTCCACCAATGGCTATGTTTTGGATAAGATCGAGGGGTTTGCCATAGATGTTGACGGCAAAGCATTCGCTGTAACCGATAACGATGGTGTGGACGACAGCAACGGGGAAACTCTTTTCCTACGACTAGGCGAGATTGCGTCGCAACTGTAACTCGAATAACGATTTTTAAATCGGCAGATGTGTCGGATGCGCTAGTGATCAATAACAGTCTCTGGAATGTTATAGTAATGACGCATTCCAGGGGCTGGTCAATAACAATTAGAACACGATGAAATCAACTCGAATAGCCATTAATGGACTGGGTAGAGTAGGTAAGCTGTTGTTACGCGACTTTGCTGATAAAGGCATACTCGATCAGGTCGTTTTGCTTAACGATGCAGCTGGAACGTTAGAAGATCATGCCCATTTGCTGGAGTTTGATACAGTACATGGTCGCTGGGGTGCTGATATTCAGGTAACTGAAAACGGGCTTTGCATCGACGGTGTAAATATCGCACTTTCAAGGCAGTCGGATATTAGTTCGCTACCGCTGGCTGAGCTTGGTGTTGAATTACTTATCGACTGCACGGGTCGATACCGTGATAAAGCGTCAATCGAGCCGTATTTTTCCGCCGGTGTATTAAGAGTTCTTGTGTCTTGCCCTGTTAAAGACGGTTCTGCGAACAATATCGTTTTCGGTGTTAATCATGAAACCTATAACCCCGATAAAGACAACATCGTCACTGCCGCAAGTTGCACCACAAATTGTATTGCACCCGTCATAAAAGTGCTTCACGAAAATATTGGCATTACTCATGGCTCTATCACTACTTTGCATGATGTGACTAATACCCAAACTATCGTTGATAAACCGGGAAAAGATTTACGCCGTGCTCGTTCTGCCTTGAATAGCCTTATCCCCACAACAACGGGTTCAGCAACGGCCATTTCGCTCATTTATCCCGAACTGAAAGGTCGTTTAGACGGTCACGCGGTCAGAGTCCCGTTGCTAAATGCGTCTTTAACCGATTGCGTATTCGAAATGTCGCGGCCGGTAACGGCGAATGAATTGAATGAACTCTTTAAGGCAGCCTCTGAAGGAGCACTGAAAGGAATTCTGGGCTATGAAACTCGGCCGCTTGTATCAAGCGACTACGTAAATGATCCGCATTCAGCGATTATCGATGCTCAGTCAACTCTGGTCGTTAACAAAACTCAGGCCAAGATATACGCTTGGTATGACAACGAATGGGCCTACGCCTGCCGGATGGGTGATATTGCCCGTTACATGATTGCATAAGCTCTACACTGCCGGTTTATGAAAGCAGAGCTTCGAGCCTACTTTAGTGTCACGATCGTCTACTGGGCGTTTATGCTTACCGACGGTGCTTTGCGCATGTTGGTGCTGTTGCATTTTCACCATCTAGGTTTCTCCGCACTATCCCTTGCATACCTTTTCCTGGTTTATGAATTCATGGGAATCGTTGCGAACATTTTAAGTGGGTGGGCTGGAGCAAAGTTTGGTATTCGACCGCTAATAGTTGCTGGTTTGATTATTCAGATAGCGTCATTAATAATCCTTGCGTTACTCAACCCAGCATGGTCCATGTTTTTGTCAGTGTTTTATGTGATGGTGGTGCAGGGTGCGTCAGGCATAGCTAAAGACCTTACAAAAACCGGTTCAAAGAGTGCAATTAAAAATTTGGTTGTAGATGAGGGCCGGTTATTCTCCTGGGTTGCGCTTTTAACCGGATCGAAAAACGCTATTAAGGGTTTAGGGTTTTTCCTCGGGGCAGCTTTGCTCGTTTTAGTTGAATTCAAAATGGCATTAGGTGCTCTGGTTATATTTCTGGTTTGTGTGCTTGTTACTTTTCTCACATTTGCCAGATCGCCATTGGGCAGTAAAGCCGATGTGGGCGTCAAGATTGGTGATGTTTTCTCCACTAGTAAGTCGGTCAACCAACTGGCCATTGCCAGACTTTTTTTATTCGCGGCAAGAGACGCATGGTTTGTAGTAGCGGTTCCGGTGTTTCTCTATTCTGCTCTCACCCAGGTTTCTGGGATAGGTTCTGACAAGGCTTTTTTTTGGGTGGGTGGTTTTTTGGCTGTGTGGATAATGGGCTATGGATTTGTTCAGACACTCACTCCATCACGACTTAGTTCTGTTAAGGGAGCACCAGAGAAAGCAGGTAGTGCTGCTCGACAGTGGTCTAGGTATCTGGCCGCGTTGATGCTAATTCTCTGTGGCTTTATGTTGGCCATGTTTCACTTTGGATATGGGCAAACTGATGCGACAGTATATGTGTTAATGCTGGGACTAATACTGTTTGGTGTTGTTTTCGCAGTGAATTCATCTTTGCACAGTTACCTTATTATCAGCCTGTCTGGACAAAAGAGAACAACTATGGATGTGGGCTTTTATTATTCGGCAAATGCGGCAGGACGATTGCTTGGTACTTTGCTCTCCGGACTCACCTATCAACTGGGCGGCATTGTACTGTGTCTATTCATTAGCTCTGCACTGGCTTTTATAAGTCATCGTGTAATAGCGCGATTGATAAAAATGCGATAAGAGCTTTATTGCATATTTTCATAGATTCCTTTTGCTTTCTGGATTTCTATAAGAATAGACAAAGCGTCATAGTATCTAACACCCCTCAGGTGTGGCGGAGCCGAGCGATACTGACGTGCGTCTTACCCGGAAACTCATTGATGCATTGGCTTTAATTGATGTGCGTGTGCTGGACCATTTAATTATTGGGAAAGGCGTGCAGACGTCTTTGGCTGAACGTGGATTAATGTAGTCGTGAAATCTATGCCAATTTCTGTTTTACTGCTTTGCTCATGTGTTTAAAATCTTTATCAGCTGTAAGCAATGATAATTTATAACGCAGACTGAGTTGTGCAATAAGGGCGTCAATAGTTCCGATTTGTACGCCTTTACGTCGGCACTTGTTGCGTATCTCAGCCGCCCCTATATGATCAGCGGTATCGGGGATGAGCATTGGAATGGCCGAGAACTTATCGATGATCGCCCCCGCTGCTTTGGCGCCGGAAAATCCCTGAAGCAGTTCTTGTAAAATAATGCCAGTGCTGTAGATCTCTTCACCCGAATCTATTGCCTTTACCAAAATTTTTAATTCTGGGGAATTCGGCTGTTCATCGCGCCTCAGGGCTAGGGACCACACACTGGTATCTACCATTAAACCCACTAACGTGACCGCTCACTCTTATAGTCGTATTTGGGATCCCACTCTAGCTGGCCAAAAAGCTCCTTAACCCGAGCACGTTCGCGCTTGGCTATGAACTCAATTAGAGCCTGAGTTACAGCTGCTTTTTTAGTTTTTTCACCGCTTACTTCCAGCGCTTTTTCCAGAAGTTCAGGATCTATTGATAGATTAGTTGCCATGTGTGAATGTTCACACATGTGTTCACACATGTCAAGAAGAAGTGTGTCCGTCAATAATGAAGGAGTCGGCTGGTATCATGTCACCGAATTTGATGGCCAACTTCAGTCATCTGGGTTTTTTTAAAGCCTGCATTACATTGGAAAATTACAACGCACCAACGATGATGATTGCGGATAAATTTGCAGATTTTCTTTTGTACGAAAGTTAGCTAGCATGAGCGCCAGTTCGGTAATGAAACCTAGCTCGGTGCGGTTGCTTTAAGCGATGCACGGTTCAGAAAATTATTTGCCCAGTTACTTAGATTTGGCCGTTCTGCTCGCCAATCACTCCATCCTCCAAGTTCGCTACGAAAATCCAGATAATCCAACGCGCAACCAACCGCAATGTGCCCGATATCCAGATCACCTTGCAAATGAGTCATCCAGTGATTTTCCAGTGCATCCAAACCCCGATTCATTTTATCGCGCTGCGCGACCAGCCAATCAGTGGAACGCTCATGCTCGTTCCTGCACCTAGTTTCATACACACACAAAACTGCTGCATCCAGCATCGCATTCACGTGTGCCTCAAGGGTTAGTGTTTCCCATTCTTTTTCACCAGTGGGGTAGAGGTTTTGTTTGAATGCTGTGTTCAGGTAACGGGTTATCACACGGCTATCGTAGAGCGGTGAACCGTTGTCCAATACAAGGCAAGGAATTTTACCGACCGGATTGGCAGCTAATGCATTTTTATTCGGCGCTACTGGTGACCCCATGCCATCAATTATCTCTACATTGTCTCGCTGTCCTGCTTCCTCGAGTACTACCATCACTATTCGGACAAATGGCGATGCACCTGCATAGATTAGTTTCATGAGAGCTCCTGCAATTGTGTTGTAACTATAATCACACAGTTCACTCAGTATTGGCTACCTATCAAATTCCCATCTTTGGATTTCTCCTGAGTTCTGGTTAGAATAGGGTCATATTCTTGATACCGTAAATAGTCACTCCTTGCTAATATAAACCCATGCTGTTCAATACAGATATCGTCGAACTTACCGAATGACGCCATTGGTGTTGATAATAGCGGGGTTGGATTGCCGATGCGAGCATCGGAAGACTTCGGCGTATTTGGCTGGGGAGCTAAAGCCGCCATGTTATGTATAGGGCCCGGAGAGGACTACTCTGCCTTGCATAATCCCGACTACGACTTTCCTGCCGATCTTACCCCGGTGGGTGCTGTGATCTTCGAGCGTATCACACGCGATTTACTGGGTTAGCATTTTTGCTGTAACCCCTTCTAAGTCTGAGCTGAGTGATACTGACGTAAGACTTACTCGAAAATTAACTGACGCACTGGCGTTGATTGTCTCAAGAAGATTCGTAAGCTGAACGAATTAGCACTTTACACTGTTGACATGGTTAGTTATTGTTCGCCAGGAATTTCACTGATTAAAATTTTTATATGCTTGTAAAACTTGTTCGTAACGCGCTCGGTTCAGTTGTTGTGTTCATTGATTGGGTGTCTCGTCCTAAACCAATTCAACGTTCGCCAACAGAGCAAATTCGTGTTCAATCGTTGTTTAATGGTTTGTCGTTGTATCAATTTCGAGCATGTCCATTTTGTGTCAAAACTCGCCGAGCGATTCATGCATTGGGGGTAGATGTAAAACTATGTGATATCAACAAGGGAAAAAAGCATCGAGAAGCACTGGAACAAGGTGGCGGTCGAGTCAAAGTTCCTTGCCTTCGAATCGAGGAAAATGATGAGGTTCGATGGCTATACGAATCGAGTGAGATTATCGTGTATTTGAATCAACGTGCTATTGCATAGCGTCCCAATATGTGACAGAAGGGTGTTCGATAGCGGAAAAGTCGAGAGCTTCCAGGGGAATCACTGAAGGTTGTCGATTTTCCTTTCATTCTTTACTAGTTTTTTCTCCTTTTGTGTTAGCAATGGCTTTTTCTGTTCTTTGTTACCTTTTTTCTGTTTCGACATTTTGAAGCCTCTCTTTGAAGTAAGTTAATTTTCTGGCAGCCTTTTCATCGGTAACGTGATGAATGCTGAGTTTTCTGTTGTTGCGTATTAATCAAAAGACAGGCATCAACAAGACTATGATACGAGAAGATGTTTAAGAAGTAGCAATATGAGAGTATTGGCATGTGAACGCAACACAAATATTATTTATATTTCGTGTAGTTCCGTGTGATGGAACTCGACACACAATAAAACTATCGCTTTAATCGTTTACTAGGAGTATGCTTGCGGCATTGGAACTCCGTTCCGATCCTCTCTCGAGCCTAATCTCTCGCCAGTTTATCGGCAATTCAATAAAATAGTGGCTTTTCGACTCCAGGTTGAAAAGTGCTCGTCCGACTGTGCTCAATTGAACCTGCAGACATAAGCCGAATGTCGAAAGCGTATTCGAGAATCACGAACTATGACAATAAATGAAGCTGCTCTCGATGAACCGCAACCTTCAATCCTTTCCTTTGTAAAAGATCTGCCTAATTTGTGTTCTCTGGCTGGACTGGCTTGCACATTAGCAGCTATCTATTTCAGCATGACGGGTGTTTTCTATGCCGCGATGATCGGAATGGTGTGGGCTGTTGCTTTTGACTGGGCAGATGGGCTGATTGCCAGAAAAATGAAAGGCCGGACAGGTAATGACATGCTTTTTGGTGGTCAACTCGATGTTCTCATTGATATCGTCAGTTATGGTGTTACTCCAGCAATAGTGCTAATTAGTTATGGTCAGTTTCAACCGATCTACCTGTTCGGTGCATTCATCATGCTGGCCGCGGGTGTACTTCGCTTGAGTTATTTCTCCATATTCGGGCTTGCAGACGGCTCAAAATACACAGGCCTTGCAATTGATAACAATAACCTGGTAATTGTTTTTTTGTTCTTTGTCGAAAGCTTTTTAACCCAAGGTGTCTTCGCCATCATACTTTACGCAAGCTGTCTTGGACTCGCAATATTGAATGTTTCTAATATTCGTACACCAAAATTATCGGGTAATCCAGTAAATGTTGTTTTGCTTGCTTTGTACACGCTCATTGTGAGCTGTGTGTACGGCTGGAAGCTTTTTACATAGTTAAAAATAGCTTTATTTAGCGAAATTTCTAGTAGTTGAATCTAGTATCAGGAAAGAAAAAATGCTTGTATATACGGTTGGCACGTTCGACATGCTCCATGTAGGACATCTTGCTCTGCTTGAGAAATGCAAGTCCCTTGGCGACGTGGTTTTTGTTGGTGTCGCGTCAGACAGTGTTGTTGCATCTTACAAACCCAATGTGCCAGTCATACCCCTAAGCCAAAGAATGGAGATGGTTAAGGCATTGCGCTGTGTTGATCAGGTTCGTCCTTATTACGAGCTTGAGTACGTTTCGGCGTGTAAAGAACTAAACGTCGATATTTTTGTAGTTGGAGAAGATTGGGGTAGAAATCCACATAATATCGCCGTGGAGTCTTACTTGATGTCTGAAGATAAACAGATTATTCAAGTGCTCTATAACCCTCGAACATCATCAACCGAAATTAAAAAGAATGTTGTAGCTCAAAATTTGTCGTCAGGTCAGAGAGTTAATAGTTCCAATTTTGAAGCTATCGCGAGTTAGCTTGCCCACTATTTTGACATTAATGGCCAGCTTTGCACATACGACATACATTAAAATCATCTGCTAAGTCACCACTAAGGTGCAACACTAAACTTGCGTACCCCAATATAGCGTTGCCCGTTAATCGTCAGGCGATTTCTGGCCACTTGATAAATACCGGGGTTACTCGTCCGTGCCTGAACGCGGTAATACCATGTACCTGCTGGCAATTGAGATCGGTTAAGTGCCAATTCAACGCGATCTGAGCCTGGCGCATCGGCTATGCTGGTTGTGGAGAACACGATATCAGCTGGTGCAAAGTCAGGTGTTGATGCTATCTGTATATCGTAAGTGAGCACACCTCCCGTGACTTCAAAGGCCGGGTTCCACCACAGGACCGTTTGGTTACTGCGCTGGAACGGTGCTTTGAGAAACGGCGGTATCGGCATGCTGGGGGTGCGTTCAAGTTCGCTCAGATTCGCTGCAACAATACCGGGGAAGCCAGCGACTCTTGCATCCCATATGGCCATGTTCTCAGGTTGGCGAATGCCTGCGACGTTACTGATGTCAGGCTCACGCGACACAATGGAGCGAACAACTGGTGTGTAGCTATTGGTCAGTGAGCTAATCGCTGAGTTGTTCAACCAGTTAGTTCGAACTTCTTTAGCGGCGGCAACCAGTGTGTCGTGCATACCGGGTAGTCTCAAGAATTTATCCATAAACACGTTCTCACCAAATCTTGCATAACCGTAAATCTGGCGAGCACGCAATGCCTCGAAATCAAAAGCGCCATCTTGTAGTTGCGGCTCTGTTCGCATGGCTCCGTCGTAGTCCCATGGTAAGAAGTAGAAGGTCTCGGTACCTCTTGGGTTATATAGATAGTAGTTTTGCGAGATGACATCCTGGTTCCCAAGTAATCGATTTATCGTCATCCACATCAGCACGTTGTTACGATTAAAGTACCGGTCAAACACGCTTTGAAATGACTGGTTCGGATCGTTCACTGCTGTGAGCATCTCGATCAGTGTGCGATGATCGTCGCCGCGTTCGATTTCAAGCCGTCGGTCGAACCTGTCTGAATCAATTGGCTCGCCGTTAGCGTCAATTGCCATTTCTGCAAGATCAGCGGGGGAAAATAAAAAGAAATCGGCTTTGTACAGGTTGTCATCACGGTCACGACTACGATTTTCCAAGTATTCTTTCTTTGCGGCTTCCACATGTGTGTAAAGACCTTGATCAACAGGTCCGTTCCCGTCATCGATCCACAGGTTCACAAACTGTGTACGCAAGCTCGGCAAGTGCGGTACCTGAGCCATTAAGTCGAAGCTGAGTTTGTTCAACAGACGACTCTGATCAAAAGGGTGTTTATTCAGTTGCAGACGTTGTTCGTTACGCCATAATCCGGCATCGCCAATGAATCGCAAACGGAACGACTTTTGCGGAGCTGTGCGACTTGAAGCACCACGTTGACGCAAGCCAGCGTTTATCTCAAGACCATCATCTGGAAAGTCTGTTGCAATTACTTTGACTGGTATGTCTACAGTAAAATCGTCGTCGCCGTTTGTATCAGCCAGTACGTCTGCAAGTGTGCAACCACTGTCGTCCTGTGCTGTGCAGTTACCCGGCGTTGTGCGTGTTACAACATCGATGCGCAGCAGATTCACATTGTCATAACCGTCCTCGTTGTAAAAATCTGCAGAATCAACAATATCGGTACTAGCGGGTACGAACACACTATCCGTAACTGGCGGTTGCCCGTCTTCAATGAGCATATCACGACGACCACCCCACCAGATGGTATTGCCTGCACCGTCTCGTGCTGAGACGTATATTCGGTATCGGCCTTCAGGCAGTGTTGTGTCTATGCGCCAGCTGGCATCATTAGTACCAGTGCCAGACACGATCGCATCGCGTAGTATGCGCGGTGCTTCAAGCGCACCGTTTGGTGAAACATATACACCCACTGGAAGGCGCTTGATAACATAGAATACTTGCTTGACGCCGGAACCACCAACATCGTTAACAGGGCCCTGAAAACGTTGTCCATTAACTGATAATGATGCACCCTGTGCAGGTTGCTGAATTGCTATAGAAGGTGCGGTCTCGTCCACAACGGGGTTCTGATTATTGACAGTAACGTCTGTGCGCGCAACCCACCAGCCGGTGTTGTTGGCCTGATCTCGAACTGTTATATACAGACGATACCGCCCGTTTGGCAGGACAGTGGGCACTGACCAAACACCATTGTCAGGATCATCAAGGGTAAGACTGGCGGTTCGTACCACGCGGGGTGATTCTACTTCTCCGTTTGGGCTTACAAAACTCTCGGTGCCAAGATCACGCAACAGGTAGCGCACATCCTTTAAATTAGAACCACCAGTATCAAGCGCGGTGCCTTTGAATTCAAATGGGCTGACAATTTGGCTACCGCTGTCGGCGGGACTTTGAATTGTCGCCGTTGGGGTTGTGGTATCGGGTGTCTGAGCTATTACGGTGTTGGTGCACACCAGCATCAATAAGCCTACCAGTAGCTTTGGGCTGTAGTGAATTGTTAGTGAAACGAGAGGATGTTGCACATGAACCTCTTTGCAAATTATGGGCTGTTCGACATAACGTACCACCGTTATGACATCGTCACATCGATTTGGTAATTTGTAATGTTGAATAAACGACCTGTTGGCATAAATAGACTTATGACAGAGATGCTTTATCGTGTTTGTGCCAATTTTATCTGTAACCAAGGCCCCCGCTAAGAGGGCCCCAATTAACATTAAAGGCTTACATTAAAATCCAGCTTTAATCTTCTCAAATTCAGCAATCATTTTCTCGCGAAGCAGGTTGTCCATGGGTGCTTGCGCTAGTATGGGTGCGGTAGTAGCACCAAGGCCTACATCATCAAGGGCTTGTTGACCCAGTGCGTCCATAGCCGTTTGGTTGCCGCCGCCGTAACCCCATTCACTGACGATATAGGCAGATGATTCAGGGTCCATCCAGGCGTTGAAGTAGTCATAGAGCAGGTCTTCTGAATTTGGACCATCCACAACATTAACGTATCCGCAATACCAGGATGATGAGCCTTCCTTGGTATTTCGGTTGCTGGCAACAGGAACATCCTCAGCGATGAGCGTAGTTGGTGTCTCGTTCCAAGCCCAGGCAATCAGCACTTCGCCTGTTGTCATCAATTGGGCAAGTTCTGCGCCGTCAGCCCAATAGGTGCGAACATTTGTATGGGCTTTGCGTAACCAGGCTGACGCTTTTTCAAAATCTTCTTCTGTGGCTTTTGTCCAGTCGGTTAAGCCTGTGGCCAGATAGGCGAGGGCATAAACATCATCCACGTTATCAGGTAAGGAAATTCGGCCCTCGTACTTTTGATTAGCAAACACCTGAAGGCTATCGACTTCGGATGCATCGACTTCATCGGTTCTGTAGGTGACAGCCGTCGTGCCCCAGTCGGTGGGCAGGAAGTAATATTCGTCGTCGATCTTAAATGTTTCTTTCACTTCGTTAATGTCGTCCCATCGCTCGATTCGTGATGTATCGATAGGTTCGATCAATCCTGCTTCGTGCCACTTGGAAACCGATTGAGAGCAGGGGTGTGCCGCATCAACCCGAAAGCCTGAGCGCAGTTTTTGAAACGCTTCTTCTTCTTCGCCGAAAAATGAGTATTCCGGAAGCCCACCGTGCTTTTCAACGTAAGCACCAAAAAATCCTGGATCATCGTATCCGGACCAATCAAGAATGGTCAGATTCTCGGCTTGTGCAATTGTTGGAACCAGGGCAACTGTGATGGCCGCTGCAAGTAGTGTTGTTTTCATTTGTGTCTCCTTTAAAACGTTTATGGTGCCTTATTTGTAATAACTAGTGTATTGCCTTGTTTATTAACACGTGTATTAGCTAGTGCCCATCCGGAAACAGATAAAACACTGAATCCATTGAAAATATAATGCGGTATATGTAAAAAATCCTCTTGGTTTTGTTATCTTTAGAGTGCGAACCGAAAAGAAACAACCAAGAGGATTTA